>Ga0209278_1000021_pt1 | contig 383536 bp, 291 predicted proteins | sample JI81BgreenDNA_FD_187504 | JGI IMG/M metagenome (GOLD analysis project Ga0209278, IMG submission 187504) | Wastewater effluent complex algal communities from Wisconsin, to seasonally profile nutrient transformation and Carbon sequestration -... | ecosystem: Engineered > WWTP > Effluent > Algae... | reverse complement strand
GTAACTTGCAGTGGACAAAGTTCTACATCAACCCCAGTATTTGTTGGAGTTAATCCAAATTTACCAGCGGGAACATATACAATAGGGCCAGCGGGCAATTATACCAGCTTTGGTGCTGCTGTTGCAGCGCTTTCATGCGGTGTTGCAGGGCCAGTAATTTTTAACGTGTTACCCAATTCAGGTCCATACAATGAACAGATAACCATTCCATTTATTCAAAATAGTTCTGCAGTAAATACAGTGACCTTTAATTGTAATAATAACACACTATCATTTGCTCCTACAGCTACAGATAGACACATTTTACGATTAAATGGAGCCGATTACGTTACCTTCAATGATTTGAATATAACAGGCACAGATGCCACCAATGGTTTTGGAATTTTGCTTAATAACAATTCTGACTTTAACACCTTTGTAAATGTCATTGTAGATTTAACCGCCACCTTTGCTAATACAGGCACAGGTAATGCCGGTATAGTAGTTTCAGGCAGCAATACATCAGCCACAACGGCAGGAGCGGGAGGTACTAACAATTCATTCATTGGTTGTACAGTTAAAGGAGGTTATTATGGTATGACCATAACTGGATCAAGCGCAGCATCTCCATCTACAGGCAATTTAATCAATAATTGTGTATTTGAAGACTTTTATTTTTATGGTTTGTACATCACCAATACATCCAATTCGCAAGTAATAGGTAACCAAATAAGAAGACCAAACAGATCAACAGTAAGTTCATTTTATGGTATTTCACATTTAACAGGAGGCTCCAACAATTTATTTGAATCCAATAAAATTTATAATGGTTATGGAGGAGTAACTTCAGCCAATACCAGCACAAGTTATGGTTTATACACAACTTCTGATGCTACTATAGGCAGTGAAAATAAATACTATAATAATTTGATATATGACATTAATAACAATGGAACTGTTTATGGTATTTATAACGCTGGTGCAGATTTTGCGCAATATTATCACAATACCATATCGCTAGACCATGCAGCCTCAACAGCTGGAATAACGAGAGGTATTTTCCAAACAACTGCAGCTACAGGAGTTGAATTTAGGAACAATATAGTATCCGTTTCAAGAGGCGGAACAGGAGCTAAACATTGTATTTATTTTGGTACAGCCACCTCAGCCATTGTAAGTAATAACAATGTATTCTATTTAAATGCTCCAGCAGGAACCAATTCTATAGGCTATTTTGGTGCTAATCAAAACACCTTGGCAGATTGGCAATTAGCCAACGGAGGTGTTTACGATCAAAATTCAATAGCAGCAGACCCCCAATATGTAAATGCATCTATAGGGGCGTTTCAACCAACTAATGGAGCGGTTAATAATATTGGTGCTCCATTGAATGTAGTAACCGACATTTTAGGTAATTTGAGAAATGCGACAACTCCAGATCCAGGAGCCTACGAGTTTTCACCAGCAGCAAATGATGCAGGTATTTCAGCATTGTTAAATCCTGTTTTTGGAGTAGCTCAGCCGGGCATTGATACCATAAAAGTTGCATTAACCAATTATGGATTAAGCAATTTAAACTCAGCCACAGTAAACGGTTTTATTACCAATGGAACAACAACCGTTAATTTTGGTCCAATACCCTTTAGCAATCCAGGTTTAGCCAGTGCTGCTTCCGCATCAGTAACTTTAGGCACTTTCAATTTTGTGAGTGGAAGTTACACCCTTAAAGCATGGACCAGTAATCCAAATAGCTCAACGGATGCCAACATCTTAAACGATTCATTAATTACAACTATATGTGTTGGTTTATCAGGCACATATACAATTGGATCAACAGGTAATTTTTCAACAATTTCTAGTGCCATAGCAGCATTATCATGCGGTATAAATGGACCAGTAACCTTCAATATTTTACCAAATTCTCCAACATTTGTAGAACAAATTACCATTCCTATCATAAATGGAGCATCTGCAACCAATACCATTACCATAAATGGAAATGACAATACATTAAGTTTTGCGCCAACTGCAACCGACCGACATGTGTTGTTTATTAATGGAGCAGATTATTTAACCATTAATGATTTAAATATTGTAGGCACTGACCCAGTAAACGGTTACGGAGTTTTAATTAGCAATGGATCAGATAATGTGACCTTAGACAATATTTTTGTTGATATTTCAACAACTTTTGGAAACACAGGAACAACCAATACTGCCATTGCTGTAACAGGAAGTACTACTTCAGCAACCACAACAGGCAATAACGCTACTAGTTTAACCATCAGAGACTGCAGAACAGTTGGCGGCTATTATGGCATTACTATGTCAGGAATTAGTCCATTAAATACTAATAATAAAATTATAAATACGAAAGTTGAAGATTTTTATTTGTATGGTATTTATCATTCAACGGCAATTGGAGATTCAATAGTTGGAAATGAAATATTTAGACCAACAAGACCTAATGGTTCTACTTTTTATGGTATCTTTTTAACCGGGGTTGGCGCCTCTAATGTTGTTTCAGGAAATAAAGTTCATGATCCTTTTACTCAGAATTTAGCATCAACATCAAGTGCCTATCCTATTTATGTTTCAGGGGCAGATGCACCAGTAGGAAGCCCAACAAAAATTTACAACAACTTGATTTATAATATCGAATCAAATGGTTTAATTTATGGCTTCTACAACTCAAGCTCAGATAACATTCAGTACTATCACAATACTTTGTCTCTTGACCATCAAGGTGCAACTGCAGGCACTACATATGGATTTTATCAAATAACTTTAGCTACGGGAATTGATATTAAAAACAACATTTTTAGTATTTCAAGAAGTGGAACAGGAACCAAAAGTATATTCTACTTTTCAACAGCTACTACCACGTTTACATCTAATTACAACATCTTTAAATTTTCACCTCCTGCAGGAACAAATAATTTCGGTTATTATAATGCAGCACAAGTTCCGACTTTTGCGAATTGGCAAGCCGTTAACTCAAATGCATTTGACCAAAATAGTCAATTAGCAGATCCGCAGTTCTACAATGCTACTACCTATTATCCAACCAATTATGCATTAGATAATTTAGGAACTACATTGGGTGTAATAACAGATCATGATGGCACAGTAAGAAGCGCCACCACTCCTGATATTGGAGCTTTTGAATTTGGTCAACCTCAAAATGATGTTGAATTAACTTCACTTACAACTGCCTTTGAACCTTGTTTTGATGTAAATGATACTTTAAAAGCAACTGTAACCAACACAGGATTTAACACACTAAATTTTGCAACTAACAATTTAACAATAGCTTGGGCTGTTTCTGGTACTGCCACACTTAATGGTTTATCAACTGTAAATACCGGCACATTGGCCCCAAGTGCATCTATGGTTGTAAACTTAACAGGAGTATTAAACCTTTCGGCTATTGGAACTTACAATGTTTCTGCTGATATTACTTCTCCTTGGGACGATTTAAGCTTTAACAACGAAATCACAAGAATAATTGATGTAAACCCTGTTATTGCTTCTGCTAGTGTGGATACCACTTGTTATGGAAGTGCAGTTAATTTAAATGTAACAGGAGTATCGCAAGGAATTCAATGGCAAGAAAATACAGGCTCTGGATTTACCAATATCGTTGGTGCAAATAGTGCCAATTATCAAGCAAATCCAACTGCTTCGACATCTTACAGAGTTAGTTATTGCAATGGGACAAGGTTTAGCAGTTCGACTTCAGTTTATATCATTCCGGTTACTCCTCCAACCTTAACTACAGCCGCACCAACAGTTTGTGTTAATCAATCAACCACTTTAAATGTTACCTCACCACTTAGTGTTAGTTGGTATAATAATCCAACAGGTGGAGCACCATTGGCAACAGGCAACTCATTTACAACGCCAGGCTTAAGCACTACAACAACCTATTATGCCTCAGCTGCAACAGGTTCTGCAGGTGATTCAATTGCTGTGAATTTAGCTTCTGGAACAACTACTGGAGTATATCATCATATGTTTATGGTGAGTTCTATAACTGGTATGAATGTCAATGGACTTGGGATTAAATGTAATCAAGCAGTAGGAACTCTCACATCTTGGGATGTTTATTATCGTCCAGATAATTACCAAAGTATTCCAGGAGCCAATACATCAGCAGCAGGATGGACTTTAGTTTCATCAGTAACTAATGTGCCATCAGCTGGAGCCAACGACTATACTATTATTGGTGTTGGAATGGGCTTAAATATTCCTGCTGGTTCTACACATTCATTCTATATTGCTCCTGCCACTGGTGTAACACATCAATATGCTACAAATGCTTTAGGTACCGTAGTTCAATCTAATTTAGATGGCTCTATCATTGCTGGTAATCGAGGCAGTGCATTGTTTAATGTAACAACCTCAGGTGGAATGGCTGTTGTGAAATTATTGTATTCTAAAGGCTGCGAAAGCCCAAGATTGCCTGTAACAGTTACAGTAAATCCAAACCCTACCATTGCTTTATCGGCAGATACCACTATTTGTCAAGGCGAAATAACAACTTTAGATGCAGGTGCAGGTGCTGCTTCTTATTTATGGAGCAATGGCGCTACTACACAAAGCATTCAAACAGGCTTTGCAGGAACTTATGGTGTTACAGTTACAAATAACTTCAATTGTACGGCCACAGATTCAATTGTGGTCAACGTAAATGCTTTACCAAATATTAACTTGGGTGCAGATACCACCATTTGCAGCAACACACCCCTTACGCTTAATGCAGGAGCTGGTTTTGCTTCTTACAATTGGAGCAATGGTGCTCAAATAGACTCTATCGTTGTAAACTCTACTGGAAATTATAGTGTTACAGTAGAAGATGCCAATGGTTGCGAAGCTACAGATATCAAATCCATTACTGTTGTTGCTGCTCCTAATCCACAATTAACAGATATGGATTTATGCGATGGCACTAGCATGACGCTTAACACAGGAGTTCCAGCAGCTGGAAATTCTTTTGCTTGGTCGAATGGCGCTACAACGCCTACAATTGTAGTAAATACAGCAGGAAATTATAGTGTTACAGTTACTGCTAATAACGGTTGCACTGAAACTGCTAATGCTGACATTACTGTAATTGCTGTGCCTGCGCTTAATTTAGAAGGTCCTGCTAAAGTTTGTGCCTACAACGAGCTAATATTAACTGCTCCTGCTGGATTTGATAACTACACGTGGTTTAATGGTGCTCTGGGTTCGGTTATTACTATTCCGGCTAATACATTTACCGCAGGTGCAACTCCTCAAAACATTTGGGTTACTGGAACAGTTACTGCAACAGGTTGCAGCAGAACTGACACCTTACAAATTATTTTTGATGAGTGTATCGGTATCAATGAATTAGGAAATCAAAACTTCATCGTTTTCCCGAATCCTAGCAATGGCAAATTCATCATTAAAGGTGAAAACATCTCCAATGCAATGGTGGAAGTGCTTGATTTAACTGGTAAATTAATCACCACGTCTCAAATTCAATCGGGTACAAATCAACATCCTATTGATTTAACAGGCGCCTCTAGCGGTATGTATTTCTTAAAAATTACTGGTAATGGTTTCCAAAACGTGGAAAGAATTACCATCAGATAATCTCAATCTTAAAACCTAAACAAAAAAGCCTCGGATTTTCCGGGGCTTTTTTATTGAGATTATTGTCTTTAATAATTTGGATTAAACGATTTGCTAAGTATACATTAGAAGAATATGTTATTTGAAATTATAGAATTTCATTTTTTCTTTAAAATTTCAAAGGGTTCAATGGGATAATTTTACATTTGCGATAAGAAATTTTAAACCATAACAAATGAAATTTAGTAACATCATTCTTTCGGGAATTGCCGCAAGTTTTTTAATGGCTTGCAATCAACCTGAAAAACAACAAGCGGAAGAGCCTAAAAAGGATTCAACCGAATTTGTTTGGCAAACGGAACAATTTGCAGACATAAAAATTATTCGTTATCAAATTCCGGGTTGGGACAAACTATCGGCTCAGCAAAAAGAATTGGTTTATTATCTTACAGAAGCCGGCTATGCAGGTCGCGATATTATTTGGGATCAAAACTATCGTCATAATTTGTCTATCAGAAGAGCTTTAGAAAACATAGCAGCGAATTATAAAGGCGATAAAAATACCGCTGATTGGAACAAATTGATGGAATACAGCAAACGTGTTTGGTTTAGCAATGGTATTCATCATCATTACAGTAACACTAAAATAAAACCTGAATTTTCAGAAGCTTATTTTGATCAGTTATTATCAGAAACAGGAACACAATTAAATGCAGAAGCAAAAGCTGTTATATTTAATGATGAAGATTTGAAAAAAGTAAACCTTGACCCTGAAAAAGATTTAGTGGCAGGATCAGCAGTAAACTTTTATGAGCCAGGAATTACTGAAAAAGAAGTGGATGCTTATTATTCAAAAATTATTAAAAAAGGCGAAAAGCAACCAATTGAATATGGTCATAATTCAAAATTGGTTAGAGGAAAAAATGGTTTAGAAGAAAAAGTTTGGAAATTGGGCGGAATGTATTCTGAAGCCATTGAAAAAGTAATTTATTGGTTAGAGAAAGCGGTTGGAGTTGCCGAAAATCAAAAACAAGCTGATGCGCTTAAAATTTTGATCGATTTTTACAAAACAGGTGATTTAAAAACTTGGGATGCTTACAACATTGCTTGGAGCCAAGCAACAGAAGGCGATATTGATTACATCAATTCATTTATTGAAGTTTATCACGATCCAAAAGGTTTTAAAGGAACTTATGAATCAATAGTTCAAATTAAAGACTTTGACGCTTCTGAGCGTATGGCCAAATTGGAACAAAATGTTCAATGGTTTGAAGACAATTCACCCATTTTAGATCAACACAAAAAGAAAAATGTAACCGGTGTAACTTATAAAGTTGTAAATGTTGCGGGCGAAAGTGGTGATGCTTCACCATCAACACCAATTGGGGTTAATTTGCCAAATAACAATTGGATCAGAGCAACACATGGTTCAAAATCAGTTTCATTGGGCAATATTGTTGAAGCTTACAGCATGGCTGGTGGAAAAGGAATTTTAGCTGAATTTTGTTTAACCGAAGAAGAATTAAAAAGATCGGAAGAACATGGTAAACTTTCTGATAAATTGCACACAGCTTTACACGAAGTGGTTGGGCATGCTTCTGGTCAAATTGAAGAAGGTATTGGTGTGCCTAGCGAAACCTTAAAAAATTATGCCAATGCTTTGGAAGAAGGTCGCGCAGATTTAGTAGCGCTTTATTATTTATTAGACCCAAAATTGGTTGAATTAGGTTTGATACCTTCATTAGAAGTTGGTAAAGCTGAATATGATAGTTATATCCGCAATGGTTTAATGTTACAATTGCGCAGATTAAAAGTTGGTGAAGTTATTGAAGAAGCGCACATGCGTAATCGCCAAATGATTGCTAAATGGGCTTATGAAATGGGTAAAAAAGACAATGTAATTGAAAAAGTTACAAAAGATGGAAAAACCTATTTCAGAATTAATGATTATGAAAAACTGAGGGTTTTATTTGGCGAATTGTTAAAAGAAATTCAGAGAATTAAATCGCAAGGTGATTATAAAGCAGGAAGAGATTTAGTTGAAAATTATGGTGTTCAGGTTGATGCTGACATTCACAAAGAAGTTTTAGCCAGAACCGAAAAATTAAACATCGCGCCTTATGGTGGATTTATTAATCCTCGTTTAGTGCCAGTTATGCAAGGCGATAAAATTGTAGATGTAAAAGTTGAATATCCAGCCGATTTTACAGAGCAAATGCTTGAATACGGCAAAAAATATTCTTTTTTACCTGACTATAACTAAGTCTTTTAGATATCGAAAAAAAGGGAGTTCAATTTGAACTCCCTTTTTTATGCTTTATTGATAGATGACCTGCTTACTCAAACGAAACCAAAACAAGATTTTTTTCAACTGCTTGGCCTTTTTTAATATTTATTTTTTTCACTACGCCATCCATGGCAGCCTTTAGAACATTTTCCATTTTCATGGCCTCTAAAATCACTACCGGACTTCCTTTTGTTATTGCCTGACCTTCTTCAACACAAATTTGCAGCACCAAACCTGGCATTGGAGCTTTTAACTCTTTCATTTTTGAGGCGCCAGTATTTTCAAATCCTAAATCTTTTAGCAATAAATCAAATTTGTCTTTAACATTCAAACTGTATTTTTTGCCATTAATCATCAAAACGACCGTTTTTTCTTCTTCATCAATTTTTACTAATTCAACATTGTAGGATTGATGATTTCTTAAAACATGATAAACACCTTTTTCTATTTCAATTTTATCAATCGCAAAAGCTTCACCATTTATACTTCCTTCGTTGGGGTTATTTTTGCTAAAATTTATTTCAAACTCTTGCTGTCCGTTTGCTTTTACTTTATACATAATGAAAAGGTCAATTTATAAAAGCCCAAATTTAATTTAATTACATTTGCGCCCTGTAATTTATTTGGCTTAGCAATAAAATTTTCTCTAAAATATATGAATAAAATTATTTGGCTTTTGACAGGTTTGGCTTTAGCAAGCTCCTGCTCGCTTTTGAAAAAAGAAAAAAACGAAAATGGAATAAATTCAAAACCTATTTTTTCACAAAATTCGAAAACTAAAAGTCAAGATGACAATTTAAATTATCAGCCATCGAGAACTAAAATTGTTGACTTAATTCATACAAAATTAGATGTGCGTTTTGATATGGAAAAAGCTCATTTATTGGGCCGCGCAGACCTTGTTTTTAAACCTCATTTTTATCCAATTCAACAATTTGAAATGGATGCAAAAGGGTTTGAAATACACAGTTTAAAATTAGTAAACCGAAAAAATAAGGAAGAAATTGACTTAAAATACAGCTATGATGGATTAAAAATCAACGTAGATTTAGGCAAAACCTTTTTAAAAACCGACACATTTAACATTTCTATTTCCTACACCGCTAAACCAAATGAACTGAAAGTAAAAGGCAGCGCGGCAATTAATGATGCTAAAGGTTTGTATTTTATTAATAACGATAAAAGCGATCCAAATAAGCCAGTTCAAATTTGGACACAAGGTGAAACAGAATCAAGCTCATGCTGGTTTCCAACAATTGATTCACCCAACGAAAAAACATCGCAAGAACTTTGTATGACTGTTGATACCTCATTCATTACACTTTCTAACGGAAAATTAGATTTTAGTTTATTAAATGGCGATGGCACACGCACCGATTGCTGGAGACAAGACAAAATTCATACACCCTATTTGTTTATGATGGCCGCTGGCAAATTTGCAGTTGTTAAAGACAAGTGGAGAAACATTGAATTGCAATATATTGTTGAGCCTGAGTATAAAGCTTATGCCAAAGAAATTTATAATCATACGCCTGAAATGTTGGAGTTTTTCTCAAAAATTACTGGTGTTGATTACCCTTGGGATAAATACGCACAAATAATTGTCCGCGATTATGTTTCGGGAGCCATGGAAAATACATCAGCTGTAATTTTTGGCGATTTTTGTCAGAAAAATCATCGGGAATTATATGATGATAATAACGATGGTATTGTTGCCCATGAAATGTTCCACCATTGGTTTGGCGATTTGGTTACTTGCGAATCTTGGTCAAACTTGCCTTTAAATGAATCTTTTGCAACCTATGCCGAATATTTATGGACTGAACATAAATATGGAAAAGATGAAGCTGATTTAGTGGGAATTGAAGGACTAGCCAGCTATTTAAGAGAAGCAAAGTCAAAAAAGGTAGATATGATACGTTTTAAATATGCTGATAAAGAAGACATGTTTGATGCGCATTCTTATTCCAAAGGGGGTAGAATTTTACATGCTTTGCGCAATTATGTAGGCGATGAAGCATTTTTCGAATCTATAAAAACTTATTTAACAGAAAATGCTTATCAAACAGCCGAAATTCATGACTTGCGTTTAGCCTTTGAAAAAGTTACAGGTGAAGATTTAAATTGGTTTTTTAATCAATGGTTTTTAGCAAAAGGTCATGCAGAATTGCAAGTTTCAAAAGTTTATGATGACAGTTTAAAAGAAACTAGATTAACTGTTAAACAATTACAGAATTTAGAAGAAACACCATTATACCGATTGCCAATTAGAGTTGAAGTACATGTTAATGGAATGTACATTTCTGAAAAAATAAATATTACCCAAAAAGAAGAAACATTTATCCTAAAATCGAATGTAAAACCTGATTGGGTAAACTTCGATGCAGACCATATTGTTTTAGGAGTTATTGATTTCAAAAAGCCTTTTGAAGAAATAAAATATCAATACGAAAAAGGAAATTCATATTGGGATAGGAGAGATGCACTAGAAGAAATAACCGAAAATGTTAAAGATTCAACTGCTGCTAACCTTCATTTAAAAGCTTTAAACGACAAGTTTTGGGAATTGAGGAGCTATGCAACTTATAAAATAGTTGAGTTTGAAACCTTAAATCCAGAAGAAACAAAAAGTTTATTAGCTAAAAATTTTGAAACAGAAAAACATCCTGATGTAAGGGCTGCCATTGTTTATTCACTAGCTTTATTGGACAATAGCCATCAATATAATGCCATTTATGAAAAAGCTTTATCGGATAGTTCTTACAGCGTGGTTTCTGAAGCTCTTTTGGCTTTAAGCGCTCATAAAAAAGATAAAATTTTTGAAATAATTAAGCCACTTTACTCTGAAAACAATAAAAATATTACTGGCTCAATAGGAGAAATAATAGCAGAAAAAGGTGGAGAAAATGAACTTGAGTTTTTTGACAATAAATTCAAAAACTCATCCAATTTATCTAACTATTCTTTAAGTAAAAGTTATGCGGCTTTCATAAAAAGGCAAAATGACAAAACCATTTTAAAAGGTCTATCTAATTTAGAAAAAGTTGCGACCAGCCAAAGTCCGTGGTGGTCAAAAATTTCAGCTTATCAAGGCCTTATTGAATTAGATAACAGGTATACAGGAATTATCAACGAATCAGAGAAAAAACTAGTTAAAGCTAATTTGGAAGAAAAAGAAAAAATGGAAATTGAAATGGCGAAAGCCGATGCAATGGAAATGCAAAATGAGGTTCAAAGTATTTTAAGAAGATTAAAAACAAAAGAAACAAACCCAAATTTGTTGCAGTTTTTAGGAAATTACTAACCCAATGAAAAACATTGTTTTAATAAGCATTTTTGCTTTTTTAGTTAATCCTGTTTTTAGTCAAAAAAACAAGGAGACACAATTAGTTGATAGTTTAATGAGTAATTGGCATAATGCAGCTGCAATTGCTGATGCTAATACTTTTTTTGGATTTATGGATGCTGATTGTATTTATATTGGTACCGATGCCAGCGAAAAATGGAAAAGAGATGAACTTAAAAAATGGTCAGAAAAAGCTTTTCAAAGAAAATCAGCTTGGGATTTTAAAACCATCAATCGAGAAATTTATTTTTCAAAAAATGGACAAATAGCTTGGTTTGATGAACAATTAAATACTTGGATGGGAGTTTGCCAAGCTTCTGGAGTTTTAGAAAAAAACGATGGGAAATGGCTATTGAAACATTATCAACTTTCGGTTACCATAGCCAACGAAAAAATTAAATCCTTTATAGAAATTTCAAAGTAACAACTACTTATGGTTATTTATAATCCAAAAGATTGGTTTTCATTAATATTCAAATTCCATAAAAGCGATACTTTCAGAAAACTATTTTGGGTAATAGTAGCCATTTCAATTTATTCATTAATTGTTGCCTATCTCGAAATTGAAATTTGGAAATTAGAACATACCAACACTTCAGTAATGCACTCATTATTGGGTTTTGTGTTATCTCTTTTACTAGTTTTTAGAACCAATACAGCCTACGATCGCTGGTGGGAAGGACGCAAACAATGGGGTGCATTAGTAAATTCTTCTCGAAATTTAGCTATTAAACTAAGTTCAATATTAATTAATGAACCACAAGCTTGCCTAAAACTGGAAAGATTAATTGCAATTTATCCTGCAGTTTTAAAAGAACATTTAAGAGGAAAAAAAGTAAATGAATTTCCCACAGAATTTCATCAACCAAATTTCATAATGCTGAAAATTAATGAGGAAATTTTCGATTTGCAACGAAAAGGGAAAATGAGCTCTAGCGATGTTTGGTTGATTAAAGACGAATTAGCAAGTCTTGCAGATGTTTGCGGGGCATGTGAAAGAATTAAAAAAACACCTATTCCGTATTCTTATTCTTTATTCATAAAGAAGTTTATTTTTATTTATGTAATGAGTTTACCTTTTGGTTTTGTAGGCGATTTTGGTTACAGAGTTCCACTTTTAGTTGCATTTGTTATGTATGTTTTGGCAAGTTTAGAATTGTTGGCAGAAGAAATTGAAGATCCTTTTGGTATTGATACGAATGATTTACCAACTGATGAAATAACAGAAACCATTCAGGCAAATGTGAAAGAAATTTTTCAATCGAAAATTTAAGAAAATATGCAATTATTACCTGAAATAATTTTCGAAGATCAATATCTAATTGTGGTTTATAAACCTTCAGGCTATCTGTCGGAAAAAGATAAGGGCAATCAACCCAACATAGAAGATTGGACAAACGAGTATTTGAAAGGAAAAAAGTCGAATAATCAAGTTTCAATAGTTCATAGATTAGATAAACCCGTTGCAGGTTTACTGTTATTGGCAAAAAGAAAAGATATTTTAAAAATATTGAACAAAACTTTTGAAGAAAGAAAGATTACCAAAGTTTATACAGCCATTTTAGAAGGTAATTTAAAAGCCAAAGCCGGAAACCTAATAAATTATTTGATTAAAGATTCGGAATCAAAAAGTGCTAAATTGGCTTTTCCACATGAAGCTGGGGCGCAAAAAGCAGAATTGAATTTTAAAAACTTGAAACATTTCGAAAACTATACAGTAGTAGAAATTCTTTTAAAAACAGGACGGTACCATCAAATCAGAGCACAATTTTCAGCATTAGGCCATCCAATTGTAGGCGATAATAAATACGGCTCAACCGAAAAAACAGAAAATCTAATTTATTTGTATGCTAGTTTTCTTTCATTTATTCATCCTATTAGCAATGAAAAAGTAGAATTTTCGGCATCTGTACCTGATTTTCCATTATGGCGTGCAGCTTTTACTGATTAACAATTTCAATCTACAAGCAAGTAATTTCATTCCAAACATTTAAGATGTAGTTAACATTCATTTATTTACATTTGCACCCTAAATATTAAATAAAAAATAATGAGAAAATTATTTACTTTTTTGGTTGGAGCTTTAATGATGTCCGCATCATTTGCGCAAACACCAATATTAGTTGAAAACTTCAACTACGGCACAACAGCCGGAGATTTAACTACGGCCTCAAGTCCTACTTGGGTTGCACATAGTGGTGCTGCATCAAACCCTGTTCAATATTTGAATACTTCACTTTCTTTTGCCGGTTATAATAGTTCTGGAATAGGTGGTTCTGCATCATTTAGAAATGGAACACTATCGAGAGAAGACGTAAATATTGCTATATCTCCATCCATTAACTCAGGTTCTCTTTATGCTTCTTTCTTAATGAAAGTGGATTCACTAAATAGCACTGGTGATTACAATATCCACTTTATGGAAGGTGCAGGAACTGGAGGAGGTGCTTTTAGAACTAGATTGTTCATAAAAAATGGTGCTACTCCCAATACAGTTGACTTTGGCCTTTCTAAAAGTTCAGGTACTGGAAACTATGGAACAGATGAAGCTATTCCTTTTGGATCTACGGTTTTAATAGTTTTAAAATATTCTTTTACAGCAGGAACTGGAAATGACACTACGCTAGCTTATATTTTTACTGGCTCAATTCCTGCTACCGAACCTTCTTCACCGAGTGTTTCAATTACTGATTTTACAGGTGCTGATGGCCCGCAATTAGCTGCTTTAGGAATTAGACAAGGAGGAACTGGAACAAGTAAAGTTGCTGTTGATGGATTTAGATTTGCAACCTCATGGGCAGGTCTTCAGCTTGCTGCTCCAACATCCTCAGCTGACCCAGTAACTTCCCCAAATTTTACTGCTACTACCACTACAGCAACCACTTTGAATTGGACTTTACCAACTTCTTATCAAAGCGCTAACAACACAGTTTTAGTATTTTTGAAACAAGGTTCTGCTATTACGCAAGGAACTCCAAGCTCAACTGTTGGAACATATACTGCCAATTCAAACTTTAGTGCTGCTGGAACTCCTTATCAAAATGATGCATTAGCAAAATGTGTTTATAGTGGCGATGGTTCTTCTGTTAGTATAACTGGTTTAACCGCTAATACCACTTACCATGCATTAATTTATAATGTAATTGATGGCTCATCAACTTATTCAACAGCTGTTACTGCAAACGTTACTACCAATCCATTACCAACTTTACCTGTTGTAAGTTTTGGACAATTAACAATGAGTTTTAATGAAGGTGCAGGTCAAGTAACTGCTACAGGAACTTTATCAAACGCTAATACGCTGCCTGTTACTTTTGATTTAGTAATTATTGGTGGCACTGCCACAAGCGCTGACCATTCATTTGTTTCACCTTTTCAAGGTGGTGCGCCAGGCGGATACAATGGACCTTTAGCTGCTCAATTTAACATTGTTGATGACAATTTAGTGGAAGGAAACGAAACCGTTATATTAACTTTTGCAAATCTTACAAATTGTGTGGTTGATCCTCAATTTGATACTTTAGTTGTTACCATTGTTGATAATGATTTCTCAACTTTAAGTTTTAATGCCTCCAATTATACTGCTACTGAAGGAGTAACTGATTCAGTTGAGGTAAAGGTTAGATACATAAATCCATCTCCATCTGCAACTTCAGTAACAGTTACTGCTACTGCTGGTACAGCAACACAAGGAGCTGCTGCTGATTATGTTTTCCCTGCTACGGGCACCACAGTTACTTTTACAGGTGCTAATGATACTTTAAAAACAGTAAAAATTAGAATAGTTGACAGATATCCATTTGAAGCAACTGAGCAATTTACTGTTAATTTAACTAACCCTACTAATAATGCTACACTTGGAGCTAATCCAACAGCAACAGTTGAGATCTTAAACAGAGCCAATTATCCATATTATCCAATTGGACAAATAAATACTGTTGATCCAGTAAACTTTGTTTGCGATTCATTAGCAAAAAGATTTGAGGTTAGAGGCGTTGTTTATGGTATTAACTTACGTCCTGCAGGTTTACAAGTAAGTATTAGAGATAATACTGGTGGAATTGGAGTATTTAACGCCACCGGAAATTTAGGTTATGCAAATGCAACAGAAGGAGATAGTATTATTGTAATTGGTCAAGTAGATCAGTTTAATGGTTTAGCTCAGATTGGATTTATTGATACGATTATGGTAAAAGCCACAGGTCGTCCAATTGAAGATCCAATTTTCACAACTACACTCGGAGAGCCAGAAGAAAGTAATTTAGTATATTTTACAAACGTTTATTTCACAAATCCAACTCCACCTACCAATTGGGTTGTTGCTGGTTCAGGTTCGAACTTTAATGTAACCAATGGAATTGACACTTTTGATATTCGTATTGTTCCTGCTATGGCTGACATTGCTGGAATTAGCGTTCCAACTGGGCCATTTACAGTAGTTGGTATCGGTGGTCAGTTTGATAGTTCTTTACCTAGAAATTCAGGATATCAATTGTTCCCTAGAAGACTTACTGATATTTTTGAAGGTGGTCCTGCTGTACGTTTTAGCACTGCCTCTGCAACAGTTTTAGAAAACGTTGGTACATCAAATGTGAATATATTATTGCAAAATCCTGTTGCTGTAGGAGCAACTGTTACAGTTGAAGTTGATCCAACTTCTACAGCAACATTAGGAAGTGATTTTACATTGTCTACAACGAGTGTTTACTTTCCAGCTAACCAAAATCCACAGCAACCATTAGTAATTACTATAAATGATGATAATTTATTTGAAAATGCTGAAACTATTGTTTTAAACCTTACAGTTTCTCAACCTGGAACTTTAGGCGCAGTTTCAACCCACACAGTTACCATCACTGATAACGATCCTAACTCTGTAAATGAGTATTCAGCAAACAATAGTATTAGGGTATATCCTAATCCATCAGCTGATAGATTTAATGTAACTGCTGAAAGCAGAATTGAAAGAGTTGTTGTAATGGATGTTACAGGTAAAGTTGTATTTACAAATAATGGTGTAAATGCTTTAAATGCTCAAATCAATTTATCTAATCTTCCAAATGGAGTTTATATGATGCAGGTTTTCCAAGCTGATAAAGCCCCTGCAACAAAAAGATTAATTAAAAAGTAATTGTAAAAGTATTTTATAATAAAAGGCTGTTCAGAAATGGACAGCCTTTTTATTTCCTATAAAAAGAATTCTTTAAATATTTACCAATAAAAAATCCCTTACTGTTTAAGATAAGGGATTTTTCTTTTGAACTAAAAGGAGGTTAAATAGTCATTATTTCTTTTTCTTTTTTAGCCAATAATTCATCAGCTTTTATACTAAAATTATCTGTTAACTTTTGAATCTTTGCTTCTGCATCTTTAGCAATATCTTCAGGTAATCCATTTTTTTGCAATTTTTTCACCTCTTCATTAGCATCTCTTCTTGCAGTTCTTATCCCAACTTTAGCATTTTCAGTTTCATTTTTTGATTGCTTAACTAATCCAACTCTTCTTTCTTCAGTTAAAGGAGGCACATTTAATCGAATTATTACACCGTCATTTTGAGGGTTTAAACCAATATTAGACGCTATAATAGCTCTGCTAATTGGATCTAGCATAGCTTTTTCCCATGGCTGCACAACAAGTGTTCTTGCGTCTGGAGTTGATATATTAGCAACATTAGAAAGAGGAGTGTTGGCGCCATAATAATCAACAAAAATTCCATCTAGCATATTTGGAGTAGCTCTTCCAGCTCTTACTTTTAACAATTCAGCTTCTAAATGAAGAATCGATTTTTGCATACTATCTTTAGCTTCTTCAATAATTAGTTCTATTTCGTCATTCATAAATTTATTTTTAAATGAATTATTTATTTGATTAAGACATTTTTACAAGCGTTCCTATTGATTCGCCTAAAGCAAGCTTTTTTAAATTTCCTGATTTATTCATGTCAAATACGATAATAGGTAATTTATTTTCTTTACAAAGTGTAAATGCTGTCATGTCCATAACATTTAATCCTTTTTCATAAACTTCTTCAAAACTTACTGAATCATATTTGGTGGCAGAAGGATCCTTTTCGGGATCAGCTGTATAAATACCATCAACCCGAGTACCTTTTAATATAACATCAGCTTGTATTTCAATTGCTCTTAATGAAGCCGCTGTATCAGTCGTAAAATATGGATTTCCTGTGCCAGCTCCAAAAATCACAACTCTTCCTTTTTCAAGATGTCTAACGGCTCTTCGTCCAATAAATGGCTCTGCAATTTGTTCCATTTTTATGGCAGATTGAAGTCGAGTTGGCACCTTAATAAATTCTAATGCTGATTGTAAAGCCATGCTATTAATCATTGTAGCAAGCATACCCATATAATCACCCTGAACTCTATCAATAGCCCCTTCTTGCGCTTGAATTCCTCTGAAAATATTTCCCCCTCCAATGACAATTCCAACTTGTATTCCTAAATCTACTAGTTCTTTTATTTCGCGGGCATATAAATTTAGCATTTCATTATCAATGCCATATTGTTTGCTTCCCATTAATGACTCACCACTGAGTTTTAAAAGTATTCTTCTGTATTTGGTCATATTTGCTTTATTGGCGTTCAAAAATAAAAATTTAGACAAAAAAAATCCCGACCATTTGGCCGGGATTCAAAAATAATAACTTATTAACCTAAGGCTACTCTGCTGAATGCAGAAACCTTGATATCTCCATTTTCTTTAAGGTATTGTGCAACTGTTTTTTTGCTATCCTTAATGAAATCTTGATTTAATAATGTGTTTTCTTTGAAAAACTTATTCAATTTTCCTTGAGCAATTTTTTCAACCATGTCTTCTGGCTTTCCTTCTTGACGAACTTGGTCGCGAGCAATTTCTAATTCTCTTTCAAGAATTTCTGCCGATACGAAGTCTTTGTCAATAGCAACAGGATTCATAGCAGCTACTTGCATCGCTACATCTTTGCCAACATCGCCATTTCCAGCTTCAGCTTTATTAAAAGCTAAAAGAGTAGCAAGACGATTGCCTGGGTGATTGTAAGCTATAACTTTGGCATCAGCTAAAAACGAATATCTTGAGATTTCAATTTTTTCGCCAATTTTTCCAATCATATCAACTAATTTATCAGAAATTTTAGTTCCGTTTAATTCAGAAGCTAATAATTCATCTTCAGTAGCTATTTTATTTTCTAATGCAAAATCAGCAACTGATTTTGCGAAACCTTGAAATTCTTCATTTTTTGCAACAAAGTCAGTTTCGCAACTTAGTACGAAAACTACTCCATTAGAACCATTACCGTTAGTTTTTGCGAAAACAAAACCTTCTTTTGCTTCTCTATCACTACGATTGGCTGCAACTTTTTGACCTTTTTTTCTTAAAAAGTCTATTGCTTTTTCGAAATCACCATTGCTTTCAACTAGGGCTTTTTTACAGTCCATCATTCCGGCACCGGTAATTTGTCTCAATTTATTTACTTCAGCAGCTGTAATACTCATGATTGTATTTTTTTAATTATTCGTCACCAGTAGCTTCTTCCATTAGCTTCTTAGTTTCTTCAACTCTTTCTGCTTTGGCTTTTGCTACGTCTTCTTTGTCTTTGGTAGCTGAATCTTTTTCTGTTTTTCTTTCGGCTAAACCTTCTGCAATTGCTTTGGTTACAACATCCATAATTAATTCAATAGATGAAGTAGCATCGTCATTACCAGGAATTGCATAATCAACTTCTTTTGGATTTGAATTAGTATCAACTAAACCGAAAGTAGGGATATTTAATTTGTGGGCTTCTGCAACAGCAATATGTTCTTTTGCAATGTCAACAATAAAAATAGCTGAAGGTAATCTCGTTAAATCAGCAATACTTCCTAAATTGATTTCTAATTTTTCTCTTTGACGAGAAAACATTAATCTTTCTTTTTTAGAAATGTTTTCAAAGGTACCGTCTGTTTGCATTCTTTCTAAAGAAGCCATTTTTTTAACAGCTCTTCTGATAGTTACAAAGTTAGTTAACATACCACCTGGCCATCTTTCAGTAACGTAAGGCATATTTACATTTTTTGCTTTTTCAGCAACAATATGCTTAGCTTGTTTTTTGGTGGCTACAAATAATATCTTCTTACCAGCTTTAGCAATTTGTTTTAAAGCGTTAGCCGCTTCATCCAATTTAACCGCAGTTTTGTTAAGGTCAATTATGTGAATACCATTGCGCTCCATAAAAATGTAAGGAGCCATGTTTGGATTCCATTTTCTTTTCAAGTGTCCAAAATGAACACCAGCTTCCAATAATTCTTGTTGTGAAACTCTCGTCATCAATCGAAATATTAAATAATATTCTAATAAAAATATTAACGTTTACTGAATTGGAATCTTTTTCTCGCCTTCGCTCTACCGAATTTCTTTCTTTCAACCATACGAGGGTCGCGAGTTAATAAACCTTCTTTTTTAAGAGATGGTCTGAATTCCTGATTTATTTCAAGAAGAGCTCTTGAAATTCCTAATCTAATTGCTTCGGCTTGGCCAGTAATTCCACCACCATCAACATTGACTTTAATGTCATATTGATCGGCAGTTTGTGTAAGGCCAAAAGGCTGAAAAACAATGTATTGAAGTTGCAGGGTAGGAAAATATTCTTTAGCATCTCTACCATTTACGGTAATGCTTCCTTTTCCTTTGCTTAGATAAACCCTTGCAACAGAGGTTTTTCTTCTACCTAACGTGTTGATCACTTCCATGTGGATTTATTTACAAAATTGTATTTATATCAAAATTCTTAGGCGATTGACCTGCATGTGGATGCTGAGAACCTGCATAAACATGAAGATTTTTTAATATCGCGCTACCTAAACGATTTCTTGGCAACATTCTTTTTACAGCGTGCTCTATTATTTCGTTTGGATTTTTCTTTAATAATTGGGTTGGAGTTGTAAATCGCTGTCCTCCTGGGTAACCGGTATGTCTTACATACTCCTTATCATCAACTTTTTGACCGGTTAAAACTACTTGCTCAGCGTTGATAATTATTACGTTATCTCCACAATCAACATGCGTAGTGAAGTTTGTTTTGTGTTTACCTCTTAATACGTAGGCAACTTTTGAAGCCAATCGACCTAAAATTTGGTTCGAAGCATCTACAACAATCCACTCTTTATTTACGGTGTTTTTGTTGGCTGAAATCGTTTTGTAACTTAATGTATCCACTATGACGAATATTAGTCTTTAATAAAATGGGCTGCGAAGATAAGATTAATTTTTATTCAAGCAAACTTATTGACAATAAATTTAAACTTAACTTGAAGAAAATTAATTGATTAAAAGTTGATTATTTTTCAGATGTTGAAAAAGCTGGTTTTTAACCCTTTTGGATGCATTACTCTTTCTCACTGGTTCTTAAAAATACAGTTTCTATTCTTTTTCCTGAAACAGATATAATTTTGAAATTGTAATTTTTAATTTTTATCTCTTCGTTGAGAATTGGGATTTTTCCATAATTTTTTATTACAAACCCCGCAATTGTGCTGTAATCCTCACTTTCCTCTATATTCAAGTTGTATTTTTGATTCAAATAATCAATTTCTAGACGTCCCGAAAAAATATATTCAAAGTCATTTAACTTTTTTTCTTCTAGCATTTCAACATCATGCTCGTCTTTTATATCTCCAAAAATTTCTTCAATAATGTCTTCAATTGTTAATAAACCTGATGTGCCGCCAAATTCATCAACAACAATGGCAATACTTCTTTTTGCTTGGGTTAAATTTTTTAATGCGTCTTCGGCCATCATTGTTTCTGGAATTATTGAAACAGGTCGCAAAATGGCTTTTATGGATTCAGGCTTTTTGAATAATTCATAAGCATGGACATAGCCAATTATATTATCGATATTATCTCTGTAAACTAGTACTTTTGATTTACCAGATTTATTTAATTCACTCTTCAATTCATCTAATGAGTCTTCAACCTCTACTGCCACAATTTCAGTTCTGGGGATTAAACAATCTCTAACTTTTAGCTCTGAGAAAGCTAAAGCATTTTGAAAAAATTGAATTTCTTTATCTACTTTTCTTTTATCATCATTTACTGAGGTTGCTTCTTTTAGAAAATTATCTAAATCAATTTTCCCAAATTCAAGCACTTCAGTAGTCATTTCTACTTTTAAAAGTGTTAAAAATAACTTTGATATGGATAATGTAATCCATACAAAAGGATATAATGAATAATAAAGCAAGAATGCGGGAATAGCAAAAAATGTCAAAATATTGTTGGGTGCAATTCTAAAAAAGGCTTTCGGTAAAAATTCGGCTGTTACCAAAATTATAAGGGTAGAAATTATAGTTTGGGATAACAAAATTGCCGATGGATTTAAAGTAAATGTTTGGATTAATGGTTCCATTAATATAGACATGTAAATTCCATAAACTACTAGCGAAATATTATTCCCTACCAATAGCATCACAATAAATTTAGAAGGATCGTTTAAAAAATGATCAGAAATTATTTTTGAGGTTAATTTTCCTTGTTTAACCTCAAGTTCAATCTGCAATTTATTGGAAGTTAAAAACGCTATTTCCATTCCTGAAAAAAATGCAGAAAATAGAATTGAAGCAATGCAAATTAATAATACAGCATCCATTATTTAGGATTGCTATTTTGTGAATTAGCCATTTTAATTCTTTGACGCCTTCTAATAAAATAAAAAATTACTGATATAATGGTAAAAACGGTAAACATTATTCCGTCTTTGCTATTTCCCTTTATAAAGGCAAAGCTGGTAAAAAAAATTCCTGCAATTGAAATTACTAACCAGGCAATTTCTAAAAATTTAATTATTTTCATTTTCTTCTGAATCGATGGTAAAAGTACCAATTACTTTTTTGATTTTATACTTTGTGAAATTTTGGTCTGCTTCTAATCCATGTCCTGTAATGATTTCTTTTTCTGTCGAAATTTTCACAAACTGATCAGTAAAAATTGTTTCTTCTTCTTGATTCCACTTCAAATATTCAGTATTCAAAGTTTCACCCTTTTTGTTTTTAACCACCACATTGTTTCTTGCTTCTATAAATTTTTCATCTTCAAAATGTGTCATTTTTTGAGCATAAATAATATTTTCTGGCTTTTTTATAGAATCATAAAATTCAATATAAACACTATCAGAAAGTTCAACTCTTGATTTTTCCATGTTAAATCGTTCAAGTTTCCCTGCTGTTAGTTTCATAGTTACTTTGCCCGAATCAGAAAAGAAAACTTCAATTTTTTTGGCGGTTTCGCTAGGTCCAATATTGTTTTCGGTTATCTCAGCAACTTTTTTTAAATCATTTTCGCAAGAAACAAAAATCCCGGCAAAGAAAATTACCGGGAAAATTTTTTTTAAATATTGAAAATTGTGTTTTGCCATTTTATCTAGCTCGAACAGTAGTATTTCCGCTAATCCAACAACCTACGCTGTAGGAGTCACCTTCTTTAAGAGAAATGAAAAATAAATCTTCTTTTCCAGGATAATTGGCAACGCATCTTGAAATTCTTGGTGAAATATCATCTGCCAAACTTGGATCTGATGATTTTGCTTTTTGATACATGTCGGTTGCAATCCAATAAACAGATTTTGCGGCAATTGGATTGTCAGCAACTTCACATTTTGATGAACTATTTGCATATAAATCACCGATTAACATGTAGGCTTTACCAAAGCTTGGGTCGATTGCGGCTGCTTTTAATGCTTCAGATCTAGAGCTACTGTAATCGCCAGTTCCTTGGTAAGAGGCTGCCAATTCGAAATGTAATTGCACTTTTACTGCATTATCAGTAGTTCCTTCTAAAGCTTGTTTGTAATACTTAATTGCTTCATTAAAACTTTTCTTTTTATAGTTTAAACGAGCAATATTAGTTGCTGCTTTTGCATCGGGTTCAATTGCATACAAGGCAGTGGCAGCATCCAAAAATAATTTATCGTCAGTACAATTAAGTTTACCCATTATGTCAGTTATTTTCCTCAATAATTCAACATTTTTAGGGTCAGCATCAAATTTTGATTGGAATGCTCCGACAACAGCATCGCAGGTTGCAAGTGGGCTATTTAAAAATAAAGATTCAACTGTTGTTTGACCTTGTTTATAAAACTCAGCGCTTTTTGGATCTCCGTTAGCTCCTTTTTGAAGCGTTTCTGAAACTTTATTATAAACCTCCAAAGCTTCCGCTTGTGTAATTTTATTTTCTTTTAAAAGCATTAAAGCTGATTGAAAATATATTCCTAATGGTGCAGCTTCGGTTTTATCACCTTGACCTTCAAAAGATTTTTTAGCTGCATCGTAAGCTAATTGAGCTTCATTGGGTCTGAATCTCAAGATGTCTACACTTTTTCTGCCCAAAACATAAGCCTCTCTTCCAAATGCTTGAATTCGAGTATCATAAACCCAAAGTAAGGTGTCAATAAACTTTTCTTTAATCGAAAGGTCTTTTGCGTTTTCAATTTTATTGGTAATTAAAGCCGTACCATCAACAAAGGTATTTAAGGATGCTTGAGGACAGTTTTTTATAACATATCTCCAGCCAACAATGGCATCATCATAACTTTTTTGCTTCATGTACTCCCTGTAAAGAGAAAGATTTTTCACACATTCAGCGCTATCTGCACCATATTTTCCACTTTGAGCAAAGCCGATGGTTAAACATCCTAAAGAAATTCCAGTTAATAGAATTGCTTTTTTTAAATCTGTAATTCTCATACCCGTAGTTTTAATCGTATTTTCTTTTTTCAAACCATTTGTCATTAATACTGAAGCCAAATTTAACTTCAATGATTTTCTCTCTTATTAAGTTATTGTTAACTGTTCCTCTATCGATATACTCAACAGATAAATTTACTGTTGTTCTTGTTTTTTTTAATGGTACACCTATTCCAAATGTTATGCCATACTCTTGAATGGCTGTCCCTGAGATACTTAAGCCAGTATTGGTGAATCTTCCGCCCAAACGATAGGCAATTGAACGCTGATATGCTTGTAAGTTTTTGGTGTAAGGCATCCATTGAGCTGCTAAAATCAAATCTTGTTTTATGCCATAGTTTAATTCCGTTTCTCCAAAAGATGAATAGGAGCTTAAATTTTCGGTATTGTAATCTAAACCAAACATCCATGTATGGCCTTTGGTAAATGTTGCGCCAACTCCTACGTTCTGCCAAAGGTTTATTTGACCTTTTTCTTCGGTAATTAATTGCGTTGTATCTCTTGGCACATCACTTATTCCGGTTCTTACAAAGCTAAACGCATAATAGTTTCTCTTTGCGTTTACAGGAACCAATGGATTGTAAGTAATGCCTATGTTTGTATTCCAGCCTTTCGAAAGTTTTTTTGAATAAATTAAACCAGTTTTTAAGAGAAAGCCACTAACGGTTACCTTTTGCTCAACTCTAGTATTGAAGGCATTAGGAGAATTAATAACTGCATCGCTTTGTTTGGTGAAATTGCCAAATAGAAAACTTCCGGTTACACCAACAGAAAAACATTCATTGGCTCTAAAACCTAGACCTAAAAATGCTTGATTTAAACCACCATTGCCCCTGTAAGTATAGGTAACGCTTTCAGAAAATGAGGTAGCATCAACTTGAGATACTTCATAACCCATTTTAGAAAATGGCTTTAATCCGAAAATCATTCCTAATTTTTGACGAATAATTGGAAACCCAATTGAAATATTAGAAAATTCACCATTATCAACTTGGGCACTAGAACTGGCGTTGGAAACAGTTGTTCTTTTCACACTAAAACCTGTATTGAAAACAGTTAAGTTGAAATCAGAAAAAGAAGCTGGATTTTTGAAATTGATGTAAGATGAGTCGATTAAAGCATTTCCCAAACCAGCTAAACCAGCATTTATGGTAAAATTTTCACTTGATAAATTACCTAAACCAAATCTTGAATACAGCGATTTTTCGGGATTTTGCCCGAAAGTAGAACCACATGTAAAAATAAATGTGCAGAACAAAACTGCATTTTTCACAAGAATATTTTTAATTATTTTATTGAACAATGTTTGTCGAGTTGAAATTTAAAACCTCATTTAATCCTTCAAGGACTAGAAACGGGGTTGCAAAGATGTTATTTTTTAGCACTTTGACCAAAATTTCATGATCACCGCCTGTAATAAGAACATTGAGATTTTCATAAACTGAATATTTATCTATAAATCCCTCTATTTCAAATGCTAAGCCATTGACTACACCTGAAATTATACTTTCATTTGTGCTTCTACCAATCAGTCTATTTTCTTTAAAATCGTTAAAATTTATTTTTGGTAGTTTGCCAGTAAAATGATGAAGTGCAGAAAAACGCATTTGCAAACCGGGTGAAATAGCCCCGCCAAAATAATTTCCAAATTCATCAACAAAGTCATAAGTAATGCAAGTTCCAGCATCTATAACAAGTGTATTTTGATTGGGAAATTTTGCTTGTGCACCGATAACTGCGGCCAATCTATCCATTCCTAAAGTTTCAGGGCTTTGATATTTGTTTTGGATTGGGATTTTTGTTTGATAGGTAAAATTTATGCTGTTTTTTGGACTAATGTTTAAATTTTCTGTCGAAAGTGAGTTTCTAGTATTGGAAAAAATAATATTTGAACATTGGAATTCATGGAATAAATTTTCAATCACAGTGCTGTCAAATTCAGTCACTAACTTGAAGTGAACCAGCAGATTTTGTTTAAAAACGGCCAATTTTACTAGCGTATTACCAATATCAACAACAAGATTCATTTCCATAATTTGAGCGAAATTAATTTTAAAAGACTTAAAAGAAAATTTTGGAGTTTAAAAATATTATATACTTTTGCCGTCCCTTCATTAAAAGAAGATGTTGGTGCGGTAGCTCAGTCGGTAGAGCAAAGGACTGAAAATCCTTGTGTCGGGGGTTCGATTCCCTCCCACACCACAAAAAAAGCCTCGATTTTTCGAGGCTTTTTTTATTTTCTTTGTATCAAAAAATTATGCTTTTACATTTAGAGAATATTCAATTATATGGTTATCATGGTTGTTGGCCCCATGAAGCTGAAGTTGGGCAATGGTTTTATTTTGATATAAAAATTGAATATGATTTTTTAGAAGCTGCCCAAAGTGACAATTTAGAACATTCAATTGATTATGTAAAGGTTTTTGAAATTGTAAAAAATGAAAATCTCCAACGATCCAATTTAATAGAAAATTTAGCTTTGCGCATTAAACTATCAATTTTAGATACTTTCCCTTCAGCTAAAAACATTAGTGTTCAAGTTAAAAAACCTAATCCTGGCGGTTTGGATAAAAACTTAATAACCTCTGTGTTAATTAACTAATATATGATCAAAGACCTTTTAGCCTACTTCTCTATTGTTGTTTTAACTATTTTACTTTTTAAGGCGGATGTCAAATACACTTCAAGTGACCCACAATTGACGCTATTAACATCTCAAGCGATTATTGAAAATGGGTCAATTAATTTAAATACGTATAAAAAGGAATTAGGAAATTCGAAATTTAGTGAAGGCGACTGGAAGTATTTAAATTGGGAAAAAGAAGGCAAAGTTTATTACTTATATCCATTGGGGTCTTCTATTTTTTCGATTCCCATTGTTTTTGTTGCTCAAAAGTTTGGATTAAATATGGCCATTTTTGAGCATGATGCCAAAGTTCAAAAATTTATAGCTGGGTTACTTCTAATCTTAATTTTTATTATTCATTACAAAATTGCCATCTTGTTTTTTGAGCGAAATCAAGCAGCCATTATTACATTGTTGTTTTTTTTAGGTTCATCTTACTTAAGCACGGTTGGTTTGGCATTATGGAGTTTTGACTTTGAGATATTATTTATAAGTTTAATTTTTTATGATTTAATAGCCAAACTTAAAACAAATAAGGGTTTTCTAAATCCCGCGACAATTGGGATATTATTTTTTTTGGCTTGGTTTTGTCGTCCGTCCGCTCTCATTTCGATTATTGTTTACGCAGCATTTTTCATTTATTGGAATAGAAGTATAAAAGCTTATATACCCATTTTTGCTGGGATGATCATTCCATTTGCACTTTTTTCAGCTTGGTCGCTTAATGCTTATGGCAGTGTTGTTCCTCCTTATTACGACCCATTTTTTTGGGAAAAATCAGCTAAGCAGTTTTCTTTGTTCGAGTCTATTTTACTCGTTTTATTTAGCCCTGCTAGAGGTTTAATGATTTACAGTCCATATTTGTTGATTTTAATACCGTTAGCATTATTTTTCTTAATCAGGAATAGAAATAAAATTTTAGTTTTTTCATTCGTTGTTGCAGCTTTATACATTGTTTTAATTTCCAATCAGAGCAATTGGTGGGGTGGCTGGTGCTATGGTAGTAGATTAACAACAGATGCTTTACCAGCAATTTTTTTAATTACATTAATTTCTATTAATGATTTATTGAAGCTTCATCTTGTAAAATTTAAAAGGATTTTAATTACCTTATTGTTGTTTTTTTCTGCTTCTGGAATTTATATCCAAACCTATCAAGGGCTTTTTAATACTTATATTTTTTGGTGGAACGATTCTCCTCCTATCGACTCCTACATTAAATATTACGCATGGAATTGGGATTTCATGCCATTTTTTGCTAACGATGCACAATTAAAAAGCAAGGAAAATGATTTTAAAACAGGAGAGGTTTTAACCTTATACACTCCAAAACTGAAAGATGGGTCTAGTTTATTGTTTTATAGAGAAAATTTGGAAAGTAATTACTTAGTAATTAATAATTTAAATAAGAGAAAAAAATTCGAAAATTTAAAATTATTCAGTTCTATTCAACAAATTGAGAATCTAATGCCAGATTCATTTTATGCGCCTTATTTCCTCCAATGGGAATTAGATCACATGAACGATTATCAAATATTTTATCCCAAAACCTCTTACAGTTTGGGAAAATTCGTAAAGTCGAAAAGGAATAGTTTTGTTGTTTTGGTTTTGAAAGATGAAGGAAGCACTGCTTTATCAACTGAGTCAAAAGAATTATTTAAAGAAATGGGATCTCAGTTAGATAGTCTTAAATTTCAACAAGGGTATGTAGGTATTTTTAAGGATGGTAAATTGATTAGTGAATCATTTGAACTTGAAAAACCAGCTGAAATCAGATTTGACAGGCCTAATTGGTATGTTTATGCTAAATCAATAGGAATGAAAAATGGTAATATTTGTAAGATTGAAATAAATTCAGTTTCCTATCAAAAAGAACTTCGGGGTTTTCAGGTAATAGAAATAAATGAAAATGGTGAAATTATGGACAAACAGTTTTTTGACACTTTTAGTCATGATGGCCCAGTGACCGATTTGTTGCTCTTGAAAAACAAAAAATTTGTTAATTAGGAAAAATCTTCAAATCAAGTAAAGCAATCAACTGAAAATTTCTATATTTGCCATCCAATAAAAACGGTCCTGTGGCCGAGCGGCTAGGCAGAGCTCTGCAAAAGCTTCCACAGCGGTTCGAATCCGCTCGGGACCTCCAAAAAACCACCTTTTTGAGGTGGTTTTTTCATTTAAAGCTTTCTTTCTAACCTAATCAATTTCAATAAATAGAAATTCTACCCTGCGATTTTTGCTTCTTGCAAACTCAGTCGGCTCGTCAATTACAGGATTTTCTTCGCCCCAACCTTTTGTTTCGAGTCGGGTTTCGGAAATACCTTTTTTAATCAAATACTTTTTTACGGAAGCTGTTCTTTTTTCTGAAAGCGTCAGGTTAAAATCATCACTACCTTTATCGTCTGTATGACCTTCTATTCTTAACTTTAATTGGTTATTTTTTTGAAGTTTAACAGCAATTTTGTCAAGCTTTTCGAAATAGTTTTTTGGAATTTCATCGCTGTTAAATGCAAAGGGTATTTCTAAAATAAAACTTTCAATAATCAATTCATTCGGTTTATTGTTTTTTGCTGCTAGGCTTTCAGCACTATTAAAACAACTAAATGAATTGGCTTCTAAAAATACAGCAGAATCAAATTTTGAATCACCAACATCAGCAATGACTATTCTGATTTTATAATTTTTACCAGGAATTACTTTGGCTGCGGCAGATAATTTAACGCTCATTCCATCAAATTGTAACTCATCATTTCTATTATTTCGATTTTTAGAATCAATATAATAATCGGTGTTTAAATTTTGGTTTAAGCTATTAATAGTAATTGGGGTTTGGGAATTTGGAATAAGGGCAAGGTTTTTCGATTTTTTGATGTCAGGCCCAGAAAGGAAAAAACCAAAAGCATCATTAAAAACCCGGCCTACATATTCTGGATATTCTTCAGAAGCAAAAACATATTGAAAAGCAATGGAGTCGCATTGAGGAACAAACCAAATATCGAGCATTACTATATCAAACAATGGCGCACCTGTAAATTCATTTAATTCAAAAGGCAGCTCATATTTATAACCCAACGATGTTGGAATTGTAGTAGAACTTTGACGATTGTTTGGTCCAAGAGCGCCTTCAAAATGCCCAGTGGAAAGAATTAATCCGCCTTGCATTGATAATTGCGAACCTTTGTTTTCGAATTTTCTGATTGATTCAACTGAGCCAAAATATTCTACTCTTTCTATTTCAATATTATCGCCAATCAAAACTTCAGCTAATTTTTTCTCGTTTAAAAAATCATCAAAAATTAATTGACCAAAAGCTGGAAAAATTAAAATAGTAAATAAAAAAGTGACTAGTTTTTTCAAATTATTTCTTTTGAAGCTCTCTTAATTTGGCATATTTCAAAAACGTGGCATGAGATGATATAATTGCAATTACAAAACCATAATAACCATCTAAAAATCCCAATTGAAAAAAGTAACTCTGAACAAATTTAAACCATGATGAAAAAATGATCTTAAAAATGCTTCCACTTTTTCCTTTATCGTGCATGGCTTTTGCCAAAATGGTCGTAAATTTTTGCACTTGCGCCATGTGACCTTCTAAATCATAGTAAGAATAATGCAATAGATCGCCTTTTAGGTGCTCAATTTTACAGCCATTGTCCATAAAAAACTCATCATGAGGATTGGTACCACCCCATTTTCCTTTGCGACTATCCCAAAATCTAAGTTTTTTATCAGGATACCAACCGCCATGTTTAATCCATTTACCACAATAATTGGTTAAACGATTCATAGAATATGCATCGGCTTTAAAATCGTTTTTTATTCTTAAAATCTCCTTTTTTAAAGTTTCATCTAAGGCTTCATCAGCGTCAAGCGACAAACAATGTGGAAAATTAGAATACGTAATTACTCTGTTTTTTTGCTCGATATGACCATCAAAAGCATGTTGAAAAAAGAGAACGCCTTTGCTTTCGCAAATTTCTTTTGTTTTATCGGTTGAAAATGAATCGAGTACAACAATTTCATCAGCAACACCTTGCAGCGAATCTAAACACCTTGCAATGTTTTTTTCTTCATTGTAGGTAATAATGAGCGCTGAAATTTTAACTTTATTCATGAAAAAGAAATGGTTTCGATATTACAAATTTTTTGCTGATTGAGGCCAATTTGCTTTAATTTCGAACTATGGCTCAAACACCAATTAAACCCGAATATAAAACCTTAAAAACTAAGATTGAGGCTTTTTGTGCTTTTCAAGATCGTTGTCAGCAGGAGGTTAAACAAAAGCTTTACACTTTGGGTGCGAACAAAGAAGAAATAGAAAAATTGATAAAAGAGCTGATTGAAGATCGTTTTTTAAATGATGAAAGATTTGTGAAAGCATTTGTATCAGGTAAATTGCATTTAAAAAAATGGGGTGTTAATAAAATTAAGCAAGCCTTGATGCAAAAAGGAATTTCTGACATTTTGATTAAAGAGGCATTATCAGATATTGAACAAGATGATTATATGGATAAGCTTAGAATAATTGCTCAAAAAAAATGGGAAGTTTTAAAAGACCCTGAACCAGCAAAAAACAAAGCTAAGTTGATTCGATTTTTACTCTCGAAAGGTTATGAGTACGATAAAATAAAAGAGGTAATGAAGTTGAATAGTTAAAAGGTTGAGAAAGTTAACAAATTTGTCGATTTATTGAATTTGATTTCTGTGTTTTTTATAAAGCCATATTAAGCCTCATCGGTGAATTGTTAATAATTTTTGTACTAAGCTAATTCTCAATTTTTTATTTCAACATTCTACGTTTAATAACTAAAATGCCATCGGCTGCAATTTTTCAATCTATTATCTAGTTTTAAAATGAAATCTAAACGGTCTTTCCATGGCTAAAAAGCTAGCAAAACAGAAAAAAATCTTTGTATTAGATACTTCTGTTATTATTTTCGATCATAATGCAATTAAACATTTTGAAGAAAATGACATTGCCATTCCAATTATTGTACTCGAAGAATTGGATAATTTTAAAAAAGGCAACGATATTAAAAACTTCGAAGCCCGCGAGTTTATTCGATTTATAGACAAAATTTCGCAGGAAAGTACACTGCACGATTGGATTCCACTAAACGGAAAAGGTTTGGGAAAACTGAAAATTGTGCTCAATGAAAGACCTAAAAAAGATGCCATAGAAATTTATGGTGAAGACAAACCCGATCATCGAATTTTAAATGCAGCTATTTATATGGCTGAACAAAATGCAGATTGCAAGGTGGTTTTGGTTACCAAAGACATTAATCTTCGTATAAAAGCTAAATCGCTGAACATAATTGCCGAAGATTATGAAACCGGAAAAATAAAACATGTTGATGAATTGGTTTCGGCTACTTTGGTAAAAGAAAAAATTTCGGCTACTACCATCAACAAAATTTACGAATCGGGTGAGATCAATTTCAAAGAAATTTTTGATAAAAAGCCACAATCTAACAGCTATTTTATCATAAAAAATGGGCAAAAATCGGTTTTAGGATATTACAATCCCAATTCTGAAATGGTGGAAAGAGTCAATAAAATGCAGGCTTATGGTATCTCACCAAAAAATGCAGAGCAAACTTTTGCCATGCATGCCATTCTGAATCCGGAAATAAAACTTATCGCCATTCAAGGAGTTGCTGGAACTGGTAAAACTTTATTGTCGTTAGCTGGAGCTTTGGAACAACGCAGAATTTATCAGCAAATATTTTTAGCCAGACCTGTGGTGCCTTTAAGTAATAAAGACATTGGCTTTTTGCCGGGTGATATCAAATCGAAGTTAAACCCCTATATGGAGCCACTTTGGGATAATTTGAAATACATTAAAAATCAATTTTCAGAAAAAGACAAAGAGTTTAAAGCCATTAACGAAATGGTTGAAAACGAAAAAATAGTGATTCAACCTTTAGCTTATATTAGAGGTAGAAGTTTGTCGAACGTGTTTTTTATTGTTGATGAGGCGCAAAACCTTACGCCACATGAGGTGAAAACCATTATTTCAAGAGCCGGAGAGGGAACAAAAATTATTTTCACTGGCGATATTTTCCAAATTGACACACCTTATTTGGATGCACAATCGAATGGATTATCGTTTTTGATAGATAAAATAAAGGATCACGCAATTTATTCGCACATTAAACTAGAAAAAGGAGAAAGAAGCGAATTGGCTAATTTGGCCAATGAAATGCTTTAGTATTTAAAGTTTTAGTTATCAAATTCCCATTCACAAATGGTGGTGAAAGTAACGCCATTGCGGGTTTCTTAGCTAGTAGATTAATTAAGAAAATTTATGCTTAATAAAATTGAAAGACATTCTGCAGAAAAGATTGTAAGACTTTTAAAAGATGAAAATCAATCTTTTAAAGTAGAGTTTAAGGAAAGAAATAGCTCAGAGTTTTGGTTTGAGACAAGTAATATAAAGCCTGAAAAGGAAAAGAATATCAAGCCGTATGGTGTTGAGTTTAAAGTAAAAGAATTTACTCTCAATAATTCTGTTTCAAAAAAACCAAGGACAATAAAGTTTTACTTTAAAGAATGGTATAAGGGTTCACATCTTGATAAGTTTCATTTTAATATTTTTGTTAATAGTAATAAAACCTCAGAATTAAATTTGGATGATATTATTGAGGATGATAAATATTACTATGTTGTGAAAAGTTATAAGTTATCAGGAAGAGGATTTATTAAGAGATTAATAGCGTCTGTTAAACATCAAGATAAAAAGTTATTAAGAGAACTGAAATTAAAGAAATTAGAATTACTTAATTCTAAAATAGGTTTTGGTATTTTAGAATTTGAAAATGAAGAGAAGATAACAATTTGCAAACTTTTAAAATCTGATTTAGAATCAAATAAGACTAAGTTTTTGTCTGATTTTTGGAATCAGTTTTTGAGATTTTGTTTTCTTGTTGAAATAATAAAAGAGGAATAAATTATTTAAACCAAACCCTCTGCATTGCTTTTGTATCCTTCGTCTTCAATTAAATTTCCTGAAAGAGCTGCCGCCACTGCTAATTGGTCGCAACGATTGTTGTAAACATTTTCGGCATGACCTTTTACCCAAATAAATTTAACTTGATGTTTTTTGTAAACACGCAGCAAACGAACCCATAAATCAGGATTTTTTACATTTTTAAACTGCTTTTTTATCCAACCAAAAATCCAGTTTTTTAAAAAAGCATCTACTACATATTTCGAATCGGAATAAATGCTGACTTCGTGTCCTTCACCTTTTAAGGCTTCCAAACCTGCAATAACGGCCATTAATTCCATGCGGTTATTGGTGGTTATTTTAAAACCTTGCGATAATTCTTTTTGATGCGAACCAGCCATTAGAATAGTTCCATATCCTCCCGGACCTGGATTTCCGCGCGAAGCACCATCAGTATAAATTACAATTTGAGCCACTTATCTATTTATGTATTCATCATATAATTGATGCACAATACCATCTGCAACACCAATTTGAGGCACAATAATGTTTTGAATGTTGGCCGTTTTCATTATATGAATATAAATTTTTGCAGCAGGAACTATAACATCAGCTCTATCTGGGTTTAAACCCAAAATGCTGATTCTTTCCTCAAAGGAATATCTTGATAAAATGGCATTTATTTCAACCAATTGATCAATACTTAAAGGTTTTACCAGCTTTTTTTTAGCTAGTTTATTTATTTTATTAATATTTCCACCCGAACCAATAGCCACAATGTCTTTTATTCCTTTGGTATGTAGGTTAATCCATTTATCCAAATCATTCCATTTGTGTTCCGTTATTTGTTTGTGTAAAATTCGGATTGTACCAATGTTAAATGATTTGGCTGCAATAACTTCACTGTTGTAAAGTAAGGTTAACTCAGTGCTTCCGCCACCTACATCAATGTATAAATAAGGAACTGAATTTTCGAGATTTTCATCACTTCGGTTCGAAAAAACTAAATCGGCTTCGGTTTTCCCATCAATAATTTCGATTTGAATACCAGTTTGATGTTTAATTAATTCAATAATTTCAGCTCCATTGTCGGCTTCTCTCATGGCTGAAGTGGCGCAGGCTCTAAAGGCTAGCGGCTCATTTACATCAATCAAAAGTTTAAAAGCAGTCAATGTTTTTATTAATTTTTCGATTTTGGCTTCCGAAATATTTTTGTTCACAAAAGCATCATCGCCTAAACGAAGCGGCACTCGAATTAATGACGATTTTTTAAAGTGTACTTGTCCTTCTACCTCGCTTACGTTTGAAAACAGCAGTCTGATGGCGTTTGAACCTATGTCTATAGCAGCAAATTTCACAGTTCAAATTAAGGTCAAAAAAATGAAAAGCCGAACATGAATTTCAGAAATTTATAAACCCTTAATATTACTTTTGAAATTATTTTTAAAAAATGGGTATAAAATCGTTTTTAGCCAAACCAATTGCCAAGCTGGCGGTATCGAAAATTAACAAATGGAAAAATCAACCAATTGAAACCCAAACACAAGTGTTTCATGAATTGATTGCTGGTGGAAAAAATACATTGTTTGGAAAAGATCACCATTTTGAAAATATTAAAACCTATGATGATTTTAAAAAACAGGTTCCCATCCGCGATTATGAAGCACTAAAACCCTACATAGAAAAAATAATTGCTGGCGAAAGCGATGTTTTGTGGAAAGGAATTCCCATTTATTTCTGTAAAACTTCGGGCACTACTTCAGGCACAAAATACATTCCTATTTCTAAAGAATCGATTCACAATCATATTGATTCTGCCAAAAATGCCCTTTTGAGTTATATTGCTGAAACAGGAAATGCCCAATTTGTTGATGGTAAACTAATTTTTTTGCAAGGAAGTCCGGTTTTAGATAAAAAAGGAAAAATACCAACTGGCAGACTTTCAGGAATTGTGGCGCATCATGTGCCAGGATATTTGCAAAAAAACCGAATGCCAAGTTGGGAAACCAATTGCATGGAAGATTGGGAAAAAAAGGTGGAGAAAGTAGCCGAAGAAACCGTAACTCAAAACATGACTTTAATAAGTGGCATACCGCCTTGGGTGCAAATGTATTTCGATAAATTAATTGAACTTTCGGGCAAAAAAAACATCAAAGACATTTTTCCAAACTTTTCACTTTTCGTTTATGGAGGTGTAAATTTTGAACCTTACAGAGCCAAAATGGAGCAAAGTATGGGCAAAAAGATTGATTCCATTGAAACCTATCCAGCCTCAGAAGGTTTTATAGCTTTTCAAGATTCGCAAAAGGAAAAAGGATTGTTGTTGATTTTAAATTCAGGTATTTTTTTCGAATTTATTCCGGCTGATGAATTTTTTAATGACAATCCAACACGTTTAAGTCTTTCACAAGTTGAATTGAACAAAAATTATGCATTGATTTTAAACACCAATGCAGGATTGTGGGGTTATAGCATTGGCGATACGGTGAAATTTGTTTCTAAAAATCCCTATAAAATAATTGTCAGTGGACGGATTAAACATTTTACATCTGCTTTTGGCGAGCATGTTATTGGCGAGGAAGTTGAGTTTGCATTAAAAACTGCATTAGATGAAAAAACAAAAGTCACCGAATTTCATGTGGCACCGCAAGTAAATCCACCTTTGAATGAATTGCCTTATCATGAATGGTTAATTGAGTTTGAACAAGCACCTGAAAATTTAATGGATTTTGCCAAAAAAATTGATGAAGCATTGCAAGCCAAAAATGTGTATTACAAAGATTTGATAACTGGAAAAATTCTTCAACCTTTAAAAATTACGGTTTTGCCAAAAAATGCCTTTATAAATTACATGAAAGCCGAAGGAAAACTAGGCGGACAAAACAAAGTGCCACGATTGGCTAATGATAGAAATATTGGTGATAAACTTTTGAGATAATAAATGATGTTTGAATAAAATTTTCAATTACCAACTCGGTTTCATCTTCCTTTCTTGCTAAAAATGAAAATAATGATGAGTGGTTTTTTTGGCCTTTGTAATTTTTCTAGTTTAGAATTCTGAAAACCTCAAACCCAAACAATGAAAAAAATTGAAGCCAACATTTTGGTAATTGATGATGACGCTGATATTTTAACTTCCGCCCGCCTGCTGCTTAAACAGTATTTTACGAAAGTAGAAACTGAAAAAAATGCCTCCAATATTATTCATAGAATTTCAAGTGAAAACTTTGATGTAATAATGCTCGATATGAACCTGCGAAAAGGTTTGAACGATGGAGGAGAAGGTTTATACTGGTTGAGTCAAATCCCAAATTATTCGCCCAACACCGTTTGTGTTTTAATGACTGCTTATGGCGAAGTGGAGTTGGCTGTGAAAGCTATGAAAAGAGGTGCTTTCGATTTTGTGGTCAAACCTTGGGAAAATGAAAAACTCGTGGCCACCATTACAGCAGCCTTAACGTATGCGCGTTCGAAACGCGAACTCGAAAATTTAAAAAGCAAAAATGATAACCTAAAAGAAGTTGTCAATAACAATGCTTTCAGTATAATTGGCCAATCGAAAGGCATTCAAAAGATTATGGAAATAATTGAAAAAATTTCCAAAACCGATGTAAACGTTTTGATTTTAGGTGAAAATGGTACCGGAAAAGATTTGATAGCCCGCGAAATTCATCAGCAATCGTTTAGAAAAGACGGCATTTACTTAGCTGTTGACATGGGTTCAATTAGCGAAAACTTGTTCGAAAGTGAATTGTTTGGTTATGAAAAAGGCGCTTTTACTGATGCCAAAACTGCTAAGCCTGGACGTTTTGAATTAGCAGCCGGAGGCACACTTTTTTTAGATGAAATTGGCAATTTATCAATGCCTATGCAGTCTAAATTATTGACTGTAATTCAACATCAAAGCTTTTATAGATTGGGTTCAAACAAAAACCTAAAACCCGATTTTCGTTTAATTTGCGCAACCAATATGCCTTTGTTTGAAATGGTGAAAAACAAAGAATTTCGACAGGATTTGTTGTATAGAATTAATACGGTTGAAATTCACTTGCCGCCTTTGAGAGAAAGAGCAGAAGACATTCCTTTAATAATTGAACATTATTTAAAAATTTATACTTCGAAATACAAAAAAGAAGGCTTAAAAGTGGATGCTGAATCGTTGCCAAAAATTATGCGTTATCATTGGCCAGGCAATATTAGAGAGTTGCAACATGCTTTAGAAAGAGCTGTGATTTTGTGTGATGGAAATACCATTAAAGCCAAAGATTTGATAAATGAAGATTTTGATTTTAATCAAACTATTCAGCAACAAGAATTGGCACCACTTTCTGATCTGGAAAAACAAGCCATTCAAAAATCGTTAGAAAAACATGATGGAAATGTGAGTAGAGCCGCAAAAGATTTGGGTTTAACACGCGCTTCCCTTTACCGAAGAATGGAAAAATATGGTATCTAATTTCAAAATACAATTTTCTGTTCGGCTCATTTTAATTTTATTAAATGGTTTTGCCGTTGTTTGGTGCATCAGTCAAACCGAACTGATTTTTACTATTGGACTTTTGATTGTTTTTTTGATTTTTCAAATCATTGAATTGTTTCGAAAAATTGACCAAAGTAATCGCGATTTAGCGCGACTTATTTCAGCCATTCAAAACCAAGATTTTGTGTTACATTTTAACACCAAAAAGAACAATTCATCTTTTTCAAGTCTTTACGAATCGTTTAATAGTTTAATGAAGGTTTACAAAGAAATGAAGATTGAAAAAGAATTTCATTATCAGTTTTTAAACCTAATCATTGACCAATTAAGCACCGGAATTTTGATTTGGGAAAAAGAAGGCGATATTATCCTGTTAAATAAAAATGCTGAGAAATTTCTTCAAATTCCAAACTATAAAACTTGGGAAAGATTAAAAAGCAAAAACCACATTTTGGCTGAAATAATTGAAGGTTTAGAACCCGGATTGGGAAAACTTTTACCCTATAAAATTCATGAAGAATTGCATCAATTTGGCTTTAAGCTCGATGTAATTTACGCCAATAAAAAAGAATATTATTCATTGATAATTTCCGATTTGAAAGAAGAAGTGGAACAAAAAGAATTAGAAGCTTGGCAGAAATTGATTACTGTTTTAACGCATGAGGTAATGAATTCAATCACGCCAGTTTCATCGCTTTCGGCCACAATGGTTGATTTGTTAGAAAATAATGAAGCCGAAAAATTAAGCCCTGAAGATATGGCAGACCTGCGTTTGGCGCTCATTACCATTCAATCGCGCTCAGAAGGAATTTTAAAATTTGTGAAAGATTACCGAAGGCTTACCAAAGTTCCGAAACCAGCAAAAACCAAATTTTCGCTGAACGATTTTCTTTCAAAAATTTTTCATTTATACAAATCAGAATTTGAGCAAAAAAACATTGAGGTTCAATTAAAAGTCAATAAAAAATGGGAAATTGAAGCAGATGAACAATTGTTAGAGCAAGTTTTAATTAACCTAATTAGCAATGCAAAAGACGTTTTACAAAATGTAAAAAATCCTATATTAAAAATTGAAATTACCGATTACAATGGCAAAATCGGTATCCAAGTTATTGATAACGGACCAGGTTTACCAATGAATGTGAGCGATAAAATTTTTATTCCATTTTTCACCACCAAACAAAGTGGTTCGGGTATTGGACTTAGTCTTTCACGCCAAATTATGAAAGCACATGGCGGTAATTTGCTGCTTAAAAATTCAACACCTGGTGAAACCATTTTCGAAATTTTGATTTAAAATATTTGAGAAATTTATCAATTCTCTAATTTTCTTTAAAAAAAGAGCGATTTGTTTTAATACCTGCTTAATCTTTTAAATTTGTTGCCAAATACATATTCCCTTGTCGATAGAAGTTAAAAATATTACCAAAGTTTATGGCCAACAGAAGGCTTTAGATAATGTTTCGTTTGAAGCAAAAGATGGTGAAATAGTAGGTTTTTTAGGCCCAAATGGTGCCGGAAAATCAACCATGATGAAAATTTTGACTTGTTACATTCCGCCATCAGAAGGCATTGCAAAAGTTTGCGGAATGGAGGTTATGGAAAATTCGCTTGAAATTAGAAAGTTAATTGGCTATTTACCTGAACACAATCCTTTGTATTTAGATATGTATGTAAAAGAGTATTTGGCATATATTGGAAAATTGCATTCGGTAAAAAACTTGACCAATCGTGTAGCAGAAATGATTGATTTGGTTGGTTTACAAATTGAACAAAAGAAAAAAATAGGTCAACTTTCAAAAGGATATCGCCAAAGAGTTGGTTTGGCTCAAGCAATGATTCACGACCCAAAAGTGTTAATTTTAGATGAACCAACAACCGGTTTAGATCCTAACCAATTGGTTGAAATTAGAAGTTTGATTCGGAAAATTGGCAAGGAAAAAACAGTAATGCTTTCAACGCACATTATGCAAGAAGTGGAAGCCATTTGCGATAGAGTTACTATTATTAATGCTGGAAAAATTGTGGCAGATTCGTTGGCCTCAGATTTGAAACAATATTCAGGTAATCAGCAAGTTGTGAGTGTTGAATTTGATAAAAAAGTAGAAACCAAACTGTTGATGCGCATAAAAGGTGTAAAAGCGGTTAAAGAATTGACTAAAAACACCTATGAAATTTCAAGCACTGAAAAAGAAGATTTAAGACCATTAATCAACCAATTTGCTCGTGAAAATCAATTAGAAATATTGACCATTTCGAAAACAGAGAAAAAATTAGAAGACATCTTTAAAGAACTTACTACTTAATTTCATTTTTAAGAAAGGTATGAATTCCGAATTGCTAATTCAGAAATTACAAACCGAAATTGACAAGCAAAAAGAATTGCTTCAAACGAAGTTGTATCCTATTTCAGAAGAACAATTAAACTATAAGTCATCGCCTGAAAGTTGGAGTATTTTAGAATGTTTAGCGCATTTAAATAGTTATTCCGCTCATTATTTACCTTGTTTCGAAAAGGCAATGCAAGAGGCAGAATCAAAAGGTTTTAAACCCGAAAAGGAATTCTATTCTACTTGGTTGGGCAGGTTTAGCATACAATCTGTTTTGCCCGAAAACATCAATAAAAAGATGAAAGCGGTTAAAAAACACAATCATTTAAACAGTCAATTGTCTAAAAACGAAATCAAACAATTTGAAGATAATTTAAATAGATTATCAACCATTTTAGAAAAATCAAATCGCATAAGTTTGAACAAAACCAAAGTAAGAATTGAAGTGATGCCTGTTTTTAAACTTCGATTAGGCGATATATTTCAATTTATGGTTTATCACCAAAGCCGACATTTACTCCAAGCTACGAACTTGTTGCAAAAAATGTAAACATTCAATTTTAGGATTTTTATTTTGCCAAAAACATTTGCGCTCCCGGGCCAATTGGTAAATCAAAATACATCCAAATCAATAATAATATTGTCCAACCAATTAAGAATACAAAAGTGTAAGGCAACATAGTAGAAATTACAGTTCCCATTCCAGCTTTTTTATCATATCGTTGAATGAAGGCAATGATTAATGCAAAATAGCTCATCATAGGTGAAATGACATTCGAAACGCTATCACCAATTCTATAAGCACATTGAGTGAATTCAGGCGAAAAACCTAACAACATAAACATTGGAATAAACACAGGTGCCATAATTGCCCATTTTGCGGAAGCACTTCCCATTATTAAATTGATGGCTGCTGCAATTAAAATAAATGCAATCATTAATGGAATATTTCCCAAAGCCGCAGCTTTTAAAACTTCAGCTCCGTTTATCGCCATTATTAAACCCAAGTTTGTCCAATTAAAATAAGCTACAAATTGCGCTGCAAAAAACACTAAAACAATATATGAGCCCAATGTTTCCATCGATTTGCCCATACCTTTCATTACATCAACATCACTTTTAATTGTTTTAGCGCCAATTCCATAAAAAATTCCAGCAACACCTGCAGCAAAAAATATAAGCGCCACTATGCCGTGCATAAATGGTGATTTTAAAATACTTCCAGTTCCGGGTTCTCTTAAATAACCATCAAATGGAATTAAACCTCCCAGTACAAAAAGCACCACGCCCAAAACTGCTAAACCAGCAAACAATAAACCTTTTTTCTCTTCTTTATTCAAAGCTTTTATTTCGTCAGCCACCTCATCGCCCGTATATTTTCCTAATCGTGGAATCACAATTTTCTCAGTTACCCAAGTTCCTAAACCGGCAATTAAAAAAGTAGAAACAGCCATGAAATAATAATTGCTAGCAGGATTAACAGTGTAACTTGCGTCAATAATTCGCGCAGCTTCTTCTGAAAGTCCAGCTAATAATGGGTCAACAGTTCCTAATAACAAATTTGCGCTGTAACCACCAGAAACTCCGGCAAAAGCTGCTGCCAAACCTGCTAATGGATGACGACCAGCAGCTAAAAATATAATTGCCGCCAAGGGTACTAAAAGCACGTAACCAACTTCACTAGCTGCATTTGAAAGAACACCACAAAAAACAATTATAAATGTTAGCATTTTTTTAGGTGAGGAAATAACTACTAATCTTAGAATAGTGCCAATTAAACCAGAGCCTTCGGCAATACCAATTCCTAACAATGCCACTAAAACAGTTCCTAAAGGTGCAAATCCAGTAAAATTGGTAACCATTTTAGTTAAAATCATGTGCAAACCTTCGGCAGAAAGTAGGTTAAATGGTTTAACTACTTGGCCTGTTCCAGGGTGGATTACAGATAAATCGAATTGACTTACAATGGCAGACAAAACAACCACAAGCAATGCGAAAAGTGCAAATAATGTAGCTGGATGAGGTAAGGCATTTCCTATTTTTTCAACGATGCTCAGAAATTTATCAATGGCACTTTTTTTTGCTTTTACTTCCGTCATTTTAATTGGCTTTGGGCAACAATAATAAATAATTTTTCGAGCAAAATATTTTTTCTCGCGCTGAATTCTATTCACCTAAGTTTTAGAAATAAAAAATTAGAAAAATAAAAACAAGCTTTATAGTTCATCTTAACATTGATTTAAGTTTAATTATTGATTTAATCTTGCAGAAAAACGAAAAGCCACTTTTAATTAATACTTTTGCCACGTTGCGAAAAAATTGAAATGAAGAATACTTACTGTGTTATTATGGCAGGTGGGGTTGGAAGCAGATTCTGGCCTATGAGCCGCACAAACAAGCCTAAACAGTTTTTAGATATTTTAGGCACAGGAGAAACCCTACTTCAAGCTACTTACCGTAGATTTTTAAAAATTTGTCCTAAAGAAAACATTGTTGTAGTCACTAATGAGGCTTACAAGTCGCATGTTGAAAAGCAATTACCCGATATTTCAGGTCAACAAATTTTGCTGGAATCAGCTAGGAAAAATACAGCACCCTGCATTTCGTATGCAGTAAACAAAATTGGTAAGATAAATCAAGATGCTACCATTATTGTAACTCCTGCTGATCATTTAATTACCCGCGAAGACGATTTTGTTACAGCTATTAATTCGTGTGTTAGAAAAGCTCGACTAAAAGATTGTTTATTAACCATAGGTATCAAGCCATCGCGCCCAGATACTGGTTATGGTTATATTCAATATTTAGATGATAATGTTTGCGAATTTGACAATAAAATAAAACCCGTTAAAACATTTACAGAAAAGCCAAATTTAGAATTGGCAAAATCTTTTCTTGAAAGTGGAGATTTTTTATGGAATGCGGGCATTTTTGTTTTTAGTTATTCTTCTATCAAAAAAGCTTTTAAACAACATTTACCGGAAGTGGATAATATTTTCGAGGATGGAAAAGACAAATATTTTACCGATCAGGAAGAAGATTTTATTAAAAATGCCTATTTAATTTCACCCAATATTTCGATTGATTACGGTTTGATGGAAAAAGCATCAAATGTATATGTAAGAGCTTCTGTCATTGGTTGGTCAGATTTAGGAACTTGGGGCTCTATGTTTGAGCAAATGACAAAAAATGCAGAGAAAAACTCTATTTCTGGAAAAAATGTAATGCTTTATAACACTAAAAATAGTTTGGTAAAAACGCCTAACGAAAAATTAGTGGTAATTGAAGGATTAGAAAATTACATTGTTGTTGAAAATGATGGCATGTTGCTTATTTGCAGCATGGAAAACGAACAACTCATTAAAACAATGGTGAATGATATTCAAGCTCAAAAAGGCGAGAAATACATTTAAGAATTAGGGAGATAGTACTGAATTTTGTTGCTATTTATTTAGATTGCAGGGCTAACGCCCCTTTGGTTTCGAGAAAAAACTATTTTTTTATTATTAAGATTTTGGGGCTAACGCCCCATTTTTTTTGAAAGAATTTCATAAGTTTATTTCTTTTAACGAGATGTCGGGGCTAACGCCCTTGGTGTTACATGATTTATTCTAATTTATCAAAAAATCCAATAAATTTATTCATAAGAAATTTGAAACTAAGTAATTAGGGGCGTAGCCCTTAATTCTTCGTAATGTATAACCTAATCTGCCAATTTATAATCAGCAAAAAACTTTTCCCAATCAATCAAATAGTTTTTTACCAATTCATCTAAGTGTTTTAATAAAATTGGATTAGGGACTTTCATGTTTCTGAAATAATCAGTTTGATAGTCATTTAAATTATAGTCGAAAAAAACTGCTTTGCTCATGGCATACAATGTGTTTTTCGAAGGGAAATTTATGCGGGAGAAAAATGAATAATAATCTTCAATCGACTTTTTAATTTTCGCAGGCTCAACTTCGTAAATAGTAGCTAAACGGTCATAAATTTTAGCAATTATTTCATCGTCTTTTCCTGAGTTCACAAATTGCGGAATGAGCTTTATATTTCCAGCAATAACTATAAAAAGAAATTTTTCCTTGTCTTCAGGGTCAATTTCGGGCTGTTTAACAAATTCGGTATCTAAAGCAATAAGCGAAGCCAAATCAGCAAAACTATCATCTACAAGTTTCACCAAGTGGTTTACAAAGTAATTGGCCACTTTATCAGTATTCACTTTTTTCTTAAATAACATTCCAAACATCAGAGCCGAAAAATTACACGTATCTATGCTTCAAAAGTAAAAATGGGAATGTGGTTTTTGTCTATTTCCTTAACAATTAATTAACAAAGTTATTAACTGAAATAGGCTGAATAAAGGGCTTTTAAGCAGTTATCTCTTTTATTTTGTCTTTGGTTACAATTGTGGTAATAATTCCAAAGTTGATGTGTATCTTATCTTTTATTATATCAATCACTTCGCCAACTTGCCTAGAACCAAAAAGTTTTACTTTACTACCAATTTTAAGTTTTTCCATTTGAAGCAATCTTTCACTTTCCTCTTTTGAAACTCTTTTTTTGGTTTCCACTTTTTTCTTAGCGTCAGATTTTATTTTGTCGGTCAAAGCCATTTGTTTCAGCCTTTTCCAAACATCTTCTTGTGTTTTTTTGGAGTTAATATCGTCTAAGACCGATTTTAACTTCCTGCCCATTTCAATCAGTTTTTGATCATCAGCTCGCGAGGCATTTATTTTTTTCTCTTTTTCATCTAAACGATTTTTTACATCTTCAAACTTTTTGATGGCATTTTCGGCTTCAATTTCTTTGGTTTTTAATGTTTTTAAAATCTGTTCCGATTCTTGTTTCTTCTGATGTAGTTCAGTAATTATTTTGTTGAAATTGAGTTTGTCTTTGCTAATTAGGTTTTTCGAACGTTGAATAATTTCTTTTGGAAGTCCAATTTTTTCAGCCACTTCAAATGTGTAGGAACTTCCGGCTTGTCCCACCACAAGTTTATACAATGGTTCTAAGTTTTCTTGGTTAAAAAGCATACAAGCATTCACCAAATTAGGCATGTTTTCGCCTAGTAACTTTAAGTTGGTAAAGTGAGTTGTAACTATTCCCATGGCTCGTTTTTGAACCATTTCTTTTAAAATAATTTCTGCAATAGCGCCTCCTAAATCTGGGTCGGAACCTGTGCCAAATTCATCAATCAAAAACAAGGTGTTTTTATCAGCTGTCGCTAAAAAGTATTTCATTTTTATTAAGCGTGAACTGTAGGTGCTTAAACCTTCTTCTAACGATTGCGAATCGCCAATATCAGTTAATACTCTTCTGAAAAAGAAAAATTCTGAATTTTCGGCAGCAGAAACCAATAAACCACTTTGAAGCATAACTTGCAACAAGCCTAAAGTTTTTAATGAAATGGATTTTCCTCCTGCATTTGGCCCAGAAATAATAATTATTCTTTGATTTTCGTCAAGGGTTAAATTTACTGGCTCGGTTTTTTTTCCTGCTATTTTGTTTTGTAAATACAATAAAGGATGATAGGCTTTTACTAGTTTAACACCAGGTTTACTAAGCAAAACTGGATAAGCAGCGTTCATTTCTTCACCTAATTTAGCTTTGGCGCGTGAAAAATCAATCCAAATTAATGCCTTATAAAAGTTTTTTATTTCGACTTTATAAGCCCTTAAATCGTTGCTTAATTTTTTTAGGATTTTAAATATTTCTCTTTTTTCGAATTCTTCTAGTTCAAAAACTTCGTTGTTAATTTCAACGGTATCAATAGGTTCAATAAAAGTTGTTTTGCCAGTATCGGAAATTCCTTGAATTATACCTTTGAAATGATTTTTATGTTCAGAAACTATGGAAACAACTCTTCTTCCATTATAAAGTGATTCTTCAAAATCGCCCAGCCAACCTAGCTTTCGTAGTTTTAATATGTTGTTTCTGAAAACTCTGTCAGCTTCCTGCTTTTTAGAGCTAAGTTTTTTTCTGATTTCAGCTAATTCTTTTGAAGCAGAAGATTTTACTGCCCAAAACTTATCAAAAATACTTTCAATTAGCTCATTGATATGTTTGTTTTCTCGAAGTTCAGCTGTAATTTTTAAAAGATTTGGATACTCCAGTTTTTTCTCATTCAGGAAACGGATAATGGGATTAGCCGTGTCCATTACAGCCCAAATATTTTGAAATTGAACAGGTTCTAAAACCGTTTCTGAAATGTATAACATTTCAATTTCGCGATAAGCTTCAGGGAATAGGGTAGAAGGAAAATGGGCTTTATTTTGAAAAATGGTCAGAAATTCAGCGGCTTGACCTAAGTATAATTTTATCTTCTCAGGATTATCATAAGGTTTTAGCTCTAAAGCTAATTTTTTAGAAACAGAATTTCTGCAATGCTTTTCTAATAAATCGCGGACTTTGGCAAACTCAAAGGTTTCTAAAGTATCGTTTGGATAAAATTTCATATCAGCGAGCGAAATTCAAGATTTTTTTTCGATTGTAACAGCAGCCGAATGAATAGGTTGATATTTTTAATAATTAATATATGATTAGTGTAATTATAGATAAAGCAATGATGAAGAATGGAACAAAGAAAATCCCAAATAATACCGAAAAACCCATTTGTTTGGCAAAAGTAGATTTCCAGCTTTCGCCAAAAATGTTTTTCAAAGCGATCAAAAAATAGAAAAAGTAAACTATGAACAAATAAGCGTAAAGGTTGATGCCAAATAATAATTCTAGCCAAATAAGGATCAACCAGCTTAAAAAAACGAAGGTGTAAAAATGTAAACTGAAAATAAATACTTCGAAATAATAATGTTTTTGTGAACGATAAAAAAGCCAAAGTAGAAAAGCAAAAAAAGGAAGTGCGAGAAATATGACTTTTGAAAAAGCATTAATAAAATAAGTAATAAAATCTTTAGCCTGATTTCCAATAATTCTGCCCAATTGTTTGGTTACAAAACGACTTACGAAATCCATTTCTTTAGTGTTTTCATCCAAATAAGGTTCCAATCTATTAATGGATGCCAAATATTTTAAAGTATCAGAATCTAAATTAAAATCTAATTCATCACCTAATTTTATTGAAGCTTCATTTTTAGTGCTATCAACCTTATTTATTTCCTTTAAACTATCAGTTTTTGATACGTATTCGTTTAATTCTGAAATTAATGGAATGGTTTCAGCTATCGAATCAGTTCTTTTTTCGGAGTTTTCAAAATTTATGTTGCTTGAATCGCCTTCTTCATTTATTCCAAAAAAGAAAAAAAATATAATAGTTGTAAAAATGAATACCCTAAATGGCGGAATGTAACTCATTCTTCTTCCATTGATGTATTCTTTGGTTAAAAATCCTGGTCTAAAAATTAATGGAAAAACACTTCTAAAAAGTTTTGAATCGAAAGTGAAATAATCACCTAAAAAATCACTTATAAATTCTTTAAGCGGAATTTTTGCAGCTCTTACTTTTTGACCACAATTGCTACAATACTTTTGACTGGAGTCAAGGTGCGCATCGCAATTGAGGCAAGTTTCAATTTTTAGGGACATTTTTCAACCTTAATTGCTTCAAATTTAAAAGAATAAAGCCTAAAAAATAAAATAGGAAAAATAATAGAATTGAATTTTCAAAACTTAAATCTAAAAAATTGATTACCAGCTGATTTAAATTTAGAACACCTTCATTCAACTTTGGCAAAACCCATTCAATAAATGGATTTAAAATGCCAGACGGAAATCCATACATGACTGTAGATTTTGCCAATAATGACATAATTAAACCAATGATTGACAACCCAACTAAACAAAAAAAATGCAAAGGTTTTGTGACCAATGGAATGCCAAAATAAAAAGCAGGAATGAGTGCGACCATTAAATGTCGAGGGCCATAGCTCCAGCCTCCCCACCACATAAAATAACCAGAAATAACTATTTCTAAAAGTATAAGTTGAGGCAGAAACGGATGCATTAAGAATGCAAAAAATTGATTGCTATTATTTTTGAAAATCTGAATTAGACCTAACAAAGCAAGGAGGATTAATGCGGGATTGTAAACAAAAATTCCCCTATATAGACTGAAATTTAAATCAATAAAGTGACTAAAGTTTGGCCAAGAAAAACCATAATTATTTTTCATAGCAGCATAGTCAGGATTTACATAGTCGTAACTTAATGAAAACCAATTTCCTGTGATTGAATAGTTGTGGTAAAAAAATATTAAAAGTATGATCATCGCAGCAGGAATGCCATTTTTTAAAAGTTTTAATTCTCTCTTTTTAAAAATGGATTGAAGGAAAAATATACCACTTACAATCAAACTAGGATATTCGCTTAAAAAAGCAAATCCTGCTAAAAGAACCGCCCAGAAATAGTTTGATTTATCTAAGTAAATTTTTGAATAAACTAATAAAACGCCTGCTAAAATATGGCTGTAAAACGAATTGGAATATACGAAAATCATACTTCCTAAAATGGGCATAGTAACTAGGAAATAGCTATTTGAATAATGAGATTTTAATTGAGCGAATAATTTGGTAAAAAGTAATGTCAAAGGAATGGTTGAACAAATTAATCCACCTAAAACAAGAATTAGCTGAATATTTACTTCATCAGAATTATTTAAAAAACCAAGTTTGTTTAAAATAAAAGCAAAAGGATAAACGAGCAAAGTTGGGAAAGGCGCTTTATCGCTGAAATAATGATTATTTACTATGCTTTTATCGCCCGTTAAATGTTGAAAATCATCAAAAAACCAAGACCCTGTTTTAAGCTTTGAATAAATTGGCAAAGCACGCGATAAGCTATTGTCGTTAAAAAGATTATCAGTAAACCAAACCAAACAAATGAATAAGAATGAAGCAAATAAAATATTTTGCTTTAACTGATTCATGGTTTTCTAAATAATTATTTCGAAATTATCAGCATCTAAACCAAATGGGAAACTTTTTCTAAAGTTGGACAATTCATCATAAGAAAGTGTTAATGTTTCTATCTTTTCTTCCCCACTAAAACCTGATGAGATAATTTTCCCCATTGGATCGATAATCACTGAATCGCCTGCATATTTTTTTCCATTGCCATCAGTTCCAACAATGTTTACACCAGCTACATAACATTGATTTTCTATTGCTCTAGCTTGTAGTAAAGTTTTCCAGGCATGACTTCTTGCTTCTGGCCAATTGGCTATAAAAATCATTAAATCAGATTCATTTTGAGTGCGACACCAAACGGGAAAACGTAAATCATAACAAATGAGCGGACAAATGTTCCAGCCATTTAAATTTCCAATAAATTTTTGAGAACCTGCTTTAAAATAATGATGCTCCTCGGCCATTCTAAATAAATGTCGTTTGTCATAATCGCCAACAATATCGCCAGGCCCAACCCACATCAGTCTATTGAAATAATTTTCACCATCTTTTACGATTAAACTTCCTATTATATTTAAATTGGCTTCACGCGCCATTTGTCGCATCCATTGAATAGTAACACCATTCATTTCCTCAGCTAGTTTTTCTCGATTCATCGAAAATCCAGAGTTGAACATTTCAGGCAAAATAACCAAATCAGTTTTCCCGGCTAGCGATTTAATTAACTTTCCAAATTTTGATAAATTGGCTTCAATGTCTTCCCAAATCAGAGATGTTTGAATGATTGAAATTTTTAAATCGGTCATATTAGGTTAAATTAAATGTCGTTAATTTTTTCTGCGGCCATTTCTAAAGTTTTTTCATTTTTGGCAAAACAGAATCTTAAAATTTTGTTGTCTGTTTTGTTATTATAAAAAACTGAAAAAGGTATAGCCGCAATACCTTTTTCAATGGTTAATTTTTTAGCAAATTCAATATCTTGCTCATCGCTAATTGCGCTATAATCTAATAATTGAAAATAAGTGCCGTTGCAAGGTAAAATTTTAAATCTTGAACTTGAAATTAATTTTCTGAAGTAATCTCTTTTTTCTTGATAAAAGGTAGAAAGATTTAAATACAAAGTTTCATTTTTTAGTATTTCTGCAAAAGCCATTTGTAAAGGTGTATTCACTGAAAAAACATTAAATTGATGCACTTTATAAAACTCATTCATTAAATAATAAGGTGCCAAACAATAACCCATTTTCCATCCAGTGGTGTGATAAGTTTTTCCAAAAGAACTTACAATAAATGATTTTTCGCGTAAAATTTCAGAGCTTGACAAACTAATATGTTTTTGATTATCAAACACAATGTGTTCATAAACTTCATCTGATAAAACATAAATTTTATGCTGCTGAACAATATTTTCAAGTTCAATAATGTCTTGTTTCGACAATAAACTTCCTGCAGGATTATTGGGATTGTTGATGATAATTAATTTGGTTTTAGTATTAATTTTCGATTTCACTTTTCCCCAATCAATTGAAAAGTTTGGAAATTCTAAATCAATAAAAATTGTTTTACCGCCACAAAGCTGAATGGCTGGCTGATAACAATCGTAAGCCGGAGAAAAAACCATTACTTCGTCATTTATCTCCACAATAGAAGTTATTGCAGTAAAAATGGCTTGGGTTCCACCAGCGGTTATGCAAATTTCAGTATTGGTATCATAATTTGCGGCATAAATTTTTTGAGTTTTTTCAATAATTTTTTCGCGCAATTCTTGCACACCATTCATTGGCGCATATTGGTTAAATCCTTTTTGCATAAAGTGATGACACCAATCAACAAGCTGCGTATCACATTCAAAATCAGGAAAACCTTGAGAAAGATTAATAGCATTATTTTCCTTCGCCAAGCCTGTCATTATGGAAAAAATGGTGCGGCCAACTTCGGGAAGTTTCGATTGTATTTGGGTTTTGGTGATGATCATTTGTGTGTAGCAATGGCATAAAAATAATTAAATTATGGAATATGATATTCAGGATGATACATTCAATAAAACTATAATTACCTTCGCCACAAATATTTAATTTTTTATAAATGATAATCGAAAAAAACAAGGTAGTTTCAGTTGATTATGAATTAACTGTTGAAGATAACGGTGAAGATACACTGGTTGAAAAAACTACCGTTCAAGAACCTTTCGTTTTCCTTTTTGGAACGGGAGATTTGTTAGAAGAATTTGAAAAAAACCTTAGTGGATTGAAAGTTGGCGAAAAATTCGATTTTGTAATCCCTTCTGATAAAGGATATGGTGAAAGAATTGCTGAAAACATGGTTGATTTAAGCATTGAAGCTTTTAGAGATGAAGATGGAGAAATTGATGAAGAAGTGCTGGTAATAGGAACTATGTTACCCATGACTGATAGTGATGGCAATAGACTGCAAGGAGTTGTTGCTGCTGTTACTAACGATACTGTAACAATGGATTTTAATCATCCTTTGGCTGAAAAAGCTTTACATTTTTCAGGTAAAGTATTAGACATTCGCGAAGCTACTGCTGAAGAACTAAGTCATGGTCACGCTCATGGAGCTGATGGTCATCACCATCATTAATAGATTGAAAAGTTTTCAAAAAAAAGCGATTTAGGGTTACTTAAATCGCTTTTTTTATAAAATTCAAATAAAATATTAATCTAAATTAATTCCAGTTAATGCTTCATTTACATTCATAATGTGATCGCCTATTCTTTCGCAATTGGTGTACATATTGTTGTAATACAAACCACTTTTAATATTGTATTCGCCTTTTTCAATAGATACAAAATGTTCGTCACGAATTTTATTTCTTAGTTCATTAACTTGCTTTTCAAGTTCAATTGCAATATTGATATCAATATCGGTAGTTTCTTTATTCAGATTTGCAACCATGTTGTCAAAGGCCAGATTTAATAAATCAAACATAGCCTTCATATTATCCCTTTGACTAGGCGTAAACCAAGCTTTGTGCTCATTTTTCTTTTGAATATTTAGAGCCATGCTGTAGTTTAAATCGCCAATTTTTTCTAGATTGCTAATAATTCTGAGCATACTCCTGACACTTTTCGAAGAACGTTCGCTTAATTCACTTTCCGAAATTTTTGTTAAAAATGTGGCTACCTCTTCTTCAATTTTATCAGTAATGTTTTCATATTTTTCAATTCTATCAAACACTTCCTTTGATTTTTGTGGGTCAACTTCAACTAAGAAAGAAGGAATAAAATTGAACATTTTTTTGACAATGGTTGAGTATTTCAAAATTTCTTTTTTAGCTTCCAATAATGAAAGCTCAGGCGTGCTCATAATCCCAGTTCCGATATATTCCAGGTGAAAGCGATTTTTTTCGGATGGGTCAGAAGGAATAATTTTATTTACAATTTTTTCAATTGTATTTACAAACCAAACCAAAAAGAAAGTATTCAAAATATTAAAAGAAGTATGAAAAATAGAAAGTGAATAGGGAATAGCAGCGCTTGTTAAATATGGACTTTCTCCAGTTGAATTTTTTATAAAATTGGCTATAATTTCTGTGAAAGGATAAAATATGATTAGCATCCATGCAACCCCAATAATATTAAATAGGCTATGAGAAACAGCAGCTCTTTTGGCTAATTTATTTCCCATAATCGCTGCAAGGTTGGCTGTAATTGTTGTTCCAATATTTTCACCTAAAACAATAGCCGCGCCATGCTCAAACCCAATCCAGCCGTTATGACACATTACTAAAGTTAAAGCCATTGCTGCACTCGATGACTGAACCACAATTGTTAATAGCGTTCCAATTAAAACGAAAATTAAAACTGAACCAAAACCAAAATCAGTTAAATTGCCTAAAGCCTCTAACATTTCAGGATTAGATTTTAAATCTGGAACTGAATTTTTTAGAAAATCAAGCCCAATGAATAATAACCCAAAACCTGTTAAAGTTTCTGCAATAGATTTATGGAAATCTTTTTTCGAAAAAAATAGGGGAAAACAAATACCAATTAAAGGCAATGCTATAGCACTGATGCTAAACTTAAAGCCCAAAAATGAAATTAACCATGCTGTAATGGTGGTGCCTATGTTAGCGCCCATAATAACTCCTATCGATTGACCTAAAGTTAAAAGTCCTGCATTCACAAAACTTACTACCATAACCGTAGTTGCGCTTGATGACTGAATAATTGAAGTGATAAAAAAACCGGTTAAAACACCCATTACCCTATTTTTGGTCATGGCACCAAGTATAGATCTTAGTTTTTCACCAGCTACTTTTTGAATTCCTTCGCTCATGATTTTCATACCATAAAGAAACACCCCTAAGGCACCAATCATGTTTAAAAAGTCGAATATTGAGTAATTCATTTTAGCCAAAAAATTAGGCTGCAAAATTAGTTTTAAGTGCTAGCTTCAAAGGACCCTAATGTTAACTTAAAGTTAAATCAACTTATATTAATCTTTACCTCAGTGTTAATAAGTGATTGGTAATGAAATCATCTGGGTTTAAATTTTTTGAAAAATTGAAATCATTGTAAAAAGTAATCAAAACCTTCAAATAACTTGGTTTGCTTTCAATTTTGACGCATTCAATTAATACATTTCCGAATTGTTGATTCATTTTTTTATCCTCATCCAACACTAAATTTGGTTTTAAATAATGCTTTTCTGTTTCTTCAATTTTTTGTGCCTTTTCTACAATAATTTTTTCAGAAGAATAAAGAGCGTAAGCTAATTCAAGTGTTTTGAGTCTAAAGTATTTTGCTAAAAAACTAAAGTCGTTAGTTTCGAAATTCTTATTAAAACTTAAATAAAATCCATAAGCTCCGTTACTTTTATGTATGTAGATATGGTTTTCGCTTAATTCTCCTATTTTGGCTAATTGATAGCTATGCTTTAATGTTTGAAGAAGATTATTGAACCTTGAAGAATTTATAAATTGAATTAATTTTTCCTTGTCCGCATCACTTTCCTTTATTGGCTCATGAAAAATGGGTTCATTCCAATTATTTATTTTCTGAGGAAAAAATTTGTTTTTGATTGTTTTAAAAAAATCTGTCAAGGTTTTGTTTTTAACAAGGAACTTGAAAAGTAGAAAATTGTTTTTTAGGGTTTCATTATTTTTAAAATAAATTTTGGTAATATTTTCCAATTTTAGAATATCAAATAATTATCAAATAAGTTTATCTAACATTTAACTGTAGAAAACTATTAAAAACCTTTATTTTCGATTTAAATTTGAGAATTACATTCGAAGAAAATAAATCTAATGAAAACGTTAATTATTCTTTTCATTTCTTTTCTTTTTTCATTTTATTGCTTTGCTCAACCTTCTGAAAGGCGTTTGTCGCGAGAAGAATACATACAGCAATTTAAAAATGAAGCTATCAAGGAGATGATTTTGAATAAAATCCCTGCCAGTATAACTCTTGCTCAAGCCGTCCTTGAATCGGGCGATGGCAATAGTCCACTAGCAAAATATGCCAATAATCATTTTGGTATAAAATGCCATTCGGGCTGGAAAGGTGAAACCTTTATTCAAGATGACGATACCAAAAATGAGTGTTTTAGGAAATATTACTCTGTTTATGATTCTTACAAAGATCACTCGCAGTTTTTAATGACTCGCTCATGGTATTTACCTCTATTCGATCTAAAATTAACTGATTACAAAGCTTGGGCTTACGGCCTAAAAAAATCAGGTTATGCTACCCACCCTCGATATGCAGAAATGCTAATTGAAATTATTGAAAAATATGAATTGCATCAATTTGATAAAATAACCGAAATGCCAATTTTGGCTACAGTCGACCAAAAGGTTATACAAGTAAAAGAAGAAGAAGCCAAAAGCCGAGATATTGTGTCGGATTACAAACATGTTCATACTATTGATTTTAGCAAAAACAACATAAAGTTTATTGTTGCCAAACAAGGAGATACTTACACAAGTATTGCAGAAGAAGAAATGATGGGACTTTGGCAAATTATGAAATACAATGATTTTGATAGATTTTACAAATTAAAAGATGGCGATGTGGTTTATTTGCAACCTAAAAGAAATAAAACCTATCAAGATTTTCATACAGTACAAGAAGGCGAAACAATGCATTTCATATCTCAAAAATATGGCATAAAACTTCGCAAACTCTACAAAAGAAATAACCTGAAACAAGGCGATAAAATTGCTGCGGGTCAAAGAATTTCCCTCAATAAAACCATAGCTGAGCAATAGCTCAAAACGGTTAAATTTAAATGATTGTTTTCAAAACAAAACAATCTTAATTTTATGACGTTTTTATTGACATATCAGTTAATTTTATACCATGAAAAAACTATCATTATTGTTATTTATTCCCCTTTTGATGTTTGCTTTTGCTTGCAAAAAAGAAGGTAAAGGAGGCAAAATTAATTTAACAGCTAACGTTAGCCATCATAATTTACCCATTGAAAATGCATCTGTTTATATTAAATACGGAGCAACTGAGTTTCCTGGCTCTGATTTAACAGTTTATGATGATTTTATAGCTAGCGATAAAAATGGAGTTGCTGTTTTCAAAGGCTTGAGAAAAGGTAATTATTTTCTTTATTCAGTTGGCTTTGATAAATCTATTAATGAAAATGTAACAGGGGGTATTCCTGTTAAAATTGAAACTAAAGCAGGAGACATTGCTGTGCCATTGCCTGTTACAGAAGATCATGGTTAAATTTTATAGATTAATATTTTTTACGGTATTAAGCTTTTCTATTTTTTCTTGCAAAAGAGATGAACCAATTATCAACTTAGCAGAAAGCGAATATCCGTCTGAGGTTGGTAAAATTATTTTAACCAAATGTGCCGTTTCTGGTTGTCACAACGCAGCAAGCAAAGAAGCTGCAAGTGGTTTAAATCTCGAATCGTGGCAAACCATGATGCAAGGTGGGAGAAATGGTGCTGTAGCCATTCCGTTTTCTCATAAAATGAGCACGCTTTTTTTGTTCACAAATACTTATCAAGATTTGGGTGTAAGTGTTTATCCTACCATGCCCATTTCTGCTGAAAAGTTGAGTCGAGAAGAAATTAATTTACTCCAAAATTGGCTCGATTCAGGTGCTCCAAATGCCAATGGTTTTGTTAAATTTTCAGATAATAATCAACGTAAAAAATATTATGTAACTAATCAAGCCTGCGATTTAGTGGCCGTTGTTGACCAACAAACTGGATTAATTATGCGATATATTCAAGTTGGGGTAAAAAATGAAATTGAAGGTCCGCACATGGTCAAGGTTAGTAATGATGGAAAATATTGGATGGTTTGTTTTATCAATTCAAATGTTTTTCAGGTTTTTGATGCTGCTGCGGATGCACTAATTTCTAGCATCACAATTGATAGCATTAGTCAAGGCAATTGGAACACCTTTGCATTGTCTGACGATAACAAATATGCTTTTGTGGTAGATTGGAGTGCCAATGGAAAAGTTGCAGTGGTTGATTTGCAGACATTCACTAATCCAATAACTTATCGAGGGAACAATCTTTTTGTTTTTCCGCATGGTTCAGCTTATCGCAACAATACATTATATGTAACTGGTCAAACAGGAAATTTTATTTATAAAATAAATGTAAGTGATATTTTATCACCTGAAATAGAAGAAATGTCGCTTGAGCCAGGCGTTCCAATAACTTTTAGTTCAAAATTGGATGCACATGAAATTGCTTTTAATCCTGCTGGCGATAAATATTTTGTGACTTGTCAAAAAAGCAATGAAATAAGGGTTTTTAGCACCCAAAACGACAATTTGCTTTCTATCATTCAACTCAATGAATACCCACAAGAAATGTCATTTTCAAATTCGAAACCTTATTTATTTGTTTCGTGTACTGAAGATAGAAAAACTTTTCCGGGCGTAATTGGTTCGGTTGCGGTTATTAATTATGAAACGTTGAGTTTGGTAAAATATATTGATACAGGTTTTCAGCCTCATGGTATTGCTGTTGACGATGCAAAATCAAAGGTTTATGTGGCACATCGAAATGTAGTTTCTGAAGGCCCTGCACCTCACCATACCAGCGATTGTGGAGGTAGAAATGGTTATGTTACAGCCATTGATATGAATACGCTTGAAAGAATTCCAGGTTCAAAATTTGAAGTTGCACCTGATCCATATTCTGTTTCTATTCGAAAATAATTAAACAAAATGACCAATAAATCCTTATTTGCTTAATATTTTGGGTTATGAATGATGACATGTCGGGCTTTTCGAAAAACAAAAAATTAGAAGAAGGAGATTATTATTTTACTGATGAAGGTTATCTTGTTTTTACAGAACAATATTTAAAAAAAAGAGGCTATTGTTGCCAAAATGGTTGTCGCCATTGCCCTTATGGCTTTAATCCAAAAACTAGAAGATTTAATAAGAGTTAGTTATTTTTCCAGATAAATCCTGTAAACTATTTTTATTGAGTGTATTGTTTAAAAAATGTTTCCTTCAAATTTTCTAAAAAAATAAAAATTACTGAACAATAATTAGACATTCAGGAGATTACAATTATTACTTTTGAAATCTAATTTTAATAAAGAAAACACGGTCTTTTTGTGATAAGTTTAAATTTAAAATTCCATAAAAATGGGTTTAGAAATAGTTGAAAAAGAAATGACAATAATTGAGTTTCAGAATGTAATAAAATCAGGAATTCCAAATGAAATTCCAGCAGAAAAAGTGTATGATTTGAATATAAACCATGCACCAAAACGCAAAGAAATTTTAAATCAAGAAGAAAAAAAATTGGCGCTGCGCAACGCTTTAAGATATTTTCCAGAAAGTCAACATAGTTTTTTAGCTAAAGAGTTTTTAAATGAGTTAAATAGCTATGGACGAATTTACATGTATCGTTACCGTCCTGATTATACCATGTATGCAAGGCCAATTGATGAATATCCAGCCAAATCAAAACAAGCTGCAGCCATTATGTTAATGATTCAAAACAATTTAGATTATGCTGTAGCGCAGCATCCTCATGAATTGATAACTTATGGCGGAAATGGAGCTGTTTTTCAAAATTGGGCGCAGTATTTACTTACCATGCAGTATTTAAGTGAAATGACAGATGAACAAACTTTGGTTATGTATTCAGGTCATCCAATGGGTTTGTTTCCTTCTCATAAAGACGCTCCGCGCGTAGTAGTTACTAATGGTATGATGATTCCTAACTATTCAAAGCCTGATGACTGGGAAAAGTTTAATGCACTAGGCGTAACTCAATATGGTCAAATGACAGCCGGAAGTTATATGTATATTGGGCCGCAAGGCATTGTTCATGGAACCACTATTACTGTTATGAATGCTGCTAGAATGAAATCAAAAGGTTTAGATTATAGCGGAATGCTGTTTGTTACTGCTGGTTTAGGGGGAATGAGCGGAGCACAACCAAAAGCGGCTAAAATTGCAGGTTTGGTTTCAATAACTGCCGAAATAAATTCAAAAGCCACTTACAAAAGATTAGAACAAGGCTGGGTTGATGAGGTTTTTAGCGATTTAGATTTGTTGATTGATAGAGTGATAATCGCCAAAAAAAATAAAGAGGCCATATCATTAGCTTACGATGGCAACATTGTTGATTTGTGGGAAGCTTTAGTAAGAAGAAATGTTGAAGTTGAATTAGGTTCTGATCAAACTTCATTGCATAATCCTTGGGCTGGAGGTTATTATCCGCAAGGTTTTAGTTATGAAGAAAGTAACAAAATGATGGCTGAAGAGCCAGAAAAATTTAAAATTGAAGTTCAAAAAACTTTAAAAAATCATGTTGCAGCTGTGAACGCTTTGCATGCAAAAGGCATGTATTTTTTCGATTATGGAAATGCATTTTTATTAGAATCGAGTAGGGCAGGAGCTGAGGTAAATTTAGATTTAAATCAACAATCAACAGGTCGAACTTTTAAATATCCATCTTATGTGCAAGATATTTTGGGGCCAATGTGTTTCGATTATGGTTTTGGACCTTTCCGTTGGGTTTGTACTTCCGGTTTAGAATCAGATTTAGATTTGACCGATAAAATTGCGGGAGATGTTTTAGAAGAAATTTTTAAAACTGCTCCAAATGAAATTAAAGGTCAAATTAATGATAATATAACTTGGATTAGACAAGCCAAACAAAACAAGCTTGTTGTTGGCTCAAAAGCCAGAATTTTGTATGCCGATGCAGAAGGAAGAATGAAAATTGCCGAAGCTTTTAATAAAGCCATAAAAGCTGGCGAAATTAAAGCGCCAATTGTTTTAGGACGCGATCATCACGATGTTTCAGGAACAGATTCGCCTTACAGAGAAACCTCTAACATTTATGATGGATCAAGCTTTACGGCTGATATGGCAGTTCAAAATTTTGCTGGCGATGCTTTTAGAGGCGCAACTTGGATTTCACTGCACAATGGCGGTGGAGTAGGTTGGGGCGAAGTTATTAATGGCGGTTTTGGAATGGTGATTGATGGCAGTGATGATGCAAATCGAAGATTAAAATCTATGCTTCATTGGGATGTAAACAATGGTATTGCTCGCAGAAATTGGGCTAGAAATAAAGAAGCCATTTTTGCTATTAAAAGAGCTATGGAAGCTGAACCACTTTTAAAAGTTACCATTCCAAATTTGGTAAATGATGAAATATTAAACTCAATTAATTAATATTTTTCGAGTGTTTTTATGAAAAAAATTTTATTGCGGTCGGCAATTATTATCTTTTTTTCGGTTTTTTTAATTTTCACGTTAGTGATTGGTCTTGCTTATTTCAAACAAGATAAAATTGTTCAGGAAATTATTAAAACACTAAATGAAGATTTTGTTGGAAAAATAGCAGTAAAAGACAGTCATTTAGAGCCTTTTGCCCAATTTCCAGATATTTCTATTGATTTAGAAAACCTAGAAATTTTTGAAGATAAAAATGAAACGAAAGCTCCGATTTTTCAAATTAAAGATACTTACGTGGGCTTTAATATTTTTGATATTATCTCTGGAAATTACAGCATTAGTTCTATTAAATTAAAAGATGGATACATCCACGCAGTGCAAGACTCTGCAGGAACCATTAATCTTGTAAAAGCATTTGAATCGACCAAACCGATAGAAGAAACAAAAGCTGATTTTAAGATTGATCTAAAAAAAATAGAATTAGAAAGGGTTGACATTTATAAGCTTAATGAATCGAATGGTATCTTATTAGACTTATATGCAGATAAAATTAAAAGTAAGTTTCGCTCTGATGACGGACATATTTTTTTAGATATTGAAACAGATTGTCAATTCAGTTTAATAAAAAACAATGACACTACTTTTTTGCATCATAAAAACTTAAAACTTGATACCGAATTAGACTATGACACTGACACTGAAAAGTTAATTCTCCATAGCAGTGAGTTTGGTATTGATCAAGCCAAAGTTATGATTGAAGGAACTTTGGATATTAAAAACGACTTGGATTTAGATTTCAAAATTTCAGGGACTAAACCCGATTTTAGTTTATTTATGGCCATGGCGCCTCCCGAGCTGGGTGAAGTTTTGAAAAAATATGACAATGAAGGCAAAGTTTATTTTGATGCGACTTTAAAAGGAAAAATTGCCAACGGAGCGCAACCTTTAATTGAAGCTAAATTTGGCTGTGAAAAAGGTTTTTTTGAAAACACTGAAGTAAATAAGAAGTTAGACGATTTGTATTTTGACGCCTATTTTACAAATGGTGAAAAAAGAAATCTTTCCACCATGGTTTTTGAATTGAATGATTTTTCTGCTAGACCAGAAGCAGGAACTTTCAAAGGCAAATTGGTTGTAAAAAACTTTGAATCGCCAGAAATTGATTTAAACCTCAATTCGGATTTTGAACTCGATTTTTTAGCTAAATTTTTGGATGTAAAAACTTTAAGCGATTTGCAAGGAAAAGTTGTTTTAGATATGAATTTCAGAGATATCATCGATTTGCAAAATCCTGAAAAAAGTTTGGAAAAACTTAATGAGTCATATTACACAAAACTTAAAGTGAGCAATTTGAGTTTTAAAACTTCAAAGTATCATTTACCAATTCATGAAATTGACATAGATGCTGTGGTTGAAGGTAAAGAATTGACCTTAAACAATTTGTTTTTAAAAGTTGGTAAATCCGATATCAAATTGACAGGAATGGTAAGCGATTTGCCTGCAATTATTCATCATCAGCCAAATGAAGTTTTATCACAACTCAATCTTAGTTCAAAATTGATTGATATTTATGAACTTACCTCAGGTGATACTTTAAAAGCTAAACCTTTTAATGAAAAAATTGAAGATTTCAATATGGGTTTTGCTTTTAAATGCAAAGCAAATGCCTTTACTGAATCAAAACATTTGCCTGTAGGTGAGTTTTTTATTGATAATTTATATGCTAAAATGAAAAATTATCCACATGCCTTGCACGATTTTCATGCGGATGTTTTTATTACCGAAACCGATTTTAAGGTTATCGATTTTAGCGGAATAATTGATAAAAGTGATTTTCATTTTTCAGGAAACTTAACTCATTATGATTTGTGGATGATAAATCAACCCAATGGTGACACTAAAATACAGTATTCACTTTCATCCAGTTTGCTGAAACTTGAAGACCTATTTAGCTATAATGGCGCAAATTATGTTCCTGAAGATTATCGTCATGAAGAATTTAAATCAGTCAAACTAAAAGGTCATACCGATATTCATTTTAAAGCAGGAAAAATACACAGCACAGATATTTATTTTGATGAACTAACTGCTTTCATGAAAATGCATCACTTAAAATTAGAGCAATTTAAAGGAAGGGTGCATGTAGAAAATGAGCATTTGTTGGTAGAAAATTTTAAAGGTAAAATGGGGCATTCCAGCTTTTTGTTGAACATGGATTATTTTTTAGGTAAAGATGAGGCTGAAAGAAAGCGAAGCAATTACATTTATATCGATGCACCAATGCTCGACATGGATGAACTTTTTAGCTATGAAAGCAAAAAGTCTGAGCAAAAAACTGAGGCGCATGATACCGCATTTAATATTTATACTTTGCCCTTTACTGATTTAAAATTTAAAGCAAAAATTGGCGAGTTAAAATACCACCGTTATCATCTAAAAAACTTTTATACTCAAGTTCGAACTGCACCTAATCATTATTTATATGTTGATACAATGAGTCTTGAAGCTGCAGATGGTAAAATACATTTGAATGGTTATTTTAATGGTTCAGACCCAAAAAAAATATATTTCTCACCCAATTTAACACTTGAAAAAATTGACCTAGATAAATTGATGTTTAAATTCGAAAACTTCGGTCAAGATCATTTAGTTTCAGAAAACCTTCATGGAAAAGTAAGTGCAGCCATAACAGGTAAAATGCGCATGTATCCCGACTTAACGCCTAAAATTGATGAATCAGATTTGCATATTGAGTTTGAAGTTTTAAATGGAAGACTTGAAAACTTTGCTTTGTTAGATGCCATGTCAGGTTATTTTGGCGATAAAAATCTAAAAAAAGTTCTATTTGATACTTTATATAATAAACTTGATTTTAAAAATGGACAATTATCAATTCCTAATATGAGCATTAATTCAAGCTTAGGGTTTATTCAAATTTCTGGAAAACAAGATATGAGTTTAAACATGGATTATTACGTTCGTGTTCCTATGAAAATGGTAACTCAAGTGGCGGCAAATAAACTATTTGGCGGAAAGAAAAAAGAAGAAGTTGATGCTGAACAAATAGATGAAATTCAAAAAGTGGGCGATACGGATAAAATTCGATTTGTAAATCTGAATATAAAAGGAACACCTAGCGATATGCAATTTACCTTAAAAAAAGATCCTAAGTTGAAGAAAAAAGGTGCGTAAAAAAAGGCCAACCGATTCGGTTGGCCTTTTTGTATGAATTTTATCTTAATGATTATTTAGAAACAATCAATCTTTGAGTTTTCAGTGATTTTCCGTTTGATTGAAGTGTCACAAAGTAAACACCATTTTGAATATCATCTAAGCCAATAATTTCACTACCTAATCTTCCATTTAGTTTTACTGACTTAACAATTTGACCCATAATGTTGTAAAATACAACCTCATTATTAGTTGTATTACTTTCAAAACTTAAAGTCATTAAACTTTTAGCAGGGTTCGGAGAAATTTTAAATGATTGAACATCCTTGTTTTCAGAAATACTTAATGGGCTTGCATCATAAGTGATTAAAGCGCAAGCAGAATCAGTTGGATTTGATTCATCATAAAAGCAATACTTTATGTAAGATATCCCTGGATTTCCTTTAGGCTCATAGTCTCCATAAAAACTTGTATTGTTTGTGTTTGAAGCAATTGGTTCGCCAAATAAAGAAATGGAAACATTTGGGGGATAACAATTAATACCCCAACAAAAATAATTTTGGGTACCGGAAACTAAACTAATTTCTTCTCTTGATGCAATTACGTTAATGTTTCTTGTAGATGTATTATTTACCGTAATGTAGGCTTTAAGCACATTTCCATCAGTGGCTTCGCCAAAAACATAATTGGACTGAACATCTAAATTTAAAGATTGGCCAAAGACAAAACTTGGAAAAATTAAAAGCGCAAGTAATATTTTTTTCATATTTAATTATTTTTTAATTGTTTAATAATATATTAGCCGCTAAAATAATTAATAAAATCAGCTATGAAAAAAATTTTTACTTTGATTTCATCTGCAATTTTTGGCATTTCGGCTTTAAATGCGCAGGTATTTCAGGAAGATTTTCAAAATGGGATTCCCGCTAATTTCGTTTTGATAAGAAACCACAATCAAACCCCAGCTGCAAATGTTAGCTTTGTTTCATCCGCTTGGGTTTCTAGAGACAACATTGTTGCAACTGGCAACAAAGCGGCTTGTTCTACTTCATGGTTCGCTCCTGCAGGAACCGCTGACGATTGGATGATTATTCCAGGTATTACATTAACAAGCTCAAATTATTTAGTTTGGAGAGCTTTGGCACCAGATGCAACATACAATGATGGATATGAAGTTAAATTATCAACCACCAATGGGGTAACTATTCAAGACTTCAACATTGATTTATTTAGTATTGCTGGCGAAAATTCAAACGGTTGGACTACTAGAAGCGCTGATTTATCAGCCTATGCTGGTCAAACAGTTAGTATTGCCTTTAGAAACAACTCGAACGATAAATTTTTACTTTATGTGGATGATATCAGAGTAGTTCAAGTTACTGTTAATGATTTAATAGGTATAGGTAGTTCAATTAAAAAATACAACGCCACAGGAAATCAAATATCAGTTCAAGGAACTTTAGAAAATAATGGACTTCCAGTAACATCAATGACACTTAATTACAAAGTAGGAAGTAGCCCAGTAGTTTCTCAAAATTTATCTGGTTTAAATATTGGTGCTTTTCAATCATATAACTTTACTCATTCAACACCTATAAATGCATCAACTGCTGGCACTTATACCGTTAAAATTTGGGCGTCTAATTTAAATGGTGGTTCAGATGCAGTAACTTCTAATGATACTATTACTGCTAATTATTTTGTTGGAAATGGTTCTCAAAGAGTTTCATTATCTGAGATGTTTAGTAGTGCAACCTGCGCTCCTTGCGCAAGCTGGAATCAAAATGTTTACACGCCTGCATTTGAAGATAATAATTTCAATAAAGATGGAAGTAATAGAATTGCTTTAAAATTCCAAGTTCCAATTCCTACAGCAGGCGACCCAAGCAGAAATGCTGATAGTGATGCAAGAAGAACTTATTACAATGTAAATGCTGCTCCAACAATGATTTTAGATGGATCAGAATTAAATTATTCAGGTGCCACTTGGGCGGCAGTTGCCACTGAATATGATGCAGCAGTAGCTCAATCAGTATCTGAACCTGCTTTTGCTACAATTGTAGGATCTGCTACAGCTACAGTTACCCCTGCAGGAAAACTAAATGTTCAAATTACTGGAAACGTTCAAAATAAAGTTGACTTTTTTGCCAATAAAAGTTTAACCCTGCATTTAGTAGTAGCTAGCCAAGCCTATACATATTCAGCTTCTCCTAATGGCGATACTGAATACCACCACGTTGCTAGAAAAATGTTGCCTTCTCCAACCGGAACTGCTATCAATAATCCAGCTGTTAACACAAATATTCCTTTCAATGAATCTTATGAATTTACTGTAGGTTCTGTAGCTCAAGGTAACTTTAACTTATGGGATGATAAAATTGAAGTTGTTGCGTTTTTACAAGACCCTACTGATAATTATATCGTTCAAGCTGGTTTGCTTCCAGTAACGCTTATTTCTAATGTTTCTGAATTGCCTTCAATAGTTAAAGGAATGAATTTATATCCAAACCCAGCATCAGAAAGTGCAAATTTGACTTTTAACTTAAGCGAAAACGCAGATGTTAACGTTAGTCTAATTAATGCTTTAGGTCAAACAGTTTATGTTTCTGAAAGCAACAATTTTGCAACAGGACAAAACATCATTACTTTACCAATTAATAACTTAAGCAAAGGCATTTATTTTGTAAATGTTAATGTTAATGGCGAAAGAGCTACCCGTAAATTAATTATCGAGTAATATCTTATCAATATTGAATAAAAAAAGGACGAAATTTTTCGTCCTTTTTTTATGTATTTAAATTAGTAATTTTTTTGAAGAAAGCTTTTTATATTCATGGCCTCAATTTTGCCTAATCGAATCAAAAACAAAATCATGAACAAATTATTTTTATTTCTAGTATTTAGCAGTTTAAGCTTTATAAGCATTGCGCAAACAGGAGGAACAATACCCGCTGTTTCTGTAAAAACCATAGACGGGAAAAATTTTAATACAGCCGACATAAAAAATGATGGTAAACCTATTTTTTATTAGTTTTTGGCTACTTGGTGCAGCCCCTGTAAAAAAGAACTAAACGCAATTGCAGAGAAATACGATGAGTGGAAAGATGAAACTGGAGTTAAAGTAATAGCTATTTCTATTGATGATACTCGCAATATGAATAAAGTTGCCCCTTATGTGAATGGAAGAAGCTGGGAATTTGAGGTATATTTAGATCCAAACCAAGATTTAAAACGTGCTATGAATGTAAATAATGTTCCGCATTCATTTTTAGTTAATGGAAAAGGTGAAATTGTTTGGCAACACAATTCTTACGCTGATGGCGATGAAATTAAAACTTTTGAATTGATCAAAAAATTAGCAAAAACAGGCTCCATAGAATAAAAATTTATCAAGTTGAAATCTATAATCAAACCCTACTTCGTTGCGATTGCGATTATCGCTCCTATTTTTTCAATAGCTCAAGAAAACAAAGCGCAAGAAATATTATCAAAAGGCGAAATTCATGGAAATTTTCAAACAGATTTTCAAACCTACAATAAAGATTCACTTATTGGAGCGCCTATAGTACCCGAAAAATCCAGATTTAATGGTTTTGCCAATGTAAACTACATTAATGGTAATTTTAAAGCCGGATTGCGTTATGAATCCTATCAAAATGCATTATTAGGAATTGATCCGAGATTCAAAGGAGAAGGAATAACTTATAAATATGTAACTTATGCTGCTGATAAATTCGAATTTACGGTAGGTAATTACTATGAACAATTTGGCTCTGGATTAATTTTTAGAACCTATGAAGAAAGAAATTTAGGTTATGACAATATGATGGATGGAGTTCGTGTAAAATTTAATCCATATAAAGGCATTTATATCAAAGGAATTCATGGTAAACAACGTCTGTTTTTTGCCAAAGCAAATGGTATCGTAAGAGGAATTGATGGAGAAATTGTAGTGAATGAAATTCACCCATTTTTCGAAACTTGGAAAACTAATATTACGCTTGGAGCAAGTTTTGTGAGCAAATACGAACAAGATAATAACTCAACTTTTGTTTTGCCTGAAAATGTTGGTGCACATGCTTTTAGAGTTAATATTAACCGCGGGAAATGGACTTTTCAAACAGAATATGCCTTTAAGATAAATGACCCATATTCTAACCCCACTATTCCTGCTTATGATTATAATTACAGACATGGAGAAGCACTTTTTGCTTCTCTTGGCTATTCACAAAAGGGTTTAGGGATTAATATTGAAGCCAAAAGAGTAGACAATATGATGTTTCGATCACAAAGAGCTGAAACCGGAGTAAATGCACTTATCAATTATTTGCCTGCGACTACCAAATTTCACACCTACAATCTAGCTGCAACATTATATCCTTATGCGGTTCAGCCCAATGGTGAAATGAGCGTACAAGCAGATGTAATTTATACGTTTAAAAAAGGTTCTCTTTTCGGAGGAAAATATGGAACTACTATTTCAGTAAATTTTTCAGGAGTTAATAACATTGATACAATCGTAAATTTAGGAGACACCGTTAATCGTAATTTATATCGATCAAATTTCTTTGATATTGGAAAGGATGTTTATTTTAGAGACTTTAACATTGAAATACAAAAGAAAATTTCCAACAAGTTGAAGCTAAATTTAGCATACTTTAATTTTGTCTATAATATGGCTGTAATTCAAGGTTTAATTGGTAAAGAAACAGTTTATGCTAACATTGGAGTTATTGATTTAGCCTACAAATTGGATGATACCAATACTTTAAGGGGAGAATTGCAGTATTTAAGAACCAAACAAGATCAAGGCGACTGGGGAACAGCATTGATAGAATATACTCACCCAAAATTTTTTGTCGCAGTTTTAGATCAATACAACATGGGCAATAAAGATGCTGCAAAAAGAATTCATTACGTTACAGGAAGTGTGGGCTATATAAATGGCGGAACAAGATTTATGTTGAGCTATGGAAGACAGCGTGCGGGAATTTTTTGCGTGGGTGGTGTTTGTAGAAATGTTCCTGCATCTAATGGTTTAACAGTTTCAATTACAAGTAGTTTTTAATAAATTTGAAATAAAAAAAGCATGAAAAATCTTATAAAAATTTCAATAATGCTTTTCATAGGTTGCTGTTTTGCGGCTTGTGATATAGTTGAAAATGTATCAGAGGATCCTAATGGTAGCCCTATTCCAACTCCTACTGGAGATACATTGGCCAAAAGAGTATTATTAGAAGAATACACGGGCCATCAATGTGGGAATTGTCCTCCAGCAGCAGTAACTGCAAAAGAAATTTTAGCAGCAAAAAATGGACGCGTTTCTTTAGTTACAATTCATGCAGGATTTTTTGCCAGAACAAATGCCTCTGGAAAATATTCTACCAATTTTGTGGTTCCTGAAGGTTTAGCTTATTATAACGCTTTTTCTGTTTCTGTTAACCCAATTGGCACAGTCGATAGAAAAGATTATTCGGGTTCAAAACCTATCAATGAATCACTATGGGAGGAAAAAGTAACAGAACAACTAACTAAGTCAGCTAGAGTTTATTTAAAGTCAAATCATACTTATGATGTTAATTCAAGATTGCTAGAAATAAATACTAGAATTGTAATGCTTAATAATGTTGATACAACTTTAAGAATTTTAGCTTTAATTACTGAAGATAAAATTGTTGATTGGCAAACTGATTATTCAAAAACTCCTCCTGATGTTTCTGATTATTCTCATTCACATGTTTTAAGAGGATCAATGAATTCAACGTGGGGTGATGAACTATTTACCACTTCAGCTATTGCAGGAGCTAATTTTTCAAAGAGCTTTAGTTTAACACTTAATCCCAATTGGAATGCAAATAATTGCAGTGTAGTTATTTTTGTTTACAATGATATTACCAAAGAAGTAGAGCAAGTTGAAGAATTAAAAATTATTCAATAAACTTAATCTTTAAACTATTTGAAGCCGGTTTTCCGGCTTTTTTTATTGCTTAAGGAACAAGATTTTCTGCAAAATCTTTTTTACTTTGTTTTTTATTCTAAGCAATGACAAAGTCCAAATATTTTGCCCCGTCAGTAAGCATTGATCAAACCAATGTTATTGAAAGAGTTGCGCGCCTGAGCACCAGAAGTATCAAAAAAGAATCGAAAGTTGAAGCCCTAAAAATGGCTTTAAACATGATTGACTTAACTACTTTAGAAGGAAAAGATACTCCAGGAAAAGTGAAACAAATGTGCTACAAAGCCCAGCACGTGCATGATGCATATCCAAATCTTCCCACTGTTGCTGCGGTTTGTGTTTATCCAGCTTTGGTTAAAATTGCCAAAAAAGAATTAGCTGTAACCGATATTAAAGTAGCCTCGGTAGCTACTGCATTTCCATCAGGACAATCTGAATTAGGTTTGAAATTAGAAGAAACAAAATGGGCAGTTTCAGAAGGTGCAGATGAAATTGATATGGTAATTTCAAGAGGTAAATTTTTGATGGGAAACTATAACTATGTGTTTGATGAGATTTCGGCTGTAAAAGAGGCCTGCGGAAGTGCTAGATTAAAAGTAATTCTAGAAACTGGAGAATTGGGGAGCTTAGATAATATTCGTTTAGCAAGCGAAATTGCCATTGATGCAGGAGCAGATTTTATTAAAACCTCAACTGGTAAAATAGGTCAAGCAGCAACTTTGCCCGTAACACTTGTAATGTTAGAAACAATCCGCGATTATTATTACAAAACTGGTAAAATGGTTGGAATGAAACCTGCTGGTGGAATTTCGACTTCTAAACTCGCAATTCAATATTTAGTGACACTTTATGAAACGTTAGGTCAAGCTTGGATGAATAATCAATGGTTTAGATTTGGGGCAAGCAGCCTAGCCAACGATTTAATTTTACAGTTAGAGAAAGAAAGAAAAGGCGTTTATTTTAGTGGAGATTATATCTCTAAAGACTAATTCAGAAGAGCAATGAAAGATAAAAAGACTAAAAAAAATTCTGATAAATCAGAAGCAGCTGCTTTAGATTTTACAGGTTGGAATTATGCTCCCGCACCTGAAAGTGCAGCCCATATTCAATTAAAGCAGCAATATGATTTATTTATAAATGGAAAATTTGTTCAACCTGAATCAGGGAAATATTTTGACACAATAAATCCTGCGGATGGTAAAAAAATTGCTTCAGTTGCAGATGCATCAGCAAATGATGTTGATGCAGCAGTAAAATCAGCTAGAAGAGCATTTAATTCTTGGAGTAAAATTTCGGCTAAAGAACGAGGAAAATATCTTTTTAGAATAGCAAGAATAATTCAAGAAAAGGCAAGAGAATTGGCGGTTATTGAAAGCATTGATGGCGGAAAACCAATTCGTGAATCACGTGATATTGATATTCCACTGGCTGCTCAGCATTTCTTTTATTATGCTGGTTGGGCTGATAAATTGCAATATGCTTTTCCTGGAAAAACACCTAAACCAATTGGTGTTGCAGGACAAATAATTCCTTGGAATTTCCCACTATTAATGGCTGCTTGGAAAATTGCACCTGCATTAGCATGCGGAAATACTGTGGTTTTAAAACCAGCAGAAACAACACCTTTGACAGCATTAAAATTAGCTGAAATTTTTGCTGAAGCTGAACTTCCACAAGGAGTTGTAAATATTGTAACAGGTGGCCCTTCAACAGGAATTGCCATTGTAAACCATCCTGACATCAATAAAATTGCATTTACAGGATCGACTGAAGTTGGAAAAATTATTCAAAAAGCCATTGCTGGTTCTGGAAAAAAAATAACCTTAGAATTGGGTGGAAAAGCAGCCAATATAATTTTTAAAGACGCGCCAATTGATCAAGCAGTTGAAGGAATAATTAACGGCATCTTTTTCAATCAAGGTCATGTTTGCTGCGCTGGTTCGCGTTTGTTTATTGAAGAAAGTGTGCATGATTTGGTAATTAGAAAATTGAAAGATAGAATGTCAACTTTAATTGTTGGCAATCCCTTAGATAAGAATACAGATGTAGGAGCCATTAATTCGAAAGAACAAATGGAAAAAATAAATGAATATCTAAAGCTTGGAGTAGAAGAAGGCGCTGAAATTTATCAACCCAATTGTAGTATTCCTGCAGTTGGTAATTTTTGCAAACCAACCTTATTTATCAATACTTCTCAATCGCATAGAATAGTTCAGGAAGAAATTTTTGGACCAGTTTTAACCATTCAAAGTTTTAGAACCATTGATGAGGTTATCGAAAAAGCAAATAATACAGCATTTGGTCTTTCAGCAGGTGTTTGGACTGATAAAGGTTCGAAAATTTTTAACCTTACTTCACGATTAAAAGCAGGTGTTATTTGGGCAAACACTTATAATAAATTTGATGCAGCTTCGCCATTTGGAGGTTATAAGGAGTCAGGTTTTGGGCGAGAAGGCGGTTTACATGGATTGTTGCCTTATTTAAATCTTCAATAATTTTTTTAAGCATTTAAAAAATTAAAACATGAGCAGATTAGAAGTTTTAAAAACTTACAAAATATACATCGGGGGAGCTTTTCCTCGCACTGAATCAGGGAGATTTTATCCTTTAAAAGATAGATACGGAAAAACAGTTGCTAATATTTGCCTTTCATCGCGCAAGGATTTTAGAAACGCAGTGGTGGAAGCAAGAAAAGCCCAATCTGGATGGAGCGAAAAAACAGCGTACAATAGAAGTCAAATTTTATACAGAATAGCCGAAACTTTAGAAAGCAGAAAAACACAATTCATTGCTGAAATGCAGCTAGAAGGTTTTTCAGCTTCAAAAGCAAAATTAGAAGTTGAATTGAGTATTGATAGAATAATTTATTTTGCTGGTTGGTGCGATAAGTATCAACAAATTTTTAGTGCTGTGAATCCGGTTGCAGGAAGTTATTTTAATTTCTCAGTTCCCGAACCAACAGGTGTTGTAGCCATTTTACCTCAAGAATCACCACTTTTAGGAATGGTTTCGGCCACTATGCCTGTGATTGCTGGTGGAAATACTTGCGTTTATCTAGCGCATGAAAAATTTCCGCTTTCGGCTGTAAATTTTGCTGAGGTATTAAATAGTTCAGATGTTCCGGGTGGAGTAATCAATATTTTAACGGGAATGGAAAGTGAATTAGCAGAGTTTTTTGCTAATCACATGGATGTGAATGCTTGCGTTTCATTTTCAAAAAACAAAGATTTGAATCAAAAATTAGAATCACTTTGTACCTTAAATGTTAAAAGATTTAGAAATTATTCAGACTTGAATATAAATTCTGAATCATTTGAAAATCCTTATTTAATTCAAGATTTTCAAGAAATAAAAACCACTTGGCATCCCATTGAAAACATTGCTCCAGGTAAAGCAAGTTATTAAAAAAGGCCGCAAAATTTGCGGCCTTTTTTTAACTAATTGAGTTTCTAACTCTTTGCGTATAATTTCTGAGCGAAAGACGCATTTCTGTACCATTTTTAGCCATATCTTCTTTTATCCAAATAGCAGCTAAAATGTGTGTTAATTGCTCTCCCTCGTCTTTTCCTTCAATTTCTATGGCTAAATTTTCGCCTTCCATTAATGATTCTTCAGCAGCTTTTAGTTCTTCAATGCTGTATTTTTCAATAATGTTTTTTATAACTGGTAATTGCATAATTTTTAAAAAGCTTAGTTTAGTTTGTGCATTATTTCAACCACATATTCCTCTTTTGAAGTTGCAGCTCCTTCTATTAAATTTCCATTTTTAAATACTGCCATAAATGGTAAATTATCAACTCCAGCCATTTTTCTCGCTTCTGGATTTTCTTCTGCATTTACTTCCAGAAACACAATATTTTGGTTGTTTTCATCATTGCTCATTCTTTTAAATTTAGGAGCAAATAATTTACAAGAGCCGCACCAATCAGCATAATATTTAACAATTACTTTTTCGTTTTTTGCTAAAATCGCAGCGAATTCGCTGTCGTTGGTATTTATAACTGCCATTTTTTTAAGTTTTAATTTGTTTTGCTTTATTCCAATATTCGTCCATTTCAGTTAAAGTCATATTTGAAAGTTCTTTTCCATCTTTTTTTGACTCTATTTCAAGGTACTGAAACCGTTTTATGAATTTTTTGTTTGTTCTTTCTAAACTTTCTTCTGGATTTATGTTCACAAATCGAGCATAATTCACCAATGAAAAAATCAAATCGCCAAATTCCGATTTCATATTTTCTTCGTTTCCAGCTTCTTGTTCTTTTTTAAATTCGTTTAGTTCTTCTTGCACTTTTTCCCAAACTTGTTGTTTGTTTTCCCAATCAAAACCAACTCCTCTTGCTTTTTCTTGAATCCTCATGGCTTTTACTAAAGCAGGAAGTGATTTGGGAACACCTTCTAAAACCGAAGTTTTACCTTCCTTTAGTTTTAGCTTTTCCCAATTCTGTTTTACTTCTTCTTCGTTGGCAACTTTTACATCACCATAAATATGAGGATGTCGATGAATTAGTTTTTCGCAAATTGAATTTAAAACATCCGCCACATCGAAGGCATTTTTCTCAGATCCAATTTTCGAATAAAAAACCATGTGCAACATAATGTCACCAAGCTCTTTTTTAATTTCATCTAAATTGTTTTCTAAAATGGCATCTGATAGTTCGTAAACTTCTTCTATGGTCAAATGGCGCAAACTTTCTAGGGTTTGTTTTTTATCCCATGGACATTCAGCGCGAAGCGTGTCCATAATTGTTAGCAAGCGTTCGAAAGCTTTCAGTTTTTCTTCCATTCTGCTAAAATAGGACTAATTAAAATCAGAAAATTGAAATTTATATTAATTGGCAAATAAAAAGTGATTTTGCTCAATTATTCCTTCTTTGATAGCAAAAACCACTAAGCCAGCAGTGTTTTTAACACCAATTTTTGCCATTATATTTTTTCTATGAGTATTTATTGTATGTAAACTTAAATTAAGTTTATCAGCAATTTCTTTGTTAGAAAGACCTTCAGCCACCAATTGTATAATTTCAATTTCTCTTTCTGAAATTTTTAAAGCCTCACAGCTTCTTTCTTTTTCACTTAAAGTGTTTGGAGTTTTAGATTCATCGAGAACAATATCTAAAACTGATGAGCAAAAAAAGCGTTCCGAATTTGCTGCTGCTTTTGTTGCATCAAAAATTTCATCAGCACAACAAATTTTTAAAACATACGCATTGATGCCCATTTGCATAGCTTTTAAAACTTGAGCTTTTTCAACAATATTAGTTATGGCTAATATTTTAAGTTTGGGAAATTTTCTTGAAATTTTGTTAAGATTATCAATTCCAAAATCTTTTCCAGTATAATCAATGACTAAAACTTCTGGTTCATGAATCTTAATGAGTGGTTCTAAATCGTAAAAATGCTGTGTGTAACCACAAACCTGAAATTCTTTTTTTGTTTCAAATGATGCTGCTAAGCCTTTCAGAGTAAGATATTGCTCGTCTGCAATGATTATTTTTAACATTAAAATTCGATTTATTTAGAACGGTTCTAAATTAAAAATAATAATTGAAATAAAACTAAAAATATTTCACTTTAAAGGTTTTTAATTCTTCAGCATTAAAGCTGTTTTCAAATATGGCTTTTGCTTCCTCCAAATGACCATTTAAGTCTTTGTATCTAGCTGAAAAATGACCCAACATTAATTCGCCAAATTCGCCACTTTTAGCTAATTCAGCTGCCTGTTCAGCTGTGGTATGAAATGTATCTTTGGCTCTTTCGCTCATTTCTTTGGTAAATGTAGCTTCATGATATACAAGATTTACTTTTTTAAGTTTTTCGGCCAAATTTGGCATATAAACAGTGTCGGAACAATAAGCATAAGAACGAGGAAAAGGAGCTGGAATAACTAATTGATTATTTGGGATAAGTTCTCCTGACTCGGTTATAAAATCTGCTCCATTTTTAATTTTCCCAATTTCACTAGAGGAAATTTTATAATCATCAACCATTTCTTTTTTAAGATTCGGCAATTTTTGTTTTTCTGAAAATAAAAAACCAACACATGGAATCCTATGATTTAATTGAAAGCATTCAATTTTAATTTTTTGATCTTCAAATAAAACGCCTTCAAATCCTTTTTCATGGAAGTGGTAAATAATTTCAAAATTTAAATATGTTTCAGAAGCTTTTAATTGAATATCAATTATTTCCTTTAGGGGTTTATGGCAATAAATATGAATTGGATTGTTTCTTCCAAAAAGATGCATAGTGGATAACAACCCAAGCAAACCTAAATAATGGTCGCCATGCAAATGAGAAATAAAAATATGGTTGATTCGCTGAAATTTAATTCCAACTCGCCTAATTTGCATTTGTGCACCTTCACCACAGTCGATTAAAAAAAACCGCTCAGACATGTTTATTATCTGAGCGGAGGGATTTCTTCTTGAAGTGGGAGTTGCTGAGCCGCAACCTAAAATTGTAACTTCAAAACTCATTAATTCTTTTTAATCACCATTCTTTTTGTACTTAATTTTCCACCTGTGTTAAGGGTGTAGAAATAAATACCACTTTTTAAATTTTCTGATGAAAAGCTAATTTTATTTAAACCACTATTACCTTGGTAGTTGTTTGAGAAAACTATTTTTCCTGTAATATCCATAACTTTTAGTTCAACATTTCCAGCAGTTTTTAATTCATAAGGAATAGTTGTGAAATTACTAAATGGATTTGGATAATTGTTTCCTGCTTCAATGGCAGCTATTTCTTCCTCTACGCCAACATAACCTGTTCTTAAACCATAGCCACTGCGAGAAAATGCAACATCATTTACTGGTAAATTCTGACCAAAAACTGATACACTTCCATTTCCAATTAAGTCAAAAGTTAGATCATAAAATCCTGTTCCAACTGAAGTGATTGTGCCATTAATTGAGATACAACCTAATGTTCCGCCTAAAAATGTGCAGTCGGTTGGGTTACAATCATAACTTAATCCATTTGGTAGGTTTTGAATATTGGTTACTTCAACTGAGGTAATATTTATTGGAGTATTTGCAGGAACTGTAATTCCGTTTACTTCAGTTACTCCAAGCTCACCAGCTGTTGCTGATGCAGGTACTTTTATGGTCATTACACCATCATAAGCTACGTTTGGTGTGATTAAAGGTAGTTCTAGGGGAGCTATACCAAAGGTAATACCAGCTACTGATGCGGCATCTGGCGTGCATTGAGAGAAAGAAGCATTTCCTAATAATGCTAAAATAGATAAGCTTAGTAAAGGTTTAATCATAATTTGGTTTTGTTTAATTATTAAATTCTCTTTCAATTTCTTCCATAAAAACAATGTCTATGGCTTCTTCTTGAAGTGGTACAACATTCATTTTTCCTGGTTTTAACTTTTTAAATTGATTTTCAAAGTTATTATTTAAAGCAAAGACAACAAATGTCCCCTTGCTTTTTTCTATTTTTTTTTGAATTGATTTTAATTCCAGCATAGCTTCCGTTGTCATTGAGTTGACAGATGAAAAGTTTAAAATGAAATTTTTCTCGCCCAACTTTGATGTTTTTTCAATCATTGAAGAAATTTCAAGCATGTTCGATTCATTTAAATTTTCATTTAAACTGGATAAAATGACATATTTATCTTCAATTTTTATTTCCATAGTCTAAAAAAATTACCCTTCTACTTTCCCAGCCAATAAATAAAGAATAGCCATTCTAATAGCTACACCATTTTCAACTTGATCAAGAATAATTGAATTTTTATGGTCAGCAATGTCAGAAGTAATTTCAACTCCTCGGTTAATTGGACCTGGGTGCATGATTACAATTTCTTTGTTCAAACTTTCAAGTAATTGCGTGTTTAAACCATATTGCATTACATATTCTCTAATTGATGGAAAATACTTAATGTCTTGTCGTTCGAGTTGAATGCGCAACATATTAGCTACATCGCACCATTCGAGCGCTTTTCTTAAATTATATTCAACTTTTACCCCTAAATGTTCCACATATCGAGGCATTAAAGTGGAAGGTCCACAGAGCATTACTTCCGCGCCTAATTTTTTAAGACATAAAATGTTTGACATAGCTACTCTGGAGTGCAAAATATCACCAGCAATCAGAACTTTTACACCTTCTACTTTCCCAAATTTCTCACGAATTGAAAAAGCATCTAGTAATGCTTGTGTTGGATGTTCATGCGCTCCATCGCCTGCATTAATTACTGTTGTTTTAGTGTGTTTTGCTAGAAATAATGCTGCTCCAGGGCTAGAATGGCGCATTACCACCATATCAACTTTCATAGCTAAAATATTATTGACTGTGTCAATAAGCGTTTCGCCTTTTGAAACAGATGAGCCTGATGCTGAGAAATTCACAACATCTGCAGATAGCCGTTTTTCAGCTAATTCAAAAGATAATCTTGTTCTTGTTGAATTTTCAAAAAATATATTTGCAACAGTAATATCTCGAAGTGAAGGAACTTTTTTGATGGGACGATTAATAACATTTTTGAAGTTATCAGCCGTTTGAAAAATAATTTGAATGTCTTCAATGGTTAGATCCTTAATTCCTATTAAATGGTTAACGCTTAAACGGCTCATTGTTTTTTGTCGTTTGGAGTAAATAATATTATTCGATCTTTTCCATCGGTTTCGTTCCAAAAAACTTTTACTTTTTCGGAACTTACAGAATCAACTGTTCTTCCAACATAATCAGGTTTTACTGGTAAATGACGGTAGAATCTTCTATCAATTAAAACCATAAGTTCTACTTTTTCTGGGCGACCAAAAGCCAGCATGGCATCAAGCGCAGCTCTGATTGTTCGGCCAGTGTATAGCACATCATCAATTAAAATAACTTTTTTGTTTTCTATTATAAAGTCAACTTCTGTTGAGTTGGGAACTAAAACTTCATTGCGTCTTCTAAAATCATCGCGATAGAAGGTTACATCTAATTTTCCATAATTGATTTTAGCTTCTGGTAAAATTTCCCTGAGTGTTTTAGCAATTCTATTACCAAAAAAAACACCTCTTGGTTGAAGGCTTAAAATTACTGAATTTGAAAAATCGTCATGATTTTCAATGAGTTGATGGCAAAGTCTAGTAAGTATTAAGTTTAACTCTTTGCTGTCGAGGATTATTTTGGCATCCATAATTAAGCAACAAATTTAATGGATTATTGAGATAATTATCAAAAAAAATCCCCAACCTTTTGGGTTGAGGATTTAATATTTAGAAATAGAAATTATTTTTTCTTTTTCTTTTCATTTTCTTCCATCTCATCTCTAAGATTTGAAAGTACATCAAGATCACCTAGAGTTGTTCTTTCTAAGTTGTCTTTAACGTTTTTCATTGAAGAAGCTTTGTCGCCACCTTTCGCTTTGCCTTTAGCATTGCTTTCAGTGCCTCCTTTTTTGCTTTCTTCATCCTCACGGATTCGAGCGTGTGAAACGATTATTTTTTTCGATTCTTTGTTGAATTCAATCACTTTAAACTCTAAAGTTTCTTCGGCAACAGCGTTCGATTTATCATCTTTTACTAAATGGCGAGCAGGAGCGAAGCCTTCAACACCATAAGGTAATGAAACTACGGCACCTTTATCGTTCAATTCAGTAATGGTTCCTTTGTGAATTGTGCCTTCAGCAAAAATAGATTCAAACACATCCCAAGGGTTTTCTTGTAATTGTTTGTGACCTAAACTTAATTTACGGTTTTCGAAATCTAATTCAAGTACAACAACGTCCATTTTTTCACCAATTTTAGTGAATTCACCTGGATGTTTGATTTTCTTTTCCCACGATAAGTCAGAGATGTGAACTAAACCATCAACACCTTCTTCTAATTCAACAAATACTCCGAAATTGGTGAAGTTTTTAACAACTCCTGAGTGTTTAGAACCTGTAGGATATTTTTCTGCAATGTTAGCCCATGGATCAGGAATTAATTGTTTCATTCCTAAACTCATTTTGCGCTCTTCTCTATCTAAAGTTAAAACAATTGCTTCAACTTCATCACCTATTTTAAGGAATTCTTGAGCAGTGCGTAAATGTTGGCTCCAGCTCATTTCTGAAACGTGGATCAAACCTTCAACACCAGCAGCAATTTCAATAAATGCACCATAATCAGCTAAAACAACAACTTTACCCGAAACTTTATCACCAACTTTTAAGTCAGCATTTAAAGATTCCCAAGGGTGAGCGCTTAATTGTTTTAAACCTAAAGCAATTCTTCTCTTCTCATCATCGAAATCTAAAATTACAACTTGTAATTTTTGATCTAATTCAACGATTTCTTCTGGGTGATTAATTCTACCCCACGATAAATCAGTAATATGTACTAAACCATCAACACCACCTAAGTCGATAAACACTCCATAAGATGTAATGTTTTTAACAGTTCCTTCTAATACTTGACCTTTTTCTAATTTACCAATGATGTCTTTTTTCTGTTGTTCTAATTCAGCTTCAATTAAAGCTTTGTGAGAAACTACAACGTTTTTAAATTCATGGTTGATTTTAACAACTTTGAATTCCATTGTTTTGTTAACATACACATCGTAATCACGAATTGGCTTAACGTCAATTTGAGATCCTGGTAAAAATGCTTCAATTCCGAAAACGTCAACAATTAAACCACCTTTAGTTCTGCACTTAACATAACCTTTAATGATTTCATCATTGTCATGAGCCATGTTAACTCTTTCCCAAGCTTTCATTGAACGAGCTTTTTTGTGAGATAACAATAACTGACCTGATTTGTCTTCTAATTTTTCCACATAAACTTCAACAACGTCTCCGTTTTTTAAATCTGGATTGTAACGGAATTCGTTTAAAGCAACTACGCCATCAGATTTAAATCCAATGTTTACAACTACTTCTCTTGAATTTTTTGATACAATTTTACCTTCAACTACATCATGTTCATTGATTACGCTTAAGGTATTTCCATACAACTCTTCTAATTTGGTTCTTTCTTCACTAGAATAAGTGTCATTTTTTTTACCGATTGCTGTCCAATCGATTTTTTGTACTGAAGCTGGGGCTTCAATTATTACAACTTCCGCTGCAACATCTTGTGTTTCTTCGGCCATTATGGCTTTTAAATTATTGTTCGTTTTGCCTTAACAAACTGATTTTTAATTAAAACGATTTGGCATTATCGTTCCATTTCCTCTTTGAAAACGGGCTGCGAAGTTAAAAACATTTTTTAAAAATAAAATGCCTTCGATTGTAAATTTTAAAAATTGAAAGATTTTGAGAATCAAGTGATTTAAGTCAAAATTTTTGGGTAATACAAACTAATCTTTTAATTTATTATTCTCTAAATGTCTTGTGCTGTCTCTTTTGGTTTTTTTGTCAATGTTTTTCTTTAAAGCTTCTTCAAGATTAACCCCGGTTTGATTTGCTAAACACATTAATACCCATAAAATATCAGCCATTTCATCTTCAATATTGTTTTTTTTGTCTGATTCTTTGAATGATTGTTCGCCATAGGTGCGCGAAAAAAGCCTAGATAATTCGCCTACTTCTTCCATTAATATGGCTAAATTGGTCATTTCATTAAAGTATCTTACGCCATAGGTTTTAATCCAATTATCAACTTGTTGTTGACCTTCACTAATTGTCATAAATGCTTTTTTAAAAATTTATTTGACTTACTTGAATGTTATTTTCATTCAGTTTAATAAGAATTTCGATGTTGTTTTGTTGAAACAATAATTGATTTGTTTGGCTAGAATCTATTTCCCAAGTGTTAAAACTAGAAAAAGCTTGCGTTTTTAAAGATTGATAAATATTATCTAAATTTTGAGTTGAATCGCATATTATTTCTGCTCTTTTTTCGAAAAGTAGGGATGAATTAAAATAAAAACTATGTTGAACTTTAATGTTGTTTTTCTGGTTGATGAAAGATAAGTAATTGAAATTGCTGTCAGTAATTTCAGGTTTTATTTTTTTATAAACGTCATTTAAACTATCATTTAATTCTATTTCAAAATTGGAGTTTAGTATTTCAGAAATGGTCAATAAATCAGGTTGAGTTTTGTTTTCTGGTGTGCATGAAAATAAAAGCAGTGTGAAAAAGGAAATTAAATAGTGTTTCCAGTTCATTTTATTAAACCAATAGAACATTTTCATCTTTTAAATTTCCTTCAACTTTAAATTTCAAAAGCAATCTAGCAAGAGTAATTACATCTTTTTGACAATAAGTTACAATTCGATTTAGGTTTTTTTCTTTCCAATAAACATCTTGTACCATACTTCCGTCAATATCATCTTTAGGTGTTGGAATATCAAAAATAGCGGCTAATAAATTGAGTGAGGTAAAGTTTTTGAAGTCGCCAAACTTCCACATTTCCATTGTATCTAAATGTGGAGTTTCCCAAGGTTTTTTGCCCATTAAATTTAAAATACTTGGAATTTTAAGTCCATTAACAAGCATTCTTCTGCATAAATAAGGAAAATCAAACTCTTTACCATTGTGGGCGCAAAGCGATTTAATTCCTTTTTTTTCAACGGAGTTTAGCAATAATGAAAACTCCTTTAATATTTCAATTTCATCATTTCCTGAAATAGATTTTAAACGCATTTTTGCCTCACCATTTTCGAAAATTATAAATCCTGCGCAAATGCAAATAATTTTTCCAAATTCAGCATAAATACCAGCTCTTCGATAGAGTTCTATGCTTGTTTTATCATCTTTTGAAAGATTTTGGGCTTTTGTATCCCAAAGTTTTTGAAATCTTTCAGGCATTTCTTCGTAAGTTTCCCATTGAGGAACTGTTTCAATATCAAGAAATAAAATCTCGGTGGTTTTTTTACTCTCAATCATGTTTGACGGATTACATAATTAAAATTCCTTTTTTGTTTAAGATGGGTATAGAAGTGAAGTTTTCTGGACGAATGGAATCGGGTAAAAAGATAAATTTCCGGTCGTACATGTGATCGCCATCATAATAAATAATCATAAACTCATTGTTTAATACCAAAACTTCTTCCGAAATTAATTCTAGTCGATAATAATTGCGGGCTTCCATATTCTCAACATAATAACGCAATTGAGAAGTTTCTTTTTTCTCACCATCAATTTCACCGTATCCTTTTGAGGTTATCATCAGTTTTTGAACTGGGTTTTCTTTTAAATTTAGAATATAAGCTACCCATTCATCTTCTTCTTCATCGCGAATTACCGCCATGGCTATGCCTGTAGCTTTTAATTGAGGAATGTCTTTTAACATAATAGAATAAATTTACTAGTACATACTTAATGCTGCGTCAATTGCCCAATAAAAATCTTCTGGGGCATTGTTGTGTTTTTCAGCTGGACGTTTATATCCTAAACGAACGATAATTATGTTTTTTTCCGGAATATTGATAACATACTGACCTTTTATGCCTCGCATATAAAAAATTTTGAAGCCTTTGTAATCATTCAGCCACCATTTGTAGCCGTAATAATCGCAAATATTTCCTTCTGTATCTTTAATTAAACATGGTTCTATTGATTCATTTACATAATTGGTGTCAACAATTTGTTCGCCACTCCAATTGCCTTTTTGCTGGTACAATTTTCCTATTCTAGCAAAATCCCTGGCTTTAGAAATGAAGCAGCAAAAGGCTTTCTCATTTCCATCTTTATCGTCTAAATTCCATAAAGCATCGCTTTCAGCATTAATTTTTGACCATAATTTTTCAGAAGCATAATCGCTCACTTTTTTTCCTGTTGCAGCTTCTAAAACAAAAGCCAATAATTGTGAATCACCACTTAAATAAGAAAACCTGGTTCCTGGCTCAACTTCTTGAGGATAGGCAAGGGTGAGTTTTTTTAAATCATTTCCATAATAAGCTTCTGCTGGATAGGCTAGAGGATTTACATAATCTTCAAAAAAACCAATACCAGAGCTCATAGTTAATAAATCTTTTATGCTAACATTTTTGCGTTCATCGTTTCTAAATTCAGGTATAAAATCAGATACTTTTTGATTCACATCTTTTATTTTTCCTTCTTTAATGGCTATTCCAGTTAAAACGCTTAATATAGTTTTAGCCATTGAAAATGAATTTGAAATACTTTCAGTATTCCAATCTTTATAATATTTTTCAAATTTTATGGAGTCATTTTGAATTACTAGAAATGAAACGGTTTCCATTTCAATCATTTTCTTTTCAATTTCAGCAGGGATTGTTTTGGTGTTAAAATCATCAGAAAAATTCCAAGGTTTTGGATTTTCTGCTTTTACAATTCGCGATTCGAAAATAGCGTATTCATCAATAGATGGGCCACTTTTGCCTTTAAAATAGGTAGTTTGAATGGCTTTATATAAATAAGTTCTTCCGCTAGCAAAAACCCAAATATTCACAACTAAAAGTGTCGCAAATAGGAAATACAATAAAAAAAGAATCGATTTGCGCATGTCAGGAATTTTTTAGGATTTAATTCCTAAATATATTGATAATTAAATAAATCAGCTAAATGATTTTTCAGCTTCAATTTAACATCGTTTAAGCTTACTTTTTGGCCCAATTCTTTTTCCATTGAGGTTACATCTTTATCCTTTATGCCGCAAGGAATAATATGATTGAAATAATTAAGATCGGTATTTACATTTAAAGCTAATCCGTGCATCGTAACCCAGCGGCTGCATCGAATGCCCATAGCGCAAATTTTCCTAGCCTTTTGTTCATTTTCGGGTTCAATCCAAACACCAGTGTATCCCGGAAATCTATCTCCTTTAATACCATAATCGGCCAATGTTTTTATTACAGCCTCTTCTAAAAATCTTAAGTATTTATGAATGTCAGTAAAAAAATATTCTAAATCAAAAATAGGATAGGCAACTAATTGCTCTGGACCGTGATAAGTTATATCGCCTCCGCGATTTATTTTGTAAAAAACAGCATCAAATTGCTTTAGCTCTGCCTCATTCAACAACAAATATTCTTCATGTCCGCTTTTCCCCAAGGTGTATACATGTGGATGCTGACAAAAAATCAGTTTGTGATTGGGTTTAATCTTTTCATTTCCAGATTTTTCTCTATTCTTGATTTTTATTTCAATAATTTCTTGCATAGCATTTTCTTGATAATCCCAACATTTTTTATAGTCAATTAAATGAAGATCCTCTAAAATTACTTTTTGCATTTCTGTTGATTATTGATTCTCAGTTAGACTATTACTGATTTTATTGAATATTGAATTTTGTTTTTCGTAGTTTTCTTTTACTGTCCAACAAAGTATTTTGTAGAAATAACCTTTGGTTTCAATGGTTGTGATAAGATAATAGATTTTTATTCCTTCCTCTTCGGTAAACATTTCTATTTGTTTTGCATTGTAACCCGATGCAGTTTTGTAGTTTTTTGCATTTTTCTTTTCGGTTACAACTGCTGTTTCACTCATTGAATTTATTGTTTCATCAAAATAAGTATCGTTGGTGTAATTAATGTCTAAAACATTTAGAAGCTCTTTTTCATCTTCAATTAAAATTATATAAGAGTCTGTTTTTTCGTCAAAAAGTTCAACGCTGGCATCAGGGTTTAAATTAAACGTTCGTAAAAAAGTTTCGGGATATTCTAAACTAATAACATGGCCAAAGTTTTTTTTGATGTAAGAATTTTGTCCAAAGCTGCTAAGAGATAAACATAAAAAAAAGGCTATGGATGCTGTGATTTGAATTTTTGATTGATTGCGCATAAAAAAAGTTTAGTAAGTAAAAAAAGAATTTCAGATTAGTATTTTTCAAATAATATTTGTCTATTTGGTAAAAATGATGGACATGATTAAAAAGATTTCAAATTTCATTAATTGGTTCGATAACCACTTTGTTTGGTTTTTTGAAAATGGTAGAAAACAAATTCAAAGAGAAGAATCATTAAAGTTTGATGCAGATGTTTTTCGCCTCGGTGAAAAATCGTAATGCCTCAAAACCACCTTCACGACCAATTCCAGATTGCTTCATTCCTCCAAAAGGAGTTCTTAAATCGCGCAATAGCCAACAATTAATCCAAACAATTCCTGTTTGCATTTTAGCAGCAACATGATTGGCAGTATTTAAATTACTAGTCCAAATTGTAGTAGCCAAACCATATGGAGTGGAGTTAGCCAATTCTATTGCCTCAGCTTCGTTTTCAAAAGGCATAATTGTAACAACTGGCCCGAAAATTTCTTCTTGATTGGTTCTGCAATTTTGGTTTAAACCTTCAATAATAGTTGGTGCAATAAACCATCCGTTTTCATTTTCACCACTTAAATGAACCCTTTCTCCGCCACATAAAATTTTCCCACCTTCTTCTTTTGCTAAATTGATATAAAACAAAATTTTGTTCATGTGCGCTTCAGAAGCAACTGCCCCAATTTTTGTGCTTTCTGTTAATGGATTTCCCACCAAAAGTTCTTTTGTTTTAGCAACAAATGCAGTTTTAAACTTTTCATAAATGCCTTTTTGAATCAATATGCGCGAACCGCAAAGGCAAATTTGACCTTGGTTGGAAAAAGAAGAAAGCAAAGTTGTTTTTAGCATTTCATCAAAATTGCAATCATCAAAAATTATATTGGCATTTTTTCCACCCAATTCAAGTGAAAGCTTTTTAAACATGGGAGCCGCAACTTTCGAAATTTCTTTTCCTGTTGCAGTCCCGCCTGTAAATGATATAACTGAAATTTCTGGATGTGCTGTAATGGCCGACCCAACTTTTGGCCCTAAACCATGAACAATGTTAAAAACGCCTTTTGGCAATCCTGCTTCAATGCAAACTTTGGATAACATAAAAGCAGTCATAGGAGTAATTTCTGAAGGTTTGGCCACAACCGTATTTCCTGAAGCCAAAGCTGGAGCAATTTTCCAAGTAAATAAATAAAGTGGCAAATTCCATGGTGAAATACAACCAGCAACACCTATAGGCGATCTTAAAGTGTAATTAATAGCGGTATTTTCCATTGAATGCGATTCAGAAGCATAATGCAAAATGGCCGTTGCAAAAAATCGGATATTGCTAATGGCTCTCGGAATATCAACAGATTTCGCCAATTTTAAAGGCTTCCCGTTATCAATTGATTCGGCTAAAGCAAAGGCATCTAGGTTTTGCTCGATTAAATCAGCAATTTTTAGCATTATTCTGGAACGCTCATCTTTTGATGCGTTTGACCATGCATAAAATGATGCTTTTGCAGCTTGGGTTGCGTTGTTGACATCAGTAAAATCTGAGTCAGGAATTAATGAATAAACTTTTCCGGTGGCTGGATTAAAATTGTCAATAAAACTATTTGAAACCGGGGCGGTCAATTCACCATTAATATAATTGAGTATTTTTTCCATTTAGGAGAAAATTAATTTAGAATTATTTTACAATGCTTTAATTTGTGGCCTCAAAAGTAGCAAAATTAAGCTGGAATTTGGGTTCAGAAGCTTTTTAAATTTCACGTAAAAGAAAAAAAATGGAAATGAAACAATTGGTAGATAATTTTAGTAAACAATTATCAGAAGCCTTGCAAATAGGGAGAAATTCAAAAATTCAACCGTTAAAAAATTCGATTCAAAATATTGTTATTTCAGGTTTAGGAGGCTCAGGAATAGGCGGATCAATTGTAAGCCAATTAGTGGAAGCAGAATGTTCAGCGCCAATAACCATTATTAAAGGCTATTTTTTGCCAGCTTTTGTTGGGAAAAACACACTTTTAATTATTTCTTCTTATTCTGGAAATACAGAAGAAACATTGAATGCAATGCAAATGGGCATTGAAAAGGGAGCACAAATAGTTGCCATTACTTCAGGTGGAAAAGTGGAAGAAATTTGTCAGAAAAATGGTTTCGATTTCATTAAAGTTCCTGCAGGATTTCCACCACGTTCGTGTTTAGGATATTCATTAACCCAATTGTTTTTTATTCTTAAATCATTTGGGCTAATAAAACTTGATTTCGAAAATGCCATTGAAAAGTCGATTTTAAAACTTGAAAATTTCAAATCAGAAATTCAAGATAAAGCGAAACATTTGGCGACATTTTTAGAAAATAAAATGCCTGTAATTTATTGTGAAGATAGATTTGAAGCTGTGGCAGTAAGGTTTAGACAACAAATTAACGAAAATTCAAAAGTGCTTTGTTGGCACCATGTGATTCCTGAAATGAACCACAATGAGCTAGTGGGATGGACTAGTAAAAATGAAAATTTAGCAGTGGTAATTTTTAGAAATGAAAGCGATTATTTTAGAAACAATGCCAGAATAGAAATTAATAAAACGGTTATTGAAAAATACACTTCAAACCTGATTGAAATTTATAGCGAAGGCGAAACAGATTTAGAAAGAGCGATTTATTTGATTCATTTGGGAGATTGGGCAAGTTGTTATTTGGCAGATTTAAGAGGTGTAGATGCTGTTGAAATAAATGTAATTAATAATTTAAAAAACTCTTTAGCAGGAATTTAGTTGATTTTAGATTATTTAAAAAGCCATTTATGATTTTTCATAAATGGCTTTTTTGTTGATTGGTTTTAAATAACTGTTCCTTTAATGAAAAGCACAACAGGTGTTTCGCTAGCAGAAGTAATAACCGAAATAGATTTTCTGAAACTTCCTTTTGAAGCAGCATTGTAAGTTGCTTTTATTTGTGAAGTTTTACCTGGAGCTATCGCTTTTTTTTCATAATCAGTTCCTGTGCAGCCGCAAGATGGTTTAACAGTAGTAATCACAATGGCTTCGTTGCCCGTGTTTGTAAATTCAAAAATAGCGCTTACAGGCTGATTGTGTTCAATTGTTCCTAAATCTAACTCTTCGTTTTTCCATTCTATGGAAGCTTTTGGAGAATTTGAAGCAACATTAAATGTTGGTGTGTAAGCAAATGACATTAGCAAAAATGCAGTCATTACAAAAAGGCTTGTTTTTACAATTTTCATAATTTATTTTTTTTAGATTGTTGAGGCAAATCTAAATCCTTGAAAAAGAAGTCGTTGTTAATGACTTTCGAATATTTGTTAATGAAAAGTTAATGCTGTTTTATCAGGCTTAAGTTTTTGGATATTAGCCAATAAATTCATGCAATTTGAAAGTCAATAAATTAAATATTGTTTTAGTGCTTGGTTTTGTTGCCATTGCAGTCATTTTGTTGGTTCAGCTTTTATGGACCAAAGAGGCTTTTAACTTAGAAGATAAAAAGTTTCACCAAAAAGTGCATGTGGCTTTACTTGAAGTAGTTAAAAGGCTCTATGATTCGAATAGTTATGATTTACCACAAGAAAATCCAGTTGAAAACATCTCTAATGATTATTATATAATTAATGTAGAAAATGATTTTGACGCACAAGCTTTGGAGTTTTATTTAAAATCGGAATTCGAAAAGTTTGATATTAAAACTGATTTTGAATATGCTATTTATCAATGTGAATCGCAGGCAATGGTTTATGGTAATTATGTTTCGTATGATCAAAAATCGAATAAAATCAATAGCAATTATTTTCCCAAAAAGGAAGGTTTGGTTTATTATTTTGCTGTTAGATTTCCTAAAAAATCACAACATCTTTTTGCATCACTCAAGTTTTGGTTGGCATTGTCAGCATTACTTCTAGCTATTTTACTTATTTACATTTATTCTACTATTGTTATTATTAAACAAAAAAAATACAGCGAATTGCAAAAAGATTTTATTAATAACATGACACATGAATTTAAAACTCCATTATCATCTATCCTTTTAGCGGCTGATTATTTAAAAAGTAGAGATGAAATTTTAAGGGATGAAAAATTGGCTAAATATGTGTCCATAATTTCTTTGCAAAGCAGCAAATTGAATGTTCAAATTGAGCGAATTTTAAATTTAGCGAAAACAGAAAACAATAGTTTAGAATTGGACTTGCAAAAAATTAATCTTAACGAATTAATCCAAAAAATAAAGGAAAATTTTGAGACTAAATTTCCTGAAAGTACTATAAATATTGAAACAGAATCTGGATTAACCGTTTTGGCAGATGAGTTTCATTTAATGAATTTAATGAATAATTTAATTGAAAATGCTATAAAATATTGTGATAAAAAACCGGAGATTTTAATTCGGATTTCAACTTTTAAGGACAAAATAAAAATTGAGGTAATTGACAATGGATCTGGTATTTCTGCCAAACATTTACCTTTTATATTTGATAAATTTTATAGAGTTAATCAAAAAGATAATACTCGAAAACCAGGCTTTGGATTAGGTCTTTTTTATGTTAAAAAAATAGTTGATCTGCATAATTGGAAAATTGCAGTCAATAGCCAATCTGAAGGTTCAGTTTTTACAATTTTAATATAAAATTAGATGGAACGATATAAAATTTTGTATGTTGAAGATGATGAAACATTAGCATATCTTACAAAAGATAATTTGGAAAATTATGGATTTGAAGTTTTTCATTGCAAAAATGGCGAATCAGCCTTAAGTCATTACAAAAAAAATGATTTTGATATTTGTGTGCTTGACATCATGCTTCCGGATATTGATGGATTTGAGATTGCCTCTTTTATTAGAAATAATAATCTTGATATTCCAATAATTTTCCTTTCAGCAAAATCGCTTAAGGAAGACAGGATAAAAGGCTTGAAATTAGGAGCCGATGATTATATTATAAAACCCTTTAGCATTGAAGAATTAATATTAAAAATTGAAGTTTTTTTAAATCGTTCAAAAAAACAATCAGTAAGCAATAAACAAATAAAATTGGGTAATTATTTGTTCGATTTCGATAATTACACACTCATTTTTTTCGATCAAAAAAATAAACTTACTCAGCGCGAAGCTGAACTTTTAATGTTATTGATTGAACAAAAAAATCAGGTTTTAAAAAGAGAAATTATTCTGAAAAAAATATGGGGCGATGATGATTATTTTTTAGGCAGAAGTTTGGATGTTTTTATTTCTAGGCTTCGAAAAATTTTATCAAATGATTCGAATCTAATAATCGAAAACCAGCATGGAATTGGCTTTCGATTAATTGAAAATAAATAAAAAAGCCGAAGAGGTATTTCTTCGGCCTCAATTCTTTGCTTAAAAAATTATCTTAGTGAGCAGCTAAGTAAGAAGCAACTCCGCTATGTGTAGCTTGCATACCATCTTTTCCAGCTTCCCAATTGGCAGGGCAAACCTCACCTTTTGTTTCGAAATATTGTAATGCATCAACCATTCTTAAAGTTTCTTTCACATTTCTTCCTAATGGAAAATTATTGATAGTTGAATGATGAACTGTTCCTTCTTTGTCAATTAAAAACAAACCACGGTAAGCAATCATTGGACCATCAGCTACTAAATTTCCATTTTCATCATAGTCATATTCGCCAGCTAAAACACCATAATTAGTTGAAATAGTTTTGGCAGTGTCAGCAACAATTGGATAAGTGATGCCTTCAATTCCACCAGCTTTTTTTGATAATTGTAACCAACCCCAGTGAGATTGCTCAGTGTCAGTCGAACAAGCAACTACTGCAACATTTCTTTTTTCAAATTCAGGCAATGCTTCTTGAAAAGCATGCAATTCCGTAGGGCAAACAAATGTGAAATCTTTTGGGTAAAAGAAAAATACAACATATTTTTTGCCTAAATATTGATCTAAAGAGAAGTTTTCTACAATTTCTTCTCCGTTAATTACAGCTGCAGCGCTGAAAGAAGGGGCTTTTTTTCCTACTAGTGACATATTAATCTTTTTTATTGTTTCTAAAATTTGACTGCGAAGGTAAAATTTACCAAGCATTTCCAATTACAAATTACAAGAAGCTTTGTTTATAATTTGGTTAAATAATATGAATTGATTTTTAATTTTAAGCGTCAATAATTCAATTTGCAGCATGAGTAATAATTTTGATTCATTGAAGGAAAAACTTGAAAAAGACTTTTCTTGGCCTTCAGTATATTTTTTTAAGTTTATAATTCCAGCAGATAATAAAAAATTAGCTTTATTAGAAAGCCTTTTTGGAGAAGAAGCTAAAATTCAAATTAAGCAAAGCACAAATGGAAATTACATCAGCTTTTCAGCAAAGGAACTTATGCTATCAGCTCAAAGTGTAATAGACAGATATACTGAAGCTCAAAAAATTGAAGGAATAATGTCCTTATAAATTTATTCGAAACTCATTTCAATTTTATAACCCGAATGATTACGGACATTAAAAACCACACCATTCTCAAAAATTAAGTATTGACCTTTTATTCCTTTTAAAACACCTTCATAATTGGGATTTTTTTCCAAATTAATAGATGTAACTTTTACAGTATATTGCTCAACAGGATAAATTAACTCTACAATTTTTGAATTAATTGTCAAATATTGCTTTAACGATTCGGTTAAATTATTTCCAGCTTTTGTTTTCTCTTCCAATAAATCCAATGGAGAAACTATGTTTTTTAGCATTGCTTGCCAATTGGTTTTATCGCCCATAAAGTTTTTTAAATCTACCTCAATGGCTCCTGCCAATTGTCTATATGGAACTTCGGCTAATACAATTGCTTTGCTAGCGCCTTGGTCTATCCAACGAGTTGGAATTTGTGTGTCTCGCGTCACGCCAACTTTTATCCCACTAGAAAGCGCTAAATAGACAGTATGTGGTTGAACATGATGCATTTTTTCCCATTCAGGATCTCTGCCTTCACCTAAATGTCCTTTGCAGAGTTCAGGCCTAATAATACATTCAGCGTTTTCAGGAGAATTCATAAAACATGGATAACAAAATCCCTGTCCAAAAGCTTTTTTGGTTTTCTTATCGCAATTCACACAATAAATTTCGCCATTAAAATTTAATCTTAATTGACTGCCAATTTTATTGTTTAAATGAATTTCTTCATTTTCAGTAAGTAAAAAATAATCAATTGGATGATTATAGTTAGTTCTCATTTTTTCTAGTTTGGCAGTAGTTTTCATGTAAAATTATTATGAGTTAAAAATTATTTATTTTTTAAAATTGTCAAAAATTGTTTTTTCGGACAACTTGGAATTAATTTTTAAATTTATTTAGGTTTTAGAAATTGATGTTAGGTTCAATAGTAATGTTATTTTTGCGCCACAAATTTAATGTACATTATATATGTCAAATAATAATTCTTCAAATATTCATAATTGTGTAATTATTGGTTCAGGGCCAGCAGGTTATACAGCAGCAATTTATGCAGCTCGTGCAGATCTAAAACCAGTTATGTATATGGGCATGCAGCCTGGTGGGCAGCTTACTATTACTACCGAGGTTGAAAATTATCCGGGCTATCCAAATGGAGTTCAAGGGCCTGAAATGATGGAAGATTTTAAAAAACAAGCTGAAAGATTCGGCACTTCCGTGAATTATGGTTACATCACTTCAGTTGATTTTTCAGGTCCGATTCACAAAATTGTAGTAGATGAAAAAACGGAAGTTTTAGCTCATTCGGTTATTATAGCCACAGGTGCATCAGCTAAATGGCTGGGTCTAGAAAGCGAACAAAGACTTAATGGTTTTGGCGTTTCTGCTTGTGCAGTTTGCGATGGTTATTTTTACAGAAATCAAGAGGTGGCAATTGTTGGCGCAGGCGATACGGCTTGTGAAGAAGCGTCATATTTGGCAAAACTTTGCAAGAAGGTTTATATGATCGTGAGAAGAGATTCCTTTAGAGCTTCTAAAACAATGGAAAATAGAGTTAAAAATACTCCCAATATTGAAATATTATATAATCATGAAACATTAGAGATTTTAGGAAGCAATACTGTTGAAGGAGTTAAATTAATTAATAATGTTTCAAAAGAAGAGAAGATTATTAATGTAACAGGATTCTTTGTAGCAATTGGTCATCAACCGAATACTGAAATTTTTAAAAACTGGCTTGATATGGATGAAACAGGTTACTTGTTAGTTACCCCAGGAACTTCTAAAACTAAAATTAACGGAGTTTTTGTAGCTGGAGATGCCGCAGATAAAGTATACAGACAAGCAGTTACTGCAGCAGGGTCAGGTTGCATGGCAGCATTAGATGCTGAAAGATATTTAACAGAAATGGGTATTCATTAAATCAACATTTATTTAACTTAAAGAATTCTTATAGTTAATATAATAGCCTCGGAAGCAATTCCGGGGCTTTTTTTATGACAATAATAGAGTATAAATTGTCTATTTTATTGGTGTTTACAATAGTTTTGTGATAATATTCTAATTTTAAAATATGACAAATATCTATTTTTGTTATGGTAGATTCCTTAACGGACACTTTAAAAATAATTTTGAAAATTTAATATTATTTATAGATTTGACTTTCTTAAAAAAAATCTAATTCGATGAAAAGAAGAAAAAGAACTTTAAAATGTTTTGTGTTTTTAGTCGAGGATGGTTAACCAATGCATTGAACTACTAAACCGTACAAAATTAAAAACCAAATATTAACCCCTTAATTAATTAACATGATAAATAATTTATCTAACAAAATTTGGGAATTTATTAAAGTCAGAAGTATTTTTTTATTGCTTTTTGCCTTTTCACTAAATTCTTTAGAAGTTTTAGCTCAGTGCAATAATATAAGTCCATTTGCCACTGCTAATGCACCAACAACAGGAACAGTTACAATCTCAACATGTTCTTATCAAACAGAGTATTCAACTATAAATTCTGTAGCCGCTGTCACGCAGTACACATGTGAAATTGGCTCAGGAGGTTTTATTACAATTAGACAAGGGACCCCTGGTGGCGCTGTAATAGCGAGTGGTGTAAGTCCATTAACTTGGTCATCAACTGTTGCGGGCACATATTACGCTCACTGGAATGTTGATGCTTCATGCGCAACGGCTACGTCCTGTGTTTTAACAACAATTACCTATGTAGGTCCAGCATCTGCTTGTACAAATCCTGTTGCTGCTGGAGCGACAGTATCAAGTCCAGCTGCCGCTTGTCCTTCCCAAAATGTAACATTATCATTAAATGGTGCTACAATTGGCACAGGTTTATCTTATCAATGGGTTTCAGGACCTTCCGCTACAGGACCATGGACAAACATAGTTGGAGCAAATTCATCTACCTATTCAACTTTAGTTCCATCTTCAACATTTTTCGCATGTGAGGTTACTTGTGCCTCTGGAACACCAGTGTTATCAACACCTGTAGAAGTTTTATTAAATAGTTTTTTCAATTGTTACTGTCCTGTTACAAATGCTGGCGGTGGATGTATTACTAATGTTTCATTAAATACACTATCCAGAAGTTCAGCAGGTTGTGAAAATGCCCCTTCTAATTACACATCTGTGCCTGCCTCAAGCGCAACCACTACTGTTTATGCTGGACTTTCATACCCATTCTCAGTAGGTATAGACGCATCAGCATCAATTATTTCTGTATGGATTGACTACAATCAGAATGGTATTTATGAAACTACTGAATGGGAACAAGTTGCTACTAATGCTGCTGCATTTAGCACCTCAACAATTAATCTAAATATTCCACTAACAGCAGCACTAGGTCAGACTGGAATGCGTGTAAGGACAAGGCTAACAGGCAATACTAATGGCGCTGGTGATGCTTGTTTAAATATGGGCTCGGGCGAAACGGAAGACTATGTTATCACGATTGCTCAACAAAGTCCATGTGTAGCCCCTCCAACAGGTGGTTTTACTGTTGCTTCAGACTCAACAGTTTGTTCAAATCAACCATTTTCTTTAACTCTTTCTGGCAACTCAATTGGATTAGGATTAACATTCCAATGGCAATCTTCGTTAGATGGTATTAATTACACAGATATAACAGGAGCAGTTAGTGCATTTTATTCAACTACGCAATCTGTTGATGCTTTTTATAGATGTATATTGACATGTTCATCAGTTTCATCAACTTCAATACCTGTTTTTGTAGCAAATAATTTATTCTTAGATTGTTATTGTATACCTCAAAATACTGGTGGTTGTCTTTATTTTGGAACAGAGTATTCAATTAATAGAGTTTTCTTTAACACCTTTGATAATGATAATTCTGGTTGCAATTCAACTGCATTAAATGGATATACTAACTTTTCACCAACTTCTTTCACAACATCTATTTATCAAGGTCAACAAAATGTTCAGTTAATTTTAAAACCTGCAGCAAATGTATTTACTGCATTTGGCGTTTGGATAGACTTTAATCAAGATGGGGACTTCGGTGATATTAATGAATTTGTTTATTCTACCCCAAATACAATTAATGCTCAAGTAATTACATCAATTAATATACCTGCTTCCGCTCAAATTGGATCAACTAAAATGAGAGTTAGAAGTTATCCTGGTACAATTTCCGCAGGTCAATCATGCGATAGTTTTTATGCAGGTGAAACCGAAGATTATACAATTGATGTAGTTCCAGAACCTCCATGCACAAACCCTCCAGCGGCAGGCATAACAAATTCAACTATTCCAGTTGTTTGCCCATCGCAGTTATTTAATTTGTATTTAACAGGAAATTCTTTTGGCACTGGTCAAACCTATCAATGGCAGTCTAGTTCTTCTATTTCAGGTCCATGGTCAAATATAAGTGGAGCAGTATCATCAACTTATCAAACCTCTATTGGCGTTGACACTTACTTTAGATGTGTTTTAACATGCGGAACTGGTTCTTCAGAATCAACCCCGGTATTAATAACAGTAAATTTTGGAATTGCTTGTTATTGTGCATCAGGTGCTAACTTCACAGGTGATACTAAGATTGATTCACTTTACATGAATAATATAATTACTGGATCACCTTCTGCTACTTGTGAAACCTATACAAATAATACATCAATTGTTGATACATTAAATGCTGGCGGTACTTACAACATTAAGCTTAGAAATGGCAGTTGTTCAGGATTTCATTTTGGTTCATATTTAAAAGCTTGGATTGATTTCAATAGAAATGGTGTATTTGAAACAGTTGAAGAAATTGGTTCTTTTGGTCCAACTACTTCTGTTGGTCAAATTTGGAATAATTCTTTTGTTGTTCCAACATCAATAACACCAGGTCACACTTACATGAGAGTTGTTCATCAAGAAGGTGGCAACGCTTCAATGTCCGCTTGCGGAAATTACGGATATGGTGAAACTGAGGATTACTCTATTTTCTTAAAATATACCAATGTTTGTGTTTCTCCTCCAACTGCTGGAACAACAGTAGCGGCCAATGATTCTGTTTGCCCAGTAGAACAGGTTTTACTGTCATTAAGTGGAAATACTGTTGGGGCTAACCAAACTTTTCAATGGCAAGCATCTTCGGATGGTATTAATTATGTAAATATTCCTGGAGCAATACTTCCATCTTATGCAACCTTTCAAGCGCAAACAACTTTTTATCGTTGCGAGTTAACTTGTGCAGGTTTAAGTTCAACTTCTATTCCTGTTCAAGTTACTACTTTGGGATATTTAGCTTGTTACTGCGAGCCAACCAATGATTTTGGTTGCAATTATTTTGGAACAAATTATTCCATTGATAGAGTCTTATTTAATACATTCGATAACAATAATTCATCTTGCAACGGAAGCACAAGTGGTTATATAAATTATCCAATTAGTTCTTTTTCAACATCTGTATACCAAGGTCAATCTGGTATAGCACTAACTGTTAAGCCATTTACTGGAACATTCCAAGGTTTAGCAGCATGGATAGATTTTAATCAAGATGGTGACTTTAATGATGCAGGTGAATTTGTATGGTCAACTCCTGGAACGGTAAATTCAGAGCAAAATGCTTTTGTAGATATACCAAATACAGCAGTAGCTGGTTTAACAAAAATGAGAGTTAGAAGTTATCCAGGTTCAATAACTGCTTCTCAATCATGTTTAGCATTTTACGCTGGCGAAACAGAAGATTACACAATTAGTATTTTACCTTTAGGTGGTTGCATTGATCCGCCAATTGCTGGTATTACAGAATCATCTGCAAATCCAGTTTGTAATGGTGCTAACTTCCTATTGTCATTAAATGGAAATACTTTTGGATCAGGACAAACATTCCAATGGCAATCTTCTCCGGATAATATTACTTGGACAGACATTACAGGCGCAAATGGAGCAACTTATCAAACTACTCAAACGCAAGCTACTTATTACAGATGTGTAACAATTTGCGGTGTTGGTTCAGCAACATCAACAGCTTTATTGGTTGGATCTAGTTATAATATAAATTGTTTCTGCTCAAATGTTCCAAGTTCAACAGCTGATACAAAGTTAAATGGATTCTCGTTTAATACCATTAGCACAAGCACTCCTGGCACTTTATGTGAAACGTATTCGAATTACACCAATTTAAATACCATAGTTAATAAAGGTCAAACTTATGCAGTTAGTGCCATAAATGGAAGTTGTTCAGGTAATCATTACATTGCCAACATTAGAGTTTGGATTGATTACAACCACAATGGCATATTTGAAGATCCAGCTGAGCGTGTAAGTAGTTTCGGTCCAACAACTGGATTAAACACTAATTTCACCAATAACATCACAATTCCAACAACTGCGGCTACAGGAGAGACATTTATGAGAGTAATAATCTCAGAAGGAGCTTTACCTGAACCTTGTGTTGCATATTTCTACGGAGAAACTGAAGATTATAGAATTACAGTAATTGATCCTCCAACAGTTGACGCCCAATTAGTTGAATTAGTTACTCCAAATACAACTGGATGTTATAGTGCAAGTGAGTCTGTATCTGTTAAAGTTAAAAATGTTTCTACTATTCAGGCACATGATTTTACTGTTAATCCAGTAACTGTTAATGTAAATGTAACTGGTGCTGTAACTCAAACATTATCATATTTAATTAATAATAATTCATTAAATGGTGGATTAGCATTACCTATTGGATCAGAAATCACGGTTCCAGTTGGAAATTTGACAATGGCTGCTCAAGGTGCTTATAACATCTCTGCGCATATATCTAGCTCAGCTGACGGAAACAACTACAATGATTCCTTATCGAATATATCTATTCTTAAATCACCTGGAACAGCAGTTTCAGTTGGTCAAATTTGCGGAGGTACTTCTACAGATTTAGAATTAGACAATTATAATGGAACAATTCAATGGCAATCGTTTAATGGAACAGCATGGGTAAATGAAACAGGAACAGGTTCAACATCTGATGTTTACACAGTTTCTCCATCTACAAATACTCAATACCGTGCTCTAGTTTGTGGAAATATGACCTCCAATGCAGTAACGGTAACTGTTGTAAACATTACCCCACCTTCTGTAAATGGAGCAACTGTTTGTGAAGGTTTAAATGGAACTTTATCAGCTTCAGCCTCATCTGCTGGATCAATTTCATGGTTTAATTCACCAACAGGAGGATTCCCTTTAGCTACCTCTCCAACTTATACTGTTAATAATGCAACAGCAACTACTACTTATTATGCTCAAGCTAATCAGTCAGCAGTTCCAACTTCATTAGTAACAATTGGAACAGGAACAGGTACAAGTTCTTTCGCTCCGTTATACACCTGCTATGGATATAATTATTCACAACAAATTTATTTAGCGAGTGAATTAACTAACGCAGGAGTCACAGCCGGTGCTATTTCTAAAATTAAATTTTTCTACTCTACAGCAGCTCCTGCATCTACAAATTGGGATGACAACTGGGTTGTTTATTTAGGAAACACAAATCAAAATGAATTTGCTACTACTACTTCTTGGGTTCCTGCCGCGGCAATGACTCAGGTTTACAGCGGTTCAGTTACTGTTCCAGCAGCTGGAAATTGGTTGGAAATTACCCTTCAAACACCATTTATTTGGGATGGAACAAGTAATTTGGTTCTAGGATTAGATGAAAATGAAGCAGGTTGGAATTGCACAGCAGCATGGGCTAGCACTTCAACTCCTAATTACAGAACAATTCTATACTACAGTGATGGAACAAATCCTGATCCTTTATCTCCTCCATCAGCAAATTATAGAGAATTTGGTTTTGCTAATACTCAATTTGAAGTTGTAAGCGGTTGCACTAGCCCTAGAGTTCCTGTTAATTTAACAGTTAATCCTAATCCAGTTGTTGCTTTAACTGATTCAACAGTTGTTTGTCAAGGAACCATATCTACATTAGATGCTGGTTCTGGATTTAATAGCTATTTATGGTCAAATGGTTCTACTACTCAAACTATTCAAACTGGTTTTGCTGGAACTTATGGCGTTACAGTATCTAATAGCTTTAACTGCACTACTACAGACTCAACAGTTGTAGTTGTAAATGCACTTCCGAATATTAACTTAGGCCCTGATGCTACCATATGCAGCAATCAACCATTAACGTTAGATGCTGGCAGCAACTACGTAAGTTACAATTGGAGCAATGGATCACAAGGATCTTTGATTATTGTTAATACTACTGGAAATTATAGCGTTACGGTTGTAGACAACAATGGTTGTCAAGCAACAGATATAATTGCTGTAACAGTAGTTCAAGCTCCTAATCCGCAACTATCTAATTTAACAATTTGCGAAGGAACAACTACAACACTTAATCCAGGTATATCATCTGCAGGTAATTCATTTGTTTGGAGCAATGGCTCATCAACACCAACAATAAATGTTTCATCTGCCGGAACTTATTCTGTTACTGTTACTAATTCTAGCACAGGATGTTCCGAAATTGCCACGTCTGTAATATCTATAGATCCTGTTCCTGCAGTAAGTATTAGTGGAGATACAGTAATTTGTATAAATGAAAGAATAACCTACACAGCTGCTGGTAGCGGTTTAACAGGTTATCAATGGAGTTTAGGTTCAGCAAATGCTGGAAGTACATTGTTAGATGGATCAGTCTTAGGTGTTGGTATGCATACTTTGATTGTTTCAGCAACCAATGGCACCAACTCTTGCTTGAGCAAGGATACATTAATGGTGAGAGTTGATGCTTGTTTAGGAGTTAATGATTTAAATAGTGATAAGTTCTTTAATATTTATCCAAATCCATCAAGCGGATTGTTCAATTTGAATTTTGGCCAATCTGTTAAATCTGGTAATATAAATATTGAAGTAACTGATGCGCAAGGTAAATTAGTATTTACGAACCAACTAAATGGCATACAAACTTTATCAACTACAATTGATTTAAGTGGAAATGCTTCAGGAATTTATATGCTAAGAATTTCAACTTCAGAATCAGTTTGGACTGAGAAATTGAATATTAGATAATTTTAAATTCTTAAAAAACAAAAAAGGCCATTCGTAAGAGTGGCCTTTTTTGTTTTTAACATTATGACAAAAGATTATAATTTAGATAACTTTTAGTTGTTGCAAGAAACTTAGACTCGATTGAAAATTTTTAAAAGTTTTTTTAATAAAGACTTAACAGTATAAAGAACCAAATATGCATCTTGTCTAATATTTGAATTTCTAATATAATTTTAATCTTGTCAGCAAAAGTATTTCTTTAATTTATGGGCTTGGTAATTTTCAGGTCTTCAGATCTGATTACAACAAGTATCAAAAAAGGGTTAATTAATTAAACAAAAACAAAATGAAGAAAAACTACAATTTTCTAAGTAAATTAAAGTCTATAGTGACGCGGCTTGTCCTATTAGCATTTTTTTTGAATTTAAGCACATGGGCTTATTCTCAATGTAATAACACTTCTGCGTTTGCAACAGCAACAGCGCCAACTACAGGAACAGTTACTATTTCAACTTGTTCTTTTCAAACAGAATATTCAACCATTAATGCAGTTGCTGCAGCCACTTTATATTCTTGCGATATCGCGAGTGGTGGATTTATTACAATTAGGGAAGGAACACCTGGAGGTCCGGTTATAGCCTCAGGTGTAAGTCCATTAACCTGGGCATCAACAGTTGCAGGAACGTATTATGCACATTGGAATACTAATGCTGCTTGCGGCACAGCAACTAATTGCGTAGTAACAACTATCACTTACATTAGCCCTGCAACAGCTTGTACTAATCCTATTTCTGCAGGTACAACCGTTTCTAATCCAACAAGCGCTTGTCCATCTCAAAATATCACTTTAAATTTAAATGGCGCAACAGTTGGAACTGGATTATCCTATCAATGGCAATCGGCAGCTGCTTCAACAGGTCCATGGACGAATGTTGTTGGAGCAAATACAGCTTCTTTAACTACTCAAATTGCAGTTGCAACATGGTTTAGATGTGAAGTTATTTGTTCATCAGGAACACCTGTATATTCAACACCTGTTGAGGTATTAGTAAACTCCTTTGTAAACTGTTACTGCACATCGTCAGCAACATCAGGTGCTGATGAAGAAATATTCAATGTAACATTTGGATCTTTAAACAATTCATCAACATGTGGCTCAACTGGCGGTCCAGGTTCGGTTTTAAATATGTATTCTAATTATACCAATTTAGCACCTCAAACTTATTTCACAGGATTCTCTTATCCACTTTCTATTCAAATCGGTACATGCGGTGGAAACTTCGGTAATTGGACAAAGGCTTGGATTGATTACAATCAAAATGGCGTATTTACAGATCCAGGTGAAGAAATTTTCACTAATGCAGCTTCTGCTACTGGGCCAAATACACAAACTGCCACAGTTACAATTCCAACTACCGCCACTCCAGGAACTACTAGAATGCGTGTAGTAAATGTTGAAACAACTCTTTCTACTGGAGTTAATCCATGCGGAACTTACACTTGGGGTGAAACAGAAGATTATTTTGTAACTATAATTAACCCTGTTCAATGCTCAACTATTGCAGCTGGAACTGCTACATCTTCTGCTCCTGCAGTTTGCCCAACAGAAAATTTTAACTTGACATTGTCTGGTTACACATTAGCTTTAAGTGTGGAAATTCAATGGCAATCATCAACCTCTGCAACAGGTCCTTGGACTAATATTGTTGGAGGAACTACCGCGTCTTTAGCAATAAGCCAAACATCTGATACTTATTATCGTAGTAGGGTTACTTGTACTAATGGTCCGTTGGTAGACTCTTCTAATGTTGTTTTTGTATCAACATTTTCTAATCTACCTGCAGGAATTTATACTATTGGACCTGCTGGTAACTATCCAAACTTTACAGCTGCTGTCGCTGCCATGTCATGCGGTATTGCTGGACCTGTAACATTTAATGTTATTCCTAACTCAGGTCCATACAACGAACAAATAACCATAGGTCAAATATTAAATACATCGGCAATTAACACTGTAACATTTAACTGTAATAATAACACAGTAAGTTTTGCACCTACTGCAACTTCTAGACATTTATTGCTTTTAAATGGCACTGATTATTTTACATTCAATGACCTCAATTTAGTTGGAACAGATGCTGTTAATGGTTATGGAATCCAATTAACAAACAATGCTAATTTCAATACTTTTGTTAATGTTTCAATAGATTTATCTGCTACTTATGCAAATACAGGAACTGCTAACTCAGGAATTGTAATATCTGGAAATTTGACCAATCCAACAGCTGCTGGAGCTTCAGGGTCAGATAACTCATTTATTGGTTGTAATGTAAAAGGTGGATATTATTCCATGTCTTTAATGGGGGCTTCAACTACAAGTTTTTCTCAGAATAACTTAGTTAGTAACTGTGTTTTTGAAGAATATTATCTCTATGGTATTTACACAGGTTATTCGGCAAGCTCGCAATATTTAAACAATGAATTTAGAAGACCTACTAGAGCTACAATAGGCACATTTTATGGAATTTACCATTGGGGTGGAGGAAGCAATAATTTAATAGAAGGAAATAAAATTCACACTCCATTTGGCGGTGTTGCTGCTACTAATACTACTGGATTCTATGGCATTTATCACGCTGTGGATGCTGTTTTAGGTCAAGAAAATAAGGTTTATAATAATTTAATTTACAATGTAAATAATAGTGGATTATTATATGCAATCTATAACATCGGTAGCGATAATATTCAGTATTATCATAATACAATATCATTAGATTTCCCTAATTCAACTGCTGGCACAACCAGAGGTTTCTTCCAAACTACAGCTGCTTCTGGTGTAGATTTTAGAAACAATGTTATATCAATTACAAGAGGTGGCACTGGTGCAAAACATTGTATTTATTTAGGAACTACTACCACTGCGGCTACAATGAATAGGAACGTTTATTATATTAATGCTCCTGCTGGAACAAATAATTTAGGATTTTATGGTGCCAATGTTCCAGACTTAACTGCTTGGCAAGCTGTAAACTCAGGTGTTTATGACCAAAATTCTAGTGCATCAAATCCTCAATTTGTAGCACCTAGTTCAGGCGTTTATGCCCCATCTAATGGTGCAGTGAATGATATTGGCGATAGCCTTGGAGTTGTTACTGACATTTTAGGTAATTTAAGAAGTATTACCACACCTGATCCAGGGGCTTACGAATTTTCACCTGCTGCAAACGATGCTGGAATATCATCATTGGTTAATCCTCCGGGCGGAGTAGCTGCAATTGGAACAGATTCAATTAAAGTTAACTTAACTAATTTTGGTTCAGGAAATTTATTTTCTGCAACGGTAAGTGGTGTAATATCAAACGGAACTACAACTGTTAATTTTGGACCTATCGCGTTTTCTAATCCTGGAATTGGAACCAATCAATCAGCAGTTATAAATTTAGGAGCATTTACTTTTGTTTCAGGTTCATATACTTTTAAAGCATGGTCTTCAAGTCCTAATGGATCTACAGATGCAAATATTTTAAATGATACTTTGTCAACATCTATTTGTGTTGGTCTTTCTGGAACTTATACAATTGGAGCTGCTGGAAACTATCCAACATTTGCTTCTGCAGTGGCTGCTCTTTCTTGCGGAATTAATGGTCCTGTAGTATTTAATGTAATTCCTGGCTCTCCTGCATTCAATGAGCAAATTACCATTCCAGTTATCAATGGTGCTTCTGCCACTAACACTGTAACTATTAATGGTAATGGAAATACCTTAAGCTTTGCAACAAGCATTTCAAACTATTCTGTTTTAACGATCAGTGGTGCTGATTATCTAACAGTTAAGAATTTGAACATTGTTCCAACAGATGCTACTTATGCCTATGGCGTTATGATTACAAACTCTTCAAATTTTGTAACCCTTGATAGCTTATATGTAAATTTAACTGCATCAAATTCAGGATCATCATTCTCAACTTGCGGTATTGCAGTTTCTGGTTCTTTGACTGGTGCAACAACAATTGGCAGCAATGCGACTAATTTAACGATCAAAAATTCTAGAATTAATGGTGGATATTATTCGGTAACTATGGTTGGGGATTTAGGTTTAAATACAAACAATAAGTTACTCAATAATACAATTGAAAATCCATATTTATATGGTGTATATTGTTATTATGGAAACAATGATTCAATTGTAGGAAACGATATTTCAAGACAAAATAGACCTGCACTTACTACTTTTTATGGAGTTTATGCATTTAATAATGGTGTTGGAACAGACATTTCTTATAATGAAGTGCATCATCCTTTTGGATCAAATCCTGCCAATACTTCTGCTGCTTATCCTATATATGTTAGTAGCTGCGATGGAAGCGCTGCAAATCCTATTAAAATTCATAACAATTTAATTCATTCTATTGAATCAAATGGTTTGATATATGCATTTTATAATATTGGAAGTGATAACGTAAAATATTATCACAATACTGTTTCTTTAGATCATACTGCAGCAACAGGCGGAACCACATATGGTATCTATCAAACAACTGCTGCCACAGGTATTGAAAGCAGAAACAATATCTTCTCAATAACAAGAGGTGGAACTGGTGTTAAAGCGATTTATAATTTTATTACTGCAGCAACTACATTTGCTTCAAACAATAATATCTTTAGATTCGCTCCTGCGGCAGGCACAAACAATTTTGCTTTATACAATGGTTTAACTAATGCAACTTTTATTGATTGGCAAGCATCTAATTCAAACGCTTTTGATCAAAACAGTCAATTAGCAGATCCTCAATTCTACAGCGCTCAATTCTATGTGCCAACGAATTATGCGCTTGACAATTTAGGTGCACCGCTTGGAGTTTCTGTTGACTTGTTTAATGCAGTAAGAAATGCAACTACCCCAGATATTGGAGCATATGAATTCGGACAACCAACAAATGACATCGAATTAGTTTCAATTGCAACTGCATTTGAACCTTGTTATGCTGCTGGTGATACTTTGAAAGCTTTAATTAAAAATACGGGTTCTAATACCATTAATTTTGCAACAAATAACTTAACTTTCAATTGGAGTATTGGTGGTGCTGCAACACAATCAGGAACAGCTACAATTAATGCTGGTTCATTAGCACCTTTGGCTACAATGACAGTAAGTTTGGCTACTCCAATCAATATATCTGCTATTGGACTTTATAATGTTTCAGCAACTATTACCTCTTCATGGGATGGTTTATTATTTAACAACGAGGCAAATAGAGCGATCAGCGTTAACCCTGTAACTGCTTCAGCTAATGTTGACACTGTATGTTTTGGAAATCCTGTAATACTTTCGTTATCAGGATTTAATGGACCAATAGTTTGGCAGAAAAACTCAGGTAATGGTTATAATAATATCGCTGGTGGTTCTGGTACCAACTATACTGATACTATGAATACTACTACAACTACTACCTATAGAGCTAGTTACTGCGGTGTATTTTCAAATGTATTAACAGTAGTTCCAACTGTTGTGGCTTCTCCAACTACACAATCAGCAACTGTTTGCGATGGTCAATCAGCAACTTTAGTTGCGTCAGGAGCTGGTTTAGGTTCTGTATCATGGTTTACAACACCAACAGGTGGCGTTTCATTAACCAACACACCAACTCTAACTGTTACAGCCCCAACAACAACAACTTACTATGCACAAGGTAACCAAGGTACATCTACCTCAGCTATTGTTACAGTTGGAACTGGAACAACTTCAAATACAGGAACTACTTATCCAGCAGTGTTTGGAAACTGGTTCTGGGGAACAAGAAGTCAATTCCTATATTTAGCATCTGAGTTGACAGCATTAGGCGCATCAGCTGGTCAAATTACTAGCATCTCATTTAATGTAACAAACATGAATACAGCTGTTCCAAATCAAGGATATAGTATTTATATTAAATCAACTCCAACAACTAGCTTAACAGCGCATGAAGGGGGAGCATTTACACAAGTGTTTGGACCAATTACAGTTAACCCAACATTAGGATGGAATACATTTACATTCCCAACTCCTTTCAATTGGAATGGTAGTGATAATTTAGTTATTGAAACATGTTTCAATAACTCAAGTTTTACAAATAATCATTCAACTGAGATGACAACAAACCTTCCTTTTACAGCATCTAGATGGTTCATACAAGATGCTGCAGGAGTTTGTGGCAACTTAACTACAACTACATCAACGAGCAGACCAAATGCAAGATTTGAGGTATTAACTGGTTGCTCAAGTCCAAGAGTTCCAGCAACAGTAACTGTTAACCCAAATCCTACCATCGCTTTAGGAACTGACACAATAGTTTGTCAAGGTTCTATCGCAACATTAGATGCGGGTCCAGGAAATACTAATTATTTATGGTCAAATGGTTCTACAACCCAAACTATTCAAACAGGTTTTGCTGGTACTTATGGCGTAACAGTAACAAATAGCTTTAACTGTTCTACTACTGACTCAATCATTGTATCAGTTAATCCTTTACCAGTTGTAAACTTAGGTGCTGATGCTACAATTTGTAGTAATCAACCAATAACATTAGATGCAGGTAGCGGTTATACTTCATACACTTGGAGCAATGGTTCTCAAGGTTCACTAATTATAGTTAACTCAACAGGAAACTATGATGTTACTGTAGTAGACACAAATGGTTGTGTTGGCTATGATATTATTTCAGTGACAGTTAATGCAGCACCTAATCCACAGCTATCAGATTTGGATCTTTGTGAAGGTTCTACCTTAGTATTAAACCCAGGTGTTGGTTCTACAGGTAATACATTTGCTTGGTCGAATGGTGCTAATACATCTACAATTACTGTAAATGCAGCGGGCACATACTCTGTAACTGTGAATTCAAATAATGGTTGCTCTGAATCTGCAAGTGCTGATATTACGCTAATTCCAGTTCCTTCTATTAATATCCAAGGATTAGAAAAAACTTGTTTCTATAAAGATTTAACTCTTTCTGTTCCAAATGGATTTGATAGTTATGTTTGGTTTAACGGAGCAACAGGTCAGTCAATTACAATTCCTGCAAATACCTATGCTACTGGTTCAACTCAAAGTTTTTGGGTAACAGGAACTGTAGATGCAACTGGTTGCACTAGAACTGATACTATTACTGTTTTATTTGATGCATGTGTAGGATTTGATGAAAATCAAAATATTACAGGATTTAGTGTTTATCCTAATCCATCAAATGGTATGTTTAACTTAGATTTAAATTTAGTTGAGTCGCAAAGAATTAACATCGAAGTTGTTTCAATGCAAGGCAAAATGTTATTAAATGAAACTTTAACAAATGCTTCTCAATTCAAAAAATTAATTGACATCAGCAATCAACCAAGTGGAGTTTACTTCTTAAGAATAAGTGGTAACAACTTTACATTGGTAGAGAAATTGAATGTTCGTTAATCGTTAACCCTTTAAATTTGAAAATCCCGGTCAATTTGGCCGGGATTTTTTTATTTAATTTAATCCAATTCTCATTTTATATTTCTTTAGGTAAAGGCTATATTTGCGGCCTCAAAAATTAAAAATAATGGATAGAAATTCGGTGATGGGCTTTGTTCTAATTGCCATGATACTTGTAGGATATAGTATTTGGATGAGCCCGAGTGAAGAAGAATTAGCCCAAGTAAAAAAGCAACAAGATTCGATTGCCTTAGTAAATAGTGCGAGAATTAAAGAGTCAGAAATAAAGTTAAAAGATACTTTAGCTAATCAAAGAAGTGAATATGAAGCAATCAATCCTTTAGATACGGTTAGTAATGATTCTCTCAAAAATCAATTGATACTTAGTCAACATGGTGAATTTAGTTCTGCTGTGGAAGGCACCAATGAATATTCTATCATTGAAAATTCAAAGCTTAAATTAAAAATTTTAAATAAAGGTGCAAGAATTGTTGAGGCGGAACTAAAAGACTATAAAACCTATGACTCGCTTCCACTTATTTTATTAACTGAAAAAACTTCCAAATTTTCACTTAATTTTTTTGTTGGTAATAAAGCAATTAATACTTCTAATTATTATTTTACTGTAGTTGAAAAACAAAATGATAATGTTTCATTTCAACTTAAAACACTTTCAGGGAAAACACTCAACTTTAATTATTCCTTAAAACCAGACGACTTTATGGTCGATTTTTCTATTTCCAGCAATGGATTTGATCAATTGATTCCAAGTAATGTGCATGATTTAAGTCTGAATTGGTATGTGGATTTGCAAAAAGTTGAAAAATCGCTTGACAATGAAAGAAATGCCAGCACTATATTTTACAAATATCCTGAAGAAGAAGCCTCAAGTTTAGATTTTAAATCATCAGAAAAGCTCAATTTGGAATACAAAACTGAATGGGTTGCATTTAAACATCAGTTTTTTACATCAGCAATTATTGCTAATACAAATTTTGAGAAAAGCGGTTCTGATATTGAATTTATTTATGATGAAAATGATAAATCTAAAATCGCATCAGCAAATGCCAATTTAAGCATTCCTTTCGACCATAAGTCAAAAGAAGAATTTGGGATGAAGTTCTATTTTGGTCCTAATTTATTTCCAGTTTTGAAATCTTATGATTTAGGTTTGGAAAAAATGATTCCACTTGGTTGGGGAATTTTCGGTTGGGTGAATCGTTATGCTGTTATAAACGTTTTTAATTGGTTAGATAACTTCAATTTAAATTACGGAATTATTATTTTGTTGTTGACCATTTTATTAAAATTGGTGTTACTTCCATTTACCTATAAATCTTATTTGTCATCAGCAAAAATGAAATTGCTGAAGCCTGATATTGAAGCATTAAATAAAAGAATGGAAAAAGAAGATGCTCTAAAAAAACAACAAGCAGTAATGGAATTATATAAAAGGGCTGGTGTAAGCCCATTTGGTGGTTGTTTACCAATGTTGTTCCAATTCCCGATTTTAATTGCCATGTTTAACTTCTTTCCAGCATCATTTGAGTTAAGACAACAATCATTTCTTTGGGCAACAGATTTATCAACTTATGACTCTATTTTTGATTTGCCTTTCAATATTCCATTTTATGGCGATCATGTTAGTTTATTTACACTTTTAATGACTGTTTCTACCATCATTTATACACGCCAAAACCTTCAAAACCAAACTTCTCCAGAAATGGAACAAATGAAATGGATTTGGTATTTAATGCCAATAATTTTCTTGGGTGTTTTTAATAACTATTCTTCGGGTTTAAGTTATTATTATTTCTTAGCTAACATGATAACCTTTGGCCAACAGTTTTTATTTAAACAATTTGTTGATGACAAAAAACTGCATTTGCAATTAGAAGAAAATAAAAAGAAACCGGTAAAAAAATCGGCTTTTCAGCAACGTTTAGAAGATGCTGCTAAAAAACGAGGTTTTAATCCAAATAAATAATAACAAATTTGGCTGCTTTAATGCAGCCTTATTTTTTTCAGCATGGTAAGTAAAAAAGATTGGTTTGTAGATTGGTTTAATACAGAATTGTATCATACTCTTTATCAACACAGAGATACAGAGGAAGCAGCATTTTTTCTAAATAATTTGAGTCAATATTTGCGCTTAAGTAATAATGAAAATGTGCTTGATATATGCTGTGGAAGGGGGCGACACTCGGTTTATCTAAATCTTAAAGGTTTTTATGTTGAGGGATTCGACTTATCCCCTTCAAATATTCAATATGCTAAAAAATTTGAAAACCCTAGGTTGAAATTTTACGAGCATGATATGAGAAATGAATTTAAAAGCAATTTTTTTGATTTAGCATTAAATTTATTTTCAAGTTTTGGTTATTTTGATGATAATGCTGATAACTTCAAAGTAGTTAAAAACGCAGGAAAAAATCTCAAAAAGGGTGGTGTTTTAGTTATTGATTTTATGAATGGGCATAAAGTTTTAAATAACTTAAATTTATTTGAAGATAAATATACTGGGGGATACCACTTCAGAATTGAAAAAACAATCGAAAGCGGATTTATTGTCAAAAAAATAAGCGTTATTGAAAACGATATTGAAAAACAATTTGTAGAAAAAGTAAAAATTTTGACAAAAGAAAATTTCGAAGACTACTTTTTAGAGGCAGGCTTCGAAATTTTTAAAATAGCAGGCAATTACAGCTTGAATGATTTTGATAAAGAAAAATCTGATAGAATGATTGTTTTTGGAAGGAAAATTTAAATTAAATCCCCAGTCCAGACAAGCTTCCACCTTTTTCAAATAATCGATTAATTTTTGTTTCTATTGCTTCATCTTTTATTAACTCTGGTGCATGATGAGGTTTTTTGCGAGCGTCAATTATTAATGGACCTTTGCATCCCCAATGCTTATGTTCTATAAAACTCTCAATTCCATAAATATCATGCGATGGATTGCATCTTGTGAATGTAACCCAAACAAAATTTTCAATGCTTTTGGCAACAAATTCTGCATTATCGCAAATCACAATTAAAGGAAACTCAATTAAATTATCCAATTGATTTTTTAAAGTTTCGTTTAAAACTTCCATTTCTAAAGCGGCATTTCTTGATGTTGTATAATTATTAGTTTCAATGGCTAAAACTCCATCAAAACAATAAAAAGGGTTTTTAAATGAATTAGGTAATACAAAATTCAAGGGTAGTGCTTTTCCTAATGTTCTAATTTCATTCCCGGCACAAGCAATTACAACTTTTGAGCCTGAGTTTAAAGTTTCACCTGAATAATCGAGCGTATCAATGCTCGTTTTAGTGTAAAAGTGAAGATCTCTTTTCCAGTCGGCTCTTTTCAAAACATGAATAAAATATTCTTTTGGATGATGAATATTTAAATTAGGATTATCTTCTTTTGCTGCAATGAATAAAAATTTGGCCAGTGAAAGTTGACCTGTACCTAAAATATGATTAGCAATAGTTAGAATTTCTTGAGGCTTTCTATCATTATAATAAGGTGTGTATCTTTCGCTTCCTATGGCTAGCAGTAAAGGATGAACTCCAGCAGCGTCTACTGCATGCACTTCGTGTAAACCTGGAATTTCTGATGGAATAGCTGGACCAGTAATTTCATGAATCAAAGCACCAAACTGTGTGTCTTCTTGTGGCGGCCTTCCAACAACAGTAAAAGGCCAAATTGCCCCAGTTCGGTGATAAACCTTATGAACTTTCATTAATGGAAAATCATGAGTTAAACTGTAATAACCCAGATGGTCACCAAAAGGACCTTCAGGTTTATTTTCACCTGGGTATACTTCTCCACAAATCACAAAATCGGCATCTGCTGAAATGCAATAACCATCTTTATAAGTGTATCTAAATCTCCGGCCTCCTAAAGCTCCAGCAAAAGTCAATTCTGAAATTCCTTCTGGAAGTGGCATTACAGCGCTAAAAGTGTGAGATGGAGGTCCACCTATAAAAATACTCACTTTCATAGGCTTGCCTAGTTTATTCCATTTAGTTTGATGAACACCAATGCCTCTATGTAATTGATAATGAAGTCCTATTTCTTTGTTTAGTTCATAGTTATTTCCACTTAATTGAATTCTATACATTCCAATATTCGAATTCATAACTCCAGGTTTCTCGGGATCTTCAGTGTAAACAATGGGGAGTGTTACAAAAGCGCCACCATCCATAGGCCAATGTTTAATGAGTGGTAAGTCACTGATTTTACATTCATTTTCTAATACGGGATTGTTCCAGGATTTCATAGGTAAAGCTTTTAAACCAGTGAACGGAACGGATAGGTAGCGTAGAGGCTGTTTTAAAAGGCGAGAAGGGTCGGCTTTAATTTCAACAATTTTTTTCACATTTTCGATAGTTTTTCGAAACATGAACCTACTTCTATCTAAATTTCCAAATAAATTAGAAACAGCTTTAAATTTTGTTCCTTTTATATTTTCAAATAAAATTGCTGGTCCATTTTTTTCAAACACTCTTAAATGTATGGCAGCCATTTCTAAATTTGGGTCAACTTCTTCTTTAATTCTTATTAAATGACCATTTTTTTCCAAGTCTTCAATACAATCTTGCAGGCTGTAGTATTTCATTTCAAAAAATTTTCTAATATTAACAATCCTTTTGCGAGATAGTTAGATAATTTTAAAAATAAATAGGTAAAATTTTTAATACAAATTCGATTGATTGGTTTATCAAAATTTTTGTCTTTTGGTGTGAATAAAAATCATACAATTCAAGATAAAAAGTCAATATATATTCTAAACATACTATTTTTAGTGGCTTTTCTGGCCATTTTTCTTTTTGCCATTATTGAATTCTTCAATAATCGTTTAACAACTTTTATATTACATGTAGTTTCTCTTTTAGCTACCATAATTGGATGGTATTTTGTATGGAAAGGAAAGTATAAAATAGGATTAGGAGTGTTGGTTTCTGAATTATCGATTTCATTATTTCTTTTATCTAATTTTTATGGCCGCGATTCGGCAAATTATACCGGATTTTATCAATTAATTATTGGAGTATGGCTCATTTTTAATTTTAAAAATCTTAAGGAGTTAATCATTTTTACCTCAATGCCAATTTTATCCCTATTATGCTTGGAAATTTTTGATTACCCTTTCCATACTTCTGGTGATTTATCAACTGAGGAAATCTTGTTTTTTCATAGGGTCAATATCATTTCGTTTGTAGTTACCACTGTAATTTTCATCATACTATCCTATCAGAATAATAAATATTTCGAAAAACAAATAAAAACGAATGAGGCCATTGCGAAGAATATTTTAGATAGTATCCCTGATTTGATTTGGATAGTTGATGATGAATTTAAGCTCGTTTCCTTTAATAGCAAAGTAGAAAAAGGTATGGAAATGTTATTTGGTTTTAAGCCAAACATTGGTGATGATGTGAGAACTTTTGCTCAATCAGGTCATTTTAACGTTAATGAATGGATTGAAAGTTATAAAAAAGCATTTGAAGGAGAAAGTTTCGAAATTGAAATTGAAATTGAGAATAAAGTTTTAAATTACGTTTTCACCAAATGTAAACTAGATGATGTTAGATATGGTGTAATTGTTCAAGGTGTTGATGTTTCAAAATCGAAAAAAGAAAAGCAGCAATTAAATAATGCCAAACTCTTGATAGAAACTATCAATAGAAATATAGCAGAAGGCATTTACAGAAGCACCCCAAAAGACGGAATAATTTATGCTAATGAACCATTCGCTAAAATGTTTGGTTATGAATCTATTGAAGATGTATTATCCGTTGGTTCGCCATTTTTGTATGTAAATCCTGAACGAAGAGACGAACTGGTAGAGAAAATAAACTCTCAAGGATTTTTTTCTAACGAAGAAGTAGTTTTTAAAAAACGGGATAATGAAATTTTTTATGCGTTAGTCTCTAGTTTTAAATCTGTAGATGCAGATGGCAATGAATTTTTTGATGGGTCAGTTAGAGATATTTCTAAAATTAAACTAACTGAAGAAAGGTTAAAATCAACCAATCAATTGCTAGAAAGCATTAATCAAAATATTGGAGAAGGTATTTACAGAACCGCTAAAGACGAAGGGCTAATTTATGTGAATATGCCATTTATAAAAATATTTGGTTATAGCAGTTTCGATGAAATGAAAAAGCTCTCAGCCCATGACTTTTATAAAGACATTAAAAGAAGAGATCAATTAACCGAGATTTTAGAAAAAGAAGGAAGATATGTTAATGAAGAAGTTACCTACCTGAAAAAAGATGGTTCTACATTTTATGCTATTACTTCAAGCAGTAAAACAATTGATGAAAATGGAAAAGTTTTTTATGATGGGTCAATTAGAGATATTACAATTTTAAAAGTTGCAGAAGAAGCACTCATAAAAGCAAAAAATGAAGCCGAACTTGCTGGTAAAGCAAAATCACTTTTTTTATCGAACATGAGTCATGAAATTAGAACCCCATTGAATGCAATAATTGGTTTGACTAGTCAAGTAATAGAGAATAATCCAGAAAAAATTGAGGACTTAGAAAACCTAAATGCCATAAAATACTCATCATTTAATCTTTTAAACATAGTCAATGATATTCTTGATTTTTCAAAAATAGATGCTGGAAAAATTGTGCTTAAAAATGAAATATTCAACTTTATTGAATTTTTCCGTCAGTTTAAAATTTCAGTTGACACATTAGCAAAAGATAAAAAAATTGAAATAATTTATGATATAGATGATAATATTCCAGAGTTTTTAAAGGGAGATCAATATAGATTAAATCAAATTTTACTCAACTTAGCAAGTAATGCAGTTAAATATACCGAAACCGGCCATGTTAAATTTGTATTTAAGGTTTTTGAAAGATGCGACAAAAAGTTAAAGATAAACTTCGATGTAATTGATACAGGAGTAGGAATTCCGGAAGATAAACTCGAATTTGTGTTTAGTCCGTTTACACAAATTGATTTACAAAACAGATACAAACATGCAGGAACAGGTTTGGGTTTAACCATCACCAAACGATTAATTGAACTACAAGATGGAAGTATAACATTAAAAAGCAAAATTAATAGTGGCTCTACTTTTACAGTTAAATTAGCATTTGATATAGTAGACAGTGCAGAAAAAGCAGATAGTTCCGAAATAAAATCTACTGAAAAAGTTGAAAGAGATTTGAGTGAATATAAAATTTTAATGGTTGAAGACAATAAAATAAATGTCCTTTTAAATCAGCAAATTTTTAAAAAGTGGAAATGTCGTTTGCATGAAGCATATGATGGAAAACAAGGCTTAGACAAATTAAATGAAGAAAAATTCGACTTCGTGTTAATGGATTTGCAAATGCCGGTAATGGACGGGTTTCAAGCATTTGAGGCAATAAAAAACTTCCCATCAAGTCATACGAATTACAATATTCCAGTGTTAGCATTTACTGCTGATGCCATGGAGGAAACTAAAAACAAAATAATTCAAGTAGGTTTTAACGATCATCTAACAAAACCTTTTAAAGAAGAAGACTTGTTTGACAAAATAAATCGATTGCTCAAGAATAAACAATAAAAAACAAGCAGTTTGGAGGGCAAAGAAATTGTATTTTGAACGATTATTGATATTTCAAATTTGAGGCACTGTACGAAGAAAATTGTACCATGTACCATGATAGTTGTATTGTTTAAAGTTTAAAAAGTTTAGAAGGTTGAAAAAACCTCATCCCTAACCCTTCTCCAAAGGAGAAGGGAACTTGTTTATAAATGATTCAGGCATTTTTGAACGAACAATAATCATCCTATTTTAAAAATTTGCAATCTGCCATTACAAGTTATATCCTATTCCAAATCAAAAAAAAACCTCGACAATTTGTCGAGGTTTTTTTTATTAAATTTTATAATTCTTATAAAGCTAACATCATCACAGGATTTTCCAGGTACTGTTTAAATGTTTGTAAAAATGCTGCACCAGAAGCGCCATCAACCACTCTATGGTCGCAGCTTAAGGTAACTTTCATAATATTTCCAGGAACAATTTGTCCATTTTTAACAACAGGCGTTTCTTTAATACCACCAACTGCTAATATACATGCATCAGGAGGATTAATGATGGCCGTAAATTCATCAATTCCAAACATACCTAAGTTAGAAATGGTGAATGTATTGCCTTCCCAATCAGATGGTTGTAATTTTTTATCCTTAGCTTTTTGAGCAAAAACTTTTACTTCTTCGCCAATTAAACCCATTGGTTTTGTATCAGCAAATTTTACTACAGGAACCAATAATCCATCCTCTACTGCAACGGCTACTCCAATATGCACATGATTGTTGTAACGTATTTTATCGCCTAGCCAAGAAGCATTTACTTTTGGATGTTTTTTAAGTGCAGAAGCGGCTGCTTTAATAACAAAATCATTAAATGATATTTTCACCAAACCACTATCGTTAACAGCTTTTCTGGCTTTGATGGCATTGTCCATTTCTATTTCAATTGTCAAATAAAAATGCGGTGCTGAAAATTTACTTTCTGCCAATCTGCGAGCAATTGTTTTGCGCATTTGCGAAACTGGTTCATCTCTAAAGCTTTCAACTACTGATGGGACAGAAAAACTAGGACTTGCTTTTGCACTTCCTGAACCAGCAGGTGCAGCTTTATAGTTTTCAATATCTCTCTTAACAATTCGTCCATTATCGCCTGAACCGTTTATATTGTTAATGTCAATGCCTTTTTCTTCAGCAATTTTTTTGGCAAGAGGCGATGCTTTTAATCGGCTATCAGAACTTTGATTGCTTGGCACAGCTGCTGGAGTTGATGAAATTGTTGTTGGAACTTCAATTTTTGCAATTGGAGCCTTTTCCTCAACTTTTTCTTCCGTTTTTGCAACTTCTTTTGGAGCGGGTGCACTGTTTAATAAAGCTTTAAAATCTTCTCCTTCTTTTCCTAGAATAGCTAAAATAGAATCAACTGGAGCAGCTTTTCCTTCTTCAACTCCAATATATAACAAAACCCCTTCTTGAAAAGATTCAAATTCCATGGTGGCTTTATCGGTTTCAATTTCAGCTAATAAATCTCCTGACTTAACTTTATCACCTACTTTTTTATGCCATTTTGCCACAACACCTTCACTCATCGTGTCGCTTAGTTTAGGCATGCTTACTACTTCTGCCATAATATTTTATCTTAAATATTTATTTTTTGAAATTAATTTTCAATGATATAAGGATAATCTTCTTGAACATAAACGTCCTTATAAAGCTCTTCAACTGCTGGCCAAGGCGATTCTTCTGAGAATTTCACACTTTCTTCTACTTGATCTTTTACTTTTTGTTCAATTGCTTCCAATTCTGCCTCTGTAGCGTATTTTTTTGATTTAATGGTAGCCAAAACCTTTTCTAATGGATCTTGATTTTTATATTCTTCAACTTCTTCTTTTGTTCTATATTTTTGAGGATCACTCATAGAATGGCCTTTGTATCTATAAGTTTTCATTTCTAGTAAAGTTGGACCATCGCCTTTTCTGGCTCTCTCAGTAGCTTCTGCTATTGCAATATGAACTGCTTCAGGAGTCATGCCATCAACAGGAAAAGAAGGCATGTCATAAGCCAATCCTAATTTCCATAAATCAGTAACATTTGAAGTTCTTGCTACCGATGTTCCCATGGCATATTGATTATTTTCTATAATGAAAATTACGGGTAATTTCCAAGTCATAGCCATGTTTAAAGCTTCATGAAATGCACCTTGACGAACTGCGCCATCGCCCATATAACAAAGTGTTACATAATCATTGCCTCTGTATTTGTCAGCAAATGCAATTCCTGCGCCTAATGGCACTTGGCCGCCAACAATTCCATGACCTCCCCAAAATCTGTTTTCTTTATCAAAAATGTGCATTGAACCTCCTTTGCCTTTTGAGCAACCTGTGGCTTTGCCATAAAGTTCAGCCATTACTGCGTTTGGGCTCGTACCTTTCGCAATTGGATGTGCGTGGTCGCGATAGGCAGTAATCATGTGATCTTCTTTTTTCGTAGCGGTTAAACTTCCTGCTACGATTGCTTCTTGCCCAATATATAAATGGCAAAAACCTCTAATTTTTTGCTGGATATATAATTGATTTGCTTTTTCTTCAAATCTTCTTAATAATAACATCAACTCATACCATTGTAGGTAGGTTTCTTTTGAAAATTTAATCTTCGACATAGTCCTTTTTTTCAGTCGAGCAAATTAATCCATTTTTAGGGATAAATACAAAATAATGATAAGGCTAAGATGTTTCCTATTTTCCCTTTTTAATGAATTGTTCCACCCAGGTTTTTTAATAAAAAAGCTACCCAAAATGAGTAGCTTCAGCTTTTAGTATTTGTAAATTAAGCATTTACCGCAATGCCTAACATTATTTTAGCAGTTTCAATTACATCAGTTGTAAAGTAACCACATTCAATATACAATTCTTTTTGTGATCCATGTTCTACATAAACATCAGGAATTCCTAAGCGTTTAACTTGGGAAGTGTAACCATTATCAACCATAAATTCTAAAACAGCGCTTCCAAATCCACCTTGCAAACATCCGTCTTCAAGGGTGATTACTTTATCAAATTTTGAGAAAATGCTGTGAAGCATAGTTTCATCCAATGGTTTTACGAATCGCATATCATAATGTGCAGCGCTAATACCAAGTTTTTCTAATTCAGAGCAAGCTTTAAAAACTAAACTTCCAATAGCGCCAAAACTTAAAATGGCTACATCATTTCCTTCTTTTATTATTCGGCCTTTTCCAATTTCAATTTTTTGAAAAGGTTTTTTCCAATCTACCATAATTCCGTTGCCACGAGGATAACGTATTGAAGTTGGGAATTTATTTTCAGGCAATTGAGAGGTGTACATCAAATTGCGTAAGTCTTCTTCATCTAATGGCGCAGCTACCACCATATTGGGTATACAACGGAAATAAGCAATATCATAAGCCCCATGATGGGTAGGGCCATCTGCACCAACTAATCCGCCACGATCTAAACAAAAAACTACTTGCAAGTTTTGAATAGCTACATCATGTATTACTTGGTCGTAAGCTCTTTGCATAAATGATGAATAGATGTTGCAAAAGGGAACCATTCCTTGGGTAGCCAATCCAGCTGAAAATGTAACCGCATGTTGTTCTGCAATTCCTACATCAAAAGCTCTGTCAGGCATTTCGCGCATCATAATATTCATGGATGAACCTGATGGCATTGCAGGAGTAATACCCACAATTTTATCATTCATTTTAGCCAATTCAACTAAAGTATGTCCAAAAACATCTTGAAATTTAGGAGGTTGAGGAACATCAATTTTTTCTTTAATTATTTCACCAGTTGTTTTATTAAATAAACCTGGGGCGTGCCAAATGGTTTCATTTCCTTCTTCAGAAAATTTGTAACCTTTTCCTTTTTTAGTTAAAATGTGCAGAATTTTTGGCCCAGGAATATTTTTTAAATCTTCTAAAACGCTAGCCAATCTCACCACATCATGACCATCAATTGGACCAAAATATCTGAAATTGAGAGATTCAAACAAATTACTTTGTTTAAGAACAGCTGATTTAACAGCATTTTCAACTTTTTGAATGACAGATTGAACATTAGGTCCAAACTTGCTTAATTTTCCAAGAACATTCCAAATTTCATCTTTTGCCTTGTTCCAAGTTTGTGAGGTTGTTATATCAGTTAAATATTCGCGTAACGCACCAACGTTGGGGTCAATTGACATACAATTATCATTCAAAACCACCAGCATATTGGCTTTTTCCCAACCAGCGTGGTTCAATCCTTCGAATGCTAATCCTGCTGTCATGGCTCCATCACCAATAACAGCTACTACTTGACGGTCTTTTTCTTTTTTTAAACGAGAAGCTACTGCCATTCCTAGTGCTCCTGAAATAGAAGTTGAAGAGTGTCCTACACCAAAAGTGTCATAAATACTTTCTTTTCTTTTCGGGAAACCTGATATTCCTTTGTAAATTCTGTTGGTGTGAAAATTATCTCTTCTTCCGGTTAAAATTTTATGTCCATATGCTTGATGTCCAACATCCCATATTAATTGATCATAGGGCGTATTAAACACATAATGCAAAGCAACAGACAGTTCAACCACTCCTAAGCTTGCGCCAAAGTGCCCCCCTTTTTCTGAAACGATGTCTATAATAAATTGTCTAAGTTCATCGCAAACTTGCTGCAATTGGTCGGAGTTGAGTTTTTTGAGATCATCAGGGTTGTTGATACCTGCTAATAATTCTCCCGGTTTGAATTCCATAATGGTTGATTATGATATAGCAAACAAATATATTTAAATAAAGTTTGCACAGGGTTTAAAATAATAAATGAAGCGAATTCAAAAACTTCTAAAATGCCTATTTATTGGTCGAATTTTCTAAAAAAAGATTAATTTCTTTAAACTGCGCATTTGTTGCAAATTCCAGAAACTAAAAAGTTAGCATCTTTAAATTGGAAGCCATTTGGTAGAATAATTTCAGGAATTGGTGTTTCATCAAGGCAATTTATGCTATCACATTTTTGACATTTGAAATGGACATGCAAATCATGATGGACATGTACACCGCAATCAGCATGACAAACGGCATATTTTTGCTGACCTGCATCATCGGGCACTTTATGCACCAAACCGCTTTCTAAAAAAGTATTCAAGGTGCGGTAGATAGTCACTCTGTCATAAGTTTCACCAAAATGTTTTTCAATGTCAGCATGACTTAAAGCAATTCCTTTAATGGTGAAGTGCTCCAAAATTTCAGCTCTACAATCAGTGATTCTGAGTTTATGCTTTTTTAATATGTTGATTGAGTTGTTCATCTTTAAAAAATGATGGCAAAGGTAAAAAATTAAAAGCTTAAAATTTTCATAGATAAAAATCTTAAAAATTCTAAGCTTTCAATAAGTGATTATCAAAAAAAAAGCAATGAAAGTTTACCTAACAATCACCAATTTTTGAGTTTGACTCCATTTTCCGTCAAAGTTTATTTTATAAAAATAAATTCCTTGTGAAAGGCTGTTTAATTGTATTTGTTGAGTTTTGGCTTCAGGATTCAAATTTTCTAATCGAACTATTTTACCATAACTATCAAAAATGACTAACTCAGCAATTTGAGCTTTTAACTCATAATTTACGAAAGTATATTCGGAAGCAGGGTTTGGATAATTTTTCAAGTGAATGTTTTCAGGATTGTTTGTTTCAATGCCTACATTTCCACTTTTAATATTTTGAACAGTAAAATCGTCAAAATAAAAACCATCATCAGTTACAAATTCATCGGAAACTAAAACAAATCGGATTTTAATTTTTTGACCTAAAAAGTCAAATAAATTCATTTCTTCCAATATCCAAAATGGCTGTGCGCCATCATAAATAGGTTCGTCTTCTGCACCAACTTGATCTGAGGATCCAATTCCTGTGTATTTTCCGCAAAGTGGAATCCAAACGGTAGAATTAATTGTTCTTGCTTGCACTTGAACATAATCCCAACCTTTTTCAATTCCCCAGCGTGCATTAAAAGTTAATTTTGAAGCAATGGTATTTTGCAAATCAATAGTGTCTTTCAACTCAAAAGTTCTGTTTTGGTTATTTTGATATTGTCCAGTTGGTGAATCGGTAAATGAATTTGGTGCTGATACAAAATAATTGGTACCTAATCCCCAATTCCCTGTCCAATTAGAGGTATTAATTGCTTCATCAGCAAAGGCAATAGTTGATTGACCAAAAATTAGGGAAAAAGTATCTGTTTTTTCTTCAAATTCACCATTGTTCCATGTGTAAAAATATTGGATGGTTGAACCTGCCGATAATCCATTTTGTATGGTAACATTTACTGAATCATTTGTTTCATCCAAGTGATTCATGTTGTTATAATTTTTGGTAATAATTCCGCTAGAAATACCTGAAACAGGATGAAACTTTAATTCGAAATTGGCAGCATTTTGTAAACCCAAACTTTTTAGATTGTATTTGGCAAAAAAGCTTGTGCCACTAACAGTAGTGGGGCTTTCATCTTTAATAAGTGCATATTTTAAAGCCATGTGAGCCATCCATAAATTTTGAGTAACATTTTCGCGACAAATGTCATGGATGCGAGAGGAGGGAGGCCAAAACCCTTCACTTTGTAAACCTGCTTCAGGTGTCATGGAAAAAATTTTGTTTTTAGATGTTTGTTCACCATACATCCAATCGTCAGAATCGCCATTAACAACATATCCAACGGTTTGATCGCCTGTTCCGAATTGATACTTATTATGAGAAGTCATTAATTGGGCAAAATTTACAAAACTAGCTGAATCGGGTGTGTAAATAGATGCCTCATAACCCCAAGGATAAATTAATAAATTACCAAAAGTGTGATAATTTAATGCCATTTTAAAGTTATGATTTTCGCAAAACCACTTGATGGCTTGAGTTTCAGGCTCTGAAAAACCCGAAGTGCCGCGATAGGTTTCGCTGTTTCCGTTAGGAGAAGAACCGGAATCATCATAACCCCAGAAATAACCGTAATTTCTATTTAAATCAACCCCAAATGTACCGTTGCCATTATTTCTTCTGTTTTTTCGCCACATCCCGCCACCATTTGGGTCTTGAACCTCGTTGTAAATATATCCATCAGGATTTACGCAAGGCACAAAAAACATTTCTAAATTATCGACTAAATATTTTATTTCATCATTAGTTTGGTAATTTTCAAGCAAATGCCACATGTAAAATATCAGTTGTGAGAGAGACGCAACTTCACGTGCATGATGAACTGAATTATAAAAAACTTGAGGTTCAGAATTTTCATTTTGGTTAGGATTGTCAGATATTTTAACCCAATAAATTGGCCTGCCTTCAATGGTTTGAAAAGTTGAAATGGATTGTTTTACAGTAATTAAGTTCGGAAATTTTGAAGCCATACTATCTAAGTTATTTAAAAACTCTTGATAGGTAAAAAATCCGGCTACGCTGCCCAAATTAAAATTGTTTGGAATGGGAATATTTCCAACTGAATTATGCGTTCCACCGCAATCTGTAGCCGCAGCTCTTTTTAAATCCGCACTTTGATATTCAGCGCTTGTATAATAAGCCTTCACATCATCAATAATAGTTTCAATTCTAAAATTATTTTGTTGCATCAGTAGTATTTCACTAGCTGAAAAATCGGAAATTAAATAAACACCTTTTTTTATTTCGCCATGATCTGATTCAACTCCTAAAGCTGATAAGTCGGCTAATCCATTGGGTTTGTCGTTAAAATAGACTTTTACGCGACTATATTTTTCTTGTGCATTTAAAAAACTTAAAGAAATACAAAGCATCAATAACAGGGATAATTTTTTCATACAGATATAATTAAAGCCTAAAAATAATTAAATGATAATGCTAAGAACATTTTTAAATCATATTTCTTTATTCATTTGAAAAAAAATAATTTCAATATTAATAATATGGCAAATATTACATTAAAAGGCAACCCAATAAAAACAGTTGGAAATCTGCCTGAAGTTGGGAATGCTGCTCCCGATTTTAAATTAACCAAAGGCGATTTATCTGAAATTTCGTTAGCTGATTTCAAAGGTAAAAAAGTAGTTTTAAATATTTTCCCGAGCATTGATACAGGCACTTGTGCTGCTTCGGTTCGCAAATTTAATTCACAAGCAGCAGGGTTAGAAAATACAGTAGTTTTATGTGTTTCTAAAGATTTACCATTTGCGCAAAACCGTTTTTGTGGTGCTGAAGGCATTCAAAATGTGATTACCGCCTCTGATTTTAGACATGTTGAATTTTCAAACAACTATGGCCTATTAATTGAAAACGGACCTTTAGCAGGTTTGGATTCACGCGCGGTGGTGGTTATTGATGAGGCTGGAAAAGTGATTTATACCGAACAAGTTTCGGAAATTGTAAACGAACCAAATTATGATGAGGCTATCAATAGCTTGAAATAATTTATTTTATAAAATGAAAAAGCCTTAAATGTTCAATTTGGGGCTTTTTTTATAGTTCTTTTATTTATTATTTCTAAAAGCTTTTGATTAAAAATATCTACCCCTTTTTGATTTAAGTGATTGGAATCAAAAAAATGCAAAGAGTCGCTTAAATTCAGCATTTCATTGAAGTTATAATACTCACCAAAACTTCGCATCATTTTATCATATTCTGCTCCATTTTCATAACTCTTATAATGTAATTTTGAAATAGGGGCATAAACCAATATGAAGTCAATATTTTTGCTTTTAAATGAGTCGATTAAAGTTGAAAATATTTTTATTTGACTATTATTAAATTCTATTTTTTTTCTTTTTATAGAGGTTGGTTTGTTAAAGCTAATTTCTCTTTCAACATAACCACCTTTTATGTATGCATCCCCATCTTTAGAAATGGGCTCATTAAAGGATTTACTTAGAATTATGTCACTTAAAAAACTATACAAAAGTGTATTGTAGGTTTTAATGTGATTTAATTCATAAGCCATTTGGTAGGTGTAAATATCATTGTTATCGTTTGCAATTAAATCTAAGGATGACTCAACCCCATCTAAGGTAAAAATTTCAGGATATACCTCATAAATTATTAAAGAAGGATTTAATTGATTCAAATATCTTTTTAGAAGTATTTCAGTTTGAATGGGTGTTTGAGAGCTTGAACCTAAATTAAACGATGAATAATTGTTTTTAAGAAAAAATCTTGAATCAAATCCCCGATAAGTATGAGATGATCCTAAAAATAAAATATCAACCTTTTTTGTTTTTTTTGCTTCACTTAGTCTCGAAAATAAATGTCCTGATGATCCTTTTCTATAATCCAAATTAGATCTGAAAATTTTTGGTACAAGTGTACCCCAAGCAAATAAAGCGACTACATAAAACAGTGCAGAAAAAAGCAGAAAAAAGATAATATTTGATACAAATTTTTTCATCACTTACATTTAAAATTGAAAATAAATAAATGGTGTTTCATCCATTTGCATAAATAAACCTATCAGAAATACCAGAAAAGCATAAAAAATCCATCTGCTCACTTTACTTAACTTTTTATCTAAACTACTTAAAGCATAAGTGCCTTCTCTGCCTTGCCATTCAATTAACAATAATAATATCACCAAAACCAGGGTCGATAAGGCTCTTCCCATTTTATTAAATTCTGGAACCGTGAATAAAGAAGCTGAAGCAATTTCTTTAATAATTTGAGCTGCATGTGTTACATTTTCGGATCTAAAAAATATCCAGGCTAAAACAGTTAAGCTGAATGTAAATACAATAGCAATCAATTCTTTTATAGAAGGAAGTTTTTTTCCAGCAGCTACTGTGTTAAGGTTATTTCTATTCTTATTGAAAATGATGGAAGGCATAATGAAGAAAGCATTCAAAGCACCCCAAATGATAAATGTCCAATTTGCTCCATGCCAAAAGCCACTAACAATAAAAATAATAAAAGTGTTTCTTACTTTCTTAAGCATGCTTCCTTTGCTTCCACCCAAAGGAATATAGAGATAGTCGCGAAACCAAGTTGATAATGAAATATGCCAGCGCCTCCAAAATTCGGCAATGTCTCTTGAAAAATAAGGAAAGTTGAAGTTTTGCATTAAATCAAATCCGAAAAGGCGAGAAGTGCCAATAGCAATATCTGAATAGCCTGAAAAGTCGCCATAAATTTGAAATGTAAAAAATATGGCTCCCAAGGCTAATGCACTGCCTGGATAGCTTGATGAATCGTTAAAAAACATATTGGCATATTGCGCGCAATTATCGGCAATGACCATTTTTTTGAACAATCCCCATAGAATTTGCCGCATTCCATCTACCGATTTTGAATAATCAAAAGTTCGGGGTTGGTAAAACTGGGGTAATAAATTAGTTGCTCTTTCAATTGGCCCTGCAACAAGTTGTGGAAAAAAACTAACGAAGGCTGAAAAGTCTATGAAGTTTTTAGTCGGTTGAAGATTTCCTTTATAAACGTCAATTGAATAGCTCATAGTTTGGAAAGTATAAAAACTTATACCAACGGGAAGAATAATGTTTAGTGACTGCGATTTTATTGCAATTCCAAAAAGGGAAAAGGCACTTGTAAAATTTTCTAAAAAGAAATTATAGTATTTAAAAAAGCCCAAAAAGCCTAAATTAACTATAATGCTGGTTGCAAGTAAAACTTTTCTTTTTGTTTGATTTTCGTTGTATAATAAGCCTAAACCAATGATATAATCTAAAACGGAGCTAAAAAAAATAAGAGACAAAAATCGCCAATCCCACCAACCATAAAAAAGATAACTTGCAAAAACTATTAATAGGTTTTGGAGCTTAAGACTTTTGTTAAAAACGAACCAATACAAAAAAAATACAATAGGTAAAAAAATGGCGAAGTCAATGGAGTTAAAAAGCATTTCTTTTTGGTTCTTGTAATTCTATTGTTTTATAAAAGCCTAATTGTAATTTTCTAGGTGAGTAAATCTACAATCAAAATTTATTTGAAAAACGGTCAAATTTATCGAAAACTTTAATAGCAGGTAATGGTCGTGGGTTGAAATAACTAAACTAAATTGTAGTAATTGACTTTCAAAAAGATTAAATACTTCCTTGGGTGGCAATTCGAGAAAGAAAAAAATCATTAGGATTTAAATCAACAGGATATATTTCCTTCCAAACAAAACCAATACCTTTTTTTAATTGAATAAAATTGGCCGCTTTGTAAATCTCAATCTCATCTTTATTTATTTGATTGGTATCGAAATGCCAATTTCTAATGATACTTATACCCATAGAAAAAATATCATTTATTGCATGCTTTAGCATTGATACTTTTTCTTTTTGGCTCAAAACATCGCTAAAACTACTTTGTATGATGTAAGCTACGGAATCTTTGTTTGTATTTAAGACTATCAAACCTATTAAAACATCCTTGCTATTATAAAATCCATAGGTGTGAATTTTAGAATAATTAGGATTTGTATAAACCCGCCAATTTTGGAAGTTAGGAGTTTGATCAATGTAAAATGCGTTGTTGTTTTTTTGGCTATTGGACTTTATTAAATCGTCAATTTGATGAATGATGTCTTCATTTTTTGAACATTTAAAATCATTTTTTTTTGAGCCAATATTACCTAGTTCATATTTTAATTTTGAAAATATGCATAAACCTAAAATTTGAAATTTTTGAATGGCTGTATTTTTGGAATTTAGGGATGAAAGATATTTGAAGCTTTTCCAAATTCCATTAACTGCAAGACTTTGTTGATGACGAAAAGGAACTGAAAATCCTAGTTTTTTAAAAGGCTTTTCTGCTGATGTAAATCCCCAAATTATTTGAATGCCATGTTCTTTACATTTCAAAAAAAGGAAATCGTAGATATTGTAGAAAATATTTTGACCTCTGTATGCTGGATCAACAAGAGTATCTTCGCTTTTACCAGTTAAAAAGGTTTTTTGTGATTGATTGGTAAGTTGTATGGGAATTACGCAATTGGTTCCTACTATTTTTTGGCCATCTTCAGCAATTACATAAATTGATTTACCATAAGGACAATGATGAAATTCCCAGTAAAACTGTTCAATTGTTCGATTTGAATTATAAATCTTATTGTAAAAGTTATTGATATTGATATAGTCTTTTTCCTCCGCCAATCTGTAGGTTACCATTGTAATTTGTTTTTTGTGATTAGGTCATTTGGTGATTCGCATTCAATTTTATTTTCATAGATATAGCCCATTATTTTTTTATAAACCTGTAAAAACGAACCGTATTTATAATCAGTAAAATAAGTGTTGTGCCATAACAATGAAAAATTACAATTAGTTGGATTTTTTTCATAAAAATCAATTATAATTTTTGGAATCTCATTGTTAGGCAATTTCATGTATTTATGAAATGTAGAATCCATAAAATGCAAGGGAGCTTCTATAAAATTGAAAGGTTTATTGTTTTCAAAATCAAAAGGTTGAAAGGCTTTTCCATAAGAATTTCTAAATCCATAATGTTCGGCAAAACCAAGACTTCCGTCAAAATTAATTTGAGAGTCTGATATTTTTGGCCAATCAATTTGGGTTGAAAACTTTAAAAAATGATACCGATTGAATGATGTTTCAAGTTCTCCTTTTTTTAGCTCTTCATCTAAACTCATTTCTGAGCATGATTTATGTAATCCATTAACAAATTGAGCTTCTGCCACTTTACTGACTAGCCCCTTTTCATTTAAAATTTCATAATCTGCATTTTTTATATTTTGTAAACCAATTCCTCGATTCACAAGCCAGAAAAATGTACTTCGAATATCGTATTCAGAATTTATTTTAATAATTCTGTCTATGTTTTTCCAATGTTGCTTTTGTGTGAATTCCCAAATAATTAAGTTTAGAATTACCCCAAGCTTCATGTTTTTTAAGGCCCAAAATCCATCTTGTAAAAATGAACCATAAATGGTATCAATGTCATGAGAAATAAAAAAAGTGCTTTTACTTTTGTTGGAATCTATTTTCCAAAGAGTGCATAAGCTGTCTATCTCTTTTTGGACGCAATTTTCTGAAATATTGCCAAGCTTAAATTGGTATGATGAGGTGTATTTGAATCGACCAATTGAATCAATAGCATTAGAATCTAAGTTCAATTCCTGCAAACAATTAACCATGTAAAAAATAGTTGCTACGATATCTTTTTTATGATCTTTGGTAAGAATACTTGAATTAAAATCCAACTTATTAAATCTTTTATTTTTTAAATTCTCATAAAATTCAACAGCTATTGCCATTGAATTTGGATCCTCATGATCCCAAATAATATTACTATCTAATTCAGAGTCAGTAAATTGAAATGAATGGCTAGTGTTTTTTTCAATTAGCATCAACACATATCGAGTTATTGCGTAGTAATGAGTGTTTTTTCGAATATATACTTTCATATTTTAACTCGCCCTTAACTTTTTGTGACAAATAATGCTGTTTTCAATGCAATAAATTAATATGGGATGAAATAAGTCAAAATTACCACTAAAACTAGCCCCACGGCTAAAATTTGGTCAAATTTAAAATTACTTTTTACAATTTATTGCATCGCATCAAACATAGATTTGACTTTAACTTCAAGTTTTTTTGTTGAAGTATCAGTGTTTGTTTTAAAGTCAATAATCTTCGATTCACCGGGCAATAAATCAAAAAAATTATCACTAAAAAAAATGCCATCAGCTTGCAGCCAAACGTTTTTTGCCAAATATTTTTCAGCACTTATTTTTATTTGGTTTTGGTTAAGTTGTTGCCATTTAAGTTCTGATTTTTGAAGAGCTAAATTTTTAGGCGAGCAGAAATAAAAATCATTTTCAGCCATTATTTTATTGTCAATTTTAAATTTTGTCCGAATCAAAACATGACTAGAATCTTTTTCCCAGTTTTCAAAAGTTTTTGGGCTAAAACGGTTTATTAATTTTACTGTATCAGCTTCTATGTTTACAGAAACTGAATCCTTATAAATTAAAGTTCCATTCAACTGAAAAACTTCTCTGGTAAAAATCCCTTTTTGAGCATTTTGATTATCAGAAATCAGAAAAAAGTTCAAATAATTCGATTTTTTTTCGACAGAAATCAGATAGGTTTTAAAAGCTCTTTTAACCGAATAATGAACTGCTTTTGGGTTGTTGAAAAAATCGATACTGCTCCAAGAAACCGATGGCCAACAATCGTTCAATTGCCAATAAAGCGAACCCATACAATAAGGTTTGGCTTTTCGGTGGGCTTCAATGGCTATTTCCATGCCCCGTGCTTGCAGCAATTGCGATAGGTAAGCGTAATTTTCAGTAGTTGTAGGAATTTTAAAATCCCTTTCCATGTATTGTTGAATGGTTTCAAAACCTGTTGGATGTTTTTGATGATTTTTAAATGCTAGACTACTAAAATTCATTTGATTTTTTGGAATAAATTCAAAGAAATGTTCTGGCGAAGGAATTCCCTGAAAACCATATTCAGACACGAAACGACCTATTTTTTCTTGATACATTTCAAATGGTTGCATTCCCCACCAAACGCCCCAATAATGCACATCGCCTTTTAATAAACTCTCTTTTCTTCCCCAACCTGTGCTTGGCGAAGAAGGATGATAAGGCCGACTTTTATCTTCAGCTTGTAAAACGTTGGGAATTAATTCGTGAAATAACTTTTGATAATCTGTATAGATTTTTGCTGAATCTGTTTTGGAATAACCCAATTGTTTTTGCCAGCCCCAATTGTGCCAGCCTTCATCAATTTCATTGTTCCCACACCACAAAACTATACTTGGATGATTTCTTAATCGAATCACTTGTTCCTCAATTTCTTGTTTTACATTGTTCAGAAAAGCTTCATCACCGGGATACATGGCACATGCAAACATAAAATCTTGCCAAACCATTATTCCATTTTTATCACACAAGTCATAAAAGATTTCGTTTTCATAAATTCCGCCACCCCAAACACGTAACATATTAAAATTGGCATCTAAAGCTTTATCAATTATTTTTTGATAATCTTGTGTTTTTAATTCTGATAAATAAACGTGCATGGGCACAAAGTTGGCGCCTTTAGCAAATACTTTTTTCTTATTTAAACTAAAATAAAAAGTGCTGCCAACACTGTCAGGTTTTTGAATTAATTCAATAGTTCTAAGCCCAAAACTTTGATTTTTTTTAAAAACTATATGTTCGTTTTCAAAAGCCAAAACTTCAAAATGATATAAATTGGCTTTTCCTAAACCATTGCACCACCAAAGTTTAGGTTGAGCGATATTAAATTTTAGGAAAAAGGAAGTATCGCCTTTGGGAAGCAAAAATTCTTTGGCTTGATTGATTTCTTCCAATTTGGCTTGAATCCTAACTTTTTGTTCAGAAAAGTTTTGATAATCTATTTTTAAAACAATTTCCGCTTCGTTTTCAGTCAATTTTTGTTGAATAACTTGAAGGTTATTTACTTGAAAATTATTTCGTAATTCTAGGTTTACATTTTTCCAAATGCCGTATGAAATTAACCGTGGTGCCCAATCCCAACCAAAATGATAAGCTGCTTTTCGCACAAAAACATATTCATTTCCGGGCAATTTATAAGGCAGTTTTTTTTCTTCCAATTTGGCTTTTTCAACGGCAGGTTCAAACTCAACTCTCAAAAAATTCTCACCTGAATGAGATACTTTTTTTACATCAACAGCCCATTTTCTGAACATATTATTGCCTTCCAAAACCAATTGATTGTTTACATAAACCTTTGCATAAGTGTCTAATCCTTCAAAAATCAATTCTATTTGACTAAAATTTAAATCGTTTTCATTGAGCAAAAAACGCGTTTCATGCACCCATTTTTTATTTTCAATCCATTGAAGATTTTTTTCATTATCCGCATAAAATGGATCAGGAATTAATTGGTTACGCAGCAAATCAGTATGCACCGTTCCTGGGACAATGGCTTTATGCCAAACTGAATCGTCAGCATCTTTGAAAAACCATTTCATTTCTGCCAAATCAATAATTTTTGTTTGAGAAAATGTGCTTAAACACCAACAAAATAATATCCAAATGGAGATGAAAATTTTAGGCATCACCAATCAATTTTAAACTTTTTATTTCATCAGCATTGGCTGTTTCAGTTCCATCAATTATTCCCGCTGAATGATAAAATGTGCATAAAAGTTTAGATTTTAATTCGCCTAAATTACTAGAACGAATGCCGCCTCCTGGCATAATTTGCAAGGAATTTCCAGCCAATAATTTCATTTGTTGTAATTGTTCTAAACCTAAAAAAGCGGTTTTTGCTCCGCCAGAACTTAATATGTTTTTAAAACCTAAATCTTTAATAATGTCAATTGCTTTTTGGTAGTTTTCGATTTCATCAAAAGCTCTATGAAAAGTGGAAGGCAATGGTGATGAGGCTTTCAATAAAACCTTATTATGTTGAAGGTTAATTTCATTGGCTTCATTTAAACAACCAAATACAAAGCCATCAGCGCCCAATTTTTTAAATTGTTCAATATCATTTCGCATTTTTTCAATTTCAGCCTCGCTGTAAATAAAATTCCCAGCCTTTTCTCTAATTAAAATGTAAATGGGTTTTTGCGTGTAATTTCTCAATTCCGCAAAATCATCCAAATCGGGTGTTAGTCCGCCAACTTTATAGTCACTGGCAAATTCAATTCTATCAGCGCCATTATTGGCTGCAATTTTAGCTGAAGCTAAATTAAAACAAGCTATTTCTAGGTTCGATTTCACTTTAATAAATAGTTGGCGTTTTCTAATTTGTTCGATTCAGGGCTGAGCATTACCGCATAACTGAAACCATTTTGAAGTGCAAAAGAGCCATATTCGCCCGTTTTGCTCAAAGCCAAAAATCCAATTTGAGTATCTTTTGCGGCTTTGTTGCGCAATTTCAGTTTTTTATTAATTAGCTCCACAGCTTCTTTACACGCCTCATTCGGATTTTTTCCTTGGCGCATCAATTCAACTACTAAATGCGAACCAACCACTCTTATCACTTCTTCACCATGACCTGTTGCAACAGCTGCTCCAACTTCATTGTCAACAAACAATCCTGCACCAATAATAGGCGAATCGCCCACACGTCCATGCATTTTAAAAGCCATGCCGCTGGTGGTGCAAGCGCCCGATAAATTTCCAGATTCATCTAAAGCCAGCATGCCAATTGTATCATGGTTTTCAATATTTACAATCGGTTTGTAATCCGAAACTTTCAACCATTCTTGCCATTCCGCTTCCGATTCAGGGGTGAGTAAATTTTCTTTTTCAAAACCTTGATCCAAAGCAAAACTCAAAGCGCCATCGCCAACTAACATCACGTGTGGCGATTTTTCCATTACAGCTCTTGCCACCGAAATTGGATGTTTGATATGTTCCAAACAAGCCACAGAACCAATGTTGGCCAATTCATCCATTATACAAGCATCGAGCGTAACTCGACCATCGCGGTCTGGTCGGCCACCATAACCCACACTTCTTTCGTTGGGGTCGGCTTCAACCAATTTCACGCCTTGTTCAACTGCATCAAGCGCTTTTCCACCATTGGCTAAAACTTTCCAAGCGGCTTCATTGGCTTGTAAACCAAAGTTCCAAGTGGAAACAACAACTGGTTTTTGCACTTTTTTGTTTTTATCGGCTACTTCACGGCAAGCTTTTAATGGATTGCTTAAAAAAGCTATTGCCAATGCAGCACTTGATTTTAAAAAAAACCTTCTTTCAGCCATTATTGAGAATTTTTTATTTTTCGCTTAAATGATGTTTACAATAATTCACCGATTTTTTATCCAACATTTTCACTTGAACTTTTAATCTTTCGATAAATAAATCGTAGTTTTTTGCTTTGTTTTTTACCCATAAAACTTCTGACATAGCCGCCATTCTTGGCAAAGCCATATACTCAGCCTGGGCAAATGAAGTAATATATTCTGACCATAAATTGCCCTGCGCACCTAAAATATATTGGCTTTCTTCTGGGTTTAAACCTTCAGGAATGGGTTGAAAATTATAGACATCATTTAAAGTGTTTAAACCACCAAAAGCCAAAGGTTCGTTTTGTTTATCAGCATGCTGATAGTGGTCGAAATAACAAGGTTTTCCGGGTGTCATTACTGCTTTGTGTTTTTGTTTTGCGGCTGCAATTCCGCCTTCATTTCCTCTCCAACTCATCACTGCGGCATTGGGCGCTAAACCGCCTTCCAAAATTTCGTCCCAACCAATAATTTTTTTGCCTTTTGAGTTCACATATTTTTCAATGCGTTGAATGAAATAACTCTGCAATTCATGTTCATCTTTTAGTTTTTCTTCGGCCATTCTTTTTTGGCATTTTGCGCAAGTTTTCCAGCGAGTTTTCGGGCATTCATCGCCACCAACATGAATATATTCTCCTGGGAAAAGTGTTATTACTTCATCTAAAACTTGTTGTAAAAACAGAAAAGTAGAGTCGTTTCCGGCACAAAAAACATCATCAAAAACGCCCCATTTTTTTTCAACTTCAATGGTTTTTCCTTTGCATGAATATTGTGGATAAGCAGCCAAAGCGGCTACTGCATGGCCGGGCATTTCAATTTCGGGAACTATGGTAATGTGGCGTTCGGCAGCATATTGAACCACTTCTTTAATATCGTTTTTTGAATAAAATCCGCCATAATGAATCGTGTCAAACTGATTGTTGCTGTAAGGTCCAACCATTGTTCCCTTGCGCCATCCGCCAATTTCGGTGAGTTTGGGAAATTTTTCAACCGCCAATCGCCAACCTTGGTCATCGGTTAAATGCCAGTGAAACACATTCATTTTATACATGGCCAAATAGTCGATGTATTTTTTCACTTCTTCTTTGGTAAAAAAATGGCGACAAACATCTAAGTGCATTCCGCGCCAGGCAAAAGAAGGCGCATCAGAAATTTTGAGACAAGGCAATTGATTGTTTTTACTGGCATTGATAATTTGTAACAAAGTTTGCAAACCGTAAAAAATGCCTTGTTTCGATTTGGAGGCAATACTTATTTGGTTTTTTTGAATGTTTAATAAATAAGCATCTGGTTTACCAACAGGCAATAATATCAGTTCAATGCTAAAATTTTCAGGCTTTGCTTTTTCGTTTATTGTTAATGACAAATTGCTGTAAAATTGAATTTGTTCTTTTAGCCAATTCGCATCAAAAGCCAGTTCGGTTTTGGTAAATTGAATAACCACATCCTTATGAAGATTAAAAAAACCTTCCTCCATTTTTAAGCTATCAGGTTGTGGAATAATAGCCAATTGAGCGAATGAATTGGCACTGAAAAAACAACAAAAAAGTAAAAAGCAATAAATTTTTCGGGTCATAAAAAATAAAAAAGATGGTTAGTCGAATAAATTAAATAAATCAAAGAATCGCAAACAAATCAAATAAATAAAATTTAGAGCTTGGATTAATTAGATGGAGCTTAATAGTAAGAGAATTAATTTTATAAATTCGTTGATGATTTTAAAACCCTTAACATGTTTAATACAATTGAAATTGATAAAACTAAACTAACAATAATGGGGGTTGAATTCTCTGATTCGAAAACATTAGAAAGCACTGCAAATGCTTTAGGGAGTAATATGTTTGAAGGTTTTAAACCAACACCAAAAGGGGTAGAAATCATTAGGGATTATGTGATGGGAAAAATTTCACTTAATGAGTTGGTGAAATTAGCTAAAGAAAAGGCTTATGTCTGATGCTTATAAATATATTGATCCTGACCATACTTACACTTACCCTGAATCAAGAATTTTAATAAATCTGCTTTATTGATTTGCACACATAAAATGAATTTATTTATTATCAGAATTGATTATTAGAATGGAGTAAAATTTATTTAATTAAAATTTTCAAAATCCTTTAGTAGTTCATATTTTTTTTGAACTGGAATAGTTTCAAAATCATATTCTATATATTTGTTGGTACCATAGAACATTAAATATTGATTTAAAAACAATAAGAGCTCGTTCAAATATTTTGAGCTCACATTTTTACTCTCTAAGCTTTTGAAAAACTCTTCAAAATCTGTACTTGAGTTGAAAATTCTATCACTTGTTGAACTAATTTTATACAAGCCGAATTTAAGTGGGTCAATATCAATTATATCGAATATAAAATTATCAAGATGTTTTTCGAAATCTTTATTAAAAAGAATTTTATTTAATTGTTCACTAAAAATTATTTTTTTCGGATAGGTAATGATTTCAATTTCATAAATTGTATGAAAGATTTGCCAAATAAAATTATTCCAGTCTCCATGCAGCTTTGATTTGAATATTTCTAATGAAATTTCAAACATTTCTTCTTTTTTTAAGAATTTAAATTGCTCAATTTTTTGACAAATTTCTTTTATAATTTGTATTTCATAAGTACTGTTATTTTCATTGTTACTTAAAAGATTTAATAAAAATTCTTTATACTTTTTGGTTTGACGTCCGTAAAATTTATTAGAAATCTTGTTCTTAGAGTCGGATATTTTATTTAGAAAATCAGTAAGATCATATTGTTTAAGTTCTTTTTCATTTTCTTGATATGCCAAGTGAACAATAGCATAAATTAGTTTTTCGAATTCATTTTTATTTTTGCAACCAAAAGCGTCAATAGATTCAAACTTCCTTAATAAATGTAATTTTTTACCTACAGCTACCCAATTTGTAATTTGAGTTTTTAATTCTCGAATGTCTTTGTTATAATAATCGTTAAATTCCTCCTCTGATAAGTCACTTTCCAGCAATCCACTAATAAAGTATTTGTGAAAATTTTCGACTATTATTATTGATAAATTGTTTGGATTTTGAGTTTTGGAGTGATCAAACCAAAATATTTCTTTAATTAATTCAAATACAGGCTCAATTTCAATTTGCTGTAAATTAAAAGCTTCAAAATTTTTATTTAAGTAAATAGATAGATCAAATTGAACAACATTATTAACATCCTTACCTGTAAGGCCATAGTATGAAAATTTGTTTTCAAACCTAGTGACTTTTAGGAAATCATTTCCTTTTGAATTCAAGAGTCCACAAACCTTCGGATATTTAAAACGAAGTAATTCAATTCTCAGAAAGTCATCAAAAAACACATCTTTTTCTACTAATGGGTAATAAACCATGAAATGATTAACAAACCTTTTCACATCCCTATGAGATTTTAAGATATTGAAGATTGCCTTGTTATTTCTATTGAGATTTTTTTCAAAATACTCATTTATTTGTTTCAGATTGTTTGGAAAAGAAATTGAAAATTCTTTTAGCAATGAATTTTTAATTTCAGTAAAATGAATTACAGGTAATTCAGTTGTTTGAAGGAATATTTTCTCCAGATACTTATCATAATTATATGGATTAATTTTTTTTATTGCTTCTAAAACATAACCTTTTTCAAAAGCAACAATAAATTTAATATGTTTAAAATCTGCCAAATTTCGTATTAAACGAATTATACTTTCTATTTCTGTATGTTCCAATCTATCAACATCATCAATAAATACATAAATATCTTTATTTACTTTGGTTATTAAGTTTTCAATTGTTTTTTTCTGACTTTTAATACTGTTATTAAGGAAATCAACATTAATCAAACCTAAAAAGTTGTTTAATAAGCCGCCATCTGGTTTTATAAGTAAATTACTATAAACGGATATTTCATATTTAAGACCCGAGCCAAAGTATTTAAGCTTATTGCTTAATTGTTTGAAAAATTCTGTAATTAAAGATTCCTTTTCAATGTTTAGCCAAGGGTTAAAGTCAATAATTACAGAGTTCGTTTTTTTGAAATTATCCTTTAAAATTTCCAGAAAAGAGGTTTTCCCGCTTCCCCATTCGCCTGTAATAGCAAAGGCTTTAGAAGAATTGTTAGAATCGGTATTTATTATTCTTTGAGCTAGAACATTGGCTAGATCTTTTCTTAAAATAAATTGTTCCTCAGACTTTAAAGCTTCATCTAAAATAAATCTTGGATTTTTTAAAACTTTATCCTCTTTTTTTAGCGCTTTTATTTGATAAAAGTTCTTTGCCAAAAGAAACAATTGTAAAGTAAAAAGTAGAAGTAAAGAATCAAAATATTTTATTGGACTTATGATGTCAAATTCTGTAAATTCCCACACGTTTGATTCATACCATCTATAATACGAGTAAAAAGATACAAAAACAAAGATGTAGTAAGTAAATTCAAATGAAACTAGAAATTTTCTCTTATATAGATCAAAGTATTTTTTAAGGACAATTATTAGAATAGAAAACACAGCAATATCATTTAATATTCCTTTTTCTGGGTATTTCAAAATTTTAGAAACAATCAAATTCGTTATTACCTCTTCTAGCCAACGTCTAAAAAAGATTATTAGTAAAGTGATTATGATTGTTTTGAAAATCCAACTTTTAGATGGAAAAAAATTGATTTTGTCATCATTAGTAGAATTATTTTTAGTTGTTTTTGAAGTTGAAAACATGTGTTATAAAAGTATGGTTTCCCGAAATTAAGTTTAAAAAATCATACAATTTCTAAATGTTAAAAACTAGTCTTAAAATTTTATTTTCCCCAAAAAGAATAGTTTAGAAAAATCAACAATTCAAATTCAAAAAAACTTGCGTAGCTAAATAACTACATTTATATTCGTAGCCAAATAACTACACAATTAAATTCTTTTAGACCTAAAAAATATATTATTCATGAATTTAAGAAGAGATGTTTTTCAAGCCATTGCTGATCCAACACGAAGGGCAATTTTACTGATGGTTACTTCTCAGGCAATGACTGCTGGCGCTATTGCCGCCAATTTTGAAACAGCAAGACCAACAGTTTCAAAACACTTACAAATTTTAACCGCTTGCGAATTGTTGTCGCAACAACAAAACGGAAGAGAAATTTATTACCATTTAAACCCGCAAAAAGTAAAAGAAATTGCCGATTTTATTGAGCCATTCCGAAAATTATGGGATGAAAAATTTGATAAACTAGAAGCGATTATGAAAAATTACAAACCCAAAGTATAATTTACAATGGAAAGAAAAACAAAAGTGAATGCAGAACCCAGCAAACACGATATCATTATTACCAGAGAGTTTGAATTGCCTTTAGAATTGTTGTTCAAAGCTTATACTGAGCCTGAAATTATTGAACAATGGATGGGAAATAAAGTGCTAAAACATGAAAGCAAAAAGCATGGAAGTTATCAATTTGAAACAAGGGATGCAGAGGGAAATGTTTTATTCAAAGCCAATGGCGTGATTCATGATTTTGTTGAAAATGAAAAAATTGTTCGAACTTTTGAAATGGAAAATATGCCTTTTCCGGCTCAATTGGAGTTTTTAGAATTTGAAAAAACAGGTGCTGATTCTTCAAGACTTCAAATACAAATTGTGTTTAAATCTGTTGCCGATAGAGATCAAATGCTAAAACTGCCTTTCGCCAACGGAATAAATATGGCACACAACCGACTTCAAGAAATTGCTAAAAATTTAAAATAAAAAATCATGACAAAAAGAAACAAAATCATTTATTGGATAGCCACCTTATGGCTCAGTTTAGGAATGCTTTCAACAGGCATTGTGCAAATAATTCAAATGGAAGAAGAAGTTCAAAAAATGAAAATATTGGGCTACGAACCATATTTTATGACCATTATTGGCATTTGGAAAATATTGGGCGTTATAGTTGTGCTGATTCCAAAATTTCCGCTTTTAAAAGAATGGGCTTATGCAGGTTTTTTCTTTGTAATGTCTGGTGCCGTTTTTTCACATTTTGCTAAGGGTGATGGCGCCATTGAATATTTTGGTCCTTCATTATTACTAATTTTAACCGTTCTATCTTGGTATTTTAGACCAGCCGAAAGAAAATTATTCTAACAATAAAATTTATGAAAATGGAATTACCCGACAGCCAGCGTGATGTTTTAATTAGAACGTTAAGAGCGCGTTTTGAAAAAAACATTCACCGTCATAAAAATATAGAGTGGGAAAAAGTTCAAGTGAAATTGGAAAAAAATCCAGCAAAATTATGGTCGCTCATTGAAATGGAAGAGAGTGGGGGCGAGCCCGATGTAGTTGACTATGATTCAAAGACAGATGAATTTATTTTTTACGACTGTTCGCCTGAAAGTCCGAAAGAACGGAGAAGTATTTGTTATGACCCCGATGCTTTAGAGTCGAGAAAAGAACATAAACCCAAAAACAGCGCTTTGGGAATGGCAGCTGAAATGGGAATAGAAATTTTGAATGAAGAAGAATACAGAAAACTGCAACAGTTTGGAAAATTCGACACCAAAACATCGAGTTGGATAAAAACGCCCGATAGCATAAGAGCTTTAGGTGGGGCAATTTTTGGCGATTGGCGCTATGGACAAGTATTTATTTATCACAATGGCGCTGAGTCATATTATGGCGGTAGAGCTTTTCGGGGTTCTTTGAGGGTTTAAATTTTCAAAATATTAATTCTATTATATTAATGATGTGAGTTTTGTTTGAAAGTCAAATGCAGCAAACAATGTAACTAAAGTTGCACAGAATGATTTTGAATTAGTGCAATTTCATGACATTAAATGGCTAAAATTTTCAATTTTTTATCTAAAAAGCCATTTCTCAAAAAGAACATCAATTAAAAATATAGGATCATTATGAAGATTAAATCAAACTATCAAATTCTTATTATTGGCGGAGGAACTGCTGGTATTATGGTTGCTGCACAAATAAAAAGGCAAAAGTCTAATGCAACCATTGCCATTATTGAACCCTCCACCAAGCATTATTATCAAGCGGCATTTACATTAGTTGGAGCAGGTACCTATAACTTAGAAGACACTATAAGAAATAAAGCAACACTAATTCCAAAAGGAGTTGATTGGATTAAAGATAAAGCAATCCAAATCTCACCAAATGAAAATGAAGTTGAAACGGAGAATAATGGTATTATTAAATATGAATATTTAGTTTTAGCGCCTGGTTTGGTTTATAACTTTTCTTTAATTGAAGGATTAAAAGAGGCACTTGACAAAGGTGTTGCGTGCAGCAATTATATTGACCCAGAGTTTACTTGGAAAAGTTTACAAAACTTTAAAGGTGGAAACGCTGTTTTTACACAACCATCTACACCTATTAAATGTGGTGGAGCGCCTCAAAAGGCCATGTATTTATCAGCAGATTATTTAAGAAAAAAAGGGCTTTTAAGTAAAACTAATTTAATGTTTGCTACTCCGGGTTCAGTTATTTTTGGAGTTAAAATTATTGCCGATACTTTGATGAAAGTAGTGCTGCGCTATAATGCTAATTTGAAGTTAAATTACAATCCAGTCAAAATTGATGCAGATAAAAAAATTATTTATTTCAAAAACAATACACCTGCTGATAAATCTGAATCGGGTAGAGCTATTGCTGGAGCAACAATTGGTGTTGATGGTTTAGTAGCAGTTCCATTCGATTTTTTACACTTAGCACCTCCGCAATCAACACCTGAGTTTGTTAAATCATTGTGCAATGAAGCAGGTTGGCTAGATGTAAATATTAATTCGCTTCAGCATAATAAGTACAAAAACATTTTTGGACTTGGAGATGTAGCAGCGCTTCCAACCGCTAAAACAGGTGCGGCTATTCGCAAACAAGCTCCAGTTGTCGTTGATAATTTAATGAAATTATTGAGTAATAAAACTGCCGATAATGCCGATTATCAAGGTTATTCATCTTGTCCTTTGGTTACAGGTTATGGAAAAATGGTACTAGCAGAATTTAACTATAAAAACGAATTTACTCCCGACCCTAAGCTAAAACAAATGCTAATTACAGATAGCAGCAAAGAGCATTGGCGTTTATGGATATTGAAAAAATACATGCTTCCGCATTTATATTGGACTAAAATGATGAAAGGAAAAATGTAAAATATTTTTTTAATCCTTAATTAATGCCTATTTAATTGGTAAATCCATCAATTTGATGATGATAAACTAGTTCTATCCAACAAATATTAACCAAACAATATTTTTAAATTCAAATAAATTTTCATTTTTGCTAAACATTTAATGGCTTATGAAAGCAGACGATAAAAACAAGAACAGTATTAGCAACGATTTTGCTTTTGGAAAAAACAATTATGTTATTTTTCTAGCAGGTTTAGGTGTTTTGGCATTGGGTTATATTTTAATGATTGGTGGCGGTTCTGAAGATCCTTATGGTTATTCAGAAGAGGTTTTTAATCCGCGCAGAATTACCTTAGCGCCAATTGTTATTATGTTGGGATTCGCCATTATTTTATTTTCAATTCTGAAAAAACCGAACGACTAATTTTTTTAATTAATCCATAAAAATTGTCGCGAATGAGCTGTTATCTGGCTTTTCGCGACAAATTTATTTTTATACAATTATGTCAACTCTCCAAGCCATTTTGTTAGCCATTGTTGAAGGATTAACCGAATATCTGCCGGTTTCGTCAACAGCTCACATGATTTTCACGAGCTCCTATTTCGGGATTCAAGAAGATGATTTTGTTAAACTTTTTCAGGTTTCCATTCAGTTTGGGGCAATTTTGGCAGTGGTGGCTTTATATTGGAAAAAGTTTTTCGACTTTTCTAAAATCAATTTTTATATCAAATTGGCTGCGGCTGTTGTTCCCGCTTTAGTTTTGGGTAAATTGTTTGACGATAAAATTGATGCTATTCTTGGAAACCCAATTCCTGTTGCTATTGTGTTAATTATAGGTGGATTTGTGTTATTGTTTATCGACAAAATGTTTCAAAATCCACAAGTTTTAAAAGAAGAAGATATAAGCATAAAAAAAGCGGTGACCATTGGTTTTTGGCAATGTTTGGCCATGATGCCAGGTACAAGTCGCTCAGCAGCTTCGATTATTGGAGGCATGCAACAAGGGTTAAACAGAGAAACAGCAGCCGAGTTTTCTTTTTTCTTGGCAGTTCCAACCATGTTGGCCGTTACGGTTTATTCTTTGCTTCTAAAAACCTATGAAGTTTCTCAACTAAAAGGTTATGAATTACTGACTCAAAATTCAGAAAATTTAAAACTGTTTTTTTTAGGAAATGTCATTGCTTTTGTGGTAGCTATTATTGCTATCAAATTTTTTATTGGCATTATTAAAAAGTATGGTTTCAAACCATGGGGATATTACAGAATTGTGGTAGGTATTATATTGCTGGCTTATTTTTCATATTTCAAATAAAATTTATTTGACCTTTTAAAACAGATTATTCATTCATGAAAACTGCCGAAAATTATTTAGAAGGTCAAGTGTTGTTAATCGATAAACCTTACACCTGGACATCGTTTCAGGCGGTGAGTAAACTCAAATATATTTTACGCAAACAATTTAATTTACCCAAAAACTTTAAAATTGGACATGCGGGAACGCTCGATCCTTTAGCAACTGGTTTATTAATTATTTGCACCGGAAAAGCCACCAAAAGCATTGAAAGTTTTATGGGTTTAGAAAAAGAATATACCGGTGAAATTTGTTTGGGCGCCACCACACCTTGTTTTGATTTAGAAAAACCAATCGATAAAACTTTTGATATTTCAAACATTACGGAAGATGATATTTTAAAAACAGCAAAAAGTTTTTTAGGAGAATCAGATCAAGTTCCGCCTATTTTTTCAGCCATTCAAATTGATGGAAAAAGGGCTTATGAATTAGCTAGATCAGGCGAAAGTGTTGAGTTAAAATCGAGAAAAATTATTATTTCTGAATTTGAAATTGTAAAAATTGAAATGCCTAAATTTCAGTTTCGTATAAAATGTAGCAAAGGAACTTATATTAGAAGTATAGCGCGCGATTTTGGAGTGATATTGAATAACGGAGCGCACCTCACAGCATTAAGAAGAACCAAAATTGGAGAATTTATGGTTGAAAATGCTACCAGTCCAGAAAACTTTATTTATTAAATTTCGTGTAAATAAAATTACATTGATAGCTAAAAAAATCTATTTTTGCGGCCTTTAATATTTTAATTCATTATTATGCAATAAGTCTGCTATTTTCAGAGCAATGCATAATTAGACCAACAAAATAAGGATAAACGCAAATGAAATTATCTCAATTCAAATTCAGACTACCTGAAGAACTAATAGCACAACATCCAACCGAAAATAGAGACGAGTCAAGACTTTTAGTACTTGATAGAAAAACTAAAAAAATAGAGCACAAAATGTTTAAAGACATTTTAAACTATTTTGACGATGGTGATGTGATGATTTTTAACGATTCACGCGTTTTCCCTGCCAGAATGTATGGCAATAAAGAAAAAACTGGAGCCAAAATTGAAGTTTTTTTATTGCGCGAATTAGATACTGAAAGCAAACTATGGGATGTTTTAGTAGATCCAGCCAGAAAAATCAGAATTGGAAATAAATTATATTTCGGTGAAGATGATTCAATGGTAGCTGAAGTAATTGATAATACAACTTCAAGAGGTCGTACTTTAAGATTTTTATATGATGGCCCTTATGATGAATTTAAAAAAGCATTGTTTTCTTACGGTCAAACACCGCTTCCAAAATACATAAACCGCGAGCCAGTTGAAGATGATGAGCCGCGTTATCAAACCATTTTTGCGAAACACGAAGGCGCAGTTTCTGCTCCCGTTGCTGGAATGCACTTTAGCCGCGAATTAATGAAGCGTTTAGAGTTAAAAGGTGTTGATTTTTCTTATTTAACGCTTCATGTTGGTTTAGGTGGTTTCCGTCCGGTTGAAGTTGAAGATTTAACGAAACACAGAACCGATTCTGAGCAATTAGAAATTACTGAACAAGCTTGCGATATAGTAAACAAAGCTTTAGATAACCGCAAAAAAGTTTGTGCCATTGGTACATCAGTAATGCGCGGAATTGAAACTTCGGTTTCTAGTTATTCGCGTTTAAAACCATACACAGGATGGACGAATAAATTTATTTTTCCTCCTTATGATTTCAGTATTGCCAATTCAATGGTGTGTAATTTCCATTTACCTGAATCTACTTTGTTAATGCAGATTTGTGCATTCGGTGGTTATGATTTAGTGATGGAAGGTTACAGAGAAGCGATTAAAGAAAACTACAGATTTTTATCATATGGCGATGCCATGTTGATTCTTTAAAAAAATCATGCAAAAATATATAGTCATTGTTGCTGGTGGAATGGGTAAACGCATGGAAAAGCCCATTCCTAAGCAGTTTTTGGAAGTGAACGGACGACCTATTTTATTTTACACAATAGAAAAGTTTTTTCAATACGATAATACCATCAATGTGTATTTGGTTTTGCCCTCTGACCATATTGACTATTGGAAAACACTTTGCGAAAAATTTAACTTCCCTATTAAACACAAAATTGTTGCTGGTGGCAGCGAACGATTTTATAGTGTGAAAAACGCCATTGACACCATTGAAGGTGAAGGTTTAGTTGGCATACACGATGGAGTAAGACCTTTTGTAAGCGCAGAAACCATTGAAGCATGCTACAACACTGCTTTAGAAAAAGGAAATGCGATTCCTGTTGTTAAATTAAGTGATTCAATTCGCCAGATAAGTCAAAATAGCAGCGAAGCTGTATCAAGAAAAAATTTCAGAATAGTACAAACACCTCAGTGTTTCAAATTGCGTTTGTTAAAGAAGGCTTATCAGCAGCCATTCAATGATTTTTTTACCGATGATGCCAGTGTTTTGGAATCATTTGGCGAAAAAATCAATTTAGTAGAAGGAAATTTTGAAAACATCAAAATAACCACCCAATTTGATTTGTATTTAGCGGAAGCTATTATCAAAGATTTGAAATAATTCATCAATTGCCCGGGGTTTAAACCCCGGGCAATTGAAATGAAACAAATAATTTTTTATCTCAATTTTGCTCCGGCTTTTTCTTCTAATGTTTTTTGAATTTTAGCCATAACCGATTCAATTTGTTTGTCGGTTAATGTTTGTTTTTCATCTAACAATATAAAACTTAAAGCATAGGATTTTTTATTGGCTTCTAAGTTTTTGCCCTCGTAAACGTCAAATAAATTTACTTCTTTTAATAAATTACGTTCAGCTTGTAAAGCCAATTCTTTTAATTGACCAAACTCAACTGATTTATCAACCAATAAAGCTAAATCTCTTCTTACACTTGGGAATTTTGGAATTTCGGCAAACTTTTGATGTTTGGTATTGAAAAATTTGAAAATAGCATTGAAATTAAAATCCGCATAATAAACTGCTTGACTGATGTCCATTTTTTTCAAAGCAGATTTATCAACCGAAGCAACAAATCCAATAATTTCTTTTCCTAATTTAAATTGAATGCCATAGCTATAAAGCTTTTCTGAACTGAATTTTTCAGTTTTCACACCACTCATTCTAAGTTTGGTAAAAAGTGCTTCAGCAATAGATTTTAAATAGAAAAAATCGGCTTCAACTTCTTTTTCTGACCAATTTTCGTTGAATTTTGCACCAGTTGAAATCAAACTGAATTTTTCGGTTTCTTCAAAATCTTTATCCACCGCATTGCTTACTGCGCCTGTTGAACGATAAACATTTCCGAATTCGTAAAATTTAAGATTGTCGTTTTTACGGTTTAAGTTATAGGCTATTGATTCTAAATTTCTAACCAATAAACTTGGACGAAGCACATTTAAATCTTGACTAAGCGGATTTTTTATCCAAACCAAATCTTTGGTTTCGCAAATAGGCAATACTTCGGTGTATAAACTGGCCGCTGTTAATGAGTTATTGAGCGTTTCATTAAAACCATTGCTGCTTAAAAAATCAGCTATTTGATTTCTAATTTTATCACGATTAGGTTTTGGAGAATTAACTACTGAAAGTTTTACAGCAGATGGAATTTCAACATTGTCATAACCGTAAATGCGCAGAACTTCCTCAATTACATCTATTTCGCGCTGAACATCAACTTTAAATGGCGGAACGCTTAGTGTGTAATTATTTTCTGATTGAGCTACAAACTGAATACCTAAACCACTAAAAATGGCTTCAATGGTAGTTTTTGGGATTTCAATCCCAGTTAAACGTTGGCAGTTTTCTAAACTAAAATTGAAACTAAAATCGCTAATTGGCTTTGGATAAATGTCGGTAATGGTTGAACTTATTTCGCCACCACAAACTTCTTTTATTAAAAGTGCAGCTCTTTTTAAAGCATAAACAGTAATGTTAGGATCAGTTCCTCTTTCGAAACGGAAAGAAGCATCTGTTTTTAAATCATGTTCTTTCGAGGTTTTACGAACGCTAACAGAATTAAAATAAGCACTTTCTAAAAATATATTTTGCGTTTCAGATGAAACACCAGATTGAATACCACCAAAAACACCTGCAATACACATAGGCTCTTTGGCATTACAAATCATTAAATTTTTGCTGCTAAGTTTGCGTTTTTCGCCTTCTAAGGTTGTAAATCCAGTTCCATCAGCCAGCGTTTTTACAAAAACTTGATTTCCTGAAATTTTATTGGCATCAAAAGCATGTAATGGCTGTCCTAATTCATGTAAAACGTAATTGGTAATATCAACTACATTGTTGATGGTTCTTACTCCAATGGCATCTAATTTATGCTTCAACCAATCTGGTGATTCAGCTACTTTTACATTTGAAATTGTTAAAGAAGAATATCTTGGACAAGCTTCTGAATCTTCAATAGAAACATGAATGTTTAGCTTTTCATTGTCAATTTTGAATCTTTCTACTTCGGGAAATTGAAGAGAAATTTGTTCACCTCTTGCGGCTAAATAAGCTACTATATCGCGGGCAACACCAATGTGCGAAGCTGCATCGCTTCTGTTGGGCGTAAGTCCTATTTCAAAAACAAAATCGTTGGCAATTTTAAAATAATCGGCTGCGGGTAAACCAATAGCAGTTTCGGCAGGTAAAACCATAATTCCTGCATGACTTGTACCTAAACCAATTTCATCTTCTGCACAAATCATTCCTTCCGAGGCTTGGCCACGAATTTTTGATTTTTTAATTACAATGAAATTTCCATCGGGAAAAGTAACTGTTGTTCCTTCTGTGGCCACAATTACTTTTTGACCTGCAGCAACATTGGGTGCACCACAAACAATGTTAAGCGCAGTTCCTGTTCCAATATCAACCGTGGTTAAACTTAGTTTATCGGCATCGGGATGTTTTTCTCGAGTTAAAACATGGCCTGTTACAAAACCTTTTAATCCGCCTTTAATGGATTCATACTTTTCAATTCCTTCTACTTCTAAACCAATAGAGGTAAGAATTTCTGAAATTTCTTCAGGATTTTTTTGGATGTTGATATATTGCTTGAGCCAGTTATAGGAGATTTTCATAAATTAATTTTGCCTTTTAAAAACTTGGGCGAATGTAAATAAATGAGGGTAATGTGACAATAAAACCATTCATTTAAAAACATTCGCCCAATAGCGAAAATCTTACTAATTAACTTTTATAAGTCGTTTGATTGCAATAACTTTTTCTGGGGTTTCAAATCTTAAATAATAAACACCATTGGCTAATTCGTTGCCCATAAATTGAGGCTCATAGAAATTAGATTTAACGCTAGTTATTACTTTTCCTTTGTCGTCTAAAATTGTTAGAGTCAGAATTTCATTAAAGTCAGATTTAACAACAAACTGCCCTCTGGTAGGATTAGGGAAAATACTGATGCTATTTTCTAACTCAATTGAATTTATACCCACAGGATTCATGTTGGTTACAACTACTGAATTTGAAATATTTTGACAACCTTGAGCATTTTCAATAATTAAATAATAAGTGGCATTCATTTGAAGTTCAAGTGTGCTGTTTCCTGAACTTTGAATCAAAGTATCGTTTCTATACCAGTTATAAACAAAGTTTCCAGAAATGGTAGAAACTAAGAAATTACCATTTTGCGAAATGGTTGGTGCGTTTGGCTTGTTGTTTTTAATTACACTTACACTATTTGACTCAAAACTTTCGCAATTATTAAACGGATCTTGTGAAATAGACGTGTAATTTCCAGTTTCTTTCACATAAATGGAGTTTCCAGTTTTCCCATTCGACCAAACAATAAAGTTTCCTGTACTTACTAATCTAGTGCTATCACCATCACAGAAAGTATTATTTCCTAGAATATTTACAGTCGGACGAATAGCTCTTGGATTTACAAATACCGAAACTGTGCTTGAAACAGGACTTTCACAACCATTTTGATTGATATAACGAACATTATATGAGCCTGGTTGAGAAACAATTATTGGATTAGTGGTTTGTCCATTCGACCAAATAACATTGTTTTGATTACAAATTAACTCTACTGTTTCACCTTCGCATAAATTTAAAGAACCATTGGCCACAATTACCGGAGCAATTGGCTGATTGTATTTTATGCTGGTAAGTAAGTTACTTTGATTACTGATACAACCATTTGCATCAATTACCCTTGCCCAAATATTTTGGGTTTGGTAAACCACTAAAGGATTGGTAGTTAAATTATTATTCCAAACTAAACCAGTAGAAATATTGGCGCTTATAATGGCTGAGTCAGAGAAACAAAAGGCCAAAGGAGTAACTGCTGAAATAACAGGAGCTGCTGGATTTGGTGTTACAGTAACGGTAAAACTTGCTTCTGACTGATTGCCGTGAATGTCGATAGCTCTGTAAGTAACGGTGCTAGTCCCAATTGGATAAATTGATCCGCTTGCCAAACCTGATATTCTTTCAAGGTTTGAAATGCCACAATTATCACTAGCAGATGGATTAATAAATGAAACTTGTGTGCCTTCACAAGCGGTTATATTGCTTGGTAAGTTATTAATAACTGGCAATTGATTATCTAAAACAGTAACTGTGAAAGATACATGGGCTGTATTGTTAGCATCATCAACAGCTGTATAATTTACAGTTGTTGTTCCAACAGGAAATGAACCACCGCTCGTAAAGTTAGACAAAACATTAGCGCTGCAATTATCAACCACACTTGGAGGAATCCAATTAACTATTGCCGAGCACAAATTAGGGTCAGCATTTACAGTAATGTTGTTGGGTACATTAATAAATTCTGGTGCCTCGTTATCATAAATATAAACAGTAAAGGATTTTGAGCTTGAATTTCCAGCTGGATCAGTTAATTGATTGGTAACTGTTGTTAAACCAATTGGCATAAATGCCCCACTGCTGTAATTGCTATTTAAAGTAGCACTGCAATTTTCAATGATGGATGGATTAGTCCAGTTAACAACTGCACCGCATAATCCTGGTGTATTAGTAATTGAATAACTTGTGAAATTGCTAGCAAAAATTGGCGTAATAGTGTCTAAAACTGTAACAATTGAAGTGGCTGAACGGTTATTTCCATTGTTGTCAGTAACAGTGAAAATAACATTGTTTGAACCTAAGTCACTACAGTTGAAGCTTGATTTCGATAGGCTATAACTTGCAATTCCGCAAATGTCAGAACTGTTATTATTTATTTGAGCAGTGGTAATATTGGCAAGCCCATTCTGATTTAAATAAACAGTAACATTATTTGCGACAGCTAAAGGTTTTATGGAATCAATCACAGTAACAATAGCTTGTGCAGTTCTAAAATTTCCTGAATTATCGAAAGCAGTTAAGTTTACTTGATTTTGACCAACATCATTGCAATTAAACACAGTTTTTGAAAGAGTCATATTAGCAATACCGCAAGCATCAGAACTATTATTGTTTATTACCACTGGAGTAATTCCTGCTTGTCCACTAGCTGTTAAATACAAATTGATGTTTTGGGTATTAACAATTGGTTTGATGGTATCAATTACAGTTACAATAGCATTGGCTGTTTTGCTATTTCCATTTACATCAGTCACCAATAATTGGATGGTATTTGCTCCTAAATTGGCACAACTAAAGTTTTCTTGAGAAATACTTAAACTAGCAATTCCACATGCATCAGAACTATTGTTGTTTAGCATTTGAGCAGTTATGCTAGCTTGACCTATTGTATTTAAATAAACTGAGATGTTTTGGGTATTCACCATCGGCTTCACAGTATCCAAAACAGTAATTAAAGCAGTGCTTGTATCTTGATTTCCTTCGCTGTCTATAACGGTTAAAATGATTGTATTAGCGCCTATATCATTGCAATTAAATGTACTTTTAGAAATGTTTAGGTTGGCTACAAAACAATTATCAGTGCTACCATTATTTACCATTTGAGGAGTGATAGTTGTTTCTCCGTTTTGATTTAAATAAACCGTTAAATTTTGAGCAGTTGCATTTGGTTTAATACTATCCATCACATTTATAATGGCTTGCGCTGAACCTATATTTCCTGAATTGTCGGTTACAATTAAATCAACTTGGTTGAGGCCAATATCATTGCAATTAAAATTAGATTTCGAAATACTAATATTTGAAATGCCACATGCATCGAAACTATTGTTGTTAACCTCGTTTGCTGTGATGTTTGTATTGCCTGAATTATCCAAATAAACCGTAAGATTTTGTGTATTAGCAATTGGCTTTATTGTATCTAAAACGGTTATTGTAACTGAATGGCTATTGCTGTTTCCATTTACATCAGTTGCTGTGAAATTGATAGTGTTCAATCCAAGATGGGTGCAATTAAAGTTTGATTGCGAAATGTTTAAGCTGGCAATGCCACAATTATCAAAACTGTTATTATTAACCATTTCAGGCGTTATAGTTTTTTCGCCATTTTGATTCAAATAAACAGTAATGTCTTGTGCATTGATGATTGGTTTTACAGTATCAATTATGGTTACCACAAAACTTTGTTGAACATCATTTCCTGATAAATCACTTGCAGTGTAATTAACTGTGCTTTGACCAACCGCAAAATAATCTCCTGATTGGAAATTGCTAGTTAAGCTTGTTGCACAATTATCAATAATGGAAGGAATAGTCCAGTTTATATTGTTTCCACAAATATTGCTTAATGCAAAATCAGAAATTGAATTGAAATTGGTAGCAAACTGAGGTGTTATGGTGTCTAAAACTAAAACATTGGCAATGCTTGTGGAAGTGTTTCCAGCATTGTCAGTTACAGTTAATGTAATTTGATTTTGACCTAAATGATTACAATTTAAGTTTCCATTGTTTATGCTTAAATTGGCTATTCCGCAATTATCCGTGCTACCATTGTTTATTTGATTGGCATTGATTTGTGCTTCACCATTATTATTCAAATAAACGGTTAAACCTTGGCTCTGAGCAATAGGAGCCGTTAAGTCTGAAATTGTAACAGTAGTTTGGTTGCTGTTTATATTTCCATTGTTATCTATTACATAAAGAGTAACAAGGTTTGAACCAATATTTGAACAATCAAAACTATTTGGAATAACATACATCGAATCAATTCCGCAATTATCGCTGCTGTTATTGTTTACCATTTGAGCAGTAATATTTGCTGCACCTTGATTATTTAATGAAATGTTTAAAGTTTGAGTTAAAACAACTGGTTTTACGGTATCAATTAATGTTACCACAAAACTTGCATTGCTGCTTCTGTTGTTCGCATCAACAACTGAATAAGTAATTGTTGTATTTCCAATATTAAATATTGAACCTGAATTTAGGTTGACAGATGAGCTGGCAATGCCGCAATTATCGCTAAAACTTGGACTAGCCCAATTGATAGTTTTAGAGCAAGAAATGTCATTTATATATTCCGTAAAGTTATTTGGTAAATTGCTAATTATTGGATTTTGATTATCAATTACTGTTACTGGGAAAGAGGCAGAGCTGCTATTGTTGGCGGCATCAGTGGCAGAAATTAAAATAGTTGTTGTGCCAATTGGGAAAACAGAACCTGAAGCATGACTTAAAAAGAACTGCGTTCCAGGACAATTATCGAAAATATTTGGAGCAGTCCAAGTTACAACTCCCGAACACAAGCCAGGCGAAGTATTTACAATGACATTTTGAGGTAAATTAGAAATGGTTGGCGCTTGATTATCTGTAATAATTACATTAAATGAATATTGACGCGAATTTCCGCTTGCATCAGTAGCAGTGTAAGTGACTGTGGTTGTTCCTTTAGGGAAAAACTGTCCAGGTTCATGACTTGAAACTAAATTTACTTCACAATTGTCAGATGCAGTTGGTGCAGTCCAAAAAACCATTCTTCCGCACAAACTACCTGTTGTAGTTGCAGTTATATTGCCTTGAGTAGAAAAAATTTGAGGTTTAATGGTATCAACAACTAAAATATTTTGAGATACAGTTTTCGAATTTCCATTTACATCAATTGCAGTAAATTGTATAGTATTAATTCCTTTTTCGTTACAATTAAATTGGCTTTTATTGATACTTATATTGCTAATTCCGCAAGCATCGTTGCTGTTGTTGTTTACTTGATTGGCTGTAATGCTTGTTTGTCCATTTTGGTCTAAATAAGCTGTAACATTTTGAGTTAATGCCAAAGGTTTTACCGTATCAATTACATTAACAAGTGCTTGAGCTGATCTGCTATTTCCGTTATTATCAACTACAGTCATCACCACTTGGTTAGCACCGACATTGCTGCAATCGAAATTGGTTTTTGAACTCGTTATGGTATCAATTCCGCAAGCATCGCTGCTTCCATTGTTAATGCTGTAACCATTTATATTGGCTTGTCCGTTGGCATTTAAATAAATACTAATGTTTTGGCTTGTTGCAATTGGTTTTATAGTATCAAAAACCGTAACAGTAACGCTAGCAGTTTTGCTATTTCCATTTACATCAATGGCAGTAAATTGAATTGTATTCAAGCCAATTTCAGAACAATTAAAATCATATTTAGAAATGAAAACGGTGTCGATGGAACAATTGTCATAAGTACCTGCATTAATGTTATTGCTAGCAATACTAACTTGACCCGCATTGTTCAAATAAGCATTAATGTTTTGTGTAATAATGGTTGGAGTTATGGTGTCAATAATGGTAACTTCAATGTTGGTAGTTTTTATATTTCCATTTACATCTTCAACCGAATAAGTAATATTATTTAACCCAACATGATTGCAATTAAAACTACTTTGACTCAAATTTTTAGATGCAATTCCGCAAGCATCATTCGAACCTAAATCAATGTCATTAGGGATAAAGCTTGCTGTTCCGCTTGCATTGAGCGCCAAAGTGATTGATTGGCTTAAAATTTTTGGTTTAATAGTGTCAAAAACATTAACCGTTGCGAGTTTTGTTCTAATGTTGCCACTTCCATCGGTTACTGTTAATATTACAGTGTTGGCACCAACATTACTACAATCGAAATTTTCTTTATCGATAGCCAAACTCACAGTGCTGCAATTATCAAAACTGTTATTATTAACTTGATTGGCATTGATAGAGGCATTACCCAATGAATCTAAATAAATAGATAAGTTTTGAGTTTGAGCAATTGGTCTAACAGTATCAATAACATTAACATTTGCCGAACATGAATCAGAATAATTGAGGTTATTAGTTATTTTCAGCCATACTTGATTCGTTCCTAAATTGCTACAATCAAAATTTACTTTCGAGCTAGCGCGATTAGCTATTCCTACCAAACTGCTACTGCCGTTATCAATTTGATTTACATTTAAAACTGCCGAACCACTGGTATTTAAATACAAATTGGTGTTTTGGCAAGCTACAGTTGGTAAAACCTCAATAACAAAAACATTGGTAGTACAAGTTCTTTCATTTCCTGAAATATCATAAGCTGTTAACGTAATGCTATTATTTCCTGCTTCTGAGGCCACAAAATTGCTTTGACTTAAGTTGTAATTTGTAATGGCACAATTGTCAGATGAAAACTGAATAACATCAGTAGGCACAATAGAAGCATTTCCTAAAGCATTTAGTATTGCTGTGTCTGTCTTGCAAATTAAAATAGGAGCAATTGTGTCAATAACTGTAACTACTGCATTGGCTGAAGCTTGATTGCTATTAACATCAGTGGCTGTTAAAACGATTGAATTTTGACCTAATTCTGAGCAATCAAAAGCATTTTTGTTAATGCTAATCGATTGAACTCCACAATTATCAAAACTGTTATTATTGATTTGATTTTCAGTAATATTTGCTAAACCTGAGTTATTTAAATAAACATTAATATTTTGAGTTAAAACACTTGGTTTAATTGTATCAATTACAGTTACAGATGCCCAAATTGTATCGAAGTTTCCATTGACATCCGTTACAGTCAATTTTACTTGATTAATGCCAACATTCGAGCAATTGAAATTGGTTTTGTTTAAACTTAAACTTTGAATGCCACAATTATCATAACTGCCATTGTTTATTTGAGCAGCTAAAATGTTTGATGTACCTGATGCATTTAAATAACTAACAATATTTTGAGCCGAAACAATTGGTTTAATGGTATCAATTACGGTTACTGCAGCCGAAGCGGAATCAATATTTCCATTTACATCTGAAACGATTAAATAAACAGTGTTTGTGCCAACATTCGAGCAATTAAAATTCGATTTATTTAAAACCAAATTCTGAATTCCACAATTATCTAAACTACCATTGTTGATAGCATTTACTGTGGTTGAAGCTTCACCATTTTGATTTAAAAATATCTGATGATTTTGAGTTGTAACTATTGGTTTAATGTTATCAATAACCGTAACTAATGCAGCAGCAGAATCTACATTGCCATTTACATCTGTAGCTTTCAAATAAACGGTATTCACACCAATATTTGAACAGTCGAAACTCCATTTGCTAAGCGATAATCCTGAAACAGAACAATTATCAAAACTTCCATTATTTATTTGATTGGTATTGATAGAAGCATATCCATTTGCATCTAAATTGATGCTGATGCTGTTTGTTAAAACGCTTGGTTTTATTGTGTCATAAACAAAAACATTAGCTTGCGCTGATTGAGTATTTCCATTTACATCTGTAACGGTTAATATAACAGTGTTTGAGCCAACATTGCTGCAATTAAAGGTGTAATTATTTAAAGATAGACTTTGAATTCCGCAATTATCAGAACTTCCATTGTTAATCTGATTGGCTTCAATGCTGGCTGCGCCTTGCTGATTTAAATAAACTGAAATGTTTTGAGTAATAACATTTGGTCTAATAGTATCAATTACAGTAACTGTTGCCAAAGCAGAATCTTTGTTTCCATTTACATCAATAACTGATAGATAAACTGAATTGGAACCAACGTTGCTACAATTAAAATTGCTTTTGCTCACCGCCAAAGTTTGAATGTTACAATTATCGCTGCTGGCATTGTTAATGTCATTGGCAGTTATGCTTGCTTCAGCATTTGCATTTAAGTAAATGCTTACATTTTGAGTGTTTACAATTGGTTTTAAAGTATCTAAAACGGTAATGGTGGCAGTAGCCGAATCTTTGTTATTGTTGTTATCAGTAACAATTAAGTAAACAGAATTATTGCCAATATTGCTACAATTAAAACTAGTTTTTGATAAACTTAAATTGGCAATTCCGCAGCTATCCCAGCTGTTATTATTTATATCATTAGGAATGATGGATGCATTTCCTGATGCGTTTAGGTAAATATTTTTGTTATTGGTATAAACACTTGGTTTCACTAAATCTTCTTGAATAATTGTAAATGCTTGTTGAGTTTCACAACCATTATTGTCTATTATTTCAATTGAAAAAGTCCCTTCTTCTATATTTTCAAAAAAACCTGAATTATTTAAGGTTTGGTTGTAGGCATAACTATAGGGAGCAGTTCCGCCTGAAGCTGAAACTTGAACATTTCCTGTTTCATTTCCTGAACACATTACATTCATTGTTGATATTACCGATGAACTTAGGGCAGAAGTTGGTTGCGAAATAGTTATGGTTTTATTGTATACACATGCATTTTGGTCAGTTACCGTGTAAACATAAGTTCCTGAAGGTAAGTTGCTAAAACTTAATCCTTTTCCTAAATTAGGATTTGTAGAAACGACAATTTGCCCAGTTCCACCTGAGAATGCCATTGAAAATGCTCCTGTGCTATCGCCAAAACAATTCACATTAGTTTGGGAAGTAATGGTTGAATAAAGTGAATCAGGTTGTGTAATAGAAGCAGAAACCTCGCCTTTACAATTATTTGAGTCCGAAATTTTTAACGTGTAATTTCCAATGGTGAGATTAGTTGCATTGGAAGCGCTTCCTCCGCTTGGCAACCATTGATAATTATAAATGCCATTTCCACCTGAAGCAGTTACATGTATTTCTCCATCGCTTCCTCCATAACAGCTTACATTTTCAAGCAAACTTACATTCCCTGAAATAGCTGCTGGAGCTTGATTAATAATAATAGGATTACTTAAATAACTCACAGAGCAATTGTTCAGATTTTGAACCCTAACCAAAACATTGTAGGAGCCGTTTGCTAAATTACTAAACACATTATTGGTTTGCCAAGTTGAGCCATTATCTATACTATATTCTAATGTTCGAGTTCCAGAAGCTGAAATAGTTATTTTCCCCAAAGAGTCAACACATTTTGGTTGAATACTGCTTACTGAGTTAATAATTGGAAGAGGTACAACCGTAACATTTGATTGTGTAGAAGTGATACAAGCCCCACTATTTGCGTTGGCAGTTAAAGTATATGTTCCTGATTGTAGCGGAGTTGCAGTGGTGTTTTTATTAAATGGAAAAATAATTCCAGGGCCAGTCCAAGAGTAACTTACTGTTGCTGTGGAATTTGCATTGGTTGTTAAATTTAAATTCTGACCATAACAAATTGTTGTGTCTATAGGACTAATTACTAAATCTTTAACAATAGGATGGATGGTAAATTCTGTAGTTGAACTGCAGGATAAATAATTGTAAGTAGCTGTGTAAGTTAAAGGTAAATTTGTTCCCGCAGGCAGCGTAATTTCAACTGTATCGTTATCAGTTCTGTTTAAATAAGTGGAAGGTGACCAATTAATTGTTAATCCATCAGGAATGTAATTATTTGGCATAAGGGCAATCAAAGTTCCTGAATTAGCATTAGTCGGACAAAGCCCGTCTGGTCCTTTTATTCTATCTATTCCTACAATTTCGAGCGGAAAACCTATTGTAGTGCTTCCAACCGTAGGGCAATAATCATCTTTAAGACGAAGTGTAAATGTATAAGAACCAACATTTTCGCTAGTTGATACTAATGAAACATTAAATGTGGCTGGGTTTGTTCCGGTTTTTGTGAAACTAACACCTGGAACATTAGTAGAAATGTTTATTACATCATTGGCCGTATCACCATCGAAAACATCGACATCAAAATTTAAAGTTTGACCCGCACAAACAGTGAATTTTCCGTTTATAAATGTTCCACCTGAAATATTATAGGGTTGAGATGTAGTAAAATTTGGGTAATTATTTCCGCAATTGTACACAGTAATTTGCATGTCGCGCATTACAGATCCAATAATTGCTCCATCGCGGTATTCAGTAACTTTTACATTCACCACACCAGTTCTAGCCTGTGTAGGAAAAGCAGTTATGTTTCCTGTATATGAATCTAAAGTAAATGTTCCATTGAGAGGTTGGGTTGCGCTAAATCCAGAGGCATAGGTTACACTTTGAGGTGTTGTACCTGTACCGGCTCCTCTGTAGGCAGGAATTAATGAGTAAACCAAAGAGTCACCATCTTCATCATAAGCCCCTTGATTGTAAGTAAAACTTTTGTTTATACAAATAAATGGAACTGGTTCTGTTATAAAAACTGGAGAACTGTTACATTCTGATAAGGTGTTGTTTATTATTGCTTCTATGTATGTGTTTTGGCTACCTGGATTAGATAAAGTTGTTACAGCATTATTTCTGCAACATAAGTCATAAGAAATCCTCCAATCATCGCAATTTGCAATGGTTATTATTCCTTCGTAGATGTGCAACTGAACACCTACAAAAGTTTCACCACCTGCACATTCGCTAGATTGAGTAGAGCACATAGGACTTACATCTTGTGGTGTATTTACTCTTGGAATGTTTTGTGTGCGATTTACGTTACAAGCAGTTGATCTAATTCTAATGGAGGCAGGTGAGGTTGCATTAATACCGTTGCAATCTCTGTAAAAACTTAAACGAACCCTATATTGATTGTTTCCTAAACACTTATAGGTTAAATCTGCTCCCATGGCATGGGTTGCATAGGTTTTTGCGCTTAAAACACTAAAGAATATAAATAGAAAAAAAAGTCTAATTGTATAAAATTTCATAAGTCTAGTCATTATCTGTTTTGCAAAGTTTTTACCTCAGAAAACAGCTTGGAAAGATAGGTTTTTCTTGTTAATAAGTCAAAAAAAATATCTGTATTGGCTTGATTTGATTGAATCTAATGAATGTTAATATCATCTGCTAATTTCAAACTTCAATAAGAAAATAATTATGGCAATGGTTATAGCAAGAACTATTAAAATTCGAGTTTTGATGTTTTTCATAAATTTTCAATGCTTAGTACTGAAAATCGAATTAACACAATTATTAACTAATGGCTGCGCCTCAAATAGGCCTCGAAAAATTTAAATAACTGATTACTATTCAGTTATGTTTTTATAAGCAATTTCAGAAAGATGTTTGTATAAATCAACCGATTCATCAAGATTCAATTTTTTACGAATTCTATATCTTAGTGCCCTTACTGCTTTTTCAGACCTTTGCAGCGTGTAAACTATATCATCCATGCTGTAATTCATTAAAATCATTACGCACAATAATTGCTCTCCTGGATTTGTTTTACCTAATTTTTCATCTAAAGTTTCTAAAAATTCAGGATAAATTTGTTTAGCCTTTGCTTCTAATTCAGCAAGCAAATCATTTTCAGATTGCTGATTCAATATTTCTCGCATCACTTGTATGTGAGGTTTCGAATTAGGGTCTTTTTCTGATTCAGTCAGAAGATTTAATCTGTCTTTTAACTCCTGATTCACTTTTTGTTGACGCATAACCAAACTAACATGGTCTCTTAGTTCAATATTTAAAATTTCATTTTTTTCAAATAATAATTGCTGTTCTTTTTCTTTTAAACTTAAACGTTCTTCAAAAATTGATTTCTCGAATTGTAATTTCTCTTCATTAAAAATTTTCTCTTGGATTCTTTTTTTCTTTTGCTGTAGATAAAGCAGAACTAAAACAAAAGTTACTAAAAACAATAAGAAGGTTATGGTAATTAAATAAATCTTGTTCTTTTTATAATTTTCATTTTCCAATTGCAATTTCTGATTCTCTGCTTGTTTTAATTCTGTTTCATACTTTATAAACAATTCTTCTCTCAACTTTTCAATTCTGCTATCAGCAATCAAATCTTCTATGCTGTCTTTTTTAAATTTTAACTTTATGTAAGTAGAGAAATCATTTTTGCTTAATGCAATAATTTCTTTCACCAATAATAAATCATAATTATTACTCATTGAAAGTTCATCAATATTGGTGGTAATGGAATCTAATAAGTTGAGTAATTTTTTTTCTTTGTTTTTAGCCATAGCAATTGGTGCATATCCACTCAAGCTATTCAAAAAGCCATCATAAAAGGGATATTTTAAAAAATAGGTAAATGACTTTTCGTAATAAAACATGGCGCTATCATATTGTCCGAGTTTAGCAAAAGCATTTGCTTGAAGGTTATAAGCTGACCTTAAGTTTTTAAGTTGACCATTTTTAAATAATTCCTGCTCCGCAACTTTGGCAAAGTAAAGTGATGAATCGGCTTTATTTTTTTTTAAGTAAATGATTGATAATGTATTGTAAAATGAACTAATATATTTGTCGAAATTATTTTCCTTGGCATTCTTAATTCCTTGAATTGCGGTTTTTTTAGCCAAATCATCCATGTCCATTTTTTCAAAAAACAAGGTTAGCTGCCTCTCGAAATAGTTTTGAGCTTTTAAATTATCAATCTTGTTCTTTTTTGCTAAAATTTCCATGGCCATGTCTATGGCTATTTCTCGTTTGTCAATGTCTATGTAGGCAAACATCAAATTAGCCTTATTTACCAACGAATCATTTAGCGTAGTGTTTATGTCAAAAAACTTTTCTCTCTTCAAATAACATTCTATTGCTTTTTCACGATTTCCTTTCATAGCATAATACACATAAGCCAATAGAGGTAATAGCTTTTGTAAAGCTTTTTTGTTTTTATCAATGATTAATTGAGAAATTATTTTTTCCGTTATATAAATAGCACTATCTGCATTTTTTGAAGCAAAGTCGTTTAGCTGACTTTGAAATTTAACAGAAAAATTATTTAGGCTATCTTCAGGTTGTTGACTCCATTCTTTATAGCTTTTTTCGAAATTAAGTGATTGAGCAGAAGCTGACTTGTTGGCTAAACAGAAGGAAATGTAAATCAGTGTAATTATTTTCAATCTGTAAAAAAATGCAAACAATGGTTTTACAAGAAAATAAATATTCAAGTTTCAAATTAATTAGGCCTTAAATGTAGTGATTGGCTTGATATTTTGAATATTATTAAAAAAAATAGGTTAACTCACATTTGAATTAACCTATTGATTGAGATAAGATAATTATTTATACTAATGTTATATCAAATTGAACTAAATCAATAAACATTTGAATGCGTGCGTCTAATTCTTCTTCAGAAATATTCTCTAACCTTTCAGTACCAAATTTTTCAACACAGAAAGATGCTGTTGCTGAACCATAAATGATAGCACGTTTCATATTTTCGAAGGAAGTGTCTTTAGTGTGAGCAATGTAACCAATAAAACCGCCAGCAAAACTGTCGCCAGCACCTGTTGGATCAAACACATCTTCAAGCGGCAAAGCTGGAGCGAAAAAAACCTGGTTTTGATCGAACAACAATGCACCATGTTCACCTTTTTTAATAATCAAATATTTAGGGCCCATTCTTAATATTTTTTGAGCAGCTTTTACCAAAGAATATTCCCCAGATAACATTCTTGCTTCTTCGTCATTGATGGTTAAAACATCCACTTTTTCTAAAACAGCCTTCAAATCATTGATAAATGTTGGTGTCATCCAAAAGTTCATTGTATCTAAAACAATTAATTTCGGGCGATGAGTTAAATTATTTATTACTTGCATCTGAATAGCAGGCACTAAATTTCCTAGCATTAAAAACTCACAATCTTGATATGAATTAGGAACGACAGGATTAAATTCTGCCAATACATTAAGTTGAGTGTCTAAGGTATCGCGCGTATTCATGTCATTATGGTATTTTCCTGACCAAAAGAATGATTTTTCATTTTCTTTTATTTGTAAACCATCTGTATTTACGCCAATTGCGTTGAGATATGCAATTTTTTCTTTAGGGAAATCACCACCAACGACTGACACTAAATTTATTTTTTTTGTGAAGTAAGAGGCGGCCATACTAGCATAGGTAGCTGCACCACCAATAATTTTATCTGTTTTGCCAAAAGGGGTTTCAATAGCATCAAAAGCAACGGTACCAATAATTAATAAGCTCATTTTTAAAAATATAAATGTTTTTGAGAAAAATTTTGTGCGAATATATTGCATAATTCAATTCCGCGTACTAATATTGCAAACCCAAAAACAAAGGGAATAAAGATTCCTCCTTAGCTCAGCTGGTTAGAGCACATGACTGTTAATCATGGGGTCCTAGGTTCAAGTCCTAGAGGGGGAGCAAAAGCCAACGAGATAATCGTTGGCTTTTTTTTGTTTTTAACCCAAAATCTGAGAATTTAAGAAATCGATTTACAATATTCGACCCATTCAGGGTCGTGAAAACTTTTGGAATATGCTTTTTCTATAAACATTTCATTCCGTTGGGATGAGGAGAGAAGGAGTATTTGGATGATAGATTTGAGTATTGAGATTTTAAAAAATGAAAATTTCAGAAAAATTGACGGTTGAGCGAAGCCGAAACTGCAGCAATATCAAGTTATTGATTTTTGATAAATGGTCGATTTTTATCCTACTATAATGAAGGTTCCAAGCATCACGAGCTGAAGAGTTGAAGGTTTAGAAGGTTGTATTAAGTACCAAGATAAAAGTACCAAGTACTATAAAATTTGAAATTTGTAATCTGCAATTTGCAATCCCGAATTATTTAAAAACTATCCTGAAATACCATCCGCTGCCTAAAGCTTTTGGCAGTTTTTGAGCAATTGCATTATCAACATCCGCAAATGTTTTTAAAGGAATAAAAGGTAAATAAGTTTCAATTACTGGCGAAAGAACATGCGCATTCACAATTTCTGCCATTTTCATATTAATGGAGTCAAAATCTTTTTTAAGCTGTTTGATAGTAAAAAAGTTAACATGTGGCGTATCGTAATTTTGTGAATAGGGTTCTTTTTTACCTAATAAATTTTTCACCTTCCAAATAAAGCCATTCATGCCCATTCTACGCATTAAATAAAGCGGTTGTTGACTAATTTCAAAAGGCCCTCTGCCATTAGGAATTGTCAATAAAAACTGAACGGTTGGTTTTCCTTTTTCGGCTATGTATTTCAAAATTTCCATATAACCGGGTATGTGCTCTAAAACTTCCGTCAAAATAATAAAATCAAAATCGCTGATGTCGCAATCTTGCAGGTATTCAAATTTGAATTTTACATTATCAAATTTGTTGCGCTCAACTGAAATATCAATATTTCCTTGATGCACATCAATACCTAAAATTTCAGAATTTGGAATTGTTCCCAATGGTATGGTAACGTTACCTGTGCCGCAACCTACATCCAAAATTTTAACCATTTTGTTGGGATCTCTTTGGTTATGAATCACATTATAAATCCATTTTAAACGTTCATAATGAACTGGAAAATCTGTGTATTCTGAATATTTTGAATATATTTTTTCGTCAACTAGGGTAGTGGCCATTTTTTATTGATTTCGATTGATAAATTTATATTGAATGTGGTGAATTAAATTTTAACGCCCACTTTTTTTGCCCAATATTTCACTTCGTTTTTAAGTGTTTCTTTAAAATTGGTCTTTATTTTTTTAATTGTGCCTTCCTCAGGTCTTGCTTTAAAAACTGTGTCGTGGTAACGAGCGGCATCAGCTCTTAAATCTGTGTAATAATAACAGAAGAATGAGTTTCGAGTTTTGCCCTCAGGCACAGTTACTTTGCCATATCCATGGTAAGAAATTTCGTTGGTTTCGAAAATCACACATCTATTGTAACCTGGCAAATAAGCTTGTTCTCTAACAGAAACATCTTTGTTCCACATTTCACAATGTCCACCATATTCATCTTTCCAATCTTTATTTAAAAAAATCAATAAGTTAATGCGTCTATGAATATTCCTATCCACATGAATGTTAAAATCGATGTGAATATCTAAATAACTTCCATTTACACCTTGATGAACTCCTGAACCCATGCTGTCATCTACAGAATACAAGCCATCAATTCCAGTTATTGTGCTAATTATTTTGCGCCATTCTTCGGAGTTTAAAATTTCTTTTAGTTTTCTGAAAGATGGATGAAATTTATCAAAACTTGAACCTTCAGATTTAAATTCATTTAAACCTTTGTAATGTGTTGTTAAATCGCTTGGTTTTGGGAAATTAGCATACAATTCGGCAGCAAAATCATCGCTTAAAAAATTGTCGATGGCCAAATGTTTGTAAGGTTTAGCTTTTTCAAAATCTTGTTTTAGTTTTTGAATACTAGCTTCTGAAAGTAAATTTGGGTTTATCATGATTATAATAAGGTCGTTTTATCAAAAATTGATAATTATTTAATTTTATTCAACTGCTTTTCCGGCTGCTTTCCAATTGGTAATTCCACCTTTTAGATTGTAAATTTCTTTGAATCCCATTTTATTTAATGAGTCCATAGCCAATTTACTTCTTCCTCCGGCTGCGCAATATACAAATACAGGTTTATTTTTATCTAAACTATTTAAAGCTTCTTCACCAAAATTATTTCCATCAATATTAATGTTGACAGCATTTTTTAAATGGTTTTGATTTTGATATTCGTATTCGGTTCTAACATCCAAAAGTTGTCCGCCTTTTTCAATAAACAATCTTTCAAAATTTTCAGCATCAATGGTTTCTGCAATCGACTCTTGATTGGTTGATTGCTGTGTTTGACTGTTGCAAGCGCTTAAACCGATTAATAAAAACGCAATGCAAAGCATCGTTAAATTTTTCATACTTAATTATACAGTTTGTAATTCTACAATTTTTGCTCCGGCTTCTTTAATTTTTGCCATTCCGCCTTTAATATTGATGACATTTTTAATTCCTTTTTTCTTCAACAAAGAAGCTGCTATCATAGAGCGATAACCGCCTGCGCAGTGAACATGATAAGTGTTTTCAGGTGAAAGTTGAGAAGCATTTTTTTCAATTTCATCTAATGTAATTAACTGAGCGGCTTCCAAAACCCCTGAATTCCATTCACCCGGCTTGCGGACATCTATCACATGGCTGAAGTTTTGAATATCTTTCACAAATTCGTTTGGTTCTATAGAGGTTACTGATTCTAAGCTTTTACCTGCATTTTTCCACGCGTTGATGCCATTTTTTAAAATTCCTTTCACATTTTCATAGCCCACTCTAGCCAAACGCAATACACTTTCGCTTTCTTTTCCTTCAGTGCAAACTAAAATTAATGCTGCTTTTGGATTAATTAAAGCGCCAACCCAAGGACCAAATTGGCCATTTAAACCTATATTAATTGAGTTGGGGATAAATCCAACTTCAAATTCATCAGGGGTGCGGGTATCCAAAATTAGGGTATCGGGATTTTTAGATAATGCATCAAATTCATCAACCGAAAGCAAGTTCAAGTTTTTAGAAATTACTTCATCAATGTTTTCATAACCAGCTTTGTTGATGGCAGCATCATGGAAAAAATATTGAGGCGCAGGACTTAAACCTGAAGTAACGGCTTCAATAAAATTAGCTTTGCTTTGGGGTTGCAGGGCATAATTGTTTGCTTTTTGTTCGCCAATGGTTGAGAAAGTTTCTTTTCCAATGTTTTTCCCACAAGCACTTCCAGGGCCATGAGCTGGATAAACGATTACATTATCGGCTAATGGAAGAATGTTTTTTTGCAATGAATCATATAACAAACCTGCTAAATCTTCCTGACTTAAATCTGATTTCACTGCCAAATCAGGACGTCCAACATCACCAACAAAAAGAGTATCGCCTGTAAAAATGGAATGATTGTTTCCGTTTTCATCTATCAATAAATAACAAACCGATTCTGGCGTGTGACCGGGTGTGTGTAAAACTTTGATTTTTATTTTTCCGATGGTTAAAATTTCACCATCGTTAGCTAAATGAACATCATAATTAGGTTCAGCTTTTGAGCCATAAACAATAGTAGCATTGGCTTTTTGAGCCAAATCAATATGTCCAGAAACAAAATCAGCATGAAAATGCGTTTCTAACACATATTTTATTTTGGAATTTCTTTTTTCAGCTAAAGCTAAATAGGGTTCAGTTTCTCTTAGTGGATCTATAATGACTGCTTCGCCTTCGCTTTCAATGTAATAAGCTGCTTCGGCCAAACAATTGGTGTAGAGTTGTTCTATGTACATAATTGTATTGCTAGCTTGCGAAAGTATTTATTTTAAATGTTTTGGCTTCTTTATTTGAGCTTAAATTTATTTAAAATACTCACATTTTCAATTTTCATTGAAACGAAATAAATATTTGAAATTTTGGTAATTTATTGTTTTAAAAACTTTAAGGTTTCCATTACATTATTTTCATATTGAATAATCATAAAATACAAACCTGATGGTAGATTTTGGATATCAATAGTGCTTATTCCACTTTGTGCCGTGGTTTCTAAATGTATTTTGTTTAACAAATCAATTACACTTACTTTTTTGGCTGAAAAAGGCAAATTCAAATAAATTTTAGAAGTAGCTGGGTTGGGAAATAAATAAGCTTTTTCAGTTTCTATAATTTCTAAAGTGCTTAAGCTGTTAAATAAAAATGGTTCTGATTCGCTTGAGCAACCTGCTGAATTTGTTACTTCAACAATATAAGTTCCATTTTGCAGCGCTTTATGAAAAACATTAATAGCATTTGGAATTTCGCTACCATCAACAAACCACTGATTGCCGCTTGTTGCACTTGAAAATAAGGTATCAACATTTCTAGTAATTTGTGGAATAATTGGCAAAGCATTTACTTCCATGCTAATAGTATTTGAAACCGTAGGATTGTTAACAGCGCACAAAGCATTCGACAGCAAAGTGCAATTAATTAAGTCATTATTATTTAAAATATTGGATTGAAAACTAGTACCGTTTCCAATTGAATTTCCATTTATTTTCCAGTCATAAATCGGATTACTTCCGCCATTATTTCCTTGTGCGGTAAATGTTACATTTTCGCCTTCACAAATTGCAGAGTCGCTTACCGAAACAAAAACTGATACTGATAAGTTTGGATTTACAATCATTGTTATAGAATCTGAAGTTGCAGGATTGTTGCTAGCGCATAATGCATTTGAGGTTAATTCACAAACAATAACATCGCCATTGTTTAGAGTTGAACTGCTGAAGCTTGAATTGTTTGAACCAACATTGTTACTGTTTATTTTCCATTGATAAACAGGATTTAAACCTTCATTAATTGCAAATGCTGAAAAATCAACCATTGTTCCTGAGCAAATTTGAGTATCGTTTGCACTTATAAAAATTGAAACAGGTAATAGTGGATTTACGGTTACTGTTATTCCATTGGAAATAGCTGGATTTCCTGAGACACAGCTAGCATTTGAGGTTAATTCACAAGTTACAATATCACCATTTTGCAGAGTATTCAATGAAAACTGAAAACTGTTTGTTCCAACATTTCCACCATTAATTTTCCATTGATAAAATGGATTTGTTCCTCCATTTGAAGCTGTTGCTGTAAAGGTTAAACTATTTCCATCGCAAATAGTGTTAGTTGTAGAAGTGATAGAAATGGAAACGGGAAGTATTGGATTTACAGTCATTACCACACCGTTTGAAGTGGCAGGATTTCCAATAACGCAAGTTTCATTTGAAGTAATAACGCAGGTAATAACATCGCCATTGGCTAAAGTTGAAGAAGAAAAAGTAGGCAAATTAGATCCAACATTTCCACCATTAATTTTCCATTGATAAAATGGATTTGAGCCACCATTTATTGCAGTAGCAGTGAAATTGACCAAAGTTCCAGCACAAATAGTATTGTTGGATGCAGCAATTGAAACCGAAACTGGAAGATTTGGATTTACAGTCATGGTTATTCCATTAGAAACTGAAGGATTTCCGCTAACGCAAGCCAATGAAGAATTCACGGTACAGGTAACAACATCATTACTGTTTAAAGTGCTTGATTGAAAAGTCGCACTATTCGAACCTACGTTTGAACCATTAATTTTCCATTGGTAAATTGGACTTGAACCCCCATTTGTAGCAGCTGCCGTAAAAGTTACGTTTGTTCCTTGACAAATTACTGAGTTATTCGAAGATATTGAAACTGAAACAGGAAGATTAGGATTAACAGTTATAGTAATTGCATTTGAAATAGCCGGATTTCCTGAAATACAAATAGCATCAGATGTTACTTCACAAGTTATAATGTCTCCATTTTGTAAAGTTGTAGTGGAAAAAGTATTTGATCCACTAAATTCATTTATGCCATTTTTTTTCCATTGATAAAATGGGTTTGTTCCGCCATTTATTGCTGTTGCCGTAAAGGTTGCATTTGCACCACTACAAATGTTGGTATTGGCTGTGCTTATTGAAACCGAAACAGGTAAAACAGGATTTACGGTCATTGTAATTGAATTGGAAACCGCAGGATTATTTGAAGTACACAATTCAGACGATAACAATTGGCAGGTAATTACATCATTGTTGTTTAGTGTATTGTTAGAATAAGTGTTTGCATTTGTGCCAACATTGTTTCCGTTTAATTTCCATTGATAAATAGGATTTAATCCCGCATTATTGTTTGTGGCCGTAAACACCACATTCGTTCCCGAACAAATGACATTTGTGTTGGCTTGTATGCTAATAGAAACTGGTAAAATTGGATTTACAATGGCTGAAATAGTATTTGAAACAGCAGGATTTCCAGTGGCGCAAGCATAATTTGAAGTTAAAGTACAATTTACTAAATCGCCTGAAACAAGATTTGAAGCGCTAAAAGATGCGCTATTTGAGCCAACAATAAATCCATTTACTTTCCATTGATAAATAGGATTGTTGCCCGCATTAACTGGCTGAGCAGTAAAATTGAGAAGTGTTCCAGCGCAAGATGGATTTTGGGAAACATTGATGCTTATTGAAACAGGTAAAAAATCACTTACACCCATTATAATTGGCAATGAAGTAGCCGGATTATTAATAGCACAAGCTGCATTTGAAGTTAAAATACAAATTACTGTATCATTGTTTGCAATAGCATTTGAAGCAAAAATAGAAGAGTTAGTTCCTATATTTTGGCCATTTATTTTCCATTGAAATACTGAATTAGCATCTGCATTTTGAGCATTCGCAGTAAAAATAGCATTGCTTCCATTGCAAATATTTGTATCAGATGTACTAATGCTTAAAGCGATATTTAATATTGGGTTTACGGTTATGGTTATAGCATTTGAAAGAGCTGGATTGCCTAAAACACAAGCTTCGGATGAAGTGACAAGACAAGTTACAACATCATTATTGTTCAAAGTTCCTGAAACAAAAGTTGAACTATTATTTCCAACATTATTTCCATTTATTTTCCATTGATAAATGGGATTATTTCCAGCATTTGTTGCATTTACTTGAAAAATAATATTATCACCTTGACAAATGGTATCAGCCGAAGCAATTATTTGTGCAGAAACTGGAAGATTTGGTTTAACATACACAACAATTGAATTGGATTGTGCAGGATTTCCTGAAAAACAGCTTAATGATGAGTTTAAAACACAACTAACAGTATCGGTACTTGAAAGATTCGAAGTCTGAAAAACAGGATTGTTTGTCCCAACATTCGAGCCATTTATTTTCCATTGATAATTTGGATTTGTACCACCATTTATTCCTAATGCAGAAAATGTTACTGTTTCACCATCACAAATGGTATCAGTAGATGCGCTTATACTAATTGAAACAGGTAAAATTGGCAAAACAGTCACCAAACTACTATCAGGAACTGGATTATTGAGTACACAATTTTCTGATGATGTTAGAGTGCAACTCACAAAAGCGCTATTGTTTAAACTATTGGTTTGAAAATTGGAACTATTTGAACCAACCGCATTTCCATTTATTTTCCATAAAAAATTCGGTGAATTTCCTTCGTTGGAAACCAAAGCTGAAAATGATATTAAACTACCTTCACAAATAGTATCTATGCTGGCACTTACATTAATAGTTGCGTTTACATTTTGAATAACATTTATAGAAACATTATTCGAAATAGCTGGATTATTAATTCTGCAAAGTTCAGCGCTGGTTACCACACATTTAATGGTATCACTGCTATTTAAATTAACATCAATATAATTATTGCTATTTGAGCCAACATTTAGTCCGTTTTTTTGCCAAACGTAAGTTGGATTATTTCCTGCATTTGTGGCATTGGCTGAAAATGTAACAGTGGTGCCTTGGCAAATAGTATCTTCATTGGCAGTAATAATTACCGAAACTGGTAAAATAGGTGAAACCGAAATTTGAATTGCGTTAGATACAGCAGGATTACCTGTCGTACAATTTTCTGATGAGTTTAATTCACAAGTTATAACATCATTATTTTGTAACGAATCTGATTGAAAAACAGAACTGTTAGTGCCAACATTCAAACCATTTATTTTCCATTGATAAGTTGGATTTGTGCCTCCATTTAAAGCATTGGCAGTAAAAACAACTGTTGTTCCTTCGCAAATTGCAGTGTCCGATGCACTGATAAACAATGCAACTGGTAAATTGGGATTTACGCTTACCGTTAAAATATTTGAAGTATCAGTTGCGCAAACGCCATTGTACAATACGCTGTAATTTCCATTTTGGGAAACCAAAAGGTTTATGGAATCAGCATTTGCAATTAAATTATTGTTATTCAACCATTGATATGAATAACCCGCTGGCGCTGGGTTTGAAGTTAATTCAACATTATTTCCATCACAAAAACTTAAAGCACCAGAAGCACTTATAACCGGAATGCCAGGAAAAGCATTTATTTGAAGATTGCTGTTATTTGAGCCACCAATTAAAACTGGATTTGTAGAAACCACTCTCAATCTATATGCATTTCCGTTCAAAATCGACAAAGGCAACAATCCTTGAATATTTCCACCAATAGTATCTTGAATGGAACCTATTACCAATGGATTTGAAAAGCTTCCTGATGAATCTGAAAGTTGTAATTGAAAAACATTGTTTACAGCAAAATTGCCATTCGCAAAAAAAGAAGTTTGAATAGAATCGCCTGCGCAAAAATTGAGGTTCGAAACATTTTGAGTAATAATGGTATCACCAATAGTTGTGCTAATTTTTCCGCTTTTGGTGAGGAATAAAGCCGCATTAAAAGTGGAATCAATTACTTCAATTGGAATAGGAATAGAACCAAAATCAACGGATGTTTCGGACAAAGAACTTCCTAACAAAGTAAAATTGAGCGAGAAAATAATACTTGAATCGGCCAAAGTCAATCCATTTAAAGTAGCATCATCCCAAGAAAAACCAATATTTCCCAAATTAGCCTGCGAAGTATTGAAGCTGGCAGCACTCATTCCTGGCAAAACACTTTGGTTAAAACCACTATAAATCGCAACAGTTGGATTAAAAGAAATACTGCCCTGCAAAGCCATTATTTTTTTGAAAAATTTAGCTCTAATTGGCAATGTAACTTGACTTGTAGGGGCACCAATAACAGAGTCGGCTAAAAATGTAAATCGTTCTAAAATACCATTAACCTGAACTTTACCATTTTTTGAAGCGTTTTGAACGGTATTAAAATTGGCATTAGTAAATTCTAAAGGAGTTGGGTTGCTTGAAAATGAAATATTTGAATTTGTTCCCGTTGCTCCAATTATGGAAAAACGAATAGCAAAAATGATAGATGAATCAGTTTTTGTTATACCAGATAAACTGCCATCGCTCCATGAAAATGATAATTTTCCAGCATTAGTTTGCGATGTGCCAAAAGAAGCGGCATTTAATCCTGACAAACCAAACTGCTCAACATTTATAAAGTTTAATATTGTTGGGTCGAATTCAATAGTTCCTTGGGCTGAAATAAGCGACAAAAAGTTTTTTACTCTTATAGGTACCACGATTTCAGTTCCTGAGTTTCCATTTAATGAATCGGCCATTATTTGCATAATTGGCGTTTGTGTGTTGTTGGGTATTACAAACACTTTTCCATCATTGAACAAAGCCGAAAGGGTATTAAAAGAAGTGTTTACAAATTGCTGTGCTAGAGGTGAATTCACAAAACTGAGTGCACTTTGTGTTCCGCCATTTCCAATAATATTAAATTTTAAAGCAAACAAAATGCTTGAATCGGCTCTGCTAATGCCATTTAAACTAGCATCATCCCATAGAAAAGTTAAAATTCCATTGCTAGCTTGGCTCGAACCAATGGCTGAAGCGCCCATTCCAGGCAAGTTAATTTGTTCTATTCCGGCATAAGCTATAATTGTTTCATCAAACTGTAAACTTCCTTGAATGCCAATTATATTATCGAAGTTTTTAGCTCTTATTGGAATAACAACTTGGGTTCCGCTATTTCCAGAAACTGAATCGGCCATAAATTGCAAACCATTCGATTGTGCCGTATTAGGCACATTTACCATTCCATTGAAAAAACTTCCTGAAACAATGTTAAAGGCTGCGTCTATAAATTGAAGCGGAATAGGAGTGTTTACAAAAGAAATTGCGCTTTGTGTTCCTGCAATTCCAATTACATTAAACCTAAGCGCAAACAAAATGCTTGAATCGGCTCTAGAAACTCCGTTTAAGGAAGCATCATCCCAAAGGAAAGTAACTATTCCATTGCTGGCTTGGCTTGTGCCAAAATTGCCAGCCGAAAAACCCGGAAGATTAAATTGTTCAACCCCAGCATAAGTTACAACTGAAGTGTTAAACTGAATACTTCCTTGCATACCCACTATATTTAAAAAGTCGATAGCACGAATTGGCACAACTACTTGTGTAGATGAATTTCCTGAAACAGAATCGATATGCAATTCAATGGCACTGGCCATTTGAGGCAAAAGCAAAAAGCAAATGCACCAATAAAATTTTCGTATCAATTTTTTAAATAAAAGCATTAGCATCGAAATTGGGTTATTTCACTTTTACCATTTTTCTGGTTTCAGAATAGTTTCCAGCCTTCATGTGAATGAAATAAATGCCTTCACTTTGATTCTGATGTGGCGATTCCCAATACAATTTATGATGTCCTGCTTCGTATTTTCCTTTGGTTTGACGAATTATTCTTCCCAAAGCATCTGTAATTGTTAATTCAACTTCTGCATTGGCAGGTGTTTCAAACACAATGTAAGTTCCTAAACTAAAAGGATTAGGCTCATTCGGTAATAATTGATAACCAAAATTATTTGAAGTACTAATTCCTGTGCTTGTTCCAACTTGAATTAAAGAAGAAACTCCACTAACTTCAAGGTATTGTAAATCTTTATTGTAAGCTTCTGCTTTCGCCAAATCTGAACTAATTTCAATTGGACTAACTGAACCTTGTGCACCAATTACTTTGAATTTCAAAACAAAAATTTCAGTACCATTATCTAAACTGCTGCTTTCATTTTGACTGTTATACCAAGTGGTAATCAATTTTCCTTCACTAATAAAGTTTTCACCAAAATGCCCATCAATAGAACTATTTTGTGCTTGAACAAACTCTAAAACTGAAGCGTCCCAATTGATGGTAAACTGATAACCTTTTACAGCATCAAAGTTTTTAACACGAACAGGAACTAAAATTTCACTTCCAGTATTTACGGTTTGGTTTTCTGTTTCAAATAAAATTGTTCCAGCTATTTCAGGACGATTAATATTGCTGTTCCAACTGTTGTCCACATCGCCTAATTTCATCCCAAAAAAGTCTTGATTAGTTGCGCCAGAAGCATTCACATAATTTCTGCTTGATGGATATGGAAAAGGATTCTGCGGATTGCTAAATGTATGTCCAGCATCTACAAAGGACCATAATTGACCATTAGGGAAAGTGCTGATGTTTCCTAAAATTAAGGAGCGAATCAATAAAATATCAAGTGTAGAAATTGAATTTGATTTGTTAACATCCGCTGCAATAATTTTGTAAGGAGTAGCTAAAGATTGGCTTCCTAAAATATGTTGTTGAATCAATAAAATATCCAATGTGGTTATACCATTGGTAATATTTACATCATTGCTTTTCGATGGAGTTAAAGTATAATTTCCACCTTGATTTAAAGTAAAATCATATAAACCATTCGTTCCAGTAGTCATGTTTTGGCTCGCAGTTCCTGAAACATCAATACTTGCATTTCTAATAGCATTTCCATTTTCAGATTTTATCATTCCTGAAATGTTCATTAAAGTATTGTTTGGTTGAACTGTAACCACAACCGAACCTGCTGAACTTGTGCAACCATTTACTGTGGCTGTTACAGTGTAATTGCCATTTAAACTTGGCGTTGCATTGGCAATAGATGGATTTTGAACATTCGATGAGAAATTGTTTGGCCCGCTCCATGAATATGTTGCGCCATTGATTGTACCCACAAATAATTGCAAAGTGTTGTTATAAATCACTGGGCTGTTGCTGCTAGCCGAAGGTGTAGTAGGAATTGGATTTACAGTAACTGTTACTGGCAATGAAGTGATTGAGCAAGCGCCACTATTAACAGTTACCGAATAAGTTCCCGATCCAGTTACGTTTATACTTTGGTTGGATGTTGCGCCTGGCGACCAAGTGTTTCCGGTTGTGCTGCTTGAAGTTAATGTTACACTTCCACCTAAACAGAAAGTTGTTGGGCCACTTACGCTTATGGTCGGTGCTGTTGCTGCATTTATGGTGAAAACCATATCAGATTGATCTGTTTTTGAAAGTGCATTGGCATCACTAACCTTTATAAGCATTTGGCTTGAACTTAAATTAGGCACATTCCAAGCATAAGAATTTGTTCCACTGCTGAAGTTATTGGTAATGGTGGTCCAATTTTGCCCAGCATTGGTAGAATATTGAATTAAATAAATTCCTGAGGTTCCTGTAGCATTCCATGTAATGTTTTCAGTTCCGCATGAATTCCATGTTCCACCGCCATTGGGTGAAGTTAAAGTAATGGCCGGACTTCCACTGGCAATAGTGAAAGTTCCACTGGTGCGAAGTTTACAATTATTTATGTTGTCTGTAATTCTGATTACCGCATTGGTTGAGGCAATAGCAGGAACTGTCCAAGCATAAGTTTTAGAAGGAATATTTTGATTAAAAACAATATTTGTCCAGGTGCTTCCACCATTTAAAGAATAATCAATGTTTACAGTATTTGAGGCTCCATCAGTTTGCCACGAAATGGTGTGAACCGTTCCTGAATAAAGCACATCGCCTGCATTGGGTGAGTTAAATGTTATAGCTGGCAAAATGGTAAAAGTAGCATCACTTTCATCGGATCTTGTTGATGATGAGGCATCGGTTACACGCACTTTGGCCGAACTTGTAAAATTGTTTGGTATGTTCCAAGTGTAAGAATTATTGCTGCCTGACGATACATAATTACTTACAATACCAATCCAACTTGCACCACCATTAATTGAATAATCAATATTGTATGAGCCAGAAACGCCACCTGATGTCCAACTTATGGTTGTTTGTGTACAAACTCTCCATTCTTCCACGCCATTATCGCTATTTGGGGTAATAATTGTAATAGAAGGCGCTATGGTGAAAGGAACATCACTCACATCAAACATAAATGGATTGTTGTATTCACTTACTCTTACTAAACATTGCGAAGAAGGTGTGTTAGGAACTAGCCAAGAGTAAGAACCGTTATTATTAGTTGCTTGTACGATATTAGTCCAAGATAGACCATTATTGGTTGAAAAATCGATGGTTACAAAAGGAGAAGTTAAATAACCACTGTTCCAATTAATGACTGTATTAGAGCCAATATAACGAGTAACACTTGTGTTTGGACTTGTTACATTTAAATATGGAATGGCCGGAATTATTGAAAACGATGCATTACTCATATCATTTTTACATGGGTTGCTCGATTCTTGAATTCTTATTCTTGCATTATTTGATAAGGCCGAAGGAATTGTCCAATTATAGCTTGTGCCAGAAGTTTGAATAATATAATTCCATGAATTTCCACCATTAGTTGAATAATAAATTTCGCAATTGCCAATACCTGATGCTTTTACCCAGGTAATTTGTCTTGGCGAACCAATATCCCATTGTTCTCCTCCATTTGGAGAGGTAAGGATAATATCTTGATTGCCTAAAATGGTAAAACTATTATCGCTTATATCGCTGTAAGTTCCTTGACTAACCCTAATTTTTACATTATTGCTTGCTGTATTTGGAACTGACCAAGCGTAACCAGAATTTATACCGCTGCTTACAGTATTCCAAGTTGCACCGCCATCAGTTGAATAATCAAGTACAAAACTTCCTGTGAATCCACCACTGCTAAAAAAAACTGAAGTATTGTTGCAAGCTTGTAATATTTCACCCCCATTTGGAGAAACTACTGAAATGAAAGGAGTAGCTATGGTAAAAGGAACATTGCTTACATCAGAAACAGATGGATTGCCATATTCACTCACTCTAACTAAACACTGAGTTGAAATAGTGTTAGGAACCGTCCAGCTATAAGTTCCATTATTAGGTGTGGCAGAAATAACATCAGACCAAGTAGTTCCATTATCAATACTCAATTCAATTTTTACAAAATTTGAGCTCAAATAAGCACTTGACCATGAAATAGAAGAAGAACTTCCAATATAACGTGTTAAACTTGTATTTGGGCTTGTTACAGTTATGATTGGTGTTGGTTGAATAATTGAAAAATTGTTATCACTCGCATCTGATTTACAAGTATTATTTGATTCTTGAACTCTTATTCTAGCAGAAGAAGTAACATTGTTGGGCACTGTCCAGTTATAAGCTGTAGATGAAATGGTAGTTATTTGAGTCCAACTGTTTCCTCCATTTATTGAATATTGAATATCGCAATTTCCAATTCCTGAAGCTTTCACCCAATTTATTTGTCTTGATGAACCTACATCCCATTGCTCTCCGCCATTGGGTTGTAAAACAATAATATCCGTATTTGGAATTACAGTAAATGTATTATCGCTTTGATCTTCATAGTTTAAACCTCCTTGAGAAGCTGTAACCTTAATTTTATATTGATTTGAGCCAACATTCGGAACGGTCCAATTAAAGCTGCTGCTATTGCTGTTTCCTAAATAATCCCATGTAATACCATTGTCGATAGAACTGTAAATGGAATAATTTGTTGAACTAAAGCCTGAATTATTAAATGAAATTACTGAGGTGCTGCATGCTGGAAATTGTTGGCCTCCATTTGGCGATATTATAGTTATAGAAGGATAAGCTATTGTAAAAGGTACATCGCTTACATCAAACATGGTAGGGTTGTTAAATTCTGAAACTCTTACCAAACATTGTGTTGAAGGTGTGTTTGGAATTGTCCATGAATAACTTCCTGTATTGTTAGTGGCATTGGTTAATGAAATCCAAGTTGAACCATTATTGATACTATAATCAATAGAAACAAAACTTGAATTAATGTATGCGCTGCTCCAAGAAATAGTTGTATTGGCGCCAACATAACGCGTTAATGCTGTATTTGGACTGTTAATATTTATAAATGGAATTCCAGGTATAATAGCAAAGTTAGCATCGCTAACATCTGATTTACAGTTATTATTCGATTCACGGACTCTTACTTTTACATTATTCGAAACATTATTGGGAATAGTCCAATTGATACTTGTTGTTGAAATGGTGTTGATTGGTAACCAACTCGCACCACCATTTACAGAATAATTTATTTCGCAATTTCCAATTCCACTTGCTTTTACCCAAGTAATTTGTCTTGACGAACCAACGTCCCATTGCTCACTACCATTGGGCGAAGTAACTATAATATCATTATTGGCTAAAATGCTAAAAGTGGCGTCAGAACTATCTCTGTAAATACCTGAAGCATCGGTTACTAAAATTTTTGCCTGTGTCGTTACCTCATTAGGAACGTTCCAACTAATAGATGAGGAGGATGTTGAACTAATACCATTCCACGTTGAACCATTATCAGTTGAATAATAAAGAATAAAACTACTTAATCCACCAGATGAAAAATTAATCGTTCTCGATTCACAAGATGCAATTACTTCACCACCATTAAGCGAATTTAATGAAACGAAAGGAGTAGCAATGGTAAAATTGACATTACTTACATCAAATAAGTTTGGATTTCCATATTCGCTCACTTTCACCAAACATTGGTTGGATGGGGTATTTGGCGTTAGCCAACTATAACTTCCATTATTAGCAACAGGCGAAGCCACTGGAATCCATGTTGCACCATTGTCAAAAGAATATTGAATGGTTACAAATGGCGAGGTTAAATATTGTGATGACCAACTGATAGATGAATTGCTGCCAACATACCTTGTTTGATTGGTATTAGGTGAGTTTACAGTGATGTATGGAATGGGTGAAACAATAGAAAAAGAAGAATCACTTTGATCAGTTTTACATGAATTTGATATTTCATACACTCTTATCAAAGCATTATTGCTTAAGTTATTAGGAATGGTCCAACTAATTTGTGTAGATGATGAGGAGGTAATTGTACTCCATGAATTTCCTCCAGTAGTAGAATATTCGATAAAACAAGATCCAATTCCGGATGCTTTAACCCAATTTATTTGCCTAGTTGAGCCAACATCCCATTGTTCACCGCCATTGGGAGATGTAATAATTATATCTGTATTTGGAACAATTGTAAATGCTAAATCTGAACTATCTCTATAAGTTCCTGAAGGATCTGTAATTAATATTTTAGCCTGATTGGTGCCCGAATTTGGCACCGCCCATGCATAGGAGCTAAGAGAAGTATTGACAATGAAATTCCAATTTTGACCATTATCTACCGAGTAATATAGATAATAAGAATTTATTCCACCTGCATTGTAGAATATACTTTGATTGGTGCAGGCGTTAAAAGTATTTCCACCATTTGGCGTAATTAGTGAAATGAATGGAGTAGCTATGGTGAAATTTACATTACTAATATCAAAAACAGATGGATTTCCATATTCACTCACTTTTACCAAACATTGAGTAGAAGGAGTATTTGGGGTCACCCAACTGTAACTACCTGAATTGGCAATTGGAGAAACCACTGGCAACCAAGTTGTTCCATTATCAATAGAATATTGAATAGTTACAAATGATGAAGTTAAATATTGTGCTGACCATGAAATGGAGGCTGTGCTACCAACATATCTCGTTTGGTTGGTATTAGGCGAGTTAACAAGAATTATTGGAATAGGAGGGATGATGCCAAAAACTGTATCACTCACATCATTTTTACAACTATTAGAAACATCTTCCACTCTAACCATTACATTTTGACCAATATTGTTAGGCACTGTCCAATTGTAGGAGGTAGATGAGCTTGAAGTGATGTTTGACCAAGAGTTTCCACCATTGATGGAGTATGATAAATAACATGTTCCAATTCCTGAAGCTTTTACCCATGTAATTTGTCTCGATGAACCCACATCCCATTGCTCAGTTCCATTGGGCGAGGTTACTATTATTTCAGTATTTGGAATAAAGTTGAAAGTATTATTACTGGTATCACCAACCGAAGTATTCAACGTATTTATAATTCTAATTTTTCCTTGGTTGGAAGCAATATTAGGCACTGACCAAGTATAACTTGAACCACTGGTCGTAGTAATTGCATTCCAGTTTTGGCCATTATCGCTTGAATATTGAATAGAAAATACACTTCCGCTTAAACCGCCACTAGTCCATGAGATGGTAGTGTTTGAACAACCAAATAAATTCTCACCGCCATTGGGTGCTAAAACTTGTATAAAAGGATTGGCTATGGTGAAAACAGCATTACTAATATCAAATACTGAAGGTGAACCAAGTTCTGAAACTCTTATCAAACACAGATTGGAAACTGTTCCAGGAACCGTCCAAGGCTGCGAACCATCGTTTGGAGTTGAAGTTGCAACGGGCAACCATGATGCTCCATTGTTGATAGAGTAATCAATCGCAACATTCGATGAACTTAAATTTTGGCCCGACCATGAAATGTTATAACTATTACCCACATACCAAGTTTGTCCGCCATTTGGGCTATTTAAAATAATGACAGGCGTGGGAGGAGTTATGGTAAAAAGATTTGGGCTTTTATAAGTCATACAGCCATTATTTACATCAGTAATGCGCACTTGACAAGCCGCTGAAGGAAAATTTGGAACAGTCCAGTTGTAAAATCCGGTTGAATTAGTGTGGTTGTTAATTATGGTGGTCCAAGAACTTCCAGCATTAATAGAATATTCTAACAAATAAACACCTGAAGTGCCTGAAGCAGCCCAAGTGATGGGTTGAATAGTTCCCGCTTGCCAGCTTTCACCGCCAATAGGAGAAGTTAAAATTAAGGGTCCAGTAATGGTAAAATTGTTATCAGAAACATCAAAAGTTGATGGGCTAGAGGAGTCCATAACCCGAATGCGCGTTTGATTACTATTGATATTAGGAACTGTCCAAGTGTAAGTGCCATTAGTAATGTTTAAACTAGAGGTAATTGAAATCCAACTTGCACCAGCATCCAATGAATAATCTATAGTGTAAAAATTAGAAACACCTGCGGCATTCCAAGTGATGGTTTGTTGGGTACAACCTGCCCAAACTTGGCCGCCATTGGGCGATGTAAGGGTAATAGATTGTGCGAAGCTTATTGCACAAAAGGCGAATAAAACAAGTGTAAGTAAAAATTTTTTCATGATAAATGGGTTCAAAACCAAGGGTGAAAGTAAAGGTAAATTAGTAAATACCCAATCTTTTGAAACTCATTAAAATGTTATCTTTTATTGCAAAAAAATTGAAATTATAAGATTTCAGATATTAGTATTGAGAAAATGGTACATTACAAATTGCAGATGGCAGATTGCAAATTGCAGATTTTTTGAGTTTGATGATTTTGGTTCTTATTGTTTTTGAAATTTCGAAGGGATGAAATGTTGATAAAGAGCAGTATAAATTCTTTTTCTGCATCAGCACGATTAAAAATTACTTCAGCTGCTGTTTGCCCATGAACTGCATAATGAATTTTGTTTTGTACCTTCTTAAAAAAACTAATGGAAACCTCAGCTTTAGGGTCGTAATCAATACTTGTGGCGTATATGTCTAAAATCTGACGGTAAAATACTTTTTCGGAAGCACGAATGTCGCGTATGCGTTGCAAAAGTTCTTTCCAGTAACCGCCACCTCCTAAATTTTTGAGGCGCTCATCATCCATAGTAAAACCTTTGCGAATGTATTCGTTAAGGCGTTTGGTAGCCCATTGGCGAAACTGAGTTCCACGCAAAGATTTTACCCGATAACCTACAGAAATAATGACATCAAGATTGAAATAATTTACTTCATAATTTTTACCATCAGCTGCAGTTGTTCGGAATTTCCGAACAACTGAATTTTCAACTAATTCATTTTCTTCAAAAATATGTTTAATGTGTTCGCTTATTGTGGATTTTGCTTTGTCAAACAACATTGCCATTTGGTCTTGTGTAAGCCAAACGGTTTCCTCATCTAAACGAACATCTATTGATATTTTTTCGTCTTGAGTTTTGAATATGATAAATTCAGATTTGGTGTTTTCCATTTGGAGTTAGACCTTTAATTTGTTTTAAATAAAATGGATTTACATTTCTTCAACGAGTAAATCCAAAACATCTTTTTCAGTTTTACAAACATCAATTTTTGAAACAACTCGATTTGTGTATTCAAAGATATTTTCATTTGGCAAAATGAAAACTTCCTTTTGATTATTGTGTTCAAATGTATTTATTTATAATTAGTCCAAAATTCTTTTGTGTAAAGCCTTAACAGCAGCCGTTTAGGACAACTTAAGAATGATTTACAGAGTTGTTGGTCTTATAAATTTTAAAACTTCAGCTTTCAACTAAACCTAAAATTTATTTCCTTAGTTAACTTTCTCATCCCATCGGGGTGAAATGTTGATTTGGTTAATAAATCTAAACTATTTTTTGTTTAAAAGTAAACAACCTAAATAAATGAGATTTAATTATTGGTATAAATTAAATTTTCTCAACTTCTTTAGTGATTCATGAGCTTTAATCAGTGCTTGTTCTTTTATATTTTCCTTTTTTAAAAATGAATTTTGTACAGCTTTTACATTTGCAAGTTCCAGAGAGTTGAAAATCTTTGTTTTATCGGCAACATCTAAAATTCTTTTCCAATCATCTTTTGATAAAAGTAATAGTTTGTCATAGATAAACTTAACTTCAATTATCTCAATGTCTTCAATTTTTGATAAAGCTTTAATTTCATCAATAAGCATAGGATTTAATTGCAAGAATTCAAGTGCCTTTTTACCAAATGAAATTTCTCGTGTAGCCAAATTTTTGTTTTTACGTAAATTGTTTAATAGGTCAAAGGCAATTTCCCAGCCGAATCCATTAGGTTTTTCCTTATCAATATAAAGTCTAAAACCATCCCAGAATTTCAAGCCCATTTTTTGAATCTCACTTATAATGAAAACAGAATCTTCAACACTATTGGTGTCAATTTCTTTTTCATTTTCTCTTTGAATTTTTTCCTCTTCTGAAATCAAATAACTGTTCAAGGTTTTTATTAAATCTTCGGAATACGGAGTGTTTTTCAATTTCTCCCAAGAACTTTGGCGTTTTGCATATTCAGAAATTAAACTACCGCTTGCTTCTGTAATAATATGGTTGTAAACAAAACCGAGTAGTTTTGATAAATGATTATTCAGGAAATCATCTATTTTTTGTTCTTCATAAATCTTCCACAAATCAATTCTATTGTTTGTTAAATAGTGGAAATATGACACGGTATAAGCAACGGTCAGGGCTTTCAAACTAGTATCTCCAATGGCATTTACGCCTTTTCTTCCAAAAAGTTGGTCAATGGTTTTAAACAAAATTGCATTCGCTATAAGTTTGCGATAAAAATTCTCACCTGGCAATTTGTTTTTGCCAACTAAATCAGTAATCTTTTTAGTATAATGAATAAAGTTTTTCTGAGAACCTTGTGCAACAAAGTGTGGTTCTAGTTCCCAACCATTGATGAACTTGGCAATGTCTGATTTAACAAACTTTAGATTAGAAGGATTTTGCTCTTTAAATTTCTTTTGCTGTGCTGGTGTTTGTTTATTCAGAGTTTCACGATATTGACCATTGGCTCGTTCAAAGAACCATAATAATGATTGATTTTTATTTTCCGGATTAACAACATATTTTTTTCTGGATAGATTCTCAATCTGAATAAAATATGGATTGTTAGAAGATAAATCTAACTCCGATACTTTGTTTTGACTATTTGCAAAACGAGAAATATTTGGAACTTCAATATTCTTTTGTTCTTTATCCTTGATAACTGTCAACTTCATTTGAACAAATATTTTGCTCAAATCGACATCTTTAAATTTCTTTTGAGTGTGATAAAGTGAAGCTGTTGTTTGTCCACCATTTACAATTTGAAAGTCGTTAAGTTTTGTAATTACTAGTTGATTATCTATAATTTTCGTTTCTACACTTTCCGCTGTTGCTGTAATTCCATTATTATATGGCAAGAACATTTGAGGCTTTGTGCGAATGGTATCTCTAATGCCTTTATTGAATTTGCCTGCTTGACCTAAAAATGCACGAACATTACTTTCCAATAATTCATTTGAATATTCTTTATACAACTTTGCTAAAATTTCTCCCGGAACAATTGCCAAATAGCAGTCATATAATTCGTCAATGCTTGGAACTTGCAAACATTGTAAACCTTTACCGTCTTCTGTAAAACTATCAAACTCTATTTCTATAGGTTCGTGAACGCTGTTTGATTCATTGATTTTGAACAAACGTGTAACATCCCAAGTATGAACAAAAACATCTGCATCGGCAATTTCTATTTTTTCTTTTTCGTGATTTGAAAATCCGTTTATTAGAAAATAAACATTGATACGGTCAAACTCTTTTCCTTGCTTTCCGATTGTACCAATCAAATGATACAATTCTGTGTGAGCTTTATCAATGTAATCAATGTGGCGTTTTAAAGCTGAATTAATGAAGCGTTTTATCTGGTTAAGTGACTTAGTGAAATCATCTTTTGTGATGTTGTAATCATATTCATTCTTGTAAAAGGAAATGAACAAATCAAGTGTTTCGTAATACTCTTTTTTGTTCTCGTCTTTGGCTAAATCTTTCAGGCAATAGCCATTAATTTTCCAATCAATTCCACCCTGACTATTTGGATGAACATAAGACAAAACTCTTGCTCCTTCTGATTTTCCGATAGATTCTAGAAATTCAATGCAATACTCTGTGAATTTATCTTCAAAACTCGCTCCTTCGCCTTCCGAATAAACTCGTGAAGCAACGTCAGACTTTAATTCTTCAATATAGTTTTCTAAGGCTCTTTCCATTCACTAAATCTTTTCAAATATGGATTCGGGTTCTACAATAAAATTTTCCACTGCTGAAATTTCTATTGAATAAGAAGTATCATAAATTCCTAATGGCAATTGACCTTTTACTATTTTGGGAAAGTCAGAAGTTACTACAAAGACAAACGTTCTTTTGAGTGAATACATTCTTCCGTAATGTTCCTTGTCGTTATCAAAATATCCGTTCAATTGCAATTTCGCATTGAAAAGACTACGTTCTTCTTCGGTTGAAATTTTTTGTCGTGTTTGTTCAACAATTGAATTAAGCGAAATACCATTATCTTTTACGGCTTCTGTTGAATATAGAATCAAAAATAAATCGCTTAAATTTTCAGCATCCAATTGTCTTTCATTAGAAACTTTAATTCTTGGCTGTTTTGATGCTGTAAATTTTACTTCTACACCAACAGTGCCTAATGTAAAATCTTTCGCTTGAAAATCTTGTTCTGCACCTGTCCAAGTGTTTACAGTATTTGCAATTGGTTTTTCATTATTTAAAAGAGTATTGAGAAACAATAATTCGCCAATTAAACCTTTTTGTTGTTCGAGGGATAAGCCATTAAAGTTGATTTTGTCAAATAGTTTTTTCCATTTTGAAACTACATTTAAGGTTGTTCTTATTGCTTCACTTTCGGTAACGCTTTTTTCAATTTCTTCCAAAATGTTTTGAATGAACAAAGAAAAAATGTCTTTCAAGTCGTTATCTATAAGATAAATGTAAAGCTCAATTTTGTTTTCGGTTTCACTTTGCAAAGTGTAGATTTCAACGCCTTTGAAACGATAATTTTTGAGTTCAGGAATTGCCACATTTTTTGCAACAGCCATTATGTACAAATGCTGCCCTGTAATGTGGTTTGTAGCCGCAAAACAATTCAAATGTGGAATTTCATCAATTCTTGTTTTGATGATGATTTCGCCTGTTGGCTTGTGATTTTCCCAAATTGATTTTATGTCTATCATTGGTTATTCGGTTTCTTGGTTATCATCATCGACCATAACTTCGCTATCAAAATCTTTTTTGATTGTTGTAGTATAGGAAACTTTTGTTTCATCTTCGATTCTAGGGAAATGCAAACTATACCCTACAATCGGAATGTCATTTTTTACATTTGATGTTCCTCTTTCGTCTAATGCGTAAATTAATAGAAGTCCTTTCTTTTCTGCTTTACGTTGTTCTTTAATTTCAGCGTAAGACATTTTTGAATAGTCTTTGTCATTTGACAAATCAACATAGCGGTCGCCTGTTTGGTCAATTTGATTTTTAGAAATCAAATAAAACTCACCACCACGCCCAATTTGTTGATTACGCACACTACAACTTAAAGTAATTACTTCGTTATTGTATTGTAAGTCGTATTTAGAAACATCTTCGTTTGCTTGTCTTTCGTTTCTTGGTGTTTTCCCTTTGTAATCGATAAAAACTCTTTCATCAGAATTTGAAACAATGCAAATACTCCATTCTTTTATTTTATTGCCTTTCGCTTGTGTTTTGATGTAGTCGCTTAATGTTGCGTTATTAATGCTTGGTTGCTCAATTTTGAACGAATCAATAAAGCTGCAAAGTGCATCAACATTTGTGTTTGGATAAAACAAGTATCTTGTTTTCCCCTTGTTTTCAATTCGGTTTTCTTTTGTCGGGAAACCAATTATTGAAATCAATTTTTTCAAAGCATTAAAGTTGTTCTCAATCGCTGATTTCGTTTTAAGTAAGCAATATGTTTGAGGATTTTCTCCTGAAAACGAAATTTCAATATCTTCTGAAAAGTATAATTTGTTTAAGCTAGTAATTGTCAGCAATCCGTGATGATTTCTAACTTTCAAACGGAAATCCTTTGGTCTTTGATGTGTTGCAGTCATTTCATCAAAGTCGTTTCTCATTTCTTCAGTTGCCATTGTAATGTGATTAAACCACTCAAAAATTTGGTTTGTGGTATACAATCTGCATAAATCAACATAACCTGGGCGATAGCCAAACCAACGCCCCATTTGCATAAGCGAATCGTACATTCGGGTTGTTCGTATGTAATAAGAAATTGATAAGCCTTCTAAGGTAATTCCTCTTGATAAACGGCTTCCTCCAACGGCAATTACAGATAAACCGTTTTCGTGTCGGTTGTAGTCAATTTCTTCAATGTTATGATATTCTAAATTTGTTGTTGAACGTGTGCCGTGAACGGAACGAACATCAATTTTCAAGACAGCATTTTTCAATTCGTTCTTTATTTCTTCCCAAGTGTGGGGTTTTATTCTAATGTCGGTATAATCCAAATTATCTAAAACATTTTGCGTAGTTGGTAAAAAGTCAGTTTCATAAATGCCTTTTAGTTCGTTTAGCAAAGCTTCATCTTCACTTTGAATTGCGTTTTTGTACTCTTTTGTTTTCTCGTTTACCAAATAGGCAACTCGGTCAATCCATCTCACCAACAAAGCAACATGAACCAACATTGAATTGTGTTTGTTTTCGTGTCCTCGCACTCTGCGAATCGCGCAAGTCAATATGAAGGATTTTATTGCTATTTCAAGGCTTTTGGGCAAATATTCGGGTAATCTATCCTGATTATATGCAATTATGTCGTGATTATCCCACCTAGCATTTTGTCTTGCCGGTAAAACATTCACTTTAAAAATTGGATGTGCATCATTAATAGGTCTAAAAATATCTAAAGGCTCTTTGTTGTAAACTGGATTAGAATTTTCATACCCAAAAACCTTTGCTGCACCAATGTAATTTGTCGGTGCTTTTATGTTGATGATAAAATCTCTTGGAAATAAATCTTCGCCAATTTTATATGTTTTGTTTTTTACTACTGTTGTACTTTCCTCATTGTATTCCTGTGAAATAAACAAGTTTGCATAAGGGGTTGCAGTATAACCAACAAAAGTGTTTTGATTGAAAATATTTAGCAATGTTCTTATTAAACGATTGATTGTTTTGATGTCGTTTATATCTCTGGAAGCATTTACAGAGGCGGCATCAGCTTCATCATCAATTATCAAGGCAGGAACATCAAACAGTTTTGGTGTTCCGTCTACAACTTTTGCATTTACATCTTTTGAAAACCAATCAATCAAATTTTCAAGAATGCTTTTGTTTTTTTTGATTACAAAAACAACAGGATTTTTTCCGATTGGAATGTTTAAGCGGTTAGCGACTGCTTGGCTAAAATCGCCTTCATCTCCGCTTTTATAGTATGCAGAAGTAAGTGAATATATGTCTGTTCCTACAGTGTAATTTCCAACACCAACGATTTTGTTTTCTTTTTCTCGGATAAATGCGGAACTGTTTCTTCCAATATAACCCGAATCTATTCTTTCTTGTGTTTGTCTGCGAAGTGAACTAATTGTTCCAGCAATGATGATAATTACTTTGTAGCCTGCATCTGTTGCTTTATTGATTAACCCAACATAGTTTGAAGTTTTACCCGACTGAACGTGGCCTACAACCATTCCTCGTCTATCCCACGAACCAGATTTTTTTGGATTTACACATTTATCAAGGATTTTATCCGTGAAGTCGTCCAAATCGTTTACGGGAAATGATGGGTCATTTTTCGCCATATACAATTTGTATCTGTTCCACAATTCAAAATTGATATTTACTTTTTCATCATTTAGCCAAGGCTCAACATCTTCTGACAAGATTGTTATCTCACCTTTTCCAATGCTAAAATCAGCACGCAAAATTTCAAACAATTCTTGTTTGTCGTAAGTTTGTCCTTCAACTATGTTAATTGCAGATACTTTTTCAATTACAGTCAAAAGAACTTCATCGGTGATTTGTCCCTGATTAGCTTGTAACAAAGTATGTGCGATTGATCTTGCAGATTGTAGTAAACTCATTTTAGATATTCATTGATAAGTGGATATAAATAAAAAGGCGTTGAACTCATAATTTGTTGTTTTGCCAATTCTTTCGGAACTCCTTGCGATACATTTATTTTATAAAGTTCAACAGCCAAATTGATTAAATCGTCACTTGGTTTTTCAGTTTGTTTTTCCAGCTCGTGAAATGCCGGGTCTTCGTTCTGATTGCTTAAAATCAATTCAATTGGAACATTGTCTTCTAGTAATTTCAATGCTTTGCCCGCTAATTTGTTGTTTTCTTCAAGTAATGATTTTATTATCGGGTGCTTTCTGTTGATTTTATATTTCTTAATTCCTTCTCTTGTTTTTTCATCAGTCCATAATGGCTCGTGATTTGTACTGCCGTTCTCCGAAACTGTTTTTTGCCCTCGCCAATTATAGATTTTTGCAGACTTCATAATTGCGATTTTTGCAATTCGTGAAAGTTCTTTTCTAATTTCAATAGGTGGTGTTGCTGTTGACTTTTTAATATCCAAATGCCAGTTAAAATCATTTGCATTTGTAAAATTGACTGCAATTCTTGCCAATTTTGAGTAATCACGTTTTTTCTCAAGTCCCAACCAATCACCAGCAACAAGTAGGCGGTCACCTCTATAAATGTAGAAACCTTGTTCTTGAAACCAACCTAGTGAACCACCTGAATTTTCATAATCAGTCTTGCCGATTTCTGACATATGTGGGAGTATGAAGTACGTTATTTCCACATTGCCAAAACTCTCTGGCTGACCCATTTCGGGTTTTGGATTTAGGTTAAGTAAAAACGGATTGTATGCTTCAATCTCTATGTTTTGAAAAAATATTTTTATTCGCTTGCTTTCAATAAATTTGTGAAACACCAGACTTAAATGATGTTTGACATTTATCATTTCTTGATAAAAAGCATTTTTAACGCTTTCATTTTTAACTTCTGCGTTGCCTACAATTCTGTCTAATTTTTCCCAAAGGACTAAAGTACCTGATTTTTGACTTTCAATTTTTTCAAGAAAAGAATTCTCAGAAACATAATCTAAAAGTTGCCACTCGTTTTCTGCATTGATGTAATCTATGTCCCAACAGCGTTTTATTGTTGCGTAACTTTCTTTTTTTGTAATACAGGTGAGGCGTTTGCATTGTGAAAATGATGCCGTTTTTAAACCCATTCCAAAACGACCCAAATCTTTTTCACTGCGTTCTTCCTCTGGGTCTTTACTTCCAGGGGTCATAGCCAAAACGAGTTCACTTTGATTCATACCTATGCCGTTATCGCAAATTGAAATGAATGAATCTTGACCGTTCCATTTATAGTCTAATCTTATTTCATTAGCATTTGCTGATATAGAGTTATCAATAATATCTGAAATAGCAGTAGATAGGTTATAGCCAAAACTCCTATATGAGTTTATAGTAGATTTGGGATTTGGCTTTGCTATTTCTGCCTTATATTCATCAATAGAATTAATTAGCATATTACTTCCAAATCCTGAACTAAGTAATTGTGCGTAGATTTTAAACGCGAATCATCCAAAAATTCTACAATTGCTCTTGGTTTTTCAACATCAAAAAAGATTTCTCTAATTAAAAATTTAGCCTCTTTTTCAAGATCATTTAACGGTTTCTCGAATTTTACAACTTGACCTACTTTACTTGGTTTCATATAGATTAGTTATTAATTAGTTCTTTAATTTTTTCAGCAATTTTTTGAGCCATCAATGGAGGAACGGCATTACCTATTTGTTTGAAGGCAGCTGTCCTACTTCCTTCAAAGAAATAGTCATCTGGAAATGATTGTATTCTTGCAGCTTCCCTTACACTTATTGAACGGTTTTGTTTTTTATCCGGATGAATGTAATAATGACCGTCCATTGCTATGTGGGCAACAACAGTGTGAGAAATTCCTTCTCCGTTTACAACTTGAAAGCGATTTACGAAAGAATCTGTATTGGAATGTTTAATGAGTCGTTTAGGCAATTCAGCATAGTTTAATCTTTTGCCATTATTCCATTGTTCAATAGCAATTTGATAGATTTCTAAATCGTTATCATTATTGGGTCTTACAATATGTTGCGTTACAAATTCTAAACCATTTCTAATATTTGTTTGCTTCAAATATTCCGTTGTTGGCTTTGCATATTCTGCTGCGTTCAGCGTTCCTTGTCCATTTTTTAATGGCTTCAAATCAGAAAATAAATCTTTTAAAATTTGAAAGTTTTGTTCAGTAGTTTCAAATTCTGGATACTGTAAGTTTAACTCTTTTCTCCATCCAATGATGATTACTCTTTTTCTGTCTTGTAATACGCCAAAATCCTTTGCGTTTAAATGATTTTTTGGTGGAATCGCAACTTCATATCCAGCGTTTCTAACGGCTTTGAAAATCTTACTTAAATACTCTCCGTTTTTTGCAGATAAAATGCCCGGTACATTCTCAAATACAAACATCTTTGGTTTGTATTTTTCTAGAAACTTAACGTAATGTTTGTATAAATGATTACGAGGGTCACTTTCCATATCTTTTCTAGCTCGTCCAACAACTGAATAAGCCTGACAAGGCGGGCCACCAATAATTAAATCAACCTTTTTACCGTTCAATTCCTTATCAATTGTCTTAAAAATTTCTGACAATGTATTTTCTGAAATTTCTTTGTTTATAACTGAATTGATTAAATGTTCTGGAATATGTTTCCAAAGTTCTTCTTTATTTTTTTTATCTGACTTAAGGTAGTCATAATAAACTTTTGATTCCTGATTTTCTTTTAACCAATGATAAGCTGTTCTCGTTTTAATAGTATCACAAGCATCTTTGTTCATTTCAACATGAGCAATTGGGGTAAATCCGGCTCGGATAAATCCTTCTGATAGCCCGCCAGCCCCCGCAAATAAATCTATATAATGAAGTTTTGACATTGAAAAAGTAAAAAGGTGAGGAAAAATACGAAATGAAAGTATAATATAATATATAATAAATCAATAGTCAAGCTTTAGTTGGCTGAATTACAGATAGATATTATTATTCAAAATCCCATTGCTTAAATCAGATACTTTGTACAATAAAACAATTAAAAGATAATCTATCTCAATACTCAAATCTTGGTACTTGGTACTATTTTTCCCCCTCACACCAAAACTTCACCAGTCATAACTTCTGGAATGGGGATGTTTAAAATTTTTAGAATGGTTGGAGCTATGTCGCCTAGTTTGCCGTTTTTAATGTTGTTGTAATCTTTATCAATTAACACACAAGGCACTAAGTTGAGCGAATGCGCAGTGTTGGGGCTTCCGTCTTCGTTGATAGCAAAATCGGCATTGCCATGATCGGCTATAATAATGAAAGAATAACCTTGTTCAAGTCCTGTTTCAACCACTTTTTTTACGCAGGTATCGACTGTTTCAACTGCTTTAATGATGGCTTCATAAACGCCTGTGTGACCAACCATATCAGGATTGGCAAAGTTTAAACAAATAAAATCGCTGGGTTGGTTTTTTATAGCATCGCAAATTTTGTCGCTTATTTCAAAAGCACTCATTTCAGGCTGCAGGTCGTAAGTAGCCACTTTTGGTGAACTAACCATTAAGCGTCTTTCTCCTTCAAACATTTCTTCCCTTCCCCCAGAAAAGAAAAAGGTGACATGTGGATATTTTTCAGTTTCGGCAATTCTAATTTGTGTTTTTCCTGCTTGCGCTAAAACTTCGCCTAATGTTTGGCTGAGATTGTCTTTTTCATACATCACTTTTACACCCGAAAAAGTATCGTCATAACGCGTCATGGTAGTGTAATACAAATCGAGTTTATGCATGTTTTGCTCATGAAAATCTTTTTGCGAAAGCGCTTCGGTAATTTCGCGGCATCGGTCTGTTCTGAAATTAAAACACAAAACAGCATCGCCATTTTCAATTTTTGCCAAAGCATTTCCATTGGCATCGGTTATCAAACTGGGTTTTATAAATTCATCGGTTATATTATTAGCATAAGCGTTTTCTATGGCTTCAGCCGATGATAAAAACTTTTCGCCTATTCCATTTACCAATAAATCATAAGCTAGTTTAACACGATCCCAACGTTTGTCGCGATCCATCGCAAAATAACGACCAATTACGGAAGCTACTTTTAAGGAAGTATTTTGGATAGATGTTTCTAAATCTTTTAAAAATTGATCCCCGCTTTTTGGATCTGTATCGCGACCATCTGTAAAAGTGTGGATAAATGCTTTTTCAACTCCGTTTTTGTGGGCCAATTGAGCCAAATATTTTATGTGTTCAATATGCGAATGCACACCTCCATCTGAAATTAAACCCAGAAAATGTAATTTTTTATTATTCTTTTTTACGTAATCAAACATTTCAGTTAAAACTGGATTTTGATCCATTTTTCCAGTGCGGATTTCTAAGTTTATTCTCACTAAATCTTGATAAACTACTCGCCCTGCGCCAATGTTCATGTGCCCAACTTCAGAGTTTCCCATTTGTCCGTCAGGCAAACCCACCCATTCGCCACAAGCGTTTAACTTGCTCCAAGGATAATTTTGGTACAATGAATTTACAAAAGGTGTTTTGGCATTGGCTATCGCATCGCTTTTGGTGCCATTGCCCAAGCCCCAGCCATCCATTATTATAAGCGCAAGTTTTTTATTAATCATGATTTATTTTTTTCTTGCTTCGAAAATAATCATTCCAAAAATTCTAATTAGAATCTCATTAAAAGAATATTTGTTCTTTAATGCAATTTTGAACCATTAAACCTTAAATATTGTTACTTTTTTTGGCAAAATTTTTGCATTCGAGATTGCCTTTTTTTTAAAGCAAATAATGAATTAGAAAAATTAACGTTTACCCACATATTTTTGAAATAGCCTAAATGAAAAACCTCAGTCTTTTATTCATCTCCTTTTTCTTCTTTTTAGCAACAGCAAAAGCCCAAAAAATTACCATCAGCGGAAAAATTACCGACAAAAGTTCAGGTGAATTGTTAATTGGTGCCAATGTTTATAATCAAAGCACTTTTCAGGGTACAACCAGCAATGCTTATGGTTTTTATTCGCTTTCAATCAATAGCAACGATAGCATAGTATTGGTTTTTTCCTACATTGGTTTTGCCGCACAGGTAAAAAAGGTACCTGCAACTAAGGACTTGGTTATCAATGTTGCTCTAGAGTCTTCGCTCAATTTAAAAGAAGTAGAAATTGTAGAATCGCGCAATGCTGAAATTCAAGAGCGCACACAAATGAGTTTTATTGAAATTCCGATTGAACAAATAAAAAACATTCCTATGCTTTTAGGCGAAAGAGATGTGATTAAAGCCATTCAGCTTTTGCCAGGTGTTCAAGGTGGTACAGAAGGTTCATCAGGTATGTATGTAAGAGGAGGAGGAGCCGATCAAAATTTAATTTTGTTAGATGGAGTTCCTATTTACAATGCTTCCCATTTATTCGGATTTTTTTCAGTGTTTAATCCTGATGCTTTAAACAGCGTTGAACTTACCAAAGGTGGTTTTCCAGCTCGTTATGGTGGCCGACTTTCTTCGGTTTTAGATATTAGAATGAAAGAAGGAAACATGAAAAAGTTTCAAGGAGAAGGTTCAATTGGTATTGTGGCAGCTAAACTGACTTTGGAAGGCCCGATTATTAAAGATAAAACATCGTTTATAGTAAGTGGAAGAAGAACTTATATTGATGTTTTGGCGCAACCTTTTATTAGACAACAAGCTTCGCAAAATGGCGAAAATGTTAGAGCAGGTTATTATTTTTATGATTTAAACGCAAAAATTAATCACATTTTTTCTGAAACCAGCCGATTGTATGTCAGTGCTTATATGGGACAAGATAAGGCTTACACAAAATTTAAAAGTGGAGGCGATAGTTTTGGTGCTGATGAAACAGAAGGAAATTTAGGTTGGGGAAACATTACAACTGCCATTCGATGGAATAAAATTTTTTCAAAAAAGTTGTTTGCCAATTTTACTGGAACTTACAGCAGGTATAATTTTTACACCGAACAAAAATCGAAATTCTCTAATTCGATAGGCGGTTCAAATCAGTTGAGTGAGTTTAGCTACAATTACAATTCAGGCATTTTTGATTTTACAGGCAAAGTTGATTTCGATTATTACCTAAACCCTGAAAACACCATAAAATTTGGGGCAGGAAACATTTATCACACTTTTACCCCGGGCGTTAATGCTTTTAGCAATTCAGGAATTGGAAATTTAGTTGATACAAGCTTTGGTGCTAACAAGGTTTTTGCACATGAATATTATGTCTATTTTGAAGATGACATAAAACTTACTGAAAAGCTAAAAATGAACTTAGGGGCACATTTTTCAGGCTTTAAATTGAGCAATAAAAATTACACTTCCTTTCAACCAAGAATTGCAGCTCGTTATTTAATAAATAAAAACCTTTCGGTAAAAGCTGCTTTTACACAAATGACCCAATACATCCATTTGTTAACTACGGCCACCATTGGTTTGCCAACCGATTTGTGGGTGCCAGCAACTGAAAAAATAAAACCTATGAATTCTAATCAATATGCAGCAGGTTTTGCTTACACACTTAAAAAAGATTATGAATTTTCAATTGAAGGTTATTACAAAACCATGGACAATGTAATTGAATACAAAAGTGGAGCAACATTTTTAGGAAATAGTCAAAATTGGGAAGACAAAGTTGAATCAGGCAAAGGTTGGTCTTATGGCTCAGAATTTTTGATTCAAAAAAAATCAGGAAAATGGACGGGTTGGATTGGTTATACCTTGTCTTGGACTTGGCGACAATTTGAAGAGTTAAATTTTGGTGAAAAATTCCCTTATCGCTATGATAGAAGACATGATATTGATTTTACTATGAATTATAAGTTTAATGATAGAATTAATGCCAGTATTACTTGGGTTTACGGCACCGGAAATGCTGTTACCTTGCCCACTGAACGCTTTAAAACCATGGAATCAAGTTCATTTTTCCAATTTCAAAATGCCCAAAGTACTGTTGACTTTTTTGAAAAAAGAAACGGTTTTAGAGAGCCATCCTACCATAGGTTAGATGTGGGTGTAAATTTTGTGAAACAAAAAAAATGGGGAGAAAGAACTTGGAGTTGGGGATTATATAATGCCTACAGCCGCAGAAATCCCTTTTATTTATTCTTTGATGAGCAAAATGGACAAAGAGTGCTGAAACAAATCAGCATTTTCCCAATTATTCCTTCAGTTACTTACAGTTTTAAATTTTAATTACCATGAAAAACTTAATTTATATCAGCTTTTTATCCATCTTTTTCACTTCTTGCGAAAGTATTATTGAAGTAGAAATTCCTAAAGGTGATCCTAAAATTGTGGTTAATTCTTATTTCGAGCCAGATTCTACTTGGATTGTATATTTAAGCGAAAACCAATACATATTAGATGATGGGCCTTTAAAAAATATTACCAATGCCTCAGTTACTGTTAACGGAAGTGATGGTAGTTCTATTCAATTAACTCATCAGGAAGATGGAATTTATGTTTCAAACAGCAAACCTTCGCAAAATGTAAATTATACAATAACTGCAAGTGCGCCCAATTATACTACTGTAACTGCCAGCAATACAGTTCCTCAAGCAGTTGAAATTTCGAAAGTTGACACTTCTACCATCATAAAAAATGGAATGCCATCATTACAAATGGCAATTAATTTTAACGATCCAGCTACCCAAAGCAATTATTACAAATTGTCGGCCTCGGCCATTATTAAAACATATACTTATGACCCATTTGGAAATATTGTCGATTCTGTTGAATCACAAACTGAGTTGGCTTTTAAAATAAATGATTTGATTTTTAATGAAGAAAGAGATGTAGTTAAACCTAATTGGGTTTTCACAGATGAGTTTTTAAGTGGTAGAAATTACACTTTAGTAGCTGAATTTGATGCAGGAGTTTTAGGTTATAACCCAGGCTCATCGAGCTTGATATCTGTAACAATTCATTTTACTTCAATGAGTTATGATTATTATCGCTATCTAAAATCAATAGAAGAGTATCGTGAAGCCAATGGAAATCCTTTTGCACAGCCAGTGCAAATATTTTCGAATGTTACCAATGGAAGAGGAATTTTTGCAGGTTCTAGCACATTTTCTGAAACAATTTATTTCAATTGAGGTTTATTTAAAAAAATAAAATCTTGAAAAAAGAAATCGACTTTTCTGACTTTGTAAACCCTATTGATAAAGATAAAATTGCTGAAAATCCGGGTTTTCTTCCTTACGCGCACACAGTTTCAGGGCCTGTTATTAAACCTGAAGATCAAGGAAAAATTAAAAGTAATGCGGTTTCGGCAATGGTTGAACAAACAGATGTGCAACTAAAACAGATTTACAAACAAATTGAATTACTAGCCCAACAAGCAAAAGCCATTCAAGATAGAAAAGAAATATCTACACTCATTTATAATTCAGAAATGAGATTTGACCCCATAATTGGACATGTTTATAATCTTTACAGAAAAAAAGATGATACTTTTATTTTATCCATGATTGATAAAGATTTGTGGGGAAAAACTATGCCTTATGAGGCGCATTTAGCTAAAGTAAAATTATTATCAGACCATACTTGGGAAATTTTAGAAACCTAAATTTCAGGGCAATTAATTTTTAATTAAACAATTGTTTCCTTTGTGTGTTAATTGCCAATAAGAATTGTACACAAAAATGTCAAAATATTCTATAAAGGATTTAGAAATGTTGTCGGGAATAAAAGCCCATACCCTGCGTATTTGGGAACAACGTTATGGCATTTTAAATCCCGATCGAACCGATACTAATATTAGATTTTACGACAATCAAGATCTTAGAAAATTGTTGAATATTAGTATTTTAAATAATTATGGAATTAAAATTTCCAAAATTGTTAATTTTTCCGAAGTTGAAATAAAAACCAAAATAGAGGAAATAAGCAAGAGCCACTTAAATGGTCATGTAACTTACATCGATCAAATGGTAGTTGCAATGATTGAATTAGATGAAGCCTCTTTTGAAAGCACACTTAAAGATTGCATTGATTTTTATGGTTTCGAAACTACATTTATTGAAATTGTTTTTCCATTCATGAAAAAAATTGGGATAATGTGGCAAACAGGAACCGTAAACCCTGCGCAAGAGCACTTTATTTCTAACCTAATAAGACAAAAATTAATTGTTGCTATAGATGCATTGGGATTTTCAAACTTTGTAAGCGACAAAAAGTTTTTATTATTTCTACCCGATGGCGAGTTGCACGAAATCAGTCTTTTATTTGCTAATTACATTATCAGAAAAAGAGGATTTAAAGCGGTTTATTTAGGTCAATCTGTGCCTTTTGAAGATTTATATTCCGTTTACATTCTTCATAAACCAGAATACATTGTTTCTATTTTCACTTTTTCTTTTGAATTAATGTCGATAGAAGAATATGTTGATCAACTAGCTACTTTATTTATCGATTCTAAAATTTATTTATCAGGTTTTCAATTGGGTGAGTACAATAAAAAATCACCTCAAAATGTGCATTTTTTCAAAAATCCAATGGAGTTTATTAATACTTTAAATGCTTTAAATTAAAGTCTTTGCAACATTAATTTTTGAATGTATTTTCCCAAAATATCAAACTCTAGGTTAACAACCGTTCCTATTTCAAAAGTCTTGAAATTGGTGTGTTCATAAGTGTAAGGAATTATTGCAACAGAAAATCCGTTGTTTTCAGAATCAACCACTGTTAAACTAACTCCATTAATGCAAATAGAGCCTTTTTTAACAGTCAAATTTCCTGAGCTGGAATCGTATTCAAAATAATATTTCCAGCTTCCATTTTGATTTTCTATTTTCTTGCAAATAGCAGTTTGGTCCACATGGCCTTGAACAATATGGCCGTCAAAACGCCCATTGGCGGGTAAACATCGTTCTATATTTAGTAAATCTCCAATTTTCCAATTACCTAAATTGGTCTTTTGTAAAGTTTCGTCAATAGCAGTAACCTTATGAACATTATTTTTAACCTCAACTACTGTTAAACAAACTCCATTATGTGCCACGCTTTGATCAATTTTTAGCTCATGGCTGAGAGGCGATTGTATAAAAAAATGATAATTACTATGTTCTTTTTCTATGGCCGTTACTATGCCTAACTTCTCTATGATGCCTGTAAACATTAAAATTGAATTTATTTTTTTTGAGGAATTTCGTTTCCATTTTTAAATATCTGAACATTGCCTTTTAGTTCTCGAGGTTCTATTCCAGATAATCTAATTTCGTTTACCACACAATGATAAAAATATACTCCTTGGCTCACTGGGTTATCAAAAACTCCAATGCCGTTCCAATTAATATCAGGATTTTTAGTTTCAAAAACTAAAGCGCCCCACCTATTGTAAATTTTGAGATCTATTGATTCAACAAACTTATAAGGGAATGGAGTAAAATAATCATTAATTCCGTCTCCATCTGGTGTAAATACGTTGGGTAATTGATACAAAGGGCAATTATCAACGCAAACCGGAGTTATTTGAATGCTCTCATTTTCAAACGAATCTAATGCAGTAACGTAATAACAGCCTGCTAAAGAACCTTCATTATTATGTAAAAAGAAGGTAGTATTTGCATCATTGATGGTTGCAATCTTGCTAAAGCTAGCATCACTAGTTGGTTTATAATAAATATGATATTTCACCACATCATCAGCACAACTTAAATTTGGATTATTCCAATTTAATTCATTTTTATCATTATTACAATCATAAATAATTGAAACATTTGGTGGGCAAGGGGCTTCTAAATCAATTGGTTCGGCACAGTGAATATTTGATTTGTTTAAAAGAGGTTTTGTGATGTCATTTCTTGAATATTCACCCTTACTTAATATGTAATAACAATAACTTGCACCGTTTACTAAACCTGTATCGTTGTAGCTTAAAGTGCTTACAGTTGTTAAAGAGTCAAAATTACTTGCACCAGGCAATTGTCTATAAATGGTGTAATGCTGATTTTCCCAAGGTGTAACTGCAGCCCACTTTAATTCGATTCTATTATCAAAAGAATTTGAGCGCAATAAAATTGATTGGGAAGGTGTAGATTCAGCAATTTTATAGCGCAAACTTCCTTCATTATACAATTCAATTTTATATTCATATTGATTGGCAATAGTATTAATGTTGTTGTTAAAATAAATTGTATCAAATAAATTGTTAGAAATGGCTGTTGAATCAATTATTTCATAATTATTTTGCGCTTGCCTTCTCGCGATTTTATATTTGTAAGGACCTTCATGAATGTTAGTATCAAGGTCTGAAGGAAATGACCAAGCCAAATAAATTTGTCCATTTTCTGCGGTATTTTCAATGCTAACATGCGTAAGGACAGGGGCATCTTTTTTTAGTTCAGCGCAAATTTCATCAGAATAATAACTTTCAGCACCATTTTCATAGACAGCCACTACTCTATAACAGTAGCTCTCGCCAATTATTAAACCGACCCCATTTTGGTTATCAATTATACTAGAAATTGTTCCATTAACAGTTGCTATTAAATTATAGCCATAACCATTTGGTAAACCTTGAAAGCAAGGATCAAAAGGAACATTAATAGAACCCTTCCGTCTGTATATTTTGTAGGATTCAACGTCATTGCATATCGAAGCTTGCCAACTTAAAATAATGGTATTGGTAGATGGTGTAGCTTGTAAATTGATTGGTTTAGGAGCAATTACACGTATTGCAGAATTCACAATTCCCACCAAACTAGGATTTCCATTGTCAGTTGCTTTGAAAACGATATTGTAAGGGATGTTTAAAACATGGCTGCAATTGGTATTCCAAAATAGGGAGGTTTGAATTTGCCCTATTCCACCAATTCCCTGCGTAAATGGCACTGGATTTGAATTAACTTGCAGAGGTAAACCTTCTGCAAAAAGTCGTACAAAGTTGCCATCAGCATCATTTGCTTGAACGTCAACTTGGCCAAGTGTTCCGGCTTCAATACAAGGATTTGTGGCTGTTACAACTGGAGGATTATTGGTGCAATTTCTCACTAAAATTTGCATATCTCTTCTCACTTCTCCAATTTTTACATATCTATTACTTGCATTTTTTCGCCATTCTGAAATAATTATTACAAAATTAAATTCTCCTAATTGAACAGGGAAATTCCAAATAAAAGTGCCAAATTTATCTACTCTAACACTATCAGGAATGGAATAACCAAAGGTAACAGTGCTAGGATCTAAGCGACATGAATCTAAAGAATAAGATAGAGAATCACCGTCAATGTCAACTGCCCCTGGATTGTGCATAAATAATTTTCCAATACAAGCTTGGTCAACCGGTCTGTAAGTTAAAATAGGTGAGTTATTGCAATTATTGGCTACAAAAGGTGCAATATAAAGTTTGGACATGATGAAAAAAGGAACATTAATAGCATTAGGTATATTTACCACATCTGCATTTCTGTTCAAATCGCTCATGGCCAAAGTGTAAATTCCAGGCCCTGGATAGGTGTAAACAGATTTGTAATAATTAGTTCTTACATCATTTGGAATATCATCCACAAAATTACCATTACGACTAATCGTATCGCCTGCCCCAGGTGTAAAATAATCATAGTATAAATAAAGTTCATTTCTATCGGCATTGATAGACTCACCGCTCAATTTAGTGTAAGTAGTTATGGTTATTTCATAAGTAGTTCCGCCCAAGCATTTATAGGTTATTTCGCCCGCTCTATTGTGGGTTGCACTGACCTTAAGTGAAAGGAAACTTAAAACAAATATGAAATAAAATATTCTCAAACTCTAATAATTAATTACCTGTTGTTCAATGTTTTTTGGCACATCTCTAAATTCATATTGTTGATTCCGCAATTGTGGAACGTATCCTGCTTCAACAATGGCTTTTTGAATCCCATCGGCTGTAAATCGATGAGGAGCACCAGCTGCTGAAACAACATTTTCTTCAATCATAATGGAACCAAAATCATTCGCACCTGAATGTAAACAAATTTGTGCAGTATTTTTTCCTACAGTTAGCCATGAAGCTTGAATATTGATAATGTTTGGCAACATAATTCGGCTTATGGCTATCATTCTGATGTATTCTTCGGCTGTTACATTGTTTTGAATGCCTTTCACTCTTCTCAATAAAGTTCCGTCATCTTGAAAAGGCCAAGGAATAAAAGCTAAAAAACCTTTAGCGTGTTTTGGTTTTTCTGACTGAACTTCTCTCAACCAGATTAAATGTTCAAAACGTTCATCTAAGGTTTCAATGTGTCCAAACATCATTGTTCCCGAAGTAGTAATGTCTAATTGATGTGCTGCTCTCATCACATCAAGCCATTCTTTCCCAGTGCATTTTCCCTTCGAAATAAGTCTCCTCACTCTGTCATTTAAAATTTCAGCACCAGCGCCTGGCAAAGAATCCAAACCTGCATTTTTAAGATTTTCTAAAACATAGGTATGCGATTTTCCCTCCAATTTTGCAATATGAGCAATTTCAGGAGGTCCTAAAGCATGCAGTTTTAGTGTAGGATATAATTTTTTTAATTCCTTAAATAAGTCTGAATAATAAGAAAGTCCTAACTGGGGATGATGACCACCCTGCAATAAAAGTTGCTCGCCACCATATTTAAAAGTTTCTTCAATTTTTTTCTTGTATTGTTCAATTGAGGTTATATAAACTTCTGAATGACCAGGAGGCCTGAAAAAATTGCAAAACTTGCAATTGGCTATACAAACATTGGTGGTATTTACATTTCTATCAATGATCCAAGAAACAATGTTGTCATTTTTCTGAAGCATTCTTAGCCTATGACCAATTTCCATTAGTTCAGTTAAAGGAGCGTTTAAAAATAAAAACTTTCCCTCTTCAAGACTTAGGAATTCAAAATCGAGAGCTTTTCTATATAAATCTTTTAAGTTCATGGTGTAATTAACAATGGCTTAAACATTTGGTTTTTTCAGAAGCAAAACTAATTAAAAGCAATTGATTGATTTACTGATTTTGCTAAACGGTGGATTTTTAAGATTATTTGACTAACCAAATTTTTAGAAATAATGATTTTTTGGCTAGTGGATTTGATTAGGCGATAATTTTTCATTAAAATAATATTTAAATTATAAATTTCATTTTTAAACAATTCACCTAGTTTTGCACCAAAATAGATGATAATGTTTTTAAAACTTATTGAAGATTCAAATATTGCAGATAATGCTGCAATTATATGTTTACTTAACCCTGACAAAATATCCAAGAATAAATATTTTTCTAATGAAATTAAAAGCTTAATTGAAAACCAACTTCATCAGGGAATTAAGTCTCAAACGCATTTTTTTCAGGGGAATTACTATTTTCTAGAGTTTTTGAGTCCAGAAAAAAATGAGTTTAAGCATCTGGAAAACTTTAGGACAAAAGCCTCAAAAACTTTAGAAAAAATTAATGCTTTAAAAATTGAAACAGTTAGATTTTTAGATGCTGATTTTGGGAAACTTGAAATGTTAGCATTTGCAGAAGGCATGGCATTAAGTAATTATAAGTTTTTGAAATATTTTACAAAGCCTGAGTCAAAAGAAAATTCCTTAAAAGAAATACGTTTATCAAATAAGCAAGCCGAGAAAAAGGAAATTAATGCCTTAAACCATTTAATTGAGGCAAACTTTATTACTAGAAATTTAGTAAATGAACCATTAAACTATCTTTCAGCAGAAAAATTATCGGAAGAAATTCATCAATTATCTAAAAATGCTGGATTTAATTTCGAGTATTTTACAAGAAAAAAAATAGAAAGTTTAAAAATGGGTGGTTTGTTAGCTGTAAATGCAGGAAGTAAAAACACACCAACTTTCAATATATTAGAATGGAAGCCAAAAAAGGCGAAAAATAAAAAGCCAATTATTTTGGTTGGAAAAGGTGTGGTTTTTGATACAGGTGGAGTAAACATCAAAACAATGATGATGGAATTAATGAAAAGCGACATGGCTGGCGGTGCAGCTGTTGTTGGAACAATTTATGCCTTAGCTAAAAACGAAATACCTGTGCATGTAATTGGATTAATCCCAGCTACTGATAATAGAACAGGCGATAACGCCTTTGTACCGAGTGACATTATAAAAATATCCGATGGAACAACCGTTGAAGTGCTTAATACAGATGCCGAAGGACGTCTAATTTTAGCAGATGCCTTGGTCTATGCCAAAAAGTTTAATCCAGAATTAGTAATCGATTTAGCCACCTTAACTGGGGCAGCTATGAGAGCTATTGGTCATTTAGGAATGGTAGGCATGGGCAACCTAGAAGGTAGAGCAAAGGAAAATCTTCTTTTGGCGGGTAATAAAGTATATGAGCGAATTGCTGATTTACCTTTTTGGGATGAATATGGCGAGCAAATAAAATCTGAAATTGCAGACATTAAAAATTTAGGTGGTGCAAATGCTGGTGCACAAACCGCAGGAAAGTTTTTAGAATATTTCACCGATTATCCTTGGTATCATTTGGATATTGCACCAAACGCATTCATCGAAACAAATGACTCCTATCGAGGAAAAGGTGCAACAGGAACTGGTGTAAGACTATTATACACTTTCATAAAAGATTATATAAATGAGTAATCATAACGAAAAAACCAACATAGGCATTTCTATTGGCGATTACAATGGAGTAGGGCTAGAGGTAGTTTTAAAAACCTTTGCTGACAATAGAATTTTCAAAGATTTTTCAGTAATCATCTACGCTTCTTCAAAAGTGGTAAATTACCACAAAAAAAACCTCGGATTAAATGATGTAAACTTTCAGATAATTAACAATATAGACGATGCTAAAAACAAAGATTTGTATGTTTTAAATTGTTGGGAAGAAGACTTAACAATTGAGTTTGGGAAAATAACGAAGCAAGCCGGAGAGTATGCATTAAAATCACTTTCAGCAGCAACCGAACATTTGAAATTAGGTAAATTGGCCGCTTTAGTTACCGCTCCGTTAAACAAACATAATATTCAATCTGACAGTTTTAAATTTCCTGGACATACAGAATACCTTCAAAATGCTTTTGGCGCAAAAGATCATTTGATGATTTTATGCAACGAAAATATAAGAGTTGGATTAGTTACTGGACATATTCCCATTTCTGAAGTAGCTTCGAAACTTAATAAAGATTCAATTATTTCGAAAGCACAAATTTTTATAAAAAGTTTGACACAAGATTTTGGAATTAGGAAACCTAAAATTGCCATTCTTGGACTAAATCCTCATGCAGGAGATAATGGTTTAATTGGAAAAGAGGAACAAGATATCATTATGCCAGCTATTGAGAGTTTAAAAAACCAAAACCATATAGTTTATGGACCATTTGGTGCAGATGGTTTCTTTGGTTCAGGCGCTTATGCAAAATTTGACGGTGTTTTAGCAATGTACCATGATCAAGGTCTTATTCCTTTTAAAACTTTGGCATTTAGCACTGGTGTCAATTTTACAGCAGGGCTTCCAATTGTTAGAACTTCTCCCGATCATGGAACAGCTTATGATATTGCAGGAAAAAATTTAGCAGATTTCGACTCATTTAAAGCAGCATTATACATGGCTATAGATATTTTTAGCCATCGAAAAATGAATAAAGAGCTCACTAACAACCCTTTAAAGTCAAGTGCCATAAGGTATGAGAAAGATAATTAAGAATTAATTTTTAAAAATGAATTAATTTTTAAATTTGCAGGCTTTTTAAAATAGAAAAGATGAACAAAAAAGAGTTCATCATACCATTTATAGGATTGAAATTAGGAAGTCATAATTATGATTTCAAAATTCAATATTCGTTCTTTGATGGTTACGAGATGACAGAATTTACAGATTGTGATGTAAATGTTGATTTAGAATTGATAAAAAGATCAACTTTTATGGAACTATGTTTTCATGTTTCAGGAACTATAACAAGTAACTGCGACCGTTGCGGTGATGAACTAAAAATAAAAATCACTAACAACGAAAAAGTAATTGTAAAATTTGGTGAAATTCAAAGTGAAGAAGATGAGATAATTGTAATTGCCCACAATGAGCAAGAAATTGATGTTAGCAACCAAATTTATCAAAGTATACTTCTAGCTATTCCAATGAGCAGGAGACATGCTGAAGGAGAATGTGATCCGCAAACAATTGCATATCTTGAAAACATTTTAGAAAAAGAAGAAAAAACAGAAGAAGAGCCAATAGACCCGCGTTGGGACAAATTGGTTAAATTAAAAAAGAACAATTTAAACTAAAAATAAAATGCCAAATCCGAAACATAGACACTCAAAGAGTAGAAGAGATAAGAGAAGAACGCATTATAAGGCAACGGCACCAACAATCGCAATTTGCCCTACTACTGGCGAACCTCATTTATACCACAGAGCTCACTGGCATGAAGGTAAGCTTTATTACAAGGGACAAGTAGTAGTTGAAAAAGCATAATTACTTTAATTTAGGCCTCTAATGAGTCAACCTAAAATGAAGTTTGCCATAGATATAATGGGCGGAGATAACGCGCCCTTGGCTACCGTCAAGGGTGCGATATTAGCTTTAAAAGAGCTTCCCACAGATTATGAATTGGTATTGATAGGTAATCAGAGTCAAATTCAAGAAATTATTGACAATGAAAAACCAAGTCAAACCAATTATTCTATTGTTCATGCCGACCAATTTATCGAAATGGGCGAACATCCCACTAAAGCATTGCGTGAAAAACCAAATTCAAGCATTGCCATTGGCTTTTCTTTAGTTAAAGAAGGAAAAGTTCATGGATTTGCTAGTGCTGGAAATACTGGTGCAATGTTAGTTGGGTCAAAACTATCTTTACCAATGATACCAGGTGTTTTAAGACCCTGTGTCATTTCAAACCTTCCTAAAATCAAGGGTCAACCAGGAATACTTCTTGATGTTGGTACCAATGTAGATTGCAAGCCTGAAATGCTTGAGCAATTTGCAATTATAGGAAGTGTGTTATCCAAAAGTCTTTATCAAATAGAAAAACCAAAAGTTGGTTTAATGAACGTAGGTGAAGAAGAAGGAAAAGGAAACGCACTTTCCTTAGCAACTTATAGCTTGCTAAAAGAAAATAAAAAAATTAATTTTATCGGAAATGTGGAAGGCCGCGATTTATTTAATGATCGCGCTGATGTTATTGTTTGTGATGGTTTCACTGGCAATATCATCATTAAAACGGCCGAATCTATTTTTTATATGATGAAAAAAAGAGGCATCTCCGATGAATACTTTGATAAGTTCAATTATGAGAACCACGGTGGTTCACCAATTGTAGGTATCGATGCTAATATTGTAATTGGTCATGGAATTTCTAATGATGTTGCAATAAAAAATATGATACTTTTGATGAAAGAGGTTGCAGTTGCAAACCTTGCTAGCAAAATCAAAGAACAGATAAGTTTATAATGTCTAAAATAACCGCTGCCATAACCGCTGTAGGAGGATATATTCCAGACTACATTCTTACAAATAAAGAATTAGAAAAAATTGTTGATACTACAGATGAGTGGATTACAACAAGAACTGGTATTCAAGAAAGACGAGTTTTAAAAGGTGAAGGTTTAGGTTCTTCATTTATGGCTGCAAAAGCTGTTGAAGAACTGCTAGTTAAAAGAAATATCTCAGCTATGGATATTGACTTACTCATATTAGCTACTGTCACCCCAGATGCTCCTCTTCCTGCAACAGCCAATATTGTTTGCGATATGATTGGAGCGAAAAATGCCTGGGGCTTCGATTTAATGGCTGCTTGCTCTGGATTTCTTTATGGAATTTCTACTGGAGCGCAATTCATAGAAACAGGGAAATACAAAAAAGTAGTCATAGTAGGGGTTGATAAAATGTCATCTATTTTAGATTATCAAGATAGGGCAACTTGTATTATTTTTGGTGATGGAGCAGGAGCTATTTTACTTGAACCTAACGAAGAAGGTCTTGGTGTTCAAGATTTTATTTTAAAATCAGATGGTTCGGGACGTCATTTTTTAAATATAAAGGCGGGAGGATCCGTTAAACCAGCATCAAAAGAAACCGTTGATAATCGCGAACATTTTGTTTACCAAGAAGGAAAAACAGTATTCAAGTACGCAGTTACCGGAATGGCTGATGTTTCAGCAGAAATAATGGAAAGAAATAATCTTACCTCAGAAGATATTGACTGGCTAGTTCCGCATCAAGCCAATATGAGAATTATAGATGCAACGGCCGAAAGAGTTGGTCTTCCAAAAGAAAAAGTAATGATTAATATTACCAGATATGGTAATACCACAGCGGGAACAATTCCTTTATTATTATGGGATTGGGAAAACAAGTTGAAAAAAGGTGATAACTTAATTATCGCTGCATTTGGCGGTGGCTTTACTTGGGGCTCAATTTTCGTTAAATGGGCATATAATTCCAGCAAATAAGTATTTGCTTATTTTAAAAATTAATTAAATTTAAATTTCTAAATTTTGATATATGGAGTTGAATGAAATTCAAGCATTAATAAAATTCGTTGCAAAAGCTGGAGTAAGCGAAGTGCAATTAGAGCAGGATGGTTTTAAAATAGTTATTAAAACTCCTGGCCGTGAAGTTGAACAAATAATGGTACCTGCTATGCAACCACAAATTGTTCATCAAATGGCACCTGTTCAGCAATCAACTACCCCTGCCCCTGCTGAAGTTAAGTCCGCCCAAGCTGCTCCTGCGGCAGAAGCAACCAATAACTTCATTACCGTAAAAGCACCTATGATAGGTACTTTTTATAGAAGTCCGGGTCCAGATAAAGCAGTTTTTGTTAACGTTGGTGATGAAATAAAAGCTGGTCAAGTGCTTTGTATTATAGAAGCAATGAAATTATTCAATGAAATTGAATCAGAAATTAGCGGAAGAATTGTGAAAGTATTGGTAGATGATGCTTCTCCTGTTGAATACGATCAACCTTTATTCTTAGTAGAACCTAAGTAAACTTTTTGGGCTGCTGCAAATATATTTTGGATTTTATTTTTTTATAATAGAACTGAAATTGTTTGCAGCAGCCTTATTTTATTAATTAATTCTAAGCAATTATGTTTAAAAAAATACTTGTTGCCAATCGTGGTGAAATAGCCCTACGTGTTATTAGAACAGCCAGAGAAATGGGCATAAAAACAGTTGCTGTTTATTCAACTGCCGATAAAGAAAGTTTACATGTAAAATTTGCAGATGAAGCAGTTTGTATTGGCCCTCCTCCTAGTAAAGACTCTTATTTAAGTATTCCCAATATTTTAGCTGCTGCTGAAATTACAAACGCTGATGCCATTCATCCAGGGTATGGATTTTTATCAGAAAATGCCAAATTTTCTAAAATGTGTCAAGAGCATGGTGTGAAATTTATTGGCGCCACACCTGAGCAAATCAATCAGATGGGTGATAAAGCAACCGCAAAGGATACCATGAAAAAAATTGGTGTTCCTACAATTCCTGGTTCCGATGGCTTGATTGATACAGTTGATGAAGCAAAAAAAATAGCTTTAGAAATTGGTTATCCAGTAATCATTAAAGCTACTGCTGGTGGCGGTGGAAGAGGAATGCGTATTATTTGGGAAGAAAGTTTATTAGAAAATTTATGGAATGCCGCCAAACAAGAAGCTGCTGCCTCTTTTGGAAATGATGGTATTTACATGGAAAAATATATTGAAGAACCGCGTCACATTGAAATCCAAATTGCAGGTGATCAATATGGCAAAGTTTGTCATTTATCTGAAAGAGATTGTTCCATTCAAAGAAGGCATCAAAAATTGGTAGAAGAAACCCCTTCGCCATTTATGACCGATGAATTGCGCCATAAAATGGGTGAAGCGGCTAAACTAGCTGGTTCTGCTATTGCTTATGAAGGTGTTGGAACAGTTGAGTTTTTGGTGGATAAACACAGGAATTTTTATTTCATGGAAATGAATACACGTATCCAAGTGGAACATCCAATTACAGAAGAAGTTATTCAATATGATTTAGTGCGCGAGCAAATATTAATTGCTGCTGGCGTTCCAATTTCAGGCAAGGATTATTTCCCGCAAGTTCACGCTATAGAATGTCGTATCAACGCTGAAGATCCTTATAATGATTGGAGACCTTCACCAGGTAAAATTACTACTTTACACACACCAGGTGGGCATGGAATTAGAGTTGATTCACATATTTATTCGGGATATACAATCCCTCCTAATTATGATTCAATGATTGCAAAGTTGATTGCAGTTGCTAGAACCCGTGAAGAAGCCATCATTAAAATGCATAGAGCATTGACCGAATATTATATTGAAGGTTTAAAAACAACTATTCCTTTCCATTTGCAATTAATGGAAAATGAAGATTTTAAAAAAGGTAATTACACTACCAAGTTTTTAGAAGGATTCAAAATAAAATAACAAAAAAGCCGATTTAAAAAATCGGCTTTTTTAATGCATCATTTTAAGCAATAAAAAAAGCCAATCTTATTAAGGATTGGCTTTAAGCATTTTGAGAAATTCTACTATTCAGTAGGTTTAACATATTTTTTTCGAGTAGAGTAATTAATCTTTAAGGCATTTACTTTCCTAAGTTCTTGCTTTACATCTGTTACAATACCCATTTTTGTAGCATAATCAACCTTCATTGAAAAGGTCAACAATTGGCGTTCAGCTTCATCGCGGGCGTTTCTTTCAGCCTCAACAAATTCAGCTATTTGCTCTTTTGAAGCAAAAGCATCATTTAATTGAATGCGAGGTTCAGTCCCAAAAGAAGCTTTAAGCTCTTTTGTTGGTGGCCCAACATAAATGTAACTAACCAATGATTTTCTTTCCAATTTGGCTATTTCAGTTGCTTCAGGAGTTTTTATCTGAACTTTTAATGTAGTTTCTCTCATTACAGTAGTAACCATAAAGAAGAACAACAACATAAAAACGATATCTGGCAATGAGGCGGTAGAAATACCAGGAGATTCTTTTTTCTTTTTACCTGTGAACTTTGACATAATTATTTTCCTCCTATGTTTTTTGGTTCAGCTTCAGATATTCTTTGCGGATATAATTTACGAATAGCACTAACTTTCTCTTCTTGTTTGAGAACTACTAGCTCATCATAAGATTTGCCAAACTCTTGTTTTGCAGATTCATTTCTCAATTCGTTATAAGCCCTTGCTAATTCATTTTGAACAGCAATGTACATTTCATAACTTGTTCCTCTATCGTTTTGAAGGGAGATAACTTGTTTAGAAACCATTCTTTTACCTAATAGAGGAATGTCTTCTTCTGTAAATTCAGGAAGACTTTCTGACCTGCTAACATTTGCAATGAATTCTTTTGCTTTATCTTTTAGGTCTGAAATATCAATTAGTTCGCCTTCAGCCAATAATTGATTGTTAGCATTAACTAATACCACAAAAACATTTCTTTGTTTTACATCTATTTGTTCCTGATTTGGCTCGGGCGGAGGAGGCAATAACCTCTGTAAACCAGTGTCAACATCCATGGTAGTGGTAACTAAGAAGAAAATCAATAGCAAAAAGGCTATATCGGCCATTGAACCCGCGTTAATTTCAGGTGGTTTATTATTTTTCTTTTTGGCCATAATATTTTATTTAAAAGCTTTTGAAATTTCACTATAAATAAGTGCAATTACAGATATGATTGCCATAATATAGAACAATACAAGTCCTGTACTTACCATTTTCGATGAAGATGCAGTAATTCCATATCTTTCATAAGACTTCAATACCTCATCACCAGCTAATACATAACTGATTACTACAAGTACTAAAATTGCACCAATACTTACTAAAGCTTGTTTTGCTTGTTTAGGATTAGTAGCAGTATGAATAATTGGAAATACAACAGCCGCTATTGTACCTATAACTATTAAAGCATAAGTTAAATAGATACCAATATTTACCAGTGTATCTTGCATATTATTTATTTTTTAAATAATTCGTGTTTAACTAAAATGTCAATTAAAGAAATAGAAGCACTTTCCATTTGGCTGGTTAATGATTCTACTTTAGCCACTAAATAGTTATAAAATATTTGAAGGATAATAGCTACTATCAAACCAAATACTGTAGTAATCAAAGCCACTTTAATACCCGCAGCAACTAAGGTAGGAGAGATATCACCTGCTGCTTCGATAGCATCAAAAGCTTGAATCATACCAATTACCGTTCCTAAGAAACCTAACATCGGAGCAAGAGCGATAAACAATGAAATCCATGATAAACCTTTGTCTAACAATCCCATTTGAACTCCACCATAAGAAACTACAGATTTTTCAACCATATCAATTCCTTCGCTTGAGCGATCTAAACCTTGATAGAAAATGCTGGCAACAGGACCGCGAGTGTTTCTGCATACTTCTTTAGCAGCGTCAACTCCGCCATTGCTTAAAGCAGATTCAATGCTTACCAATAACTTGTCAGTATTAGTAGTTGCAAGATTTAAGTAAATAACTCTTTCAATAACGAAAGCCATACCTAAAATCAAACAAATTAATACGGGGGTCATCCACAATACATCACCCTCTATATATTTTTGTTTTAATACTTGATGGAATGATTGTTCAGCTGGAGCAACTTCTGTAGCTGCATCACTTACTGCATTTTGAGTTGATGCTGCTGGTTCAGCTGGTTGGGTTGCTTCGGTTGCTGCTGTTGAATCTTGAGCTTTTACAACATAGCTTCCGGCAAACATCAGACAGCCGGTAATCGCTAATACATTGAATAGTTTTCTCATTGCTTTTTGTGTTTTTAGTTTTAATTTATTGTTTATGATGTTTAAATTTTTACAGTTTCATGCGGAGAAGGCGGGATTCGAACCCGCGATACACTTTTGGCGTATACACACTTTCCAGGCGTGCTCCTTCAACCACTCGGACACCTCTCCAATTTTCCATTTTCACTATATATACTCCTTAAAAAGTGGCGCAAATTACAAAAAAATCATAAAGTCAAAAATTCTTGATGCTCGAATATTATTTATTTAACGGTAATTTAAGAACACTTCCATTTAACGGCAGTTTTTAAAGCTTTATTTTAACTGTTTAAACTTAATTCTCCTCTAAGATTTTCTTCTAGTTTAAATTTCACTTCATTCACATTATTATACATGGCTAATAAATGCATTAATTTAGTTACAGCAGCTTCAGTTGTCATATCATGACCTGAAATTACACCAGCTTCAATTAATTGACTGCTAGTTTCATAAAGCCCTTGTTGAACTGTTCCTTTTCCACATTGACTAATATTTAAAAGGATAATGTTGTTCAAATTTGCTTTTTTTAGAATGGCAACAAATTCTTCATCTGTGCTTGCATTGCCTGAACCATAAGTTTCGAGAATACATGCTTTTAAACCCGGTGTTTCTAAAACCGATTGAATTATTTTATTTGAAATGCCAGGGAATATTTTCAATATACCAACATTGGTTTCAAACTTTTTATGAACTATCAATGGTTTTTCGCTCGGATTTAAAATATGAGCCGTATTGTAATTTATATGTAAACCTGCCTCGGCTAATTCAGGGTAATTGCCTGAAATAAATGCATTAAAATGTTCAGAATTGTATTTGTGTGTTCTATTGCCTCGGTATAATTTATATTCGAAATATAAACCAACTTCGGGAACAGCGGGTTTCCCATTTATTTTTTCAGCGGCAATTTGAATGGAAGTAATCAAGTTCTCTTTTCCATCGGTTCTTATGGTTCCAATAGGTAATTGCGAACCCGTAAATATGACAGGTTTTGATAAATTTTCGAGCATAAAACTTAATGCAGATGCCGAATATGCCATGGTATCAGAACCATGTAGCACTACAAAACCATCGTATTTATCATAGTTTTTTTCAATAGCTGTTGCAATTTCTGTCCAAAACTGAGGGTTGGCGTTGGATGAATCAATTGGGTTTTCGAAGGAATAACTGCTTATTTTAAAATCGAACTGATGCAATTCATAAACTTGTTCATACAAATGATTAAAATCAAATGGTATTAAACTTCCAGTTTTGTGATCTTTAATCATACCAATAGTTCCACCGGTATAAATCAAAAGAATATGCGTATTGCTATTTTCAGTCATTATTAAAAAGCTTTTGAGCGTTTTCGGTAGTTATTTTAGTTAAATCTGATAAGCTGATTTTTTTTATATCAGCAATTTTTTGTGCTACATGAATTAAATAAGCGCTTTCATTGCGTTTTCCTCTAAAAGGCATAGGCGCTAAATAAGGCGAATCGGTTTCTAAAACAATATGCTTCAAATCAATGGCTTCAATTACTTCTGGCAATTTAGAGTTTTTGAAGGTAACAACGCCTCCAATTCCTAAATAAAAATTTCCCAATTCAATTACTTTTTCAGCTTCTTCTATTGTGCCAGAAAAACAATGAAAAATTCCTTTGAGCTTTTCATTATTTTCAGTCTTTATAACTTCATAAGTTTCATTAAAAGCTTCTCTGGTATGCAAAATAATAGGTAAATTGTATTGTTTCGCCCATTCACAATGTTTGTGTAATGAAATTTTTTGTTCTTTTTCGAAGGTTTTATCCCAAAACAAATCAATTCCAGTTTCACCAATTCCAAAATAGGTATTGGCAGAAAGTTTGGCTTCAATAAGTTTTAAGTCGTTTTCAAAATTTTCTTTTACGGAACAAGGATGCAATCCCATCATAGCAAAACAATTTTCAGGAAATTTTTTAGCTAAAACTTCCATAGCCTCAATGGTTTCTATATCTACATTGGGTAAATACATTTTTTGTACACCTGCTTCAATGGCTTTTTCTATAACTGTATTTATATCATCTTTAAATTCTTCTGAAAAAAGATGCGTATGCGTATCAATTAATGTCATCTCGCAAATGTATTCTTTTTTGATTTCAGGCTGTTTTCACAAAAGGCTTTTGTCTATTTTCGATGCAAAATTTTGAATTGAAAAAAATCTTAATCATTCGTTTTTCATCTATTGGCGATATTGTGCTTACCACTCCAGTTGTGAGATGTTTAAAAAAACAATTGCCAAATGCTGAAATACATTTTTTAAGCAAAAAATCTTTTCAGACAGTTTTGCAGCACAATCCATACATTGATAAACTGCATTTGGTTAATGAAAAATTATCAGAGGTAATTCCTGATTTAATTAAAGAAAATTTCGATTTTATAATTGATTTACACAAGAATTTAAGAAGTTTAAGAATTAAAAATGCGGTTAAAAAACCTGCCCATTCTTTTAATAAACTAAACATTGAAAAATGGTTATTGGTCAATTTTAAAATTAACAAAATGCCCGATAAACACATTGTTGATAGATATTTTGAAACAACAAAAAGTTTAGGAATAATAAATGATGGCCAAGGATTAGATTATTTTTTAACCGAAAATGATGCTTGCTTGAATCAAATTCCGATTAGTTTTTCAGGATATGGTTTTGTAGCTTGGGTTATTGGCGGGCAGCATGAAACTAAAAAAATGCCTGCAGAAAAGATTATTTCTATTGCCAAAAAAATAGACAAAAAAATAGTTTTGATTGGCGGAAAGGAAGATTTTAAAGACGGAGAAAAAATAAGTGCTTTGGTGGGGCGCGATAAAGTTTTTAATGCTTGCGGAAAATTCACTTTAAATCAATCGGCTGATTTGGTAAAAAATGCTGAAAAAGTAATCTCCAACGATACAGGATTGATGCACATTGCAGCGGCATTCAAAAGAAATATTTTGTCTTTGTGGGGAAATACCGTTCCCGAATTTGGCATGTATCCTTATTTAGCAGGAAAAGATTCGAAAATTATGCAAATAAAAAACCTGCATTGTCGTCCTTGTTCAAAATTAGGATTCAAAAAATGTCCAAAAAAACATTTTTATTGCATGATGATGCAAGATGAAGTTGAAATAGCAGATTGGGCAAATGTTTAGGATTTTCAATAATTTTCTATTTCCCAAATCTTTAAGTAAAAATTATCAATCTCAAATTCTCCTTTGTTTATATTCCAAAAATAAAGAGATAAACTTTTAAAACTTTTATTTCTTAAATCAGCGTTGAAACTAATTTTTTTGTTTCGCCAAATATTCGGTTTCAGACCTTGAATTTCAACCAAATTAAAATAATCAATTTTAACTGACTTACCGAATTCATCGTTAAATGAGAAAGCTATTAAATTTCCTTTGGCGGCTTTCGATTCCAATTCCTTTGTTTCAAATTGAACTTCAAAAAACAACTTTTTTTGGTTTAAACTTTCAAAAGGAATTTCAAGTTTTCCACTAAATTCTATATTACTTTTTAGTTGGCACAAAAAATTATCTTCGTATGCAACAATATTGTCTTTACAAATAGCACAAGAGTCAGAAAAGTTTGAAAATAAATTCAATAAAGCTTTTTCAGATTTTTTTCCAAACATCATAGTGCTTTCATCGCCAGTGATGGTATTCTCGTATTTTTTTGAAAATTTTAAAATTGAAAATTTAAACTTTTCGTAATCCATTCCATATTTATGTAAAATATTGTTTCGATATTGATAAGTCTGTATTGCTGAATGCAAACTGAAGATAGTGTAAAAGGAAAAAATAATAATTTGCAGAAATGTTGGAATAGGCCAATAGGAAATGCCAACTAATAGCAAGATAAAAGCTGGCAAAACGTCAATTGCAGCCCTTTGACCAAGGCTATCGCCAAAGGAAATATCCCACCAAGCAGCGTTTATGTAGATAAAACCAAAAATAAAAGCCATTAGTGAAAATTTTTGCAAACCATTCCATTTTGGAGATAAAAAGCCTAAAAAGCTTAAAGCTAATAGCGGAGTATAAACAAAAAGGCCCTTATTGAAGCCCCATAAATATTCTTTAAAATTTGGATTGAACCAATAGAATCCTTCATTTGGATAGGTATTTACGAAGAACTGATGACTTTGAATTTTCCATACAATAGATTGAATAAATAGAATCCCAAAAAAGCTTAATGTAGCCAAAAAAAATCTTTGCGGTTTTTGCATCAATTTTTTAAAAAATTCGCCAAAGCTCCCTTTTGCTTCTGCCAAAAAAGGAATCAATAAAACGATTAATACATTGGTAGGTCTAATTAAAATTATTAAACCTAGCAGTGCTGCTATTTTTATTATTCTAAATGTGGGTGTAATAAATAGTTTTCTGAAATAATATAAAAATGCAGCGATGGCAAAAAAGCTGTAAACATGCGAGAATGCAGCATCAAAAATGGCATAATTTATAATATTGGTAGATAAAAAAGAAACGATTAATAGAATCGAAATTTTTTCGGGACTAATTTTAAAAGTATTGAGCAATTTAGCCACAAAATAAAAGCCGGCTAACATGTAAAATATGCCTGCAAAAGCAATACTATCTTGAAAAATGGAATTATATCCATCGACTTCAAAACCAAAAATGTAGGATAAAATGCAGGCAATAATAAAAAATGGCAACATCAATATGTCTGTTCCAATAGTGTATTTATTTACTTTTCTACCATTTACATCAACCAAAAATCTTTGGTTGGGTTCCTCTTTATAAACCTCAACTTTTTGTGTTAAGTAATTAAAGTCAAGGCTTTTATATATAAAAAGTGCAGGGAGATTTGCGTAATAACCTTTGCCATCGCTTCCAATACTTTCAACGTATTTACTATCACTACGTGAAAATCCAAAAATCAAAAGTGAAATTACACCAATGATTGCTATTACAATATTTGAAAGATTGCTTTTTTCGCGCATTTTTTAGAACTAAAATTATCTTAAAACTCCATTGTTTTCTTTCAATAGTTTAATGGCATTTCTTTTAATAACGGTATCTAGTGGTAGCTTTAAATTATCAGCTTCTTTATTGGCCTGACGTAATAAAACAGCATCGCTATGTATTTTTTTCTCATACCAATTTAAACCTTGCTTTTTTGCTCGGTTTTTATAAAATTGTTGTGGGTTGGCATACAATTCATAAACTTCTTCAATAAATCCCCAACCAGGATTAATTAGATTTCCATCGGCAGCAGCAATCATAATTACATTTTGACTTTCAATTTTCGATTTTAAATCTAATTGCCAAGTTTCAGTAAGTTGTTGACGCGTTTCAGGATAAGCTTTTTTATAATAATACCAAAAACTACCTCCTTCAAATACATAATCTTGAATGCCTAATGAAATAAAACCCCAATAATAGCTATCAGCAATGGTTAAAACTTTAGCTTTTGGTTTACTTGGATTATTTTCGATAGCCAAAACTGGATATGCCAATTTTTCAATTTGTTGAGGTCTGTTAATAAGATTCATCGATTTTAAAATATCTGCATCTCTGTGTTTGGCAGTATCTGAAACTTCAATCTTTTCCCACTGAATGTCAGGCATATCAATTCCGCGCATTTTTTCAATAAACTTAACAACTGTGTCAGCAGCAATGCACTCGCCATAATAACTCCAATGATGTCCAAATTGAGGAAAGAGCGGGTAAGGTGATTTTTCTTTTTTTGCTAAAAATAAAGCTTGCAAATCAATATAGTTAATCCCCATTTTTTTGCACAATTTTATATAACTTTTGTAATTAGTATTTTCTTTTTTATGGTCAAATCTTTCGGGCAATAATTCGGGAAAAAAGCTTCCTTTTCCAGGCACAAAAGTGAAAAGGAAATCTATACCCTTACTTTTTAAGGTATCTTGAATTAATTTGAGTTTTGTAAGCGTTTTAGCAATACTATCTTCACCTATAAAATCGTTTCCAAAAGCTGCATTTACATAAGGAATACTAAAAATATAATCGTTTTTCCCGGCTGTAAATTCTTTTACTCTAATTTGATTAAAAGCTGCGTAAACTAAACTGTTATTCATTTTTACAGCATCGTCTTTTAGTTTCCAGCTCTCGGCAAAATAATCTTCATATTCTAATTGAAATTTCCCGTCTAACCAATTGGGCAAGCTGAATTTGGGTTTTTTTACATCTTTTTTCACTTTCAAACTTTCCGATTCGCCCATTGAGGCTAATAGCGGAATGATAATAGCAATAAGCGCCACTATCCAAATAGGTTGAAGTAATTTATCGGTATTTTCTTTTTTCATTAGAATCTGAAATAAATAAATGGATTGTAAGAAGCAGAAACTATGTAGCTTAAACTTAAACCAAATAAAACTAGGGTAATAATAATGGCTGCTAAATGTTCTTTTGGATTAAATTTTCCTTCAAAAATTTTAGTTTGTAAACCTTCTGTTTTGCTGGTAATGGCAAAAATTGAAAACAAAATGGCTGGAATGAGCATAAACAAAAAGTCGGCATTTAAAGTAGCAGAATTACCATTGGTGTCTAACCAAAGCATTTTTTTAATGACTAAAACGGCATCACTAAAATTTTCTAGCCTAAAAAATACCCAACCAATAACTACAATTATGAAATTGATTAAAATGGAAGGAATTCGACCAATTTTTGAATAAATGTTTAGTAAAAATCCTTTTTCTAAAACAATAAAAATTCCATGATAAACGCCCCAAATAATAAAATTCCAAGAAGCGCCATGCCATAAACCAGAGAAAACAAAAACCAACCACAGATTGAAAAAAATTCTAGATTTTGAAACCCTGTTTCCTCCCAATGGAATGTATAAATAATTGCGCATCCATGAACCTAAAGTAATGTGCCATCTGCGCCAAAACTCAGTTATACTGCCAGAAATGTAAGGATTGTTGAAATTCTCAGGAAGTTTGAAACCCACCATTTTGGCAATACCAATCGCCATATCAGAATAGCCTGAAAAGTCGAAGTAAATTTGAAAAGTGTAGGCCAAGGCTGCTAACCATGCGGTTGACCAATCAATTTGAGCCAAGTTACCATCAAAAATACCATCAGCTTGCGCGGCCATGGCGTTGGCAATAATCACTTTTTTGCTCAAACCAATTACAAAACGATAAAAACCAGCTAAACGATTTTCGGTTGTTTCATTAGCAGTTCTATCATCAATTTGATCGGAAATTTCATGGTAACGCACTATTGGGCCAGCAATCAGTTTTGGGAAGAAAATAATGTAAAGCTGATAGTCTAAAAAGCTTTTCAAAGGCTTGTGCACCTTGCGATACACATCAACAGCATAAGTAATACTTTCGAAAGTGTAAAATGAAATGCCAATAGGTAGAACAACATTTAAAGCTTTTATTTCCCCAATTCCAATTTGTGTAAAAACCTGATTGAAACTATCAATAAAAAAGTTGCAATATTTAAAATAGAACAACAAACCCAAATTGATACACAAAGAAAAAACTAGCAATATTTTTTTCTTTCCTTTTTCAGTGGCTTTGTCCATTAAACCAACTAAGAAAAAATCGACAAATGTGGTTGCTAGAATAACGAATATAAATTTTGGACCGCCCCAACTGTAAAAAATAATGCTTGTTACAAGCAGGTATATGTTTTTTACTGATTTTAAAGACTTTGGAATGAGCATATAGCCCAAAAGAAAAAGTGGCAGAAAGCCAGCCAGAAAAATTAAAGTACTAAATACCATTAAGGTTAATTTTGAAAAATCAAATATCTAATAAAAATCAAAAACAGCTAATGGTAAAAACGATATTTTCACAAAGAGCCAAAATTTAAAAAAATGTCAAAACCCAAATTACTTATTTTGCATGGTGCAATTGGCGATGCTAAACAAATGCAAGCCCTTGAAATGTTTCTAAAAGATTATTTTGAGCTGATATTTTTCAATTTTTTTGGACATAGCGGCAAAGCCATGAAATTTGAAAACTTTTCGATTGATAATTTCAAAATAGATTTATTACAATTTTTAGAAAGCGAAAAACTTAGCGAGCTTTTTGTTTTTGGATACAGCATGGGCGCTTATGTAGCATTAAAATTGGCTTCTGAAAACCCAACAAGGTTTAAGAAAATTGTTTCGCTGGGAACCAAATTTGATTGGAATAAGGACTCGGCTGAAAAAGAAATTAAAATGCTAAATCCTGATAAAATAGAAGAAAAGTTGCCCGCTTTTGCAGAAATTTTGAACAATAGACATGCACCTAATAATTGGAAAACAGTTTTACACAAAACTGCTGAGATGATGTTGGAAGAAGGTGAAAACCCAAGTTTAACAGAGAAAGATTTTGCCAAAATTTCTATTCCTGTAAAATTAATGGTAGGAAGTTTAGATACTGTTGCTGGCACAGAAGCCACGATTCAAACGGCACAAAAAATGAAAGTAGCCGAATGGGAAATAATAGAAAACTGGCCACATCCATTCGAGAAAATAGATTTAAGTTTTTTGGCAAAAAAAATAAGCGAAGGATTTTTAGGTTAAAATCTTCGCTTATTCTTAAAATAATGAATTACAAAACCCTACTCCCCAATTGGGTTCAGTTTTTTAGTTTTAATCATTTCTATAAAATATTTCTCAAAATTTTTCAAGCCTTCTGGCGCATTCATTACGTTTTCAATGCTTTTGGTTTTGCCATTGATAGAAAGTTTGGTGGTGGTGGCTGGTAAATCTGCTACACCCGGATTGTACTTGTCTTGCAAACCAAAATAATTGATATCGTCTGCAAATTTGGCTAACAAATCCATTTCTTCTTTGCTGAACAAAGTAGCAAATTTCCCAATATTAGGCACATTGGCCTTGCCTTCATAGGCTGCAAAACCGTCTTTATATATTGTAATTTCAAAAACTGGGCATTCACCATAACAATATCCTTTTCTTAAATAAGCAAAAAGGTTGTTTTGAGCTTTTGCCGCCTCATATTTTTCTTTTAAAGCTTCTTTCGATTCAGGTAAAATATCTAGAGGATGCGGGTTAGGCGATGCGGTAGTGATTTGATTTTCAGGCTTTGTTTCTATAGCAGCTGCTTTTTTCTTGCTGTTGCAGCTAAAAAAAACAAACATCACTAAACTTATTGCAAGCACATTTTTGATTTTCATACATCCATTTTTTGATTTGGTGAATATAAAAATTATGCCAAATGATATCTTTGAATGACCTTTAAAATCTTAGCAATTCAAATATTTTATGAATTAGTGAACAAAATCAGAATTGTTAAGAATTAAAGCAATTAGCAGCGATTTTAAATTGAAAACAATTTTTAATTGCTACTTTTGAGGGCGAATTTTTATTCGTACATGTCAACTAAAACATCAAAATACATATTTGTAACAGGAGGGGTAACCTCATCATTAGGCAAAGGAATTGTTTCAGCATCTTTAGCCAAATTATTACAAGAAAGAGGCTACTCAGCCACTATTCAAAAATTCGATCCTTACATTAATGTCGATCCGGGAACTTTAAATCCTTACGAGCATGGCGAATGTTATGTAACGGATGATGGCGCAGAAACCGATTTGGATTTAGGCCATTATGAAAGATTTTTAAACGTTCCTACTTCGCAAGCCAACAACGTTACAACAGGAAGAATTTACCAAACGGTAATTAACCGCGAACGCGAAGGCGCTTACTTAGGCAAAACAGTTCAGGTAATTCCGCACATTACCGATGAAATAAAAAGAAGAATTCAGCTTTTAGGAAAATCAGGTCAATTTGATTTTATAATTACCGAAATTGGCGGAACAGTTGGCGATATTGAATCGTTACCGTACATTGAATCGGTAAGACAATTAAAGTGGGAATTAGGCAAAGATTGTTTGGTTATTCACTTAACCTTAATTCCTTATTTAACTGCCACTGGCGAGTTGAAAACAAAACCAACTCAGCACTCAGTGAAAATGTTGCTAGAATATGGCATTCAGCCAGAAATTTTGGTGTGCAGAACAGAACACGAGTTAGGCGATGATTTGAAAAGAAAAATCGCTTTATTCTGTAATGTAAAACCCAACGCTGTTATTCAATCGATTGATGTTGAAACCATTTATGATGTTCCAATTTCTATGCAATGGGAAAAGCTGGATGAAGTAGTTTTGGAAGGTTTTGGTATTCCTGTTGGCCCAAAACCTGAATTAAAAGCATGGAAAGAATTTTTAGATAAACACAAGCATCCTAAAACCGAAATTAAAATTGGTTTGATTGGTAAATATGTCGAATTAAAAGATGCTTATAAATCTATATCAGAAGCGTTTATTCATGCTGGTGCGGCTAACGAATGTCGTGTTCGTTTGGTTTGGATACATTCTGAACATATAAACGAAGCCAATGCACAAAAAAAACTAGGATTTTTAAAAGGAATTTTAGTAGCTCCAGGTTTTGGTGAAAGAGGAATTGAAGGAAAAATAGCTACTGTAAAATTTGCGCGTGAAAACAATATCCCATTTTTAGGAATTTGTTTGGGAATGCAAATGGCAGTTATTGAATTTGCTAGAAATGTATTAGGTTTCGAAAAGGCACATTCAACTGAAATGATGGCCACCACCAAATATCCAGTAATCGATTTGATGGCTGAGCAAAAGTCAATCACTATGAAAGGTGGAACCATGCGTTTGGGCTCTTATCCATGTAAATTAGTTGTTCCATCAAAAGCTTTTGATGCCTATAAAACTGAAAACTTAAACGAACGCCATCGCCATCGTTATGAGTTTAATAATAAATACATACAACAATTTGCCGATGCTGGAATGAAAGCAACTGGCACAAATCCAGAAGGATTGGTAGAAATTGTAGAACTTGAAAATCATCCTTGGTTTGTTGGAGTTCAGTTTCATCCTGAGTATAAATCAACCGTGGCTAATCCACATCCAATATTCAAAGCGTTTATAAAAGCTGCTATTGATTATGCAGCACTAACCAAAGATTCAGCTTAAAATTTCATAGAATTACTCTTTCTTATTTACAAAATCAGGAAGAGTAATTTTTTTTCAAAAAGCAGAGATTAAACATAGCTTATTGCATGTTTTTAGATTAAATATTTTGTCTGTTCGATTAATTCGAAAATCAGTTTATATTTAGACTTTCTGGCTTTATGAAAAATACGGGGTTTTTATTTAGAATTTTTGTAGGAGTTTTAATTTCAATTGTTACTGTAACCTTTATTGGTCAAAGTGCTTACAAATCATTAAGTGGAATTGTTGAATCAGTTTCAGTTGATAAAAAATTGGATTTAAAATCTCTTACCATCAAAGACATTTCTTTAAACATTGCTGACGCAGAAGCAAGCGTAAAAGCTTATGCCATTAACAAAAATCCCAACTACTTAAATCCTTATTACTACACTTTAAGTTCTATTGAAAATAAAATTTATTTTTTAAAAGAATTATCAAAAGAAGATTCGATTTTAATAAAAGAAGTGGGAAGTTTAGATAGATTAATCAGGCAAAAGTTTTTTATGCTTGATCAATTGGTTGAGCTAAACACCGATTCGCAAGATGTGAGTTTGGCTTTTCAAAGAGTAGATGAAAACATTAACCAAATAAAAACCAATACGGTAAAAAAAACGAAAAAAGAACTGGAACAAATTGCTAAAAAAGAAAAAGAATTACGCGATGAGGCTGAGCGAATTAAGCTAGAAGCTGAAGAGAGAAAAAAGAACACTGGTTTAATTAAAAAAGTGTTTAGCAAAAAAGAAAAACAAGCCAAAAAAGAATCGAAAGCCAAAATTGAAGAGCTAGAAAAAGTGGCAGATGAAACAGTTAATCAGCAAGAAAAGGTTAAAGAAAAATTAACTGACAATAAACTAGATTACAATACTTTAGAGTCGCAGATTAAAAAAATTAAAAAAGAAGAACTCAACAGAGTTAATAATGAAAGCGAACTTGAAATTGCCATTTTAATAGATGAAAAATCAATTAGCGATAGCATTAAAATTGTACTGGAAAACTTTGAAATAAGAGAACGTTATTTAAAAAACATTTCAAATATTCAAGCGGCTAGAGAAGCCGATAAGGCTAAAAATCAAATAGCTATTTTTTCAGCTGGACTTTCCTTATTGCTTCTAATTTTAACTTACAGTATAGCTGCTTACAGTCGAAAAAATAGAGCCTACAACAAAATTTTAGAAGAAGCCAAAGAGCAAGCAGAGAAATTGGCAGTTGAAAAAGAGAATTTTTTGGCAGATATGAGCCATGAAATAAGAACACCTATGAACGCCATAATTGGGTTTTCGGATCAGTTGAAACATACCACTTTAAATAAAGAACAAAACAATTATCTCGAAATCATTAAAAATTCGTCCAAACATCTATTGGAGGTAATTAATGATGTTTTAGATAAAACCAAAATTGATGCAGGTAAATTAAGCCTCGAAAACATTGGCTTCAAGCCAAAAATGCTTATTTCAGAGGTTGCAGAAACATTTAAAATTGAGGCAGAAAAAAAACAAATCTTTTTAAAATTAGATGTTCAAAATGAAGTGCCTGAAATTTTATTAGGTGATCCTTTTCGTTTGCGCCAAATTATTTTCAACTTGTTGGGCAATGCCATAAAATTTACTGAAAAAGGAGGCGTGAGTATTCATGTTACCTATAAAAATGAAAATCAAATTAACTTTTTAGTTATTTCCATTCAAGATTCAGGAATTGGAATAAGCGATGAAAAATTGCCCTTACTTTTTGGACAATATCAACAAGCCGATAGCCAAATAGCTCGAAAATTTGGCGGGACAGGTTTAGGATTAAACATTTCAAAAAAATTAATTGAATTACAAGGTGGAAAAATTGAAGTTGAAAGCGAGTTAAACAAAGGAACTTGTTTCACTTTTCAAATTCCATATAGTGTTGGGACGAGTAAAGATTTGGTTTCTGAAAATCAAAATCTAAACGAAGATTCCAATTTATTGAGCGGCAAATTGATTTTAATTGCTGATGATGAAGAATACAATTTATTGCTTTTAAAAGCCAATTTAAAAAAGTGGGGCATTTCTTTTTTCGAAGCGAAAAATGGAAAAGAAGCTTTAGAATTATACAATAAACATAGGTTTGACGCACTTTTGCTTGATCTAAATATGCCTTTAAAAAATGGTATTGAAATAACAGAAGAAATCAGAAATTCTAGTTTAAACAATCAAGTAATAATTATTGGTTTAACGGCAACTCAATCGCCATCGGTAGTGGATAATTGCTTAAAAGTTGGGATGAATGCAGTGTTACAAAAGCCATATCCAAGCAAAAAATTATATCAAAAACTTTTGGAATTATTTCAGTTTGAAAATGCTACCATTCCCGATTTGCCTGAGCTAGAAAACAATGAAACCACCAATACAATTGATTTAAAAGAGTTGAAAGAAATTTCGAACAACGATTTTGAATTTATTAGAGAAATGTTGAGGGTTTATCAAAAAACCTCTACCGAAGCGTTAGAACAAATTAAAATTGGAATAGAAACAAATGATTACCATAAAATAACTTTGTTTTCACATCAGTTAAGTTCGCCAAGCCGACATTTAGGTTTGAAATCGGTTACCAAAAAATTGAAATTGATTGAAAAGGCTGGATATGAAAAATCAGAAATTTCTATGATTCAAAACTGGCTGAATGAAATTGTTTCTGAATTGAAACTAATTAATAGTGAAATAGATAGATTGCTTTTAGAATTGAATTGATTGCAATAAACAAACCTTTTAATTTTAAAATTTACATTTGATATCAAAATTAGGACTATGACTGCTAGCAATGGTATTTACAAAGTTTTTGTAGTAGATGATGATGAGTGGTATTCCAAATTATTAGAATATACTTTAAAACTAAATCCTGATTTTGAGGTTTTTAAATTTCATAATGGCAAAGATTTAATTGATAATTTGAGTGAAAAACCATCGCTCATTACACTCGATTATAGATTGCCAGATATGGATGGCGCTGAAATTTTGAAAAAAATAAAAGATTTTAATCCCGAAATTGAAGTCATTATAGTTTCAGAACAAGAAAACATTGAAACGGCAGTTGAATTGTTAAAAAAAGGAGCTTACGATTATTTGGTAAAAACCAAAGACATTAAAGATCGTTTGCTAAACACAGTGCATAACATATTAAAAAACAATGCGCTAAAAACAAAAATAGATTATCTCCAAACCGAAGTTGAAAAAAAATATGCTTTTCAAAACACTTTAATTGGTGCAAGTCCATCGCTAAAAAAAGTGCTTTTGATGATGGAAAAAGCCACAGAAACCAATATAACTGTAATGATTACCGGTGAAACAGGAACCGGAAAAGAAGTAGTTGCGAAAGCCATTCATTACAATTCGAATAGAAAAAACAAACCTTTTGTAGCAGTAAACATGGCTGCCATTCCAGCTGAATTAATTGAAAGCGAATTGTTTGGTTTCGAAAAAGGATCTTTTACTGGAGCGGGCGCTAAACGCATTGGAAAATTTGAAGAAGCCAATGGAGGGACACTTTTTTTAGATGAAATTGGTGAAATGGACATTTCGTTTCAGGCCAAACTTCTAAGAGCTTTGCAAGAAAAAGAAATTACAAGAATTGGGAATAATAAACCCGTAAAAATTGATACCCGTATTGTAGTTGCTACCCACAAAAATTTGCAAGAAGAAATTAAAAATGGCAAATTTCGTCAGGATTTGTATTTCCGATTATTTGGTTTGCCAATTGAACTTCCGCCTTTAAGAGAAAGAGGAAACGATACACTTTTGTTGGCGCGACATTTTATCAAAAATTTCTGCAAAGAAAATTCCATTCCTGAAAAAACCCTAAGCACAAACGCGCAAAAAAAATTACTTTCTTACTCTTATCCAGGAAATATCCGCGAACTAAAAGCCATTGTAGAACTTTCGGTGGTTATGGCTAATGGAAAAGAAATTGATGCTGATAATTTGGTTTTCAGTCAAAACGATGTGTTGCCAAATATTGTTTCAGAAGAAATGACTTTGCGCGAATATGATTTGAAAATTGTAAACACATACTTAAGCCGATTCGATAATAATATAAAGTTAGTAGCTGAAAAATTAGATATTGGTCAAGCAACTATTTATAGAATGCTAAAGGAAAACAAGTAAACATTATTATATCTTTTTGATAAAATTATAATTATATTATCATTTTGATAAAAATCCATATTCTTCCTAATTTTCTTATTTTTTGATTTTCAGCAAGTTGTAATTTTTTGGCATAAAGGAACAGTTATTGAAATTGTTTAAGCAACCAGAAAAGAAAATAAAATGAAAACCAAAAAAATGATTTTGCTATTGAGCATGATAATGTTTAGTAGCAGCGAAATTTTTGCCCAAAAAAGCAATCCGAATTATAACACAGCCATTGGTTTAAGAGCTGGTGGTACATCAGGTTTAACCATTAAAAGATTTGTTGGAAACAATGCCGTTGAAGGAATTATAGGTTTTGCTCCGAGTGCGTTTTCAATAACCGGATTATATGAAATTCATGCATCAGCTTTTAATGAGCCAGGTTTTAAATGGTATTATGGCGCTGGTGCTCATATAGCTTTTACAGGCAACAGCTATTATTGGAGAGATAATGGAAGATATTACAGAAACAATGGAGTTGGTTTAGGAATTGATGGAATTGTTGGTCTTGAATACAAAATAAACCCAATACCAATTGCTATAAGTTTAGACCTGAAACCTTTTGTACAAATGAATACCAATGGGGGAATTTATTCATTTATCGATCCAGGTTTAGGAATCAAAGTTGCGTTTTAATCAAAATTTTTAATAACCTCTAAATTATATATATCATGAAAAATGTAAGTAAAATGTTTGTGGCTTTAACTTTAATAGTTTCAATAAGCTTAACAGCTTGCCACACAGAAAGCGAAGTAAATAGAAGAATTGATGAAGTAAGAAATGAATATGGTTTTGAATTGGAAAGAAGAGATTCAACTATCAGCAATTTAATGGCTTCAATTACTGAAATTGAAAACAATTTACTGGAAATAAAAGCCCGAAAAAAAATATTGACCGAACAATCAGAAAGCAAAGAATTGAGCAAAACAAAAAAGAATCAAATTTTAGAAGATATAGCTGTGCTAAACTCTTTGATTGATGAAAGCAGAAACAAAGCCATTGTTTTGCAAAAAAGGTTGAAAGATTCAGGTGTAAAAATCAAAGAATTTGAATCTAAAATAACCGAGTTGAATGTTTTGCTTGCTGAAAAAGACAACGATATTGAAACTTTCAAACAATCTTTAGCTGAACGCGATTTTGCCATTGCTGATTTAAATAAAAAGGTAGATACATTGCGCTTAGATTTAAATTCTAAAAATGAATTGATAGTTTCTAAAGACAATGATTTAAATAAAGCTTTTGTAACTGTTGGTAATTATGAAGATTTGAAACAAAAAGGCGTAATAACCAAAGAAGGTGGCTTTTTAGGATTAGGAAAAACCAAAGAAATAGTGGGCAATTTGCCAAAAAGTCAATTTAATACGGTGGATATTAGAAGTTTAAATTCACTGCCCATTCAATCAAAAAATGCTGAGTTAATAACCAAACATCCCGAAGGTTCTTATCAATTAGTTAAAAGTGATGATGGTGATATTGTTGAATTGGCTATTATCAATCCAGAAGAATTTTGGAAAACAAGCCGCTATTTAGTAGTAGAAGTAAAGTAAAAATCAATCCATCAATATAAAAAGACGATACATATCGTTCTTTTCTGGAAGAGGTTCTCAAATGAGGCCTCTTTTTTTGTGCTAAAAATTGCTGATTTATGAAGCGATGCAACCATTTGTGAAAATTATTCGTCTTTAGTTAAAAAAAATATATAATCATGAAAACAAATTACTTCGCATTAGCATTTATGCTAGGAGTTGGCTTTTGCAGTCAGGCACAAAACTTTCAATTATTGGGCAACGACCCGCAAGGCGATTTAGTGCAGCCCGTAAAAGATTTAAAAGAATTACATTATGCCATAGATTTTGCAAACGATAGCTTATGGCTAAAAATTGAGACACATAATTCATTAAATGGCGATGTGGGAATGGCAGTTGCTTTTGATACCGATTTACATACAAGCAATGGAAATGCTTGGGGCGGATATAATCAATCAATGAAATATGAAAAAATCATTTTCTTATCCAGAAATGCCATGTTTCAACCAGAAATTGTTGGCAGCGAAACATTTATAAAAGTGAAACATGTGAGTGAATTTGAAATAATTGTCAATTTACCTTTATCAGAAATTGATAATGATGGAAAGTTTAACATTATTGCTGGAACTGGTGGTTTTGATTTGGCTTATACAACACAGCATCCGGTTTTTGAAGAAATTCCTAACTCAGGATTTTTTAGTATCGATATCACCACTTCTTTGCAACCAATTAGTGCGGATTCAAAGTTTAATGTTTATCCAAGTGTTTTTAGGCAGTGGAGCGATTTAAAAATCCAAAACCTTAATGAAGGCAATTATCAACTCAGAATTTTTGGTATAAATGGACAATTATTGTTAGATGAAAAATTGGGTAATGCCATAAACTTACAAAACAATCATTCTGGAATTTATATTCTTGAAATTTTAGAAGGACAAAAGACTGTTTTTCGTCAGAAGGTGATAAAGATGAATTAAAAAATCTTCAAAAAATCAGCCACTTTTTGGGTAGCCAAAGCTCGGTGGCTGATTTTATTTTTATCGTCTAAGCTCATTTCAGCAAAACTTTTGTTAAATCCTTCAGCTTGAAAAATAGGATCGTATCCAAAACCTTTTTCTCCTCGTTTTTCTAATAAAATTTCACCGTTCACAATGCCTTCAAAAAGATATTCTTTTTGATTGATTATTAATGCCATTGCGGTCTTAAACCTAGCTTTTCTACTGTTTTTTTCGCTCAAAGCGGCCAATAGTTTTGCCATGTTTTTTTCTGAATTTTTTTCTTCTCCTGCATATCTTGCTGAAAAAACACCTGGCTCGCCATTTAAGGCTTCTACTTCCAATCCGGTATCATCAGCCAAACAATTTTTTCCAGTCAATTGAAAAATAAATCTTGCTTTTGCCAGTGCATTTCCTTCTAATGTTGGTTCATTTTCAGGAATGTCATCATTAAAATTGATGTCTTTTAAAGTCAGCAGTTTTATCGAGGATGGAATTAATGGAATTATTTCATCCAATTTGTGTTTATTTCCTGTCGCAACAACAATTTCCATTAATCTATTTTTTGAATTTTACGGTAAAAAGATTGACCATTAAATGTAACTTTTACAATGTATATTCCATCTTCCCATTTCGTCATATCTAAATAAACAGGGTAATAACCTTTTTGATAAACCCTAAAATCATCATACAAAACATGCCCATTAAATGAGAATAATTGGATTGAAACCTGACCTTCTTCGGGGAAAATACAAGGAACAAAAATATAATCGGAAGTAGGATTCGGATAAATGTTTAAAACATCAAACTCCTCTGAATTATAAGGTTTACACAAAATATTATCTTCTGGATTAAAATCATCTTCATTGTTAGGTTTATCTAAATCCACACAAATAATTCTGTTAGTCAGATTAGCTATGTAAGATTCGTTGGTTAATTCATAGGTCATTAATTCGCCAATTTTTATATTGCCATACCATTTTTCTTTGTAGATGCGTCCATCATTATAATTGGTTCTAATTTCCATTTCATCTACATCAACAGTTCCTTTGTTTAAAATTTCTGCTGTCACCTTATAGTAGTTTTCTTCGGTTTTATCTACCCAAAAGTTAACTATTTTAAGATCTACCCTTTTCGGATAAATATTCAGATTTCTGAAGTAAAAATTCTCACAACCATTACTGGAAATAACTTGGAGTTTTACTAAATAAACGCCAGTATCTGAATATAAGTGAAGCGGAGAAATTTCTTCAGAAGAATTACCATCACCAAAGTCCCAATTGTAATATGTGTAATTTAAAATGCTTGGGGTGAATTGAATTTCTGCAGGTGGATTGGCGTATTCAGGGTCGGTAGTAAATGAAACAACTGGTTTTGGAAATATATTTACTGGCAATGTCAATGAGTTGCTACACCCTGAATCAGAAGTCACTTTTAGGGTTATGTCAAACAAACCAGAAGTTGTGAAAATGTAATTAGCATTTTCAAAATTTGAACTATCTAAACCACCAAAATTCCAATTAAATGCCACATTATTTCCCGAATTTATTGTGCTTAAATTTGAGAAATCAACCATTATATCTTGGCAGGTAAGCGAATAACCAAAGTTTACATTTGGTTCAGGATTCACAAAAATGCTTTTGCGAATTGTATCATTACAGCCATTGCTTGCTCCAACAACTAGCTGAATATCATAATTTTGAGAATTATTATAAGTTGTTGTAGGATTTTGATTAGTAACTAAATTTCCATTTCCTAAATCCCAAACTCTAAAAATTAATGTTCCAGATGCAGTGGAAGACAAATCTGTAAATTGAACTGTTTCGTTTTCACATAAATTATTGTAGTCAAATTCTGCTGTTGGAATAGATTTAATAAACACTTGTTGCGTAATTGTGTCGAAACATCCAATATTCGATTCAACAATAAGGTTAACAAAATAAGTTCCAAAAGCTGTAAAATCATGTATTGGACTAGCCAATGCGGAAGTGTTATTTGTTCCGCTGCTAGGGTCGCCAAAATTCCAATTCCAATTGACAATGGAGCCTGTATTTATTGTTGAAAAATCTGTAAATTGAGTTATTTCATTAATACAAGTGTTTTGGAACAAAAAGTTTGCAGCAGGAATATCATAAACTGACACTGTTTTTGTGACAGATGATGAGCAACCATTATTGGTAGTTACAGTTAAAATAACATTATAAAAACCTGAGTTTGGATATTGATAAGAAGGGTTTTGTTGATTGGATGAAGCCCCATTGTCGAAATCCCAATTCCATTGATTGATAATGGCTCCACCAGCAATGCTTGATAAATCAGTAAATAAAATAGGTTGATTTAAACAAATGTTCTGGGTAGTAAAATCCGCTACAGGTGCAATGCCAATAACATTCACATCAATAGAATCAATGCCAACACAGCCGTTGGCAGAGGTGGTTTGTACCCAATAAGTTCCGGAGTTCAGAATGGTAATAGTATCGTTAGTCGAACCAGTTGACCATAAATAGCTAGTGGTTAAATTTTGTCCAGAAGTTAAACCGATTGGGTTTCCAACGCATAAATTTACATTTGGTCCAAGCGAAGTTGATATTGGTAAAATATCTTCAATAACTGTGATAGTGTCAGACATTCTTGAACAACCCAAACTATCAAAAACCTCCACCCAATATTGTCCTGGGTTACTTATCCAAATAGTAGAATCAGTTTGTCCGGTTGACCACAAATAGCTGTAACCACCAAACAAATTTGGACTAAGTTCCACCGAATCGTTAGCACAGAAAAAAGTATCAGCCAGATGGATGGTGGGATATTTAACGAATATGGTGTCTGAAGTTGAAAACTCAAAAAAGTCATCAGCTTGTGCATAATAATGTCCTGTGCTATTGATTTGAATTGAATCAAGATTTGAATTTGTATTCCATAGATAGTTACTCAAACCTTCAGTGGCTTTAATTGTAATTGGGCAAAAACCATAGTCGACATAAATATCAGAGCCCAAATTCATTTGAGGGGAGTATTTGAAGCGCAGGTAGTTGTGAATTAAATCCGTTGAAGTTGAATCATTAATTATAAACTCTGCTATTTGACCATTAAAAAAATTACTGTTATTAATTGATCCAATGGTTATAATTTGATTATTGTTTATACTGCTAATGGAACTTCCAATAGCTGATAAACTATTGATATTCAATTTTATTGAGTCGTTTGAAATAGTTCTTTTTATTAGTTTAAAATTCGAAATGGGAAAAGCACCATGATTGATATTTAATGGGTCTATGTAAGAGTATATATCATTTGAATTATTTGGGATATAAAATTGAGAATAAGGTATACCTGCCGAGCTTATAATGTTTTGATAACTGCCAGCAGTAGAATTTCCAAAAGATCTTAAAATATAATATTCGACTCTTGGGCCTGTTTGTACAGTATTTGAGGAACTAAGAAAATCGTTATTAAAAGTTAGGCTGGGTTTCTGATTAATACTATTGACAGTTATTAAAGGCTGATTATTTAAATTGTTTTGAATAAAATGATTATTATTTCCACTTAAATCACTCCATTGATAAACATTAGAGCCATTATTTGACAAATAATTATCCGCTGAACACCACACTTTCGTATTAATTGAATTAAACGGGGTAAGAATTTCAAAAGAATCAGTAGGAGTTATTAAATCGGAACCGCATATTGATTTTGAAGTAATTCGCCAGTAATATTTATCAGGATAGTAAATAGGTAGGTTTAAGAATGTATCATTAGATGCATAAATTAAGGAAGATTGAAAATCAGGGGTTGAATCTATTTCTACCTTATAAATTGAAGAATTAGTTGAAGTAGTCCAAACAAAATTATTAAACCCTAAATTTAAATTACTGTTATTAATAGGGCTAATTAAATTGAAATTTCCAACTGGCTGAGAGTTTATAATGTTTATGTTTTTCTGAACACTATCTAAGCAGCCAAATTGAGATGAGATTTTTAATTTAATGGTATTAACTCCTTGAGTAATGAAATTTACAGAAATCGAATCACCATTGTAATTTTGATTGTTTAAGTGCGACCAAAAAATACTGACTATAGAATCTAATGGATCAGTTATATTATCTGAGATTAAACTAATCTGAGAATTAAGGCATTCGTTAATTGGAAGATAAAAATTTGAAATTGGTTTATTTAATATTAAAACTGATTTGATAATTGAATCTTGGCAGCCATTTTCTGTAATTATTTTCAATTTCACATTAAAGCTTCCATTACTATTAAAAGTAAAAGATGGATTTTCAGCATTAGAAACACCTAATCCATTAAATTCCCACATGTAATTATGAATTGTGTCTAATGGATTTGAATAACTATTATTTAAAAAAGTTGTTTGTTGACCAAAACAAACTGTATCTGATACAAAGTTTGCAAAAGGCGTAAAACCCACTACATTAATTAAAATGGTATCAAACAGTTTACATCCATTATGATTTTCTGCTGATAGATGATAAAGTCCTGAGTTTTGTATCTCAATTGTGCTTGATGTATCACCCGTAGACCATAAATATTTTATAGGTTGGACAGGTATAGGGCTTAAACCAATAGATTCTCCAAAGCAAACATTTGATGAATAACCTAAGCTTGCGGAGGAGGCAAAAGAATCGATATCAACAAAAATGGAATCGCTTACTTTTGAACAGCCATTGGTGTCAAAAACAGTTACAAAATAATAGCCAGAATTCTTTACCCATATTGATGAGTCCATACTTCCGTTCGACCAAACAAAATTGTAAGCATTTGAGAGGCCAGTACTAATTTTTACCGAGTCATTCTCACAATAGAAAGTATCATTCAAATTTATTTCTGGGAATAATACATAAATACTATCAAATGTTTGAACTCCGAAATTTGAAATTGCAGAGACAGAATATTTTCCGCTATTTGAAACTAAAATTGAATCTGTATTAAGTCCATTGCTCCATAGATAGTTATTTAGACCTTGTGTTGGTTTGAGTATTTTATCACAAAATCCGTAAACTTTTAAAGTGTCTTCTGGAAAGGATAAGTTGGTTACGTACCTGTTTTTTAAGTATAAATGAACACTTTCTAGCTGAGAAGCATTAAGGACAGTATTATATGAAATGATTTCAACAATATTGCCATTAAAAAAATTATTAGAAGATATACCACCAATTTCAATTTGTTGAGTATTCAATAAATTTGTTTGAAATCCAGCAGAATACTCAATAAAATTACTAAATAGATTGACAGAACTACTAGAAATACTTCTTGTAATAACTTGAAAGTTATTTATCAATGCGATATTGTGATTCGTATTAGTCGTATTTATATATGAATTTAAAGTTCCACTTCCATTTAGCGTATATAATTGATGATACGGAGAAGAAGTTGTTGTTAAGATTGATGAATAACTTCCTGCGCTGCTATTACCATTTCTATTTAAAACTATAAATTCAGTTCTGTTTGTAAGATTAATTGCAGGAGTAATTAGAATATCATCCGTGAATATTAAGCTTGGGTATCCATTTATTGAGTTTTGTATAATTTGAGGTTGCCTAATTTGAGTATATTGAGTTGCATGGTTTCCATTTCCACTTAAATCAATCCATTGTTCTACATTGTTTCCGACTGAGTTAACAATTCCCGAATCTGACCTATACCAAAACTTTAAGTCATTAAAATACGGTGGAGTTTGACCATTTGCATCAATCGTACCCAATAAAAAAAAGAAGAATAAATAAAAAATTAATTTCATAAAATCAATTTATGCAAATATATCCTAATCTGCTATTAAATTCTTATTTATTCGGATAGAGATTTAATTTTACTTAAAATTGCGAATTATTTTAGTTTAATGATTCCAGTAACTAAACCTTTTTTACCTCCACAGTCAGAATTTCAATATTATATTGATGGAATATTCAAGCGGAATTGGTTAACAAACAATGGACCTCTTGTTAATGAATTGGAGCTTGAAATAAAAAGATATTTAGATGTACCTCATTTTTTATTTTTAAATAATGGCACCATAGCTTTGCAAATTGCAATTAAAGCATTAGGATTAAAAGGTGAAATTATTACAACTCCATTTTCATATGTAGCCACTACTAGCTCAATAGTTTGGGAAAATTGCAAACCAGTTTTTGCAGATATTGATTCTCATAGTTTGAATATCGACCCAAAAGAAATTGAAAAGAAAATTACTGCAAATACAACCGCAATATTAGCAACGCATGTTTATGGAAATCCTTGCGATGTTGAGGCCATTGATCTAATCGCAAAAAAGAATAATTTAAAAGTTATTTATGATGGTGCTCATTGCTTTGGGGTAAAATTTAAAGGAAAGAGCATATTTGAATTTGGAGATATTTCAACTATTAGTTTTCATTCAACAAAGCTTTACCATACTGTTGAAGGTGGAGGTGTTTTTTCGAAAAATCCAGAACTGATTAAAGCAATGACATTTCTAAGAAACTTTGGTCACAATGGCGCAGAAAACTTTGAAGGAGTTGGCATTAATGGCAAAAATTCAGAGTTTCATGCAGCGATGGGTTTAGCAAATTTAAAATATGCTGACAAAATCATAAATTCTAGAATTCTACAAAGCCAACGATATAATGAAAAGTTAAAAGGTTTAAAAATTGATCGCGTAAAAATTTCAAGTGAATGTTACTATAATTATTCTTATTACCCTATTATTATGAGTAGCGAGAAGTTATTACTCAAATCAATCGAGAATTTAAATGCGCACAATATTTTTCCAAGAAGATATTTTCATCCTATTTTAACAAAACTTCCTTATGTTGAATTTGAAAATATGCCGATAGCAGAATCAATAAGTCAAAGGATTCTATGTCTGCCTTTGTATTATGATTTAACAAATGAAGAAATCGATTTTGTTTGCAGGATTCTCTTAAGAACTCAGAACAACGATTAAAATGAATAGATTAGCAATAATGCAGCCCTATTTTATGCCCTATATAGGTTACTTTCAGCTAATTAATTCTGTTGATACATTTGTTGTTTATGACAATATAGAGTATACTAAAAAGGGTTGGATAAATAGAAATAGAATTTTAGTTAATGGAAAAGATGAATATATTACTTTACCTTTAAAGAATGATTCTGATTTTCTTCATGTGAACGAAAGATATTTAGCTGAAAGTTTTCATAAAGAGAAAATAAAAATTTTACGAAAGATTAAAGAATCATATCGTAAAGCTCCTTATTTTAGTGAAGTGTACAATCTTATTGAGGAAATTTTGAATTACAACGACCATAATTTATTTCAATTTATTTTTAATTCGATTAATAAAATTTGCAACTATTTGGAAATTAGAACAAAATTGATAATATCTTCCAATGTAAATATTAATCATCATTTAAAATCTCAAGATAAAGTAATTGCAATTTGTAAAGAGTTAAAAGCAAATGTTTACATTAATCCAATTGGAGGAATAGAGCTATATTCAAAAAACGAATTTAACAATGAAGGTTTAAATCTTAAGTTTCTTAAATCCAATGAGATTCAATACAATCAATTTCAAAACAATTTTGTTCCTTTTCTATCTATTTTGGATTTAATGGTATTTATTTCACCTGATAAGCTTAAAAAAGTGTTAACTAATTATGATTTAATAAATGTTTAATTGGGAAAAAATGGGGTTATTCTTTAGTCCCCAAGACCATAATACACCAGATTGGATGAAGGAATTCGCTCAAGCTCCATCAGTTTTGTTGTTTGATGACTTCATTAGAATATATTTTTCTACAAGGCCTAACCCGGATTTTAATGGTCAATATATAAGCTATTCTGGATTTATAGATGTGGATAAAAATGATTTGAAAAGGATTATTAGAATTTCACAAAAACCAATTTTAAAGTTAGGAGAATTGGGATGTTTTGATGAGTTTGGGACTTACCCAGTTTCAGTCATTAGGCACAACGATGAAATTAGAGCGTATTATGCAGGATGGACTAGATGTGAGTCAGTTCCCTTTAATGTAGCAATAGGGCTTGGAATTAGTAAAAATAATGGTGAAAGTTTTGATAAATTGGGAAATGGGCCTATAATTTCTTATTCTTTAGAAGAGCCATTTGTTATTTCTGGACCAAAAATAAGATTTTTCAATAATATGTATTACCTTTTTTACATTTCCGGCACTGAATGGATTTTAGATAATAATAAACCAGAGCCCATATATAAAATACGACTGGCTATATCGAATGATGGGGTAAATTTCAAAAAAGTTAATAAAAATCTAGTTTCAGATAAAATTGATTTTTATGAAGCTCAGGCAAGTCCAGATGTATTTTATAAAAACGGTTTTTATCATATGTTTTTTTGTTATAGAGGGGGGAGGAATTACAGGAATAAAGAGAATGGCTACAGAATTGGTTATGCAAAATCAATTGATTTATTGAATTGGGAAAGAAATGACGAAATAGCTGGAATTTCCGTATCGAAAAGTGGTTGGGATAGTGAGATGATTAGTTATCCACATTTATTTGAAATTGAAAATGATGTTTACATGTTTTATTTGGGTAATGGAGTTGGAAAAAAAGGCTTTGGGCTTGCAAAACTTATAAGTATCGAGGTATGAAGTGGTTCAAATTTGGTTTAATTTTTAATCCTGAAAATCATATTGATAAGTTCGGAAAAATTCTATTTGCACAATCACCTCAAACATTAGTTTTTGATGATTTTGTAAGAATCTATTTTTCTTCAAGAACATTAGATGATCGAGGTAAATTTTTAAGCAAAGTTTATTTTATCGATTATGACTTAAATCAACATAGAGTAATTAATTTTTCCACTAATGACGTTATCGAGTTAGGATCATTGGGAAGTTTTGATGAACACGGTATTTTTCCAATAAACTTATTAAGAGATAATGCTGAAATTTTTGCTATTACATGCGGCTGGAGTAGGAGGGTTTCTGTTCCAGTTGAAACAAGTATAGGCTTGGCAAAAAGCTTTGATGAAGGAAGAACTTTTCAAAAGGTTGGAAAAGGGCCTATATTATCGAGTTCTGTTAGCGAACCGATGCTTGTTGGTGATGGGTTTGTTTTGAAAGAGGCAGAATCTAAATATCACATGTGGTATATCTTTGGAAAAAAGTGGATTCAGTCAACATTGAATGAGCCTCCTGCTAGGGTATATAAAATTGGATATGCAATTTCTGAAGATATTATAAACTGGAAAAAATTTGACGGAATTCAAATAATTGAAGATAAACTCAATGAGAATGAATGTCAAGCTTTGCCCTCCGTAATTGAATTTAATGGAAAATATCATATGGTTTTTTGCTATCGTTATGCAACTGACTTTAGAAAAAATAAAAATAGAGGTTACAAACTTGGATATGCTCATTCAATAGATTTGAAAAACTGGACTAGAGATGATAAAGCTTTAGGAATTGATCAAGATTGCGATAGTTGGGAGTTACAAATGATGTGTTATCCTCATTTTTTTAAATTTCGAGACCAAGTTTTTATACTATATAATGGGAATGATTTTGGGAAAAATGGATTTGGTTTAGCAAAATTGATACAAGAATGACTAAATTGTATTTTACCAATAACCAATCAAAATTAGTTGATATCCATACACATTTAAAAGAATGCAGTGATAATTTTCCTACCCCTCTAGATTCAAGAGTTAATCTTGATCAATATTCACAAAAGCTATTTTTACACTCAAAAAGATTCGAATGCTGGTCAGATTGCAAACTAGTTGGTTTAGTAGCAGCTTATATCGAATGCGAAAAGAGTAGATCCTTTATTACAAATGTTACAGTGTCAAAAGATTTCTATGGAAAATCAATTGGTAAAACTTTATTATTGCAGTTAATTGACTATTGCAGAGTTTTAGAGATTAGAGTTATTGAATTAGATGTTGAAGCAATTAACGGATATGCATTGAAAATATATAGTTATTTGGGCTTTTTTATTAGTGAGCAAAAAGACAACAATTTTATTCGACTAAAAATAGAACTTTCAAGATGAAGAATCGAAATTACGACTTAGAAACAAAAGATACAGAGAATCATAAATATGCTTATAGCTTTGATTTCGATGTAATGCATCCCTTTATGTTAAAATCATTTTTGCCATTTTTCAAACAAGGGAATTTCTTAGAATTAGGAAGTTTCAAAGGTGATTTTACAAAAAGATTTGTACCATATTTTAATGATATAACTTGCATTGAAGCTTCTAATGAGGCTATTACTATTGCAAAGGGTCAACTGGGTAATAAAATAAAGTTTCACAATTCATTATTCGAAACAGTTAAATTGCCTACTAAATATGATAATATTGTGTTAACCCATGTATTAGAGCATATTGATGATCCTATTTTGGTTTTAAAACGAATTAATGATGAATGGCTTTCTGATACTGGCCGTTTTTTCTTAGTTTGCCCAAATGCTAATGCTCCTTCAAGACAAATTGCAGTTAAAATGGGATTAATTGATCATAATAGTGCAGTAACTCCTGCTGAAAAAGAACATGGACATAGAATTACTTATTCTTTAGATACACTAGAAAGAGATGCCAAAGCAGCAGGATTAAACGTTGTTCACCGATCAGGCATATTTTTTAAAGCTTTAGCTAATTTTCAATGGGATAGACTTTTAAAAACCGATATAATTTCAAAAGAATATTTAGAAGGATGTTATCAATTAGGGCAGCAATATCCTGATCTATGTTCAAGCATATTTTTAATGTGTGAAAAGGGTAAATAGTAATTTTAAAAACTGTAGTATTAATTAATTCGATTCTTATTGAAATGTAAATTTATATTTTAATCAATCAATTATAAAACCTCATAACGTGTATAATCAATTTGATATTTCAGTTTGCGTCATTACCTATAACCATTCATCTTTTATTAAAAAATGTCTAGATAATATTTTATGTCAAAAATTGAACTATAATTGGGAAATTATTATTGCGGATGATTATTCTACAGATGGAACAAGAGAAATTTTAAAAGATTATAAGAATAGGAATTCTGATAAAATAAAATTAATTCTTCAAGAAAAGAATGTCGGAGCAGCTCAAAATTGGATGGATCTAATTCAAATGTCAAACTCAAAGTACATTGCTTACATTGAAGGAGATGATTTTTGGTGTGATGAAAATAAACTTCAAAAGCAAGTTGATTTTTTAATTAACAACCCTAAGTACGTAATTTGTTCACATAATGTATATTTAGAAATAAATGGCAATTTAATTGCAAGAGAGAAATTAAATAGTGAGTATAGATTTAATGACTTTTTAAAATCTTCAATAATTAATTCAGTTTCAATAGTTTATAGAAACACAAAACTTCCAGATTGGATAATTAATTGCCCCTTTGGTGATTGGGGACTTTACTTATATCTTTCTAAGTTTGGTAAAACAGCTGTCTTAGACGATTATTCAGCGGTTTACAGAATACATAATCAAGGAATTTACACCGGATTAAATAACAAAAATGAAAAAATGATTTCATTTTTGGAATTTATAAAGGAACATTTCCCAGAAAATAAGGAAGAGATCAATAAAATAATTATCGATAAAAAAGTATTTTTAGGACTTACTTCTTTGTCAATAGGATCAATTTTATCAGGGAAAACCACTTTTAAAGAATTAATCTATTTCTTTAAAACAATGGTTTTAAGAAAATTAAAACGAAACACGAGTCATGGAGTATCACACAATCATTGAACCAAATAAGGTTGAGAAAAACTATTGGAAAGATATTTGGCATTACCGTGAGTTATTTTTAATACTTAGCTGGCGCGATATAAAAGTTAGGTATAAACAAACAGTTGTTGGTGCGTTATGGGCTATTTTACGACCATTTTTAACGATGGTTGTTTTTACTATTGTTTTTAGTAAAGTTGCCAATTTGCCATCTGAAGGCAATGCCCCTTATGCATTAATGGTTTTTGCTGCGCTTTTGCCATGGCAATTTTTCGCAAATGCATTAACAGAGGCAAGCGGTAGTTTGGTCAGCAATTCTAATTTAATTACAAAGGTTTATTTTCCAAGAATTATTGTTCCGGCAAGTTCAGTGATTACCAGTGTTATTGATTTTTTTATATCATTTTTCTTGTTAATCATTTTAATGGTTTGTTATTCATATCAACCTTCTCTTAAAATTTTAGCACTACCCTTGTTTTTATTATTAGCTTTCATTACTTCATTTGGAGTTGGATTACTAATTACCAGTCTCAATGTGAAATACCGGGACTTTAGGTATATCATTCCATTTATAATTCAATTTGGGTTATACATTTCACCTGTTGGTTTTAGTAGTGATGTTGTACCTGAAAAATGGCGTTTTCTTTTTAATTTAAATCCTATGGTGGGCGTTATAGATAGTTTTAGATGGAGTATTATTCAAAACAGTTCTTTTCCTATGGAAAGTTTAATTTTTTCAGTTATTCTTTCGTTTTTATTTTTAGGCTTAGGTGTTTTTTCCTTTAGAAAACTAGAAAAATCTTTTGCAGACAATATATAACATGAATGATATAGCAATAAAGGCAAAAGGTTTAGGTAAGAAGTTTATTCTTCATCATGAAGATAAACAGCCCTATACTGCTTTGCGTGATGAAATACCTGCTTTTTTTAAAGGCATATTAAAAAAAAGAAAACCCATTGAAAAAGATAATTTTTGGGCATTAAATGACATAAATTTCGAAATAAAAAAAGGAGAGAGGGTTGGTATTATTGGTCGAAACGGAGCAGGAAAATCAACTTTGTTAAAAATATTAAGTCGTATTACAGATCCAACCAAAGGCAAAATTGATATTTATGGTAGAGTTTCAAGTTTATTAGAGGTTGGCACGGGCTTTCATCCTGAGTTAAGTGGACGTGAGAACATTTATTTAAACGGTGCTATTTTAGGAATGACAAGAAAGGAAATTTCGAGAAAATTTGATGAAATTGTTGCTTTTGCTGAAGTAGAAAGATTTTTAGATACACCTGTCAAAAGATATAGCAGCGGAATGTATGTTCGCTTGGCATTTGCTGTTGCTGCGCATTTAGAACCTGAAATATTAATTGTAGATGAGGTTTTAGCTGTTGGCGATGCAGAATTTCAAAAAAAGTGTCTCGGAAAAATGAAAGATGCAAGTGGTGAAGGAAGAACAGTTTTATTTGTCAGTCATAATATGTCGGCCATTAAAACGCTATGCGATAGAGGTTTATTATTAGGTAGAGGTAATATTATATTTGATGGAGATGTTGACCTAGCAGTTAAAAACTATTTAGGTTTAAATAATCAAAATCTTGCAAATTGTCGAGTTTTTGAAAACCAACCGAAAAATAAATTATTTAATTTAATTCAAATTTCAGTTTGTAATGTAAATAAAAGTATAAATGATTCAATAGATGAAAATTTAGAAATTGAGTTAAATTTTAAATGGGAATTATTGGATAATAAGCCTGAAAATTATCATATTACATTCCATCTTTGCAATGATATTGGTGAGGCATTATTTTCTTTTTCTGATTCTGAAAAAGCGGCACCAATAAAATTTGGGATGAATAGTATTTCTTGCATATTTCCAAAGCAATTTTTTCAATCAGGTCAATACAGTTTGCATTTATTTATCATTCAAAACTTAAAAACAGTTTTGTATATGGAGAAAGATGTTATGAGTTTTACAGTTGTTGACGGTGCGAGAGATTTGGGAATGTATATGGGCAGAGAACCTGGATATATAAAGCCTAGATTTTTATGGAAGTAGGAATAAAAGCTAATTTAAATTGAAAAGAATAATTATTTTAATTCCTTATTTCGGCAAATTCCCCGATTGGGTTGAGCTTTTTTTTTATTCTATAAAATTAAATTCCACAATCGACTTTTGTATTATAACAGATTGTGACTTTAGTTCTATCAATGAAAACAATATTAAGTTAATAAAATCAAGTTATGAAGATTATATAAAGCTTGTGAGTGATAAACTTGATGTAAAATTTAACCCAATTAGTCCGTATAAAATTTGTGATGTTCGTCCATTTTTTGGAATAATTCATGCAGATTTAATTAAAGGTTATGATTTTTTTGGGTGGACAGATATGGATATTTTGTTTGGAGATATAAGAAGTTTTTATAATCAGAAGATTTTAAATTCTTTTGAAGTTTTATCAACTCACGCGATTAGAATTTCAGGTCATTTGGCGTTGTTCAGAAATAATAAAAAAAATATTGACATAGGAAAAAAAATATATAGATGGAAATCAGTTTTGGAAAATCCAAATTTCGTAGGGATTGATGAGCATGGGATTACCAATGCATATTTAGAAACTTTTCTACATAAATTAAACGATAAATTTAAAATTGGTATAAATGAAAATATCTTAAATTTTTTATCAAAATTAAAAAGAAGAAAGATGTTCATGATGGAGCAATATACAACTCCATTTACTACAATTCCATGGATTGATGGAACAATTAATTCTATGCACCCTGAAGAGTGGTGTTTTGAAAATGGAATAATTACTAATAAAAGAGATGGAGTAAGAAAGTTTATGTATTTACATTTCATGAACTTTAAATCTAGTCAATGGCGACATGATGGTTCGAAAGCACCATGGGAATCTGCCTTTATTTATGAAGTTGTAAACTTCGATTCAAAAATTATTATCAATTCAAAGGGTATTTATAATGCAAAGTGATCAGAAATATAATTTGAATAAAAAGGAAAGTTTTATTTTAAAATTGTTCGGCAGTTTTAGAAAGTTATCTTTTCCTGACAATTCTAAACATAATTAACAATGGAAAAAATCCGTGTTCTTTATCTAATCACAAGCCTTGGAAAAGGTGGTGCTGAACGTTTTTTAGTTGATTTGTGCAATCAAATGATTATTGATAGCCGTTTTGAAATTTGTTTAGCTACATTATTTCATGAAAATAAATTCCCTGATTTAGATGAAAGGGTTAGAGTTACTAATCTAAATTTTAAAGTATTTAGTTTTAGAAAGAAGAATGAATGCCTAGAATATAAAGAACTTTTAATCTCATTCCAACCAAATATTGTTCATACCAATCTTTTTTTAGCAGAGTTTTTATCGAGTTATTATGTCGATACCAAAATAAAATACGTTTGTCATGGACATGATAATATGATTCAATTTAGCCTTTTTTCGTTGGCTACTTTGAGTGATAGAAGAAAAATGCTAAATTTTGTTGAGTATAATTGGTTGAAATGGAAAAAATATAGAATTGTAAATACTTGGTTTATTGCTAATTCAGTTCATACTTTCGAGTATTATCAAAAAGTATTACCAAAAAGGCTAAAAAATAAAGTTCAATTAATTCAATATGGTTTCAATTTCGAGAAATTTAATAAGAATTTTAAAAGCGTTAAACAAAATAATAAGCACGATTTTTATCAATTAATTAATGTAGGTTCATTTCAGCATAAAAAAAATCAAAGATTTTTTATTGATGTAGCTATTGAATTAAATAAATTGAACTTTCCATTCCAAATTCATTTAATTGGTGATGGTGAATTGAAAGGAATTGTTGAAAAGGAAATTGTCGAAAAAGGACTACAAAATCAAATATTCACACATGGAATTCAACATAATGTTGACGAATGGTATAGTAATTCAAATCTTTATGTGCATGCTGCTACTTACGAACCTTTTGGGTTAGTTTTTTTAGAAGCAATGGCTTCTGGTTTGCCTATTGTGACACTAGATGGTAAGGGTAATAAAGATATAATACAAAATGGAAAAAATGGCTGGATTTTGGAAGAAGTAAATCCAATAGAGTTTGCTAAAAAAATTATTTCATGTTTAGAAAATGAACATGAGTATGCTTTATTTCAAAAAACTGCTTTGGCTGCAGCAAAAAACTTTGACCAAAAAATAAAAAACGAAGAGCTTTTAAGGTTTTACAAAACTATATGTAATGTATGATTTAAATATTTTTCAGTTAATCAAATTGTAAATGGAAATAAAAAAATATTTTCAGAAGAAAAAGAGAATTTTATGAATTCCGAAATAAGGTTAAATTCGAAAAATATTAATGAAACTGTATTTTTTAATGATTGTGCGCGCTCTTTAATTAAAATAATTAGGTATACAAATGTTGAAAATTATGATTGAGTCATTAAAAATAAAATTCAAATAAATTTTCAACTTAATTTCATAAAAAGAGCTCCTTTGCAGATCCAAGGTAAACTATTTGTGATATTTAGATAGTAAAAAAATAAAAAATGAACATTAAACTTGCAAAATTTATCGGTGAAAAATTAAGACCAATTGAGCTTAAATTGCTTGTAAAATGGATACTTAATCTTAAAAGAAAACAAATTGTTCTTGAAGATGGGAGAGTTTATGAAATTGACCCAATTTCTGACTTAGGATTAAAACTTACCAAGGATAAACTTTATGAGCAAGAAATGACCAATTTAATTGAAAGTTTGTTAGAAAACAATGATAGTTTTATTGATTTAGGGGCAAATGAGGGGTATTTTTCTGTTTTTGCAGCAAAATTAGTTGGTGCTAAGGGCAAAGTAATAGCTATTGAGCCTCAAAAAAGACTTTGGACGGTTATTTTAAATAATTTAATGTTAAACAATCTTGAAAATGTTCAACTTCTGCCTTATGGTATTGGCTCTCAACGTCAAGAATTAACTTTACAATTGTACCCAAGCACTAATTCTGGCGCCACCAGTTTTTCTAAATCATTTAATTTTAATTTATCATTCGGGTGGTTGCGAAAAAAAATTTTTGGGAGTCAGTTGGCAAAAGTTATTACCCTTGATGATTTGTCCTTTACAATACCTTCAAAAATTAAATTAATAAAAATTGACATTGAAGGATTTGAGTTTGAAGCAATAAAAGGGGCAAAAAAGATGCTTGAACAAAAACGTTTTATTCATCTATTAATTGAGATTCATCATCAAGCTCTTGTAGGATTAAATCAAGATGAAAAAATGATAGATGATTTTTTAGAAGCTGCAGGTTATGCAAAAAAGAAAGTAGGTCATAATCTTAACCTTTATACTGCACAATGATTACCTATTTCATTACATTAGATAGAATTAAAGAAAGGTCAAATTACATTGAAGCTCATGTCAATCAATTAAAATTAGATGCCTGCAAAATATCGGCCGTTGATGGTAAAACATTAACCTATGATGATATTGCAAGAGAATGTAATATTAAAAGAGTAGAAAGCTCAAGAAATTGGCTAACAGATGGCGCTATAGGCTGTGCTTTATCGCATAAACTAGCCTATAAAAAATTTTTAGAAACTTCAGAAAAAGCTGCATTTATAATTGAAGATGATGCTGTATTACCCGAAAATATCAAATCAATTTTAGATGCTATTTCCAATCATATAAAATCCAATGAAGTTATACTGTTGTATTATACATCATTTAAACCAACCCGAATAAGTAAATTGAATGGGGTTGAACTATCTGGTTTGGATTTAAGTTTGTATTATCCAGTTGATGTGGAGCAACCCATTACAGCTACTGCTTATTGTATTGGCAGAGAAGCAGCAGAAGGAGTATTAAAAGCCAATACACCCATAGAAGTTGCAGCCGATAGCTGGTACTACTTTTTTTCAAAAGGGGCTTTTACTTATTTTAGACTTTTGTATCCAGCACCAATTGTTACTATGAATTATAAATCTTCTATTGATTATTTTAAAAAAGGAAGCTTTAAAGCATGGTTATCTGAAATAATTAATAAATATAAAATTCCATTATTGTACCAATATGTTAAGAATAAGCGTGCTGAAAATCTGAAAAGTATGCTCAATCACTTTGAATTGGTAGAAGAAAAGTCGCCCATAGCAAAAGTTGAATAAAGTCAATAAAAAATTTTAGAAATAAGATAAATTTTATACATTCGATAAAATTTATCTTATGAAAAAACTAATCTTTTTAACATTGTTATTAGGCCAATTAGGTCTTTTTGCTCAAGTCCCACCAAGAACATGGTATTTTGGCGATGGGGCAGCTATTTATTTTGGCGGTGCTCCAAATAATGGAAGTCATAGCATGGTTGGAGCAGCGCAAGCACCTACAACCTCTTTAGTTGTGAATGATCCTGATGGAAACGTAATGTTTTATACAAACGGAAGGGCACTTTACAATGAAAATCATGTTTATAAAGGACAAATAAATGCCGCTCAATATGCTTTTCAGGGTGTTGCGGGCATTCCTCTTCCATGTTCCGAGCCTAGTTGTCAGAAGTACATGTTATTCAGTTCTGCTATCAGAGGAAGTTATAATACTGGGGTCAGTGCAAGGATAATAGATATACCAACAACTGGTATCGAAGGTCAAGTAAGTTATTTATTGAAATATAGCGACAATACTCCGATTAGAACTACTGAACAAATTGCTGCCACTAGTGATGGAAATGGGGGATATTGGGTGGTTACGCATGGGATTTCAGATAGTTTTGCACCTTGGAATCCCAAACAAACATTTTTTAAAATCCATGTGCCAGCTGGAACTTGCTCAACAGATAATTTAATAAACAATATTACCACTCAAAATATTGGTTCAGAATACAGAGAGTTTGGTTTTTTGGGAAACTCGCTGGTTGGAGTTGGAGCCATTAAATTTAGCCCTGATGGAAAAAAATTGGCAATCGTGCAACTAGGTGAAGGGGCATTAGGTTCTGCTAATTACAGAAAAATAGTTGAAGTTTATGATTTTGATTTAGCTACAGGGGTATTATCTAATTTAAAAACAATTAGTCATGTAAATGGTGGATTTGATAATGATGAAACCCATTTACAAGGTTTAGAATTTTCACCAAATAGTGAATTGTTATATGCTAATACTTCTGGTAGTACATTATATAATTCTGACTTTAGTGCATCAAATCCAGCAGAAGCAAGAATTTATCAATATAATTTACTTGCAGGCAGCGGCACAGAAACAGACATCGTCAATTCAAGAGTACTTGTATATTCAGAAATTCCTGCCAATCCTTTAGGTCCAGACCCATATTGGCCATATAATTACTATCAAGAATGGATGCTTGGATATCCTCAATTAGCCCCAGATAATAAAATCTACTTTCCAAAACCATTTAAAAATACGCTTAATGTAATTAATAATCCAAATGCAATAGGTTTAGCCTGTTCGGTTGGAATATATACTTTAGCTAGTGGTACCTGCGGATATGGCTTACCAACAAATTTGGTTTATAACCCTTGCGAAATGCAAACTTGCACTAATTGCGATTGTGATCAAAACTCGAGTATAGAAAATGTTAGGGTTAGTGAAAATGGCATAGCTACAGCCTATACAATGTTATATTCTTCGGCTGGTATGAATGTTTCAAAAATAAAACTCACCGTTGTAAATTATGAATTCGAAGTGGATAAAAATTGTCTTGAAACTAATATAAATCAACTAAATAAATATGGCAATGTAATAATGGCTCCAGAAATTGATGGGTCATTGCCGCTTTACAGCACTTTTCAAAATTACATTGAAGGCGAATATTCAAGGGAAGTAATTTGGTGTTTGGATAAACCTAAACCAATCGAAAAATTAGAAGTTAATTTGAATCTTTTATTACCCGAGTACAATTGTGAAGAAAGTTATAACATTGATCTTTGCATTAGGGTAGAGTTTTGGGATGAAGAATGCAATGTATGTGAGCAATTGATTTGTTTTGATGGTACTCGCGAATTTCCTGAAATACCAGGTGAAGGCAATCCTGATTGGAGACCGACAGGAAATGGTTCTTCTAATTTGAAACCTGAATTACCAATAAATTCGAAAGAAATAAAAGTATATCCAAATCCTGCCTCTAGTGAATTTACAATTGAAGTAGACAAAGAATTTTCAGGGCTTAATGTGGATATTTTTAATGAAAAAGGAAGTCTTGTGAAAAGAGTGGTTTTGCAAAATGAAATCACAAAAGTGAATGCAACTGATTTAACAAGTGGTGTTTATATGCTTAAAATTGAAAAAGGCAATAAAAGCGCAAGCGGAAAAATTGTAATTCAGTAAAATAAAAGGCATTAATACCATTTTATACTGATTTTACTATTTTTAATAGTTAATTGCTAGATGAAAAAAGTTATTTTTTTCATCTAGCAATTTTTCGTTTTAGACAATTCGAAAATTGCATTTAAAGAAGTTAGTATAATTTTTAAGTGTAGATTTTTTATTTAAATTTTGAAGGCACAAATAGTTGTTTTTTATTTAGCGGCATGTTAAAATTTAATTTGCTAATTTTTTAATGCCTTTATTTTCTAGTATTAAGTAACTATTCCAGAATCAAAATTTTCAATAGTTTTAAATAAAATAAGTAAATTATAATTAATCAAAATCAGGTTTGATTAATTTATTTTTTTCATCTTTTTAAAGTGAAAGTGGCTTTAGCATTAAAGAGGATGAATAATTTTTGTTACTTTTCGCCCTTCAGAAAATGTTTGTCAAATTGTTATACCCGGAAATTTCCTTTATAAAATGATATTAATAACAGGTGGGGCAGGATTTATAGGCTCACATTTATCTGAAAGACTTCTGCAACTTGGGTTTAAGGTTGTTTCTTTAGATAATTTTGATTCATTCTATGATAGACTAGTTAAAGAAGAAAATTTAAAAGAAAGTTTAAAGTCTGAAAATTTTAGTTTTTTCGAGACGGATATTCGTGATAAGAAAAAACTTCTGGCAGTTTTTACTAAAAACAAAGATATAAGTTTAGTTGTGCATTTGGCAGCAAAAGCTGGTGTCAGGCCTTCTGTTCAAAACCCTTCTGAGTTTTATGAGGTGAATGTAAAGGGCACTTTAAATATTTTGGAGGTCATGAATGAAAATGGGTTGCAAAATTTAATATTTGCATCTTCTTCTTCTGTTTATGGAAACAATAAATTAACTCCCTATTCAGAAGAAAATAAAGTTGATTTTCCAATTTCTCCATATGCAGCAACCAAAAAATCGGGTGAATTGTTAAATTTTACATTTCATCATTTATATAAACTAAACGTTATCAACTTAAGATTTTTTACGGTGTATGGTCCCCGCCAAAGACCTGATTTAGCAATCCACAAGTTTTTTAATCAGTTATATACGCAAAAACCAATTGAAGTATTTGGTGATGGTACCACTTGCAGAGATTATACATATATTGATGATATAATTGAAGGTATTGTTTCATCAATAAAATATTTAAAGAATAACAATAAAGTTTTTGAGATAATTAATTTGGGTAATAATAGTCCAATTCAATTAAACGATTTAATTGAGTTGATTGAAAAAATTACAGAAAAGAAGTTTATTAAAATCAACAAACCAATGCAACAGGGCGATGTTAATTTGACCTATGCTGATATTTCTAAAGCTAATTTATTATTAAATTATTTTCCTAAAATCTCCATTGAGGCAGGAATTAGACAGTTTAAAAATTGGTATGAGAAAGATAATTAATAATCTTTTGAAGTTTAAAGAAAATCTGCCTTTACCGGAAGAGAAAAATTTTTGGTTGTTGGTTTCATTCATTATCAAATTGCAATTTCTACTTATTTATATTTATGTAAGTACTGGATTTCAAGACGGATTTTTATACAAATTCACTAAAACTTCAAATGATACTTTCTCTTATATTAACCCTATAGAGACATTAATAGAAACGGGGAATTACGACCCAGATTTTAGGATGCCGGGGTATGGCTGGTTTTATTTTATTTTAAGATTATTTTTTTCAAAATCAGTAGTATTTGTCTTAGTTCCTATCCTGCAAACAATTCTAGCCGCCTTTTCAGTTTATATATTAGCAATTATTTCTTTAAAGTTATTAAAAAGCAATTTGATTTTTTATATAACTTTTTTTGTCTATTTACTTAGTTTTAATGTTTCCTATTATGACCCTTATTTATTAACAGAAAGTTTTACACTATCAGCATTAATCTTTTCAGTATATCTTTTTTTAAATGGAGAAAAAAATAAAATAAGTTTAATTTTTTCAGGTTTTTTTTTAACATGGGCTATTTTTATGAAGCCAGTCTTATTCCCGCTTTTACTTGTTTTTTTTGGCTTTAGTTTAGTAAAAGGATTGCGTTATTATCAAGGGAAAATCATGACTCTAAAGTTATTGCTTTACTTTACAACCCCATTTTTAATTATTGAATCTGTTTGGGTAATAAGAAATTATATGAAACATGATAAAATATTTTTCTTAACCAAGTCTATTTATGTTCCAGAAATAGAAGACAATTTTTACAAGTCAATATTTGAATTTTCAAGAGCTATAGGCATCTCTCAAACAGGCTGGGAACCAAGCAGTCCGCGAAATTTTTTCCATCCAGAAAAGAAGTTTAGAAATCCTGTTCCACTAAAATTTTCTGATGAAATTTTTACAAGTCAGTTTAATATGGATAGTCTTCAGTTGGTTAGAAATGATATAGTATTATTTTTAGATACGAATCCAACTACCGAGCAAAAATTGAAGCTAAATGATAGAATTATAGAAAGATTAGATAGATACAAAGAATCTGTTAAAAATGAAAAACCTTTTCTTTACCACATGAAATCTAGAATAAATACCTGCATTTTATTTTTTGGTCATCCTGGTATTTATAATTTATTTGGAAGAGCAACCTATGAGTTAAATAAGTTTGAGATTGTGGTTAAAGCTTTGTATGCGTTGCTGTATATTGTAGTAGTTGGTTTCGGTATGATAGGTCTTTTTTATATGTTTATATTTAATTTATCAAAGTTTAATGAGCTGTTTTTTTTATCTAGTATTGGTCTCTATTTAGCGCTTATACATCCATTAGTTTTAAAAATGGAGGAGTATAGATATATTTTACCAGCCTATCCATTTTTGGTAATTGCATGTGTGGGCTTTTTGTATAAATTATCAAATGTATTTTTTAGAAAAAATGAGTAAACTATCCATAGTACTTCCGATATATAATGAATCGCTTGGAATTTCAGAGCTATTTCATGAAATACAAACTACCCTAGCGTCTTTTGATTATGAAATTATTGCTGTAAATGATGGTTCGAAAGACAATTCATTTGAGGTTTTAAAAACTTTTGCTGAGGCTGATAAAAGAATAAGAGTAATAAATTTTAACCGAAACTATGGACAAACGGCTGCTATAAATGCTGGTCTTCAAAATATAACTGGGGATATTGTTGTTTTAATGGATTCTGATTTAGAGAATAGACCCCAAGATATTCTTAGACTTATTGATAAATTAAATGAAGGGTATGATGTGGTTAGTGGTTGGCGACAATCGAGGTGGAAAGGGCAATTTATAACAAGAAAATTACCTTCAATTTTGGCCAATTCATTTATAAGTAAAGTTTCCGGTGTAAAACTTCACGATTATGGTTGCACTCTAAAAGTTTATCGAAGTGAGGTTATATCAGCTATTAAATTGTATGGACAGATGCATCGGTTTATTCCCGTTTATTGTAAGTGGCAAGGAGGAAAAGTCGCGGAAATGCCAGTAGATTACCATCCCCGCAAATACGGGAAAAGTAATTACGGGCTTTCTAGAATTTTTAAGGTTCTACTTGACTTATTGCTAATTAAGTTTTTAGATAGATATATGCAGCGTCCTATTCATTTTTTTGGAGGAATTGGATTTTTATCATTTTTTGTTGCATTTCTAGCCTTTTCTGTAGCGGTATATTTTAAAGTAACTGGTCAAAAAGATTTTGTTGAAACACCTTTACCTATATTAACCGCTATGTTTTTTATAGTAGGAGTTTTAATGATTTTAATTGGAGTTTTAGCAGAGATATTAATGAGAACTTATTATGAGTCGCAGAATAAGTCTTCGTTTGTCATAAAAAATAAAATAAATTTTTAGTTATGAAAAAGTTAAATATGGGCTGCGGAATTGATTACAAAGAAGGCTTTGTGAATTTAGATTTTCATTCTCATGTAAAAATTGATGTTCAGCACAATTTAAATCAATTTCCATATCCTTTTAATGAAAATGAATTTGACTATATCCTTGCTTCTCATGTCCTTGAACATTTGGATAAACCATTTGATGTAATGACTGAGCTTCATAGATTATTAAAAAAAGGTGGGACTCTTCATGTTAAAGTTCCTCATTTTAGTAGGGGTTTTACCCATTCAGAGCATAAAGCAGGTTTTGATGTTACATTCCCCTATTATTTTGACTCTAATTTTACAAAATCTGGTTATTATGGAGTCGATTTTAAGTTAGTTAAATTAAGATTAAATTATTTTGCGTTTTTTCATTTACTTCCTTATATGGGGGTTTCAAAACCAGTAATCTTTGGGATGAAAATTTTTGGAAAAGTCATTAACTTTTTTGCAAATCTATCACCTAAATTATGCTCTAGATTTTGGTGTTTTTGGGTGGGTGGATTTGAAGAAATTGAATTCGTTTTTATAAAAAAATAGAATAAACAATGAATGATACTTCTACTGCAAATGCATTTGCAAATTCTTGGAATAATCTGCCTACTGGATCTGTTTATACAAAAGAACAATTTGAAGATTGGTTTTTGCCATTAAATAAAAAGGATATTAAAGGAAAAAATGTTTTAGAATTAGGTTGCGGAAATGCTAGTTTATTGGTTCATCTCGCTGACTGGAATCCAACATCATTAATTGGTATTGATTTAGGCGATAGCATAATAACAGCTAATCGAAATATGCAACAAACGGGTTTTCCAAATTATAAAATCATAAAAGATGATTTGGTAAATTATAGAGCAGAAGAAAAAGCAGACATTGTCTATTCAATTGGTGTGTTGCATCATTTAAAAGATCCATTTTCAGGTTTTCAATCTGTAATTGAAAATACCAAGCCTGGAGGTAATTTTCATTGTTGGGTTTATGCAAAAGAAGGAAACTTAATTATAAGGCTGTTTGTTGATCCAATTAGAATAATCGCCTCTAAATTACCATGGTGGTTAAATAAATATTTTATTGCTACTCCGCTTGCGGCATTATACTTTCTATATGCACATTTAATTGTATCTTTAAAATTATCTTTTTTACCACTTTTTGAATACAGTAAATGGATTACAAAGAGAAACTTTATGTTTTTTAGACATGTAGCATTCGATCAATTAGTAACACCTCAAACAGTTTATATAAACAAAACTACACTGGAAAATTGGTTAAAATCAAGCGATAAAATTGATAGTAGTTCCACCTACGTAATTTTCAGAAATGGAAACTCTTGGAAATTTGGAGGTAAATTGTATTAAATTATGTGTGGAATAGCAGGTTTTTCAGGAAATGGAAATAATCAAATGTTGAAAAACATGATTGATTCTATTAAATACAGAGGTCCTGATGCTCAAGTAATTTATTCCGATGAACATATTTCCTTGTCACATGCTAGGCTTTCAATTATAGATTTAAGTCAAGAAGGAAATCAACCCATGTTTTCAGTTGAAAGAGATACAATAATTACATTCAATGGTGAGATTTATAATTATCTTGAATTAAAAAAAGATTTAGAAAAAAAATATAGTTTCAAAACATCAACAGATACAGAAGTTTTACTTTGTTTGTACCAAGAGTATGGTGTAAATATGCTTGAAAAAATCAATGGCATGTTTGCTTTTGCCATTTATGATTACAAAGAAAACATTCTATTCATTGCTAGAGATAGAATGGGTAAAAAGCCATTGTATTATGCTCAAAACGAAGAAGCATTTGTTTTCGCGTCAGAATTAAAGGCCATTCTTCAGCACGGTTCTATCAAAAAAGAACTAAATATTGAAGCTGTAAATCAGTACTTAACTTTTGACTATGTTCCAACTCCAAATACAATAATTAACGATGTGTATAAATTGGAGCCAGCAAGCTACATTATTGTAAAAGACCATAAAATTGAAGTAAAAAAACAATATTGGGGACATCAATTTCTACCAAAATCGGATTTGTCTTTTAAAGATGCTGCTGAAAAGTTAGACCACTTTTTAAATGAAGCCACAAAAAAAAGACTTATGAGTGATGTTCCACTAGGGGTTTTTTTAAGTGGTGGTTTAGATAGTTCAGCAATAGCTTATTATGCTCAGAAAAATTCAAAAAGCAAAATTAAAACCTTTTCAATTGGCTTTGAAGATAAAAGTTATGACGAGGCGAGTTATGCTCAAAAAGTTGCTAAACATCTTGGTTCTCAGCATTACCAAGAAATTTTAACGCCTACCAATACGCTTTCATTAATAGATGAAATTTTTTTAAAAGTAGATGAGCCTTTTGCTGACGCGTCAATTATACCTACTTATTTTTTGTCTCAGTTTACTAGACAGCATGTTACTGTTGCATTAGGCGGAGATGGGAGTGATGAATTAATGGCTGGTTATCCAACATTTATTTCTGATAAATTCAAATCACCATTTAGCTTTTTGCCAAATCAAATCTCAAATGGCTTATTGGATTTTGCTTCCAATCTGTTGCCTGTAAGTGATAAAAATATAAGTTTTGATTTTAAGGTAAAGCAATTTTTGCGTGGATTTTCGAGTGAAAAGAATCATATCCATCAATTGTGGTTAGGAAGTTTCACTTCAAGTGAAAAAAAGTTGTTATTCAGAGACAATATTTATAGTAGATTAAAAGATAAAAAAGGATTTGAGATAATTGATTTTCATTTTAATAATTCGAATGAAGGATGGTCAGATTTCGAAAAAATCACCTTTTATTATTATAAAACATATTTATTGGATGATATTTTCGTAAAGGTTGATCGTGCAAGCATGTTCAATTCATTAGAGGTAAGAGCACCATTTATGGACAAGGATTTAGTCGAATTTTTAAACTCTTTGCCTCAGTCATATAAAATTAAAGGTTTGGAGAGTAAATTTTTACTTAAAAAAACAATGGAGGGAAAATTACCAAATGATATTATATATAGAAATAAAAAAGGATTTGGAATTCCACTTTCAGATTGGATAAGAAAAGACTTGAAGGTTAAAATTTATGATACTTTGATGCAGAAAGATGAACTATTTAATGAGGATTATATAAAACTAATTTGGGATAATCATCTTGCTGGAAAAAGCAATAATAGAAAGTTAATTTGGAATCTATTTGTGCTAAAAAAATATTTAATTCAAAATGATTTACTCTAGAAAGTGATTAATTTTTTTGATTATCCTCAAAATTATTTCCTCATTTAGCTGCTTTTCTTTTGCTCCAATTCCACAATTGTCTTAACAAAATCAGTATAATTTTTTTCAGCATTAAATTTTTCTTCCCAAGTTTTAAATGTATTAGCCCTCATTTCAATTTTTTTATCAATTGGGTGATGATAAAATTTTAAAATATAATATGCTATTTCTTCAGGACTTGGGCTTGAGGGCATTAAATAACCATTTATATCATTTTCAATAATTTCAGAAACCCCACCAACATTGGTGCCTAAGCAAGGAACTCCAAAACTCATAGCCTCCATCATTGATACTGGAATTCCTTCACTAGAACTAGTATTGATAAATAAGTTTGGTTTATTTTTCAAATAAAATTGCATAACTTCTTGATTTGATAAACTTCCTAAAAAATCAAATTCTATATTTTCGTTCAATATTTGATTGGCTTTTTGTTCAAGTTCATGCTTTAATAAACCTGATCCAATATGTATCCATTTTATTTTAATACTTTTTATTATCGAAAGAGCTTCAACAATCAAATGAACTCTTTTAACAGTTATTAAATTAGAACAACTTAATACTAAAAAATCATTGTTTGGATTTGAATAGTTTTTTTGACCTAATTGAACACCTAATTTCGAAACATTAATTTTATCATTGTCAAGCACTTTCCAATGATCTGAAATGTAACTTTTACCTTTTATTGAAATTGAAAATATTTTATCAAGCCTATCGAAAGTGAATTTTCTAAAAGGTAAAAATCCAAATGCATTTGCCTCAAAGTATAAATCAGATCCATGAACTCTAGATACTTTAACACAAGGGATGTAATTTCTTGTTAAAGCAATAGCCAATGAAGCATCATTATACCAATAACTGTAAAAAATTAAACTATTTGATGATTTAAATAGTTTCAAATTCGATTTTATAAAAGAAACCATTTTTTTTGCATTGTATAATGAAATAAGAATTGTGCTAATAATTCCTTTTGATAATTTTTTGTTGTAAATTAATTTAACAACTTTTACTTCGTTCCAGAATAATTTGTCAAATATGCCAGTAATAGATAAAAGTTTATCAAAAACGGAATTTGAATTATTAAATCTAATTACTTTACAATTTTCGGGTAAGCTGCGTTTTTTGCTATCGATAGTATTACACGAAATAATGGTGATAGAAGCAAATGCTTTTGAAAGAAATAAAATCTCTGTTTCCAAAAATGGTTCTCCACTGCCATAGGGAAAATCAGAAGTTATTAAGATAAGTTTAGATTCACTCATTAACTAAAAGAAAGAGTAGTCAAATTAAAGTAATAATTATAAGTTTTTTGTATTTAGGTTAAAATTATACTTTCGAAACCATGAAAAAAGTGCTCATATTGGCTTATGATTTCCCACCTTATGTTTCTGTTGGAGCGCTCAGACCTCATAATTGGTTTAAATATTTTAATGAATTTGGAATTTACCCAATTGTTGTTACCAGACAATGGAATAATCTTCAAGGAACATCTATAGATTATGTTTCCGAAAGTAAATCGAATAAGGTTATTATTGAAGAAACTGAATTTGGGAAAATTATTCAAGCGCCTTTTAAACCGCATTTAGGGAATAAATTATTACTTCGTTTTGGTGAAAACAAATTCGTTTTATTAAGAAGATTAATAACCGCTTTTTTTGAATTAATGCAATTTATTTCACCTATTGGGCCTAAATATTCGCTATTTAAAACAGCGGATCAGTTTTTAAAAACTAATAAAGTTGATTTAATTATTGCTACTGGCGATCCTTTCATTTTATTTAAATATGCAAGCGATTTGAGTAAAAAACATAAAACAAAATGGGTAGCCGATTATCGTGATCCTTGGTCTTATAACCTGACTTGGAAAAAACCAATGTTGAAATTTTTTTATAGAACTCTTGAATTTAATATTGTTAACTCTTCAAATGAGGTAATAACAGTATCAGAATTATTGGCGGCTCAAATTAATGATTTAATTAAAAGAAAAAGTCCAAAACTCATTCAGAATGGTTTCGATCCAGAAGCATTAGCTTCGGCAAAAGATATAAAGCAAAATGACGATATTTTAACAATTAGTTTAGCCGGAACAATATATGAATGGCATCCAATAATTAGTTTTTTAAGCGTTTTAAATGACTTAGTTCATCAATATAATTTGAAACTAAGAATTAACTTTTATGGAATCAATAATGAGATAATAATTTCAGATGCTTTAAATAGTGATTTCTTTCATTTACAAGGAAGCGTTAATATTTACCCAAAAATGAAAAATTCTGACATTATGATGGAATTAGCCAAGAGTAATCTGCTCTTGCTGTTTAACTATTATTCTTATATGGGTACCAAAATTTACGAATACATTGGTTTGAAAAGGAAAATTTTATTTTGTTATTCCGATGAGCCTAAAGCAAGAGAATTAAAAGATAAATTTTATGTGGCGCACAATTTCCCAAATTTAAGCCAATCATTACAATTAGAATTAATTAAATCAACAGACTCAGGAATTATTGTAAAAGATGAAGAACATTTAAAGAAGGTTTTATTAGAACTCAATCAAGAGTTTTTAACCCACCGAGAAATAAGTGTTAATCCAAAAAATTATGAGATTTTTTCTAGAAAAAATCAAACGGAAAAACTTGCGGAAATTTTAAAAAATGTTATGGGGTGAATTGTATGAAGCAAACTATTGCAATTGTAGATTATTCAATGGGAAATTTACATTCGGTTTATAAAAAAATCACGAAATTAAATGCTCATTGTATAGTTTCATCCTCTATTGAACAGATTTTAAAAGCTGATAAAATTATAATTCCTGGAGTCGGGCATTTTGCAAAAGCAGTCGAAAACTTAAAATCAACTGGTTTGTGGGATGTTTTAAATGAAATAGCTTTAATTCAAAAAAAGCCAATTTTAGGTATTTGTTTGGGAATGCAATTGATGGCCAAAAAAAGTGAAGAAGGTAATGTGGAGGGTTTTGGTTGGATGGATGCTGAAGTGGTTAGATTTAAAGTTTCAGATGAAATCAAATTTAAAGTTCCGCACATAGGCTGGAATCAGATTAGTATTGCTAAAGAAAGTAAACTCATGAAGGGTTTAGATAATACATCAGAGTTTTATTTTGTTCATTCTTATCATTTCAAAAATTCGAATAAAATAGATATCCTAAACGAAACCGAATATGATTACATTTTTACCTCGGCCATAGAAAAGGAAAATATTTTCGGAGTTCAATATCATCCTGAAAAAAGTCATGATGCTGGAGAAACATTATTGAAAAATTTTATTGAATTATAGATGTTTAGACCAAGAGTTATACCAGTTTTATTGCTAAAAAATGGCGCACTTTGCAAAACAGTTCAGTTTGATAAACCAAAATATATTGGCGACCCCATCAATGCTGTAAAAATATTTAATGACTCTAAAGCAGATGAATTGGTGTTTTTAGACATTGAAGCCAGTAAAAACAATCGTTTAATTTCCCTTGATTTTGTAAAGGAAGTGGGCGAGGAGGCCAATATGCCATTTGCAGTTGGCGGAGGAATTACATCTATAAAAGACATTAGATCTATTTTAAATGCTGGAGCTGAAAAGGTAATAATTGGTAGTTTTGCCATACAAAATCCCAATTTTATAAAAGAAGCTGCTGAAACATTTGGTTCTTCAACAATTGTAGTTTGTTTGGATGTAAAAAAGAAATTTTTAGGCAAAGTGCAGGTTTGGAGCTATTCTGGTAGCAAAGCATCAGGAATAGAGCCAGTTGAATTTGCTCAACAAATGCAACAGATGGGAGCGGGTGAGTTAATCATTCAATCAATTGAAAAAGATGGAATGATGACGGGATATGATTATGATTTATTAAAAAATATAGCCCAATCTGTTACAATTCCTACAATTGCTTTAGGCGGAGCAGGTAATTTGCAGCATTTAAAACAAGCTTATGCTCAAACTCATGTTAGTGCACTTGCAGCGGGAAGTTTATTTGTATTCAAGGGTTCAAATAAGGGGGTTTTAATTAATTATCCCGATAAAAAAGAATTACAATTCGATTAAATGATTAGCATAACTGTAAAAATTAATTTTCAATTGTCATATTTGCAATGGGAATAGAATATATGACATACAGAAAATATCAACAATGTAATAGATGTGTGATGGACACCACAGATATTGACATTGTTTTTGATGAACAAGGAAACTGTAATCATTGCAATGATTTTTTTGAAAGAATATCTTTAAGAGTTTATCAAGGAGCAAAAAGTGATGCATCACTTAAAGCACTTATTGAAAACATTAAAATTTCAGGAAAAGGAAAAACTTATGATTGTTTAATTGGTATTAGTGGAGGGATAGATAGTTGTTACTTAGCTTATATAGCAAAAAATCAAGGTTTAAGAGTGCTTTTGGTGCACATGGATAATGGCTGGAATTCTGAAATTTCAGTTAAAAACATCAAAAATATAGCAGATATTTTAGGGTTCGATTATCAAAGTTTTGTTTTAGATTGGGATGAATTTAAAGATCTGCAACTAGCCTTTCTTAAGGCATCAATACCAGAAATTGAAACGCCTACTGATATTGCAATTCCTGGCGCTTTGCATAAAATTGCTGTGCAATACGGCATAAAATATATTCTAAGCGGTGGAAATTATGCAACTGAAGGTATTTTGCCCAAAACTTGGCATTACAATGGGAAAGACTTAAAATACTTGAAATACATTCAAAAAACTTTTGGAACTAAAAAAATCAAAAAAACTCCTTTATTCGGATGGCAAAACGAGGTTTATTATAAACTAGTGAAGGGAATTAAGATTGTTTACCCTCTCAATTATGTTAATTATAATAAGGTGGAAGCCATGAGAAAATTGGAAAACGATTTGGGATGGCGATATTATGGAGGAAAACATTACGAGTCAAAATATACAGGTTTTGTTCAATCTTATATTTTACCCGAAAAATTTAAAATAGATTATAGAAGGGCAACTTTTTCAACTCAAATTTGCACTGGTGAAATTACCCGCGAATTTGCTTTACAAGAATTAGAAAAACTAAGTTATGATCCTCAAAAAGTGAAAGAGGAAAAAGAATATATAGCTAAAAAATTATCAATTTCTCTCCATCAATTAGATGAAATTCTTAATGCTCCTCCAAAATGGTACAGAGATTATCCCAATGATGAAGTTTTTCTGAACAAACTCTACGATTTATACCGAAAATACTTTCAATAAAATTTACAAAATATTTAATTGAAAGGTTTATAATTGTTCCTTCATATATTTCTAAAATAAATGTGCGGAATAGCAGGATTTTTTGATGCTGAAAAAAGTTTACATGACTTAAAAATCATGACTGACAAGCTTGCGAGAAGAGGTCCAGATGCCGAAGGCTTTTTTGAAGAAAATGGAGTTTTTTTAGGTCATCGCAGATTGAGTATAATCGATTTGTCAAGTGCTGCCAATCAACCATTTTATTCTCAAAACCAACGTTATGTAATGGTTTTTAACGGAGAAATTTACAACTATTTAGAAATTGCTCAAGATTTAAATTTACAGCTTAAAACCCAATCTGATACAGAAGTTGTAATAGAATCGTTTGTGAAAGAAGGAGTTCAATGCTTCTCAAGATTTAATGGAATGTTTGCTTTAGCTATTTTTGATAAAGAAACACATAAAATTATCTTGGCCAGAGACAAAGTAGGCGAGAAGCCATTGTTTTATTGCAATTTGAACAATATGTTTGAATTTGCTTCAGAAATAAAAGCATTATTGAGTCCAAAAAAAATAAATGAAATAAGCATTGCTAGTTTTTTGCATTTTGGCTACATTCCTGAGCCAGATACTTTTTTTCAAAACATTTTCAAATTCAAATCAGGTCATTATGGTGTTTTTGAAAATGGGAAATTAACACAATATCCATTTTGGAAAATGGAAGATACCATTAAAAAAGAAACCCATAAAGATTACCAAAAGACCAAAAATCATTTAAAAACATTAATTGAAAACTCAGTTGAGTTGAGAATGCGAGCAGATGTGCCATTTGGATGTTTTTTAAGCGGAGGCACAGATTCTAGTTTGGTTACAGCAATGGCCCAAAAAATTCATCCTCAAAAAATCAAAACTTTTTCGATTGGATTTAAAGAAAATAGTCACAATGAATCCATTTTTGCCAAAAAGGTGGCTAATTTTCTTAATACAGAACACCATGAATTGCTTTTGGAAGAAAAGGATGCCATAGAACAAATTGTTTTATTGCCAACCATATATGATGAACCTTTTGCCGATTCTTCTTTTATCCCAACACTTTTAGTTAGCAAAATGGCCTCAAAAGAAGTGAAAATGGTGCTTTCAGGAGATGGAGGCGATGAGCTTTTTATGGGCTATGGTGCTTACAATTGGGCCAAAAGATTAAACAATCCTTTTATTAAACTTTCAAAACCTGTTTTAGGGAAAATTTTAAGTTTAGGAAACAATCAGCAAAAAAGAGCTTCTAAAATGTTTGAGAACGTTAAAGATGCTGAGTTATACAGTCATATTTTTTCGCAAGAACAGTATTTGTTTTCAAAAAGAGAATTAAATGAATTATTAATTAATAAGTCTATTCAATCTTTTCAGTTTTTTAATACTTGTTTTGCAAGAGAGTTATCTCCTGAAGAGTTTCAATCTTTAATTGATTTTAAAACTTATTTAAAGGATGATTTATTGGTAAAGGTGGACAGGGCTTCCATGTTTCATTCCTTAGAGTGTAGAGTTCCTTTACTTGATCCAGAAATTGCGGAATATGCTTTTAATATTGATAAGAAATTCAAAATCAAGGAAACCGAGCAGAAATATATTTTAAAAGATATTTTAAATGATTTTCTGCCCGAAGAGATGGTTTATAGGAAAAAATGGGGTTTTTCTATTCCACTTGGAAAATGGATGAAAAAGGATTTAAAGTATTTAGTTGAAAAGCTCAAAAATAAAAATGAGGCAGTTTTCGAATTTGTAAATTTTGATAAAACCCAAATTTTGATTAGAAAATTTGAAGCAGGAGAAGATTATTTATATAACCGTATTTGGTTACTGATTGTACTCAACATTAACCTTGCTAAGTTTTGATTTCACAATATATAAACCAGAAACAAAAAAAGGAATTAGCGGGATTTTATACCTAACTAAAGCGCCAAAATTAGCAGTTGAAATACCAATAGAAAAAGCGAAGATTAGAGGAAATAAAAAACAAAGAAGAATTAATGGGTCGGAAAGAATAATATTGAATGTTTTAAAAATTCGACCTTTTATTAATATCACTAGAGTTAAATAAAGTAATAGTGTGTTTTCCAGACCAGAGACTATCATTACAATATTTCTTGCTTCAAATAAAAATGGCCTATATAACCCAGCTATAATCGCTGCTGGAAGTTTTGATATTAAATTTGGTAAAGTCCCATCCAATTTTCCAATATTAAAATTATTCTCACCATATAAATCCGATCTAATTAAATCTTGTTGAGTAACAATTGCTTTTTCAATTGCACCATCAATTGTTCCGTAAACTCCTAATTGCGAACCTAATGTATTTAATATAATTAAACCTAAAGAGAATGCTGAAATTATCACGAATGGCCCAGAAGCTAACTTTATTGATTTATTTTTTATTTTATCAACTTTTTGATAAAGAATCCAAAATAAAATACATGGAATCAACGAAATAAATATGTATGGTTTTACAGAAATTATAGTTATTATGTTTATGAGTCCTATTGAAATGTTTATTAATACTTTTTCTTTTTTGATAAAAGTAGAATAAACATTATAAACTAACCAACAAACAGCAGAAAGAGTATAAGTATCTTTCATAATTCCTGAACCCCAAAATATACATGAGGGAAAATATAATATTGCTATTGCAAATTGATATTTTAAATTGGGATAAAGTTCAACAAACATAGTGAAAAGTCGCCAAACGCCTAAAAATGAATAAGTTCCTAATGCAATTGTAATTAATAAAAACCTATTTAAACCTAAATATCCAAAAGGTATAGATAATCTTGTAACAATAAACGTATTTGGATCTCTCCAATGATGCCATTCTGGATAGCCAATACTAGTGTCAAAAGTTGAATATAATTCAGGGGTATTAGCCCCTTTCATAATTTCCCAAAAAGCATCGAAGTTTTTGCCTGCCAAACCCATCATTGCAGAAATACCAATATAATAATCAGTAGTGTCACCACCGCCATAGTACAAAGCATAAACTAAACAAAAAGCAACAGCCCCGCCCATTTTAAAAAACAAACCAAAACGATAGTATTTGTAAACTTCAGGGTCGTTTTTCCACTTTTTAGATAAAAAGAAAATACCCAATAGAAAAAGAACCAAAAAATAAATTGGACTAATTATAAAATCAATTAAACTTAAATACTGCAAGGTTCTATATTTGGCGTAAAGTTATAAAAATTGAATACGCTTTATTTATCAATTGATGGAATTAGTGACCCTTTGGGCAGATCACAGATTTTACCCTATTTATTGGGTCTATCAAAACTTGGACATAAATTTCATTTGCTTTCTCTTGAAAAACCATTAAGATTTGAAAAGGAAAAATCAGCTATTGAGAAGGTTGTTGAAAATACTTCTATCCAATGGTTTCCATTAACTTATATTGAAAAAACAGGTGTTTTAAACAAAACCATTAATGCGAAAAATTTAAAAAACAAGGCCGAAGAGATAATCAAAAAAAATAAAATAGAAATAATTCATGCGCGAGGTTATGTGCCCGCACTCATTGGTTTAAGCCTTAAAAACAAATACAATTTAAAATTGATTTTTGATATGCGTGGCTTTTGGCCTGACGAAAGATTGGATGGCAATATCTGGAAAATGAACAACCCGATTCACTTTTTTCTTTACAAATATTTTAAATTTCAGGAAAAAAGGATGATAAGAAATGCAAACCATGTTGTTTCATTAACTCAAAAAGGTAAAAACATTTTGTTATCTAATTTCAAGTTTTTAAGAACAGAAAATATAAGTGTCATTCCTTGTTTTGCCGATTTAAAACATTTCGATTTTAATGCAATAAATTTAGATAGGCTAAATAATTTAAAATTGTCTCTAAAAATAGCATCAAGCGATTTGGTGTTTTTGTATTTAGGTTCACTAGGAACATGGTACATGACCAACGAAATGTGTGACTTTTTTAAAGTTATAAAGGGTAAAAATCCTAATGCAAAACTGTTAATTGTAACCAAAGATGATACAAGCGACTTTTTAAATTATGCCACAAAAATTGGCTTGCAAAAAGAAGATTTAATTTTTAGAGAAGCTTCAAGAGATGAGGTGCCCTATTTTATTGAGTGCAGCAACATTGCTTTATTTTTCATAAAACCAAGCTTTTCAAAACAAGCCTCTTCACCCACCAAAATGGGAGAAATTATGGGCTTAGGTAAACCAATCATAACCAATGCTGGAGTAGGCGATGTAGATGATATTTTAAATGAAACCCAATCAGGTTACATTATTGAAAATTTTACAAAAGAGAATTATGAATTAGCGGCAAATTCAATTTTTAAAATTAAAAACATTGATAAAAATTTGATAAGAAAAGGCGGTTTAGCATTTTATGACTTAGAAAATGGGATTTTAAAATATAATACTATTTATAATTCTTTAGCATAGCCAAAACCATTTAAAAAAATCAAAAAACGATATTTGTTTCTCGAAAAAATAAAATTATGAATTATAGAAAATTAGGCAAATCAGGCCTACAAGTAAGCGAATTGTCTTTTGGAAGCTGGATAACTTTTGGAAACCAAATTGAAGATAATATTTCTGAAAGATTAATGGATATAGCTTACGATGCAGGTGTTAATTTTTTTGACAATGCCGAGGTTTATGCCAATGGACAATCGGAAATTGTGATGGGAAATATTTTGAAAAAGAAAAATTGGAGCAGAGATTCTTATATTGTTTCTAGTAAAGTATTTTTCGGAACAGGAGGAAAACTTCCAACTCAAAAGGGTTTGAATAGAAAGCATATTGTTGAGGCTTGCAATGCTGCTTTAAAAAGATTGCAACTGGAATATCTCGATATGTATTTCTGCCACAGACCTGACAAACAAACCCCAATTGAAGAAACCGTATGGACCATGCATAATTTAATTTTGCAAGGTAAAATTTTATACTGGGGCACAAGTGAGTGGAGCGCGCAAGAAATTATGGAAGCCCATATGATTACCAAACAATTTAATTTAATTGCCCCGGTTATGGAACAGCCTCAATACAACATGTTCCATAGACAAAAATTTGAAGTAGAATATTCTCAGATTTATAAAACAGTTGGTTTAGGCACAACCATTTGGTCGCCACTAGCTTCAGGCTTATTAACCGGAAAGTACAATTCCGACAATGTAGATACAAATTCAAGATTGTTTCGCGATGAATTGGCTTGGCTAAAGGATAAAACACTAATTGATGAAAAATTTCAAAAGGTGAAAGAATTGGCAGGTTTTGCGAATGAATTAGGCACATCTTTAACGCTTCTTTCAATTGCTTGGTGTTTAAAAAATCAAAATGTAAGTACAGTTATTTTAGGAGCTTCAAAAACTGAACAACTCATTGAGAACTTAAAAGCAGCAGAAATAGTTCCGCTTTTAACGGATGAAGTAATGCTTAAAATTGAAAACATTTTGGATAATAAACCTGTATTCCCAGGTTTTTAAATTTTGAGATTAAATGGTTAGGATTTTAATTTTATGTCTTCTTGCAAACATTATGCTTAATGGATTTTCCCAAAATCGGTTGAATTTGAATAAATCTATTGCGGGCAAAATTGTCGAAAAGTATCCTAAAGAAAATATATCAAAAAGACCATTTTTAAACTTACAAAACAAAAAATCAATTCAAAAACTAAACCCTCTTCTTTATGTAAGCGGAGGGTTATTGTTTTTCTACCAAAACCTTCTTTCAGAGCAAATTCAAGCCAATTGTGTTTATAAAAATAGCTGCTCTGAACATGCTAAAATTTGTATTCAAAAATATAAGTTTAAAGGATTATTAATGGGAGTTAGCCAATTTACAAAGTGCAGCCCAGCCATTGTGCAAGATTATCCTATTTTTTTAAAAACCGATAATGGAAAAATTATTAATGAATTGGATTAAAAAAATGGGGTTATTATTTTGTTGCTTTTGTTTCTTAAAAATAACAAATGCTCAAATTAATGTTTCGTTTCTTCAGTATTTGTATGAAAATAATTTAAAAAAAGAGTTGCAAACTTATTTATGGAAAAATACCTTAAAAGAAAATGATACTTTATTTTTTGAAAGAGCAATTTTTGGTTTAAATGAAAATAATGAGAAAATATTTATCGAAAATTTTAATCAAGCTAAAAATCTATTTTTTCAAAATGAATGCGCTTTAAATAAAGCTGCCCTATTTAACTTTGATAAAAAAAATGAATGGTTTGAGCGGCTTGATACTGTTAACTTATTTGAAACAACGAAAAAAATACTATTAACCTATAAAATTGTAAATTCAAAAAATATATTAACTATTGATTCTCTGCCAAATGAATTACTCACAAGTTATTCCGAAATGCAGAAGTATCGAAAAAAGAAATCATTAAATGCTGTATTACTTTCACTTATTCTGCCAGGTTTAGGTGAAATTTATGCTGGTAGGAAAAGAGCATTTTTTCCAGTATTGCTTTCTAACGGCTTTTATATTGCTCAAAGCATTGAGAGTATTTCAAAATTTGAAGTAAATAATGGGTTAAGCATATTAAATTTAAGTTTAACAGGTCTTTTTTATGTTTCAAATATTTATGGGACCTATTATGATTTAAAAAAGATAAAAAGAGAAAAGCAAAAACAATTTGAAATTGATACGATTAATTATTTTGGCAGTACTTGCCAATGCTCTGTGCATTAACAATGCAATTGGTCAATTAAACTACGATACATTGATGTTGTCTTTAGAAATGAAAGTTTTTGAAAACAAAAATTCTATTTCAAAGCATGATTTTCTGTGGCAAAAATTAGAACTTTCAATCAAGAATAATGATTTGCCGAAAGCTTTTGAAAGTCTAGTGCGACTAAATATTGATAGTTTATCAGCTGCTTCTTATAAATATTATTGGGATGCTGCAATTATTTGTTACCTTAATAACGATGAAAATTTGGCGAGAAATTATTTCTCAAAATTTAAAGTATTAAACCCAAATAAACTTGAAACAAATGCTCAAATTTTAGAAGCCATTGTTTATTCTAATGATGATACCGCCAGAGTGAGAGATTTAATTTTGAATAATGATAGTTTAAAACCCCTGCATTGTTTAATTGATTTGGCGGCTTATGAAAAAAGCCATTATGCAGCTTATTTTATAACATCTGCATTAGTTCCAGGTTTGGGAAATATTTTATTGGGTGAGGTTAAAAGTGGTTTAGTTTCTTTAGCAATTACTTCTGGGATGATTTTATTAACACGCGAACTTTTTAAAAACAATTTACCTATTAATGCCTCTTTGTGGGGAATTGCTTGGGGTTTGCGATTTTATGGAGGAAACATAGCTTTAACCGATAAAAATTTTGATAAAAAAGAAGTTGATAAAAAAAATGAGCTCGCAAAATCATGCGAGCTCGAGGTGTTGAAATTATTTAAAAAATTCTCTGTAAATTTCTTAACAATTACTTATTAGGGGCAATTTGACCGATGTGACCTTTACCCTTAAATCCTGCGGGATTCGTAAGATATAAATAACCAATAGGATAACAAACAATTGTTAATGGAATTCCAGCTAAATACCTTAGCGGTTTAATTTTTAAATTACTAGAATTAACATAAAATTTATTATTTATAACTTCTAATTGCGCTGCATAAATCGATTTTCTTTCTTTTTTAGGGGTGTTAAGGGCGTTAAATCTTAATTGCTTTTTCTCAAATTTACCATCATCAATATTGAATGTCGCATATTCAAGATTGTCTCTTCCTAATTCTTTACTTTTCTTTTTCTTTTTTCCATTGGCATTTTCTACGAAAGAATTTCCGTAAACTGCATAGGCCAAATTTCCTTTAACAATTACTTTTAAGTCTTTTATTCCCCATCCCGGGTATGTAACCTTTCTATCTAAATTTTTAGCCCAAATTAGGTTTCCTGATTTGTCAATTTTAAACACTGTAACATTGTCTTTATCAGTGTAGTAATTGGTAGTGCAATTTCCTCTACCATCGCAAGATCTCACCGAATACTCACGCGATTTAGTGCAAAACAGCATAATATTATCTTTATCAACCAATTTTGTAACATCAACTTCATAATTTGATCCTAAAGATTCTTCTTCTGAATCCTTTTTATTTTTCGAAGCAAAAATTGATGTCCTATCTTTTCTATCATTTTTATCATTTTCAAAAATTCCATCCAACTGTTTTTTTGAAAATGGAGCGAAGTTTATCTCGTTAATGTTTTCGGAGTTTTTGGTTATTGTAGCTGTAAAAATCCCGTGAAGATCGCTACCAGACTTATCTCTAGTTAAATCAGTATATAAACCATAAATTTTTACTGATGAGGGATAAAAAACATAACTGAAATCATGTACATTTTTTTCTTCAAATTTGATAGGGATGGATTTAATATTTCCTTCTTCTAAGTCAACTTGGGTGTATAACTGATAAACCAAAGATTCTCCTTTCATTTTTTGCTTTTTCTCTTCTTTAGTAAGCCTTATTGAAGTAGATATATGCAATCGCCCTATTTCATCAAGTTTGTAGCGAGATGTCAAACTATTTCTTGATTTTGAGGTTAGTTCAACTGGTAATTTAAACTGTTGTGAGGATAAAAATGTCATGTCTGGTTTCAGTAATTTACATTCTACCTTAATTGACTCGCCTTTTTTTGCTCCTAATTCTGCGCCAAAAACAATTTTTCCTTCACCCGCATTATTATGGAATACAAATAAAACAGGCTCTTTATCATCATCTTTTCCTTCTTTTACCTCATAAATTTTTTTCATAGCTGCATTTGACTTTAAGCTTGAATTAAAACTTTGAGCATAAAGTTCTTTTTTATCGTCTTTTTCTTTGATAAAGAAAATGTAAATAACCTCCTCAAAAGCAATTGCTTTGTAAAACTCCATATCTTGAAATTTATCTTTCAAATTAGGATTTTTCTTTAAATCGTAAATTACAACCGATCCATTTTCCTTCATTGTATTTTTATCGAAAGATTTAATCATCATTTTTTTTGGCAATTTGCTTCTTTCAGATCCCTGAAACTGCGCATATAAATTCGTAGAGTTTTCACCAATAAAACTTGATAAAAATCCATCTAACGTGTTATCATAAATATACTCTTTAGACCACTTAACATTTAAATCTTGCGCTTGAATCGTTGCATTAAATTTAAAAAGTAGTAGAATTGAAATTGTAACTAATAATTTTGATATTTTCATTTTAATTGTTTTTTGAAATTTATTTAAAGTTTAGACCAATAGAATAGCCAATAAATAACACGAAGCTGATTTTTGACTCGGTGATATTAGTTGGAGTAGAAATATACTGCCTATTGTCTGTAAAACTACTACCGAAGTCGGGATTGTAAATGGTTTGAAATTGATCGAAACTTGATATACTTAAACCAGCACCAAAACTCAAATCATGAAAAAATGATATTTTTTCACCATCACCTTCCCAGTAATTCCCAAACATTAAATTAAACATGTTTGTTTTTAAATCAATTGAATAAGGGGCAAGTAAACTAGGGTGAGTAAAAATAAAATTCTGTTTTTGAGTTCTAAAATTTAATTCAACATATTTCTCTGCATCATAAGTTTCAAAATAAAATTTTACTGAGGCACTTAGAAGTGGTTTTGCAGAATTAAATTCCCCATCCACTATGTCAATATAAGCTATTTTACTTTCAGATTTAAAGTCATTTTCTCTTATTTCATTGAGCAATATGCCTGAATAATCAGGCCCAAAGCTAAATGCTGTGCCAAGCTTTATTGCAAAAACGCTTCCAAATCTGCGTTCATAAAACAAACCCATTTGACCTCTTGCGGGAAGTAATAAATTAGTAGATATTAAGTTTGGCATCAAAGATTTCTCATTTTCAGATTTAGCTTTTACTTTTTCTGAATTAAAAATTGATTTTGTATTGGGTATATATTGATCATCTAAATTAGTTTGAGCTTTACTTAAAAAAGCTAAAACCATTAAAATTGTCAGGAAAATATTTTTCATTTTAAAATGCTATTTAATTTTTATAAGACCTACGTAGCCGGTAATTATCTTTATTTTTTCTTCTAACGAAAGATTGGCTATTTTGGAATCAGAAGGTAATTGAATTGATTCAGGCAATAATTCAATGATGTTGTTTAAATAATTGAGTTTTATAGCATAAGAAACATTGTCAGCGCCTAAAAATTTCGCATTCATTATTCCAATTAAATCACCTTTTTCATTAAATAGTGGACCTCCGCTATTGCCTGGTTGAACTGGAATGGTAGTCTGAAAAGCATTAATAGCATTTTCAAATCCTGTTTTTGAACTAATTTTTCCATCAGCAAATTTTGCTTCTTTACCCATTCCGCTTAACGAAAATGGATAACCAATTGTAAAAACGCTTGCCCCAACATCAATTGGATTTCCTAGCTTTAAATTGTATTTTAAAGGTTGGGCTACAAAAGTTTCATCTTCTATTTTTATAATGGCTAAATCATTGTCTTTATCAGTTTGTACAACTTTTGCTTTGAAGCTTTTTGTTTCACCGTTTTGGGTCAAATCCACACTAATGGCTTTTGCGTTTTCTACTACGTGATAGTTTGTGGCCATGTAGCCATTTTCACTTATCATAATTCCTGACCCCGAACTTTTAACATTAGCGTCTGTTACGATGCTTCTGTTGCCACTAAAGTCAATTTCTTTTACTAAAAAGTTATCAAAATTAGCGGTTGTTTCTCCTGAAACTATGAAACCAAATTTATTGCCGAATAGTTTATAATTTTTTTCGGATGCTTGAACTTCACCGTTTATGGAGTAAAATATTTTTTCGCCATTTGAAATAAGCTTTAATTTATTAGGTTTATTTTCTAAAATACTTCCTGCAAACATAGCATCTGCTGTTGTTGAAGCAATACCTTCATACATGGCTCCTATATAAATATAGCTTTCATCAATAACAAAGTAGTTATAATTTTCCCAATCTTTAAACCCGAAAATTAAACCTGCTTTTGAGCCTGCCTTTTGTTTAATCATTTCTAACGTTATTTCTACAGCGAATCTATCTGATGAAATTGGAAGAGCAATGTACCTTGAAGCACCTTCTTTTGAAATCGAAATTAATTCGAATTTACTGTTCACTATTTTGGCTGAAGTTTTTTCACTTGTGTAAGTATCCCAATCAGCATCATTGTTTTCGAAGTTATCTTCAAAAATTTTTGATTTTTCCCCATTTTCTTCGTATTCAATGTAAAAGTTATCTTTTATACTTCCATTAACGTACTGAATTTCTTTCCAAACATTGCCCGTTTCATAATAATAGGTGCATAAACCATCCAACTTACCTTCGGTATTGTAGTTTTTTTCAAACTTCTTTTTACCATCTTTAAAGTACCAAATACATCTTCCACTATAGGTACACAGATTGTCGTCAGACTCATTATCTTGAATAATTAAACCTTCAAAAAACAATGTGTTATCTTTTTTATAAAATGCTTTTGAAGGATTTTTTGCATCAGATTTTTCTCTGAAGTAATATGCATTTAATTCATCACTAGATTTACCTGACCTATCGAAGTACAATTTTTGAGAAAACGAAAATGAGGTTAATAGGGTAAATAAAGTAAACAGGATTACACCTTTGTGAGTTACTTTTGTCATTGATTATAAGTGTTTTTTATAACAGTTGGCGGCAAAAGTATTTATTTCGAGCAATTTTCCGAATCTTTAACATTAACTTAATTCAATTTTGTAAAATGCAAACCGATTAATAAATAAATCGACCGTTAAATAAATACCTATTCCAAATGCTTAAAAATTTTCCAAATTATCACAGTCATACTAATTATTGTGATGGCTCAAATCCACTAGAAGACTACATTCTTAAAGCCATAGAATTAAACATGCCTGCTTATGGTTTTTCTGGACATGTGCCACTTCCTTTTGAATCGAAATGGAGTATGAAAAGTAATAAAGTGGATGATTATTTATTTGAAATTGAGAAACTTAAAGTTAAATATTTAGGAAAAATAGAAATATACAAAAGCATGGAAATTGATTTTGTAGACGGGATAATTGGTCCCAAATCACCAGAGATTTTAACTTATAAATTAGATTACACCATCGGTTCAATTCATTATGGAAACCAATTACAAAATGGCAATTATTGGGAAATTGATGGAACTTGGCCAAACTTTCAATTAGGTTTAAATGAGTTTTTTGGAAAAGATTTTAAAAATGCGATTAAATGGTACTTAAATGAAACAAAAAAAATGATTGAAACCTCAACACCTGATATAGTTGGCCATTTAGATAAAATTAAAATACACTTTAATAAGATGAATTTCTCTGAAAATGAGAAATGGTACCAAAATGAAATGTTTGAAATTCTGGCCTTAATTCAACAGAAAAATATTATTTTAGAAATTAATACGAGAGGAATTTACAAAAAACTTACAGTAGAAAATTATCCTTCTGATTTTATAATAAAAGCAGCTAAGCAATTTAAAGTGCCAATGGTTTTAAATTCAGATTGCCATCATCCCAAAGAAATTAATGCCAATTTTGAAAACACTGCCGATTATTTGATAAGTTGTGGTATCAAAACTTTGAGGGTTTTATATCACAATCAATGGCAAGATGTTCCGTTTTCAAGAAGTGGCATAATATTAGATTGAAGCTAAATGCAAGGAAAAACTTTATTTATGAAAACCTTTTTAATTACTGCATTAAGTGCTGCTTTGATAGTAGTGAATGCTCAGCCTAATAAGATCAAACAAGAAGAAAGTAATGATGAGAAAATTCAAAATTTAAGAAGAACTCCTTCTCAAGCTTTTTTACCTGGTGAGTTTTTAAAATATCGCGTGCATTATGGAATAATTGATGCTGGAGAAGCTACTGTCGAAATTAAAGATGAGGGCGAAAAAATTAATGGACGAAAAGTATATCACATGGTAGGTAATGGGTATTCAAAAGGAACTTTTAATTGGTTTTTTAAAGTAAAAGATACCTACGAATCTTATGTGGATGCAGATGGCTTATTCCCATGGCGATTTAAAAGAGACTGCAACGAAGGAGGATTTATTATAAAACAGAACTATAGTTTTTTTCCTCAACATGGAAATATGTATAATGGCGATGGGAAATGGTTAAAAACCCCACAGTATGTTCAAGATATGGTTTCAAGTTTCTATTACGCCCGTTCTTTAAACCTTAGTAATTTAAAAAATGGCGATTTAATAACCGTTCAAACTATGGTTGACAGCGAATTGTGGCCTTTCACAATTAAATATGTTGGAAAAGAAAATATTAAAGTGGGTAAAGTTAAATACCGTTGTTTGAAGTTTAGACCTGTAGTTCAAAAAGGAAGAATTTTTAAAGATGAAGAGGATTTAAGTATTTGGATTACAGACGATGGAAATAGAATTCCAATTATGGCAGAAGCTAAAATTTTGTTCGGGAGTTTAAAAATGGAATTAACTGACTACAAAAACTTAGCACATCCATTAGCCATTGTGAAGTAAAAAAAAGGGTTGAAATTTTCAACCCTTTTTTCGTTTTTATATTCAAAAAATTAAATCACCTTTTTGATTGATTCAATCAGTTTATCAGCATAAGCTAAGCGTTCTGCTTCAGTCCAAGATGCGCGCATGCCAATTGAAATTAATCGCCCAATTACATTTTGTGTTTTAGGCAAATCCAATTTGTTATAATCTTGTGGCGCGCCAAAATGATGAATAGCCATTTTATAAGGAGAACTTAAATTTTTAATATGGTCCCACTGATTAATAAAATGGTACATGTTTTTAAACCAATAATTAATAAAAGGAACACCATCAGCAGCTAATTGATCTACCACTTTTTGAGTGGTTTCAGTTGAAGGTGTAAAAAAGTCTAAAAATGTGGCCGAATCACCTTCAAAATCAGGATAGGTTCTAAAAGTAATACCCGGAATTTCAGACAATCTACTCATCAAATATTTTTTATTAGCACGCTTGGCATCACGCATGGCAGGCACTTTTCTAGTTTGTGCCACACCAATAGCAGCATGCAATTCACTCAATCTGAAATTAGTACCTAAAATTGGATGTTGTTCCATGCCGCGATTACTGCCAATGTGATCGTGTCCATGATCTGAAAATTGTTGCATAATGTTGTATACCTTTTCATCGTTGGTAACACAAACCCCGCCTTCACCAGCTGTAGCAATTTTGAAAAAATCAAAAGAATAACCTCCTGCAACGCCAAACAATCCAACCGATTTTCCTTTATGAAATGCACCAAAAGCTTGTCCGGCATCTTCCATTAAAACCAAATTATGTTCTTTACAAACTTGCATAATACCATCCATATCTGCTGCTGCACCACACATATGAACCAACATTACAGCCTTAGTTTTTGGAGTTATTACTTTTCTAATTCCTTCTGCCGAAAGGCATAAAGTTTCATCAATTTCTGCAAATACAGGTAAACCACCACCAATTAAAACGCCTTCAATAGTTGCTATATAGGTAAAAGGAGGAACTATTACTTCATCGCCAAAACCAATTCCTGCAGCAGCCATAACACAAGCAACAGCTGTGCTTCCGCTCGAAACGGCATGAGCGTATTTAGCTCCAGTTATTTTTTTAACTTCTTCTTCAAATTCTTTTGCTTTCCACATTCCATTGCGGATGTGTTCATGATTATAACGGAAAAATGCACCTGTTTCAAGCACATCCATTATTTCCTTGCGCTCTTCTGCGCCATACCATTCTGTTCCCGGCATATTATTTATTTTAATTCAACAAATGTAAATGATTTAGCAATTTTTTATGATGGTTTTTGAAACGACAAATATTAATTGATATTTTATAATGAACCTGTTCTTCCGCCATCTACTGGAACATTTATTCCATTGATGTAAGCAGCAGCAGGAGTAGATAAAAATGCAATAGCTGCTGCAATTTCTTCTGCCAAACCAAACCTTCCAGCTGGAATTTCAGCTAACATTTCGTGCTCTACATTGCTTTTTTCAATATTTAACTTATTGGCTTTGTTCTCAATGATGGAAGTTAAACGATCAGTTTTAGTAGCACCAGGCAAAACATTGTTAACAGTTATACCAAAAGGAGCCAATTCAATGGAAAGTGTTTTAGACCAATTTGCCACAGCAGCCCTAATAGTATTTGAAACACCTAAACCTTTTAATGGAACTTTTACCGAGGTAGAAATGACATTAACAATTCGTCCAAATCCTTTTTCCTTCATGTTTGGAATAGTTGCTTTAGCTAAAATGTGATTGCAGATTAAATGATTATTAAAAGCCATTAAAAATTCATCAGTTTTGGCATTTAAAATGGGTCCTGCTGGTGGTCCGCCTGTGTTATTTATTAAAATATCAAAACCTCCATTATTAGCTATTTCAAGTTCTACAGAATTTTTCAAATCTTCAGGATTAGCAAAATCGGCCAGTATGAAGCCATGTTTTTGACCAAATGAATTATCTAATTCTAATATTGCATTTTTTAAACTAGTTTCATTTCTAGCCATTAAAACCACACTCGCTCCTAATTTTGATAATTCAACAGCACTTGCTTTTCCAATTCCTTGAGACGAGCCTCCAACTAAGGCTCTTTTTCCTGTGAGTGATAAATTCATATACTTGTAATGATTTATGATTCGACAAATATCTAATAACAATTTTAAATATGGCAGTTCAAAAACCTTTTAATTTTAAAAAGTGGATTGATGAAAATAGACACTTATTAAAACCGCCAGTAGGCAATAAGCAAATATGGCAAGACGCTGACTTCATAGTAATGGTAGTTGGCGGCCCAAATGCCAGAAAAGATTATCATTACAATGAAGGTGAAGAATTTTTTTATCAACTTGAAGGTGATGTAATAATTCAGATTCAAGAAGATGGTAAAGCAGTTGAAGTGCCAATAAAAGAAGGTGAAATATTTTTATTGCCTCCAAAAATTCCACATATGCCTCGCAGATTTGAAAACACAATTGGACTTGTAATTGAAAGAAAAAGGAGAGAAGGGGAGAAGGATGGATTATTATGGTTTTGTGAAAAATGTAACCATAAATTATTTGAAGAATATTTTGAACTGAATAATATTGAAACTCAATTTCAAGGCATATTTAAAAAGTTTTATGGAAGCGAAGAACTAAGAACTTGCAAAAAATGCGGATCAGTTTTGAATCCACCGGGAATGTAAATTCGTATAAGTAAACAAAAATGAAAAGTTAATGTTTACTACTAAAAGTTTACTATGAGCGCAGATTTCGAACTTGATATTGAAGGCAACAATTCGGCCAACCTTGCTACAAGTTACACAGAATTGAATGTCTGGAAAGAGGCAAGATACCTAACAAAATCCATCTATGAATTTACCCAAACCTTTCCTGAAACTGAAAAGCTTGGATTGATTGAGCAAATGAGGAAAATTGCCATTTTTGTTCCTGCACAAATAGCAGAAGCGGCAGGAAGAAAAAATGCCAAACATGCATTAAATTATTTGTTTGATGCAAAAGGCGCATTATTTCAATTAGAAACAATGGTTTATGTAGCCTTAGATTTAGGTTATTGCAATGATTATCAGGCTCAAGAATTGATTGAAAAAATAATCACAGGAAGAAAGTTATTATTTGGCTATATAAGATTTAAAGAAAAAAAAGCAGAGGTTAAGTTTTAAATCTAAAAAGTATTTTTTTGGAAAAGCGTGAGATTTCTCACGCTTTTTTTATTATCTTCCTCCTGAATTTTAACCAAAGCACAATGAAGAAAAAACTACTTCTAATTTTGGGTTTGACAGCATTTTTTGCATCTAACCTCAAAGCGCAGTTAAATTACCTAGCTGCTAATGCTCAGAATTTTTCTGGAATTTATACCGATTTGGGTACTAATGGAACTGCTGTAACTTTGTCAAACTTTGATGATGCTAATTCTACAGCTCAAAGCATTGGGTTTACTTTTAACTTCAATGGAACAGCTTTTACTGATTTTGTAATAAATACCAATGGTTTCATAAAATTAGGAAATACCACACCCTCAGTTGCAGGCTTATATTTTACAACCCAAAATGGAACTGCTGGTGGCCCTTTTGCTAGCGCAAGTACTGCGGATGTAAATATTCTTGCAGCTTTCAATCATGATATTGATGGCGGAACTTCTCCTGAAATAAGGGTTCACACTTCGGGTGCGGTTGGTTCTCAAGTTTGTACAATTCAATGGAAAAACTTCAAGGATAAAAACACCATAGCTCAGCAAGCAAATAGTATCAATTTTCAAATTAAACTCTATGAAACTAGCAATGTAATTGAGTTTATTTATGGCACTTGGACTCCTTCGGCTAATACTTCAGCATTTAAATCAGCAACAGTTGGTATAAAAGGCAATAGTACTGCCGCCAATCAAATTGTAACCATTACAAAAGGGTCCGTAACACCATTTGGTGATGCAATTATTCAATCAGGAAATTATCCTGCTGCTACCAATGCGTTTAATTGGGGAAATCCACCTGCAAGACCATTTCCTGATGCTGGAAGAACTTACCGATTTTTACCAACTTATACAGTTGATGCGCAGGTTTTGCAAGTTTACACTTTAGGTAAAATGGCTATTCCTTATGCCAATCCTCATAGAATTGAGGCTGTAATAAGAAATGCAGGCTCACAAATTTTGAATAATATAACAGCCACATTAAATATATCTGGCGCCAATACATTTACCAATGCAAAAACTATTTCAACTATTTCTATAGGTGGTCAAACTACTATTTCTTTCGATAATTTTAGCCCTACCGTTCAAGGTTTAAACACCATAACTGTTACTTGCAGTGTTACAGGAGATTTAAACCCTTCTAATGATTCTCAATCAAGAACAATGGAAGCCAATCAAAATGCCTATTCTTATTCACAAGGTTCAAATGCAGCTGGAGGAGTCGGTTTTGCAAATGCCACTGGTGATTTTGTGGCTAAGTTTAAAACAAATCAAATTCAAGCATTAAATCAGGTAAATGTTAATTTTAATGCAGGAGGTCAGCCATTTAAAATTGGAATTTGGGATCAAAATGCAACAACAAAAGCTCCTGGCACTCTTTTGTATGAAACAACAACTTATACATCTACTCTAGGAATATATACCGTCCCTATTAATCCCGCATTAAATGTTAATGGTGAGTTTTTTGTCGGTGTAAGACAAGTCGGAACTACAAATGTGGCTTTTGGCTATCAAAATGAGAGCCCAATTAGAGATTCAACCATGTATTACACTTCACCAACTGGCGGCACAGTATGGACAGATTTTGCATTGTCGGCAGCGCCAGGAACACCATTTAGATTTATGGTTGAGCCTCGCTTTGCTTTGAGTAACGACTTGAGTGTTTCCTCCGCTAATCCAGCCTCTGGAGCCACCATTGCTGTTGGTCAATCTACCGATATCACTGCTGGAATTATCAACTATGGTTCTTTGGCTCAGAATAGTGCGCCAATTTTTTATTCTGTTAATGGAGGAGCCCCAATTGGTCCAGTAAATACTGGTAGTTTAGCTTTTAATGCATCAGGAAACGTCACTTTTACAGGTTCAAATGCCTTCACAACTGCAACCCAAGGTGCATATACTCTTAAAATATTTTCTCAACTTTCAGGTGACCAAAATTTAACTAATGATACTTTAACCATAAATTATGTGGCATTAAATCCAATTTCTACTTTACCTTACAGTCAAAATTTCAACACCCCTGTTGCAGGTTTTCAAGTTCAAGGTTCAGCAAATTTATGGAATGCCACTGCAGCTGTTCAAGCAGATGGAACAAATGGTTCTGTGTTTTTTGCCGATTATTTTAATACAGTCATTGGAACAGCTGCCAATTTAGTGACACCAATTTTTAACTTTTCGGGAATCAACAGCCCAATAATGAAGTTCGATGTAGCATACAGAACTTTTAATACAGAAACAGATACTTTAAAAATACTAGTTTCCACTGACGGTGGAGTAACTTTTCAGAGTGGATTTCCAGAATTGTATAATAAAACAATAAATAATGGATTACCAACACTTTCTCCAAGTACTGCTAATTATACTCCAACAGCCTCTGGAGAATGGAGACAAGAAACGGTTGATTTGTCACAATTCGGTAATTTGAATAATGTAATGATTGCTTTTAGAGGTATTAGCAATAGCGGAAACAATTGCTTTATAGATAATTTGCTAATTTACGCTCTTGGACCACCAGCTTTAATTACTACTTCTGTTTCAAATATTACAACTACATCAGCCGACATTGGAGGTGATGTTACAAGCGATGGCGGACAAAATGTGACCGAAAGGGGAATTTGTTATGCTACAACCCAAGCGCCAACCATTGCCAATGCTTTAGTTCAGTCAGGTTCTGGCTTAGGCACATTTTCGGTGAGTCTTTCAGGCTTACAACCAGGAACAACCTATTATGCAAGAGCTTATGCAACAAATGCACAAGGAACTTCTTATGGAAATGAAATTACTTTCACTACTAATGCTTTGCTTGCCACAGTAACCACCAACCAAGTGAGTGCTATTGGCAGTTTCTTCGCCAATATTAGTGGAAACGTTACCAATACAGGTGGAGGAATTGTAAGTAAAAGAGGCATTTGTTATGCAACCTCTCCTAATCCAACAACAGTTAATGATACTGCAGCAGCCGCAACTGGAGGAGCAGGTAATTTTATAATTAATTTAACAGGCTTAACAGGCGGAACAATTTACTACGCAAGAGCTTTTGCAGAAAATCAAGCTGGAATAGCCTATGGAAATGAAGTAACTTTTACAACAAGTGCACCAACGGCACCTTCGCTAGTAACAACAGTTGCTTCAGGAATCACGAATGTATCAGCAGTTTCTGGAGGCACCATTAATAATAATGGTGGTGCTGCCATTACAGCAGCAGGAACCTGCTGGGATGTTAATCAAAACCCAACAACTGCTTCACAATTTACAGTGGATGCAATTTCTGGAAACAGTTTCTCCAGTATTCTAGCTGGCTTAACAGCCAATACTAGTTATTTTGCAAGAGCATATGCTACCAATAGCGCTGGAACAAGTTATGGAAACCAAATTAGTTTCACCACTGCATTAACTTCAATCAATTCTATTGATAATCAGAATAGTATTAAATTGTATAACATCAATTCAACTATTTTTATTAATGGAATGAACGATAATTCAATTTTAGAAAATCTTAAAATATTCGATTTAAATGGCAAGGAAGTATTTAATTGGAATGGAAAATTATTTGGAAACTCCATTTCAATTCAAACAACAGATTTACCCACTTCTATTTACATTGTGCGCTTAGGATTGAATAATGAACTATTAGAGGCAAAAATATTACTTCAATAATTCATTCTATTTTAAGGATTATAAAAAAGGTCATTTTTTTCAAAATGGCCTTTTTTATTGATTTTTTGTATAAATATTGTCCCTTCATTTAAAATTAATTATTTCGTCATATAAATTTTTGAAATGAAAATATTAGGAATAATACCTGCTAGATATGCATCAACAAGATTCCCTGGAAAGCCTTTGATTGATATTTATGGAAAAACAATGATTCAAAGGGTTTTTGAACAATGTAAAAAGTCGAAATATTTAAATGAAATAATTGTTGCCACAGATGATACTAGAATTTTCGATCATGTAAAGGGTTTTGGCGGAAAAGTGATAATGACAAAAGCTGATCATCCAAGTGGCACTGATAGATGTCAAGAAGTTGCAGCTCAATTAAAAGGTGAGTTTGATGCTATAATTAATATCCAAGGCGATGAACCTTTTATTTTTCCTCAACAAATTGATGAGTTAGCAAGTTGTTTCAACGATTCAAACACTGAAATTGCTACATTAGTAAAGCATGTCACCCAAGCCGAGCAATTAACTAACTCCGGTTTTGTGATGACTGCAGTTGATGTAAATGGTTTTGCATTATACTTTAGCAGATTTCCAATACCTTTTCAAAAAAATAGACCTCAAAATGAGTGGTTACAATCTCATAAATATTTAGATCATGTTGGAATTTATGGATATAGAACCGAGGTGCTCGAAAAAATCTGCCAATTACCACCATCATCATTAGAAATAGCTGAATCTTTAGAACAACTTCGCTGGTTAGAAAATGGTTTTAAAATCAAAACGCAGCTAACAGGTTTCGAATCTTACCCTGTTGATACACCTGAAGACTTGGCAAAATTGCCCAAAAATTTAATTGATTGACTTGCAGATTATAGCATTTAAATAGCTTTTCAACATAATTATTAACAATAACTTTTCGTATTTTAGCACGAGTTTTACAATATGGCATTAGAAAAATACATATCTCAACTTTTGCATGAATACGAATTTGTAGTACTCCCAGGCTGGGGTGCTTTTGTGTGCGATTATGAACCTGCCAAAATTGACACCAATAAAAATATTTTACCTCCACGAAAAAAGATAAACTTCAATCCAAAAATTCAATTAAATGATGGTTTGGTTATTGAAAAAATAATGTTTGAAGAGCAATTGAGCTTTGATGAGGCATTTAAAGTGTTAATTGATAAAATTGATAATTGGAAGGTGATTTTAAATTTTGCCCATGAGCTAAAAATGGGAGATGTAGGAATGTTTAAAAAATCATCGAATGGAATTATTTCGTTTCACCAAAATCAAAATATCAATTTTTTAGCAGATGTTTATGGTTTTCAAGAGTTAAATTTTCCTGAGATAATAAGAGAAAATAAAACTAAAAAAGTTGAGAAAAAGCTTGTAGAAAGTATTGAAAAAGGAAAAGTTATTGCACTAAATCCGCGTAAAAATTGGTTAAAATATGCTGCTGCTGCAGTGTTTATCCCTTTTGCAGGTGCAATTGCTTGGTTATCATTGGTAGCAGATCCAGTAAATAATAATCAAATACTTTCAGCAATCCTATCGCCATTTAACAATACAATTGAAAGACTTTATAAGCCATTAGAAAGCCATAACTTTTTACTTGAAGACTATTCGGAAGTTTCAGATACCACTTATTTGTGGATTAAAAGTTACATAAAAGCAGAAAGAGATAGTACTTATGTTAAAAATAATACCAAACAATTTGAAGTAAAGGCTATTTCTACTATTTCAAAATATCACATAATTGGAGGTTGCTTTTCAGAAAAAGCTAATGCTGAAAAAATGTGCTTATATCTAGTAAATTTAGGATTTAAAGCACAAATAATTTTATACGAAAAAGGTTTATATGCCGTAAGTTATCATGGTTTTGACGATTATTTTTCTGCACGTGAAGCTCTAAAAGAAATCCAAGCTAGTTACAATTCCCAAGCTTGGCTCAAAACCTTTTAGTTAATATTGTTAATTTTTGGCAGGAACAAATCTCTTTATAAGTGAATTTACTTTTCTTACAAAAAGCTCCTCACTTATTGGATATAAAATGTAATCATCTGCTCCCGCATTTAAAGTTTTTATAACCAATTCATTATCGGCAACGGTGCTAACAAAAACGATTGCAACATTATTAAATCGTAAACTATCTCTAATTTTTTGACAAACTTCAATTCCATCTTTTTCTTCCAAAACCAAACTCATGAAAATGATATTAGGTTTTTCAGATTTTAAATATTGTAAAGCTGGTGTTAGTTTTGGACTAAAATTTAGTTTAAAGTCAAGGTGAGACAGTGATTTTGTAATAAAATCTATTATGGCTTTATTCTCATTTAATATTAAAATCTTGTTCATTAATTTGGGTTTCATCAATGAACAATAATAAATTTCAATTTCTCATCTAAGGTTAAATAGAAAAGAATATTGGATTATGAATACTTTAACTTTTGGTTGAATTTGGAAATTTAATTCCTGTTAGTACTGCCTCTAACTCCCGGACATAAGTTCGTTTATCGAATTGCGGACAAAAAACAAAAATCATGGCGTACCAAACTTTAGCATTTTTTTCATCTAATATGGCATATTGAATAAATGGTCCGCCCATATAAAAACCTTCTAATTTCCATAATCCTTTTATAGATGCTGCATAAGCTCCATTGTGATTAAAGTTTCTGAATAATGGATTATATAAATATTCTGTTTTCCAATATTCACCTTTATTTCCTACGATATAATTTTTACCTAAGCTATCGCGCAATTGATGAATATAATTGGTGTCAAATTGCGTTTCTGAAACATAATCTTCTGAATAAAGAATTATGTTTTTAATAATTTCATTACTGTTTCCAGCATGCTGCTTAAGAAGTGTTTGTTTAAGCCAAACAAAATTTCCTTTTTCTTCAACTATTTGAAATCCGCTAGGGATATTAATTTCAATTCCTTTTTCTGCTATTTTTTTTCCAAGTGCTAAATCGCTTATTGTTCTAATGTCGGCTCTCATTCTTTTGCGTTCAGCCTCTAAAAAATGAGTTTCAATTATTTCACTATTTGATAAAATATAATTTGCAATTTCTTGATCGTTTTTGCCTATTATTTTTAAAACAATTTGATTAGTGGCCCACAAATCTGATGCTTTCGAAAGTTTTACATTTTCAGCATTTTTATCAATTTCTATTAAAAGCAAATTGATGTTTCGTTGCAAGAGTTTTTCAAAATTTCTATGTTCTACATTAAACAATGAAAACAAGGGTTCGTCTTGCGGAAGCGCATCCATATCGCGTCCCAATGTTGAAATAATTGCATTTCCTGTTTTGCCTTTCCAATAAAATGTGTCAGCAACGACTAGTAATTCTCCTTCTCTGCCATTGCCACTGGGTAAAGTTTTTGAACCATTATCATCGCAAGAAAATAAAACTATTGAAATTAGAAAAGCTATTATAACTCGCATTTTAGCTGTTTTTAATTATTTTAATTTTGTCGCCAACTTTTAAAGTTGATTTTTTTGATAAATTGTTAGCTTTTAATATGTCGTCCAAACTAACACCAGAGTATTTTTGAGAGATACCATAAAGTGTATCTCCTTTTTTTACCGTGTAAAAAGTTATTTTTTTTGCTGGCTTTTCTTCAACTTCAGTGTTTTTTACTTCTTCAATTTTTGCTTCTGTAGTAATTTCATTATTTGACTCTTGCGGTTTAACAATGGCTAAGGTTGAAGTTTTGATTTTTAACCGTACACCAGTTCCAACATATTTACCTTTTATTTTGTTCCACTTCTTCAATTCAGCAACAGAAACGTGATATTTATTAGCAATCTTGGCAAGTGTTTCCCCTTTTTTCACTTTATGAGTAATGGTTTCTTGAACTAGCTTAGTTTCTTGCACTTCATTTTTTTTCTCTGCTAATGCATAAATAGATTCTTCATTAATTAAAAATGCCCCAACTTGTTGTTTTGGTAAGCGAATGGTGTTAAATTGACCATCAATACATGGTACTAAATCCAGTTTATAAGTTGGGTTTAAATCGCGAACTTCCTCAATTTTTAAACCTAAAGTTGTTGCTAAATGATTAAAACTTATTGGCTTTTTTACAGCAATTGTGTCAATTTCATCATAAGTTAATGAAGGAATTTCTGGTTTAATATTATGCTCTTTGGCATAATTTAAAAGATAATTTACTGCAATAAATGCAGGTACATATCCTCTAGTTTCTTTTGGTAGATATTCATAGATTTCCCAATAGTCTTTTTTGCCTCCCGAACGTCTTATGGCTTTATTAACATTTCCAGGGCCGCAATTATAAGCTGCCATTGCTAAATTCCAATCGCCAAAAGTTCTGTATAAAAACTTAAGGTATTTGCAGGCTGCTTCCGTTGATTTTACAGGGTCTGATCTATCATCTACATAGGAATTTACATTTAAACCAAACATTTTTCCAGTGCCATACATAAATTGCCACAAACCTTTTGCACCGACTGGCGAAGTAGCTTTTGGATTTAATGCTGATTCAATAACTGCTAAATACTTAATTTCTAAAGGCATTCCATGTCTATCAAGTGCTTCCTCAAAAAGTGGAAAATACAAATCAGTTAAACCTAAAATTTTTGAAGTCAATTCTCTTTTTCTAACTGCATACAGTTCAATAAAACCTCGAACACGGAAATTGTAATCAAGTTTTAGAGGTGTGAGCTGATTGAGCTTTGCTAATCGGACAGAATAAACTGAGTCAGAAAATGAAGGGATATAATTTTCGTCTAATCCTGAATCGAAACTATAAAAATCTTGCACTAAAGAATTTCTTTCACATAAAAATTTTTGCATTAAAATACTATCAAAATAGGCCACATCGGGGTCGTCTTGAAATGTAAATAGTTCTTTCAAACTATCATTCATTAAACGAGTTGTATCTTTTTGTGTATAAGCAAAGCTTGGACAAATAATAATGCAGGCTATCGCTGATGTGTAGATTTTTTTTCCAAATGAGGATAAAAAGGATGTCATTTTCATTGACTGGTTTGGATTTAAACGAAATTATGGTCGAATTATTTACAAAGTTTCATTTTTTAACACACTATCTAACATGTTTATAAATTAGATTTCAACGATAGAATGTTTATGGAATAATTTCAATTCTATTTTATTTTTTTAAATGGGTTTTAAAACAAAAAAGCTGTTCCGATTACTTCGAAACAGCTTTTCAATGTGAATTAGTTAAAACTTTATGCTTCTGATGAAATAGAGGCAAATAAGTATTCTCGATTCATGCGGGCAATGTTTTCTAAAGAAATACCTTTTGGACACTCTACTTCGCAAGCTCCTGTATTTGTGCAATTTCCAAAACCTTCTAAGTCCATTTGGTTGACCATATTAGTTACACGAAGATTGGCTTCAGGTTTTCCTTGAGGTAATAAGGATAATTGCGAAACTTTAGCAGATACAAAAAGCATAGCTGATGAATTTTTACAAGTTGCAACACAGGCTCCACAGCCAATGCAAGTTGCTGCATCAAAAGCTTTATCTGCGTCTTCTTTTGGAATTGGGATAGCATTTGCATCTAAAGTATTACCCGAAGTATTAACTGAAATAAAACCTCCTGCTTGGATAATACGATCAAAAGCACTTCTATCCGTAGCTAAATCTTTTATTACTGGAAAGGCTTTGGCTCTCCAAGGTTCAATATAAATGGTATCACCATCTTTAAATGAACGCATATGTAACTGACAAGTTGTAATTTCTCTTCCTGGTCCATGGGCTTCTCCGTTTATAAACAAAGAACACATTCCGCATATACCTTCTCTGCAATCATGGTCAAATGCAACAGGATCGTCACCTTTATTTATCAATTGTTCATTTAGAACATCTAACATTTCTAAAAAAGACATATCAGGCGATATATCATTTACTTTGTAGTCAACCATTTTACCAGCTTCTTCTGGTCCTGATTGTCTCCATATTTTAAGATTAAGATTCATTCCTCCGGTCATAATTATAATTTTTTTATTTGTAAGAACGAGTTACTAATTTAACGTTTTCAAATACTAATTGTTCTTTGTGAAGTTCAGGAGTAGATGGATTTTCTTTAAACTCCCATGCTGAAACAAATGCAAAGTTTTCATCATCTCTTAAAGCTTCACCATCTGGGGTTTGATATTCTTCGCGGAAATGTCCACCACATGATTCATTTCTAGTTAAAGCATCGATACACATTAATTCTCCAAGCTCTATGAAATCGGCTACCCTTCCGGCTTTATCAAGTTCAGGATTGAAACCATCTTTTTTTCCAGGAACCCTAACATTTTTCCAAAATTCTGCTCTAAGTTCCTTAATTTCCTCAATCGCTTGCTTCAGACCTTTTTCATTTCTTGCCATTCCACATTTATCCCACATTATTTTACCTAATTTTTTGTGGAAATAATCAACTGAATGTGTGCCTTTGTTGTTTATAAAATGATCTATTTGATCTTTTACAGCTTTTTCTGCTGCATCAAATTCTGGTGAGTTTGTGTTAATTTTTCCAGTTCTGATATCATCTGCAAGATAGTCTCCAATTGTGTAAGGAATAACAAAATATCCATCAGCTAGTCCTTGCATTAATGCCGAAGCTCCCAAGCGATTTGCTCCATGATCAGAGAAATTTGCTTCACCTAAGGCAAAACATCCAGGAATGGTGGTCATTAAATTATAATCTACCCAAAGCCCACCCATGGTGTAATGCACAGCTGGATATATTTTCATTGGTGTTTTGTAAGGATTGTCATCGGTAATTTTTTCATACATCTGAAATAAGTTACCGTATTTGTTTTCAACTACCTTTTCACCTAGTTCTTTAATTAATTCAGGGCTAGGATTTTGAATACCTTTTACAGTTGCTTCTTTTAATCCATAACGCTCAATAGCAGCAGCAAAATCTAAATAAACCGCTTCGCCTGTTGCGTTTACTCCGTAACCTTCATCACATCTTTCTTTAGCAGCGCGAGATGCAACATCTCTTGGAACTAAGTTTCCAAATGCTGGGTATCTTCTCTCTAAGTAATAATCTCTTTTATCTTCTGGTAAATCTGTTGGTTTAAGTTTACCTTGTCTTATAGCTTCAGCATCGCTTTTTTCTTTTGGAACCCAAATTCTACCATCATTTCTTAAAGACTCAGACATTAAAGTTAATTTGGATTGATGGTCACCTGAAACCGGAATACAAGTTGGATGTATTTGGGTGTAACAAGGGTTTCCAAAAAACGCTCCCTTTTTATGTGCTTTCCAGGCTGCTGAAACGTTTGATCCCATGGCATTAGTTGAAAGAAAAAACACATTGCCATAACCTCCTGAGCATAAAAGCACTGCATGTGCTCCATGACGTTCTATTTGTCCTGTAACTAAATTTCTGGAAATAATACCTCTGCATTTTCCGTCAATTGTTACTACATCCATCATTTCATGACGGTTGTACATTTTAATTTTACCCATTCCAATTTGACGGGACATAGCAGAGTAAGCTCCTAATAAAAGTTGCTGACCAGTTTGTCCTTTTGCATAAAAAGTACGAGATACCTGCACACCACCAAAAGAACGATTGTCTAATAATCCACCATACTCGCGAGCAAAAGGAACACCTTGTGCCACACATTGGTCAATTATACTGGCAGAAACTTCTGCTAATCTATGCACATTGGCTTCGCGCGCTCTATAATCGCCTCCTTTAACTGTATCGTAAAATAAACGAAAAGTTGAGTCACCATCGTTTTGATAATTTTTAGCAGCATTTATACCACCTTGTGCAGCAATTGAATGCGCTCTTCGAGGTGAATCTTGAAAACAGAATGCTTTAACATTATAACCCATTTCTGCCAATGATGCAGCCGCAGATGCACCAGCTAATCCTGTGCCCACAACAATAATGTCTATCGATCGTCTGTTGGCAGGACTCACTAATCTGATATGTCCTTTATGGTCGGTCCATTTTTTATCAATTGAACCTACAGGTATTTTCGAATCTAACTTCATATCTTGATAGCTAATATTAATTATTTAAATAAACAACAATTGGAATAATGGCAAAACCAATCGGAACTGCTATGGCCATAAAATAACCCAAAGCCTGAATCATGCCATTGTATTTTTTATGGTTAATTCCAAGTGATTGAAAAGCGCTCTTGAATCCATGTGAAAGATGAAAGGCTAAGGCTAACATTGAAAGAACATAAAATACAACCAAGGCAGGCTGTTTAAATGATTCTACTACCTCAGTATGTAAATCTTTCATAGCTGGGCCAATTATTTTACCATTTTGTTCTACCATTCCTTCGGCATTAACAAGGCCACCAGCTATTTCTTCCCCAGTTTTCAGAATAGGGTACATGCCATTTTCTGACATCATATAAGGAACTTCACCAAATTTATATTGATAATAAAAATCGCTCATGTGGGCTGTTATGAAAACCAAAATTATTGTTCCTAAAATTCCCATATTTCTCGATGCCCACTTTGAGTTTGCTTCTGGGCGTTCATATGCGTATGCTACTGGACGAGCCTCTTTATTTTTTAATGTTAATAATATTCCATCAATTGTATGGAAAAGTATACTGGCATAAGTAACATACGACAGGATTTTAATTGGCGCGAAAGATGTCATAAAAACTGCATATTCATTAAATTGCAGTTTACCAGCCCATCCTGGAATTAAAATTTGAAAATTACCTGAAAGATGTGCAACAAGAAATGTACACAAAAATAGGCCTGTTGCGGCCATCCAATACTTCTTTGCGAGCGATGATTTTAATAATGCTGATTTAGCCATTTTTAATTAATCTTAATTTGATTTCAAATGTATATTCTTTTTACTTTTCGAGAAATCTTTTTTTACTATTTAGATTTCATCTAAATCAATAAACAGCTTTGCTGCAAAGATGTTTAGAGCCATTGGTGTTTTTTTTAGTTTATCTGTTTAAGGAAGCTAATTGATAATAAGTATCTCATTATGAGTGATTTATATTTACACTTCTGAAACGTAAATAAAATTGAATTAATAATTGTATTTCCTTAGCTATTCTGATGAATTTTTTGTGTTGGACTAAAAAGATTAAAAATTAAATTCGCTTTTCCATTCAAAAATATATGCGCTACAAAATACCGGCTCAAAAGCTATTTGTAAACAATCGAAAAAAGTTTGTTTCTCATTTAAAATCCAACTCATTAGCAGTTTTTAATTCAAATGATATTATGCCAACTAATGGCGATGGTCACATGGGTTTTAAACAAAATTCTGATTTGTTTTATCTTTCAGGAATAGATCAGGAAGAAAGTATTTTGGTGATTTTTCCTAATGCGTTTGATAAAAATCAGCAAGAAATTCTTTTTGTTAAAGAAACAAGCGATTTGATTAAAATTTGGGAAGGTGAGAAGTTGACCAAAGAAAAAGCTTCGGCAATTTCAGGAATCAAAAATGTGATGTGGTTAAAAGATTTCCCTACTGTTTTTAACAATTTAATGAGTCAAGCAGAAAATGTGTATTTAAATACAAACGAACATTTGCGTGCTCATATCGAAGTTGAAACCCGAGATGCTCGTTTCGTAAAATGGTGCAGAGAACATTACCCAATTCACAGATATGAAAGAAGTGCGCCAGTAATGCACAAAATAAAAGCTGTGAAGGAAATAGAAGAGATTGAAATGATGCAAAAAGCTTGCGATTTGACTGAAAGAGCCTTTCGCAGAGTCTTGAACTTTATAAAACCAGGTGTTTTAGAATATGAAATTGAAGCTGAATTTTTGCATGAATTTGTAAAAAACGGTTCGAGAGGTTTTGCCTATGGACCAATTGTTGCATCAGGACCAAATGCTTGCGTTTTGCACTATGTAGATAATGATAAACAGGTGCAAGCAGGTGATGTAATTTTGTTGGATGTAGGCTGCGAATATGGAAACTATAATTCCGACATGACCCGATGTTTACCAATTTCAGGAAAGTTTACAAATCGCCAAAAGGAAGTTTATAATGCTGTTTTACATGTAAAAAATGAAGCTGAGAAATTACTTCGTCCAGGCATTTATTTGCAAGAATATCAAAAAGAAGTTGGTAAAATAATGGAAGGTGAATTGATTAAATTAGGTTTGATTGATTCAACGGATATAAAAAATCAAGATCCAAGTTGGCCAGCTTATAAAAAATATTTCATGCATGGAACTTCTCACTTTTTAGGAATTGAAGTGCACGATTCAGGTTTGTGGACACAACCAGTTGAAGAAGGAATGGTTTTTACATGCGAACCAGGTATTTATATCCCTGAAGAAGGTTTAGGTATTCGATTGGAAGATAATTTAGTTATTACTAATGATAAGCCATTTAATTTAATGCGCAATATTCCAATTTTAGCTGATGAAATTGAAGATTTAATGAATAGATAAGTCGAGGAAATGACAGAAAAATTTGTTGAATTCAAGAAGGGTAAAATAGCTTATTTCGAAAAATCGAAGGAGAAAAAACAAACTTTAGTCTTTCTTCATGGATTTTTAGAAAACAAGGAAATGTGGAAATATTTTACCGAAGTTTTATCTAAAAAATATAGAATTGTTGCAATTGATTTACCAGGGCATGGGGGCAGCGAATCTTTTGGATATGTCCACACTATGGAATTGATGGCAGAATCTGTAAAAGCAGTTATGAATCATTTAAAGCTTAGAAAATATTTCTTAATAGGACATTCAATGGGAGGCTATATAGCGTTAGCATTTGCGGAAAAATATCCTGATAATTTGAAAGGACTTTGTTTATTCCATTCAAGCGCAGCTGGCGACACTTCTAAAAAGAAAAAAGATAGAGAACGGGCCATTGAGATAGTGAAAGAAAACTTACCTCTTTATGTGAATTCTACTATTAAAAATTTATTTTCAGAAAAGAGCAATGAGGTTTATAAAAAAGAAGTTAACAAGCTCATAAAACGTGCTGAAAAAATGAATCCTCAAGGAGTTATTGCGGCCTTAAAAGGAATGAAGGATAGATTAGAAAGAGAAATTGTGATTCGTTTTGCACCTTTTCCTGTGTTTTTTATTGTAGGAATGCAAGACAAAGTTTTTGATATAGAAAAAATATTAGAGCAAACCCAAATTCCTAGACACAAAGATGCTTTGATTTTAGAAGAAGCCAGCCACATGGGCTTTATTGAAAATAAATTTGAGTGTATTGCAGCACTCGACCGATTTGCAAAAATGGCCTTTAATTAGAGTAAAAATTTAAGATTAACTTCTCTTCTTCTTAAATAATATCATTTTCGATTCTTCTTGATTCAACAATCGTTGAACGTTTTTTTGATGGGTAATTAAAATTATAATCCAAAGAACAATGCCATAAAACAAGGCAACTTCATTTTTATAATCAACTACGAAATACATAAAAAACGGAAACAAAAAGGCAGATATTACTGAAGCCAATGAAACATAATTAAATGCTATAAAAAATATAGCAAAAGCTGCTATGGTAAGCAATGCCGCAGTTGGATTGATTGAAAAAATGATGCCCACTAATGTTGCTACACCTTTTCCGCCTTTGAACTTAGCAAAAATTGGGAATATATGTCCCAAAATAGCAAATAAGCCTAATAGCATTTTGAAATTTATAAATAGTTCAGATCCTTGTTCAAAATTTGAACTTAGATAAACCAAATTTACGGCTAGTATACCCTTCAAAATATCAAGTACCAAAACGATACTTCCTGCTTTTTTTCCAAAAACTCTAAAGGTGTTGGTAGCCCCAGCATTTCCACTTCCGAAATCTCTAACATCTTTTCCGAAATATTTTCTTCCTATCCAAACTGCTGAGGGAATGGAGCCTAATAAATAAGCAAAAATAACTAAAGTTATATTTTCAAAAATAAAATACTTTTCTATCATTCTTCTTTATCTTTTTTACGTTTTTTCTTATCATCTTCACTTTCTTCCACATCTGCCTCTGCGGCATCGAATCTACGTTTGAAATCTTTTACTTTTCTTTCATTAGCCAAGTCATATCTGAAACCTTTTTGACCTTTGGCAACTTCCATTTTGCGCTTGTCATTTTTGGTTTCAGCAATGGTTTGATTGAACTTTTCATTGGATGAATATACCATCATTATTCCATTTTTGTAATTAAAATAATAATATTTTCCTTCCGAAACTTCAATATAAATGTCTATCTCGCTGTTTACGCGCTTTTTCTTAATTTGTATTTTGGCATCAATAAGTTTATGAAACTCCTCTTTTTCAATTGATCCTAAACCAATTTTCCCAAAAGATCTATAGCTTGCTGATACTTCATCCCACTTTAATCGAATATGGTCGAAAAACAATTTGAAGTTTAATTCCTCAGGAAAACGTCTGTAATTCCCTCTAACATTTAATTCACCGATTAACTTCGAACCTTCTTCTTTTCCAACAAATTCCATCAAGCCCTTATTAAAAACTTCGGCATCAAAATTTACTGGTTCAGCACCACCTGTTTTAAATTGTTTTTTAAAATCATCGGTCATTTCATTGAGGGCACTTCCACTAAAGAAAAAATCAATTCCTAACATTAGCTCCATTAAAACATTATTATCGGAAACCTCCTGACGAACATAACCTACAGGTTTGGTTTTAATTTGCCCTAGATCTGTTCCAAAATCCAGTTTCCCTTCGCCATATATTTTACAAGTTTCATTGTTTAAACTCACATAATTGCCTGGCAAATTAAAAATCTCTAGTTTTTCTTTGCTTGATACTTTAAACTCTTTACTTGTTTTATCATAAAAAAGAAAACCATTGGCGCTCGAAATTAAATTATCGCTGTAAGTCTTTTTCATTGATAAAAATGATGAATAAATGTGTGTGGAGTCATTTGTTACAAGCGATCCAGCAAAAATTGATTTTTCTAAATGATTTTCAGCTTTATCAGAAATTGGAATATAAATTGAATTAGGGTCAATGGCTGCGTTAAATCTAATCCAAGTTTTACTCAACTTTTCGCAGGAATGCGTCAAAAACACATAACCATCAAATGTTAGTGCTTCTTCCGATGCCTTTAATGAAGTTTTTCCTCGATATTTATATTGCGGACTTAGTGTAAAATTACTTTCCTCTGCAATTAGCCCTTTTCCTGTGGTTTGTTTGGTTTGATCAACACCTAGCTCATCAAAAAATATGGTTTGTAGTGCTTTATTTTCATCTATGTAATCTTTATATCCGTTTCCTTGGTATTTAAAACGACCCAAAACTTGCAAACTGCAATTGGTTAAAGTGTGGAATTTAGTAATTGTATTGGCTAAAATTCTTGAATTTTTTAGTGGTCTCATGTAGGCGTTTTTTTCAATTGTCACCTTACCACTATCAGGATAAATGGCTGCATCTGCTACTTTTATAAACGAAACTTGTTCAGCAAATAATATGGCATTTCGGTTATTGTACCTAGCTGATGCTGCTAGCCATTGCAGAGAGTCTTGTTCGGCATTTATAGATATAAATCGCGAGCCTTTTAAATCTAAACCTGAATTGGATGGATCGGCCTCCACAACCTCGTTGTTATTTGATTTAAAGGCAATGTCTTCATTATCCATATACCAAGTAAACTCATCCATAAAACAAATGTATTTTATAGTGTTTAGTTTAATAAGTGAGGTGCCGTCATTACTTTTAAAATTACCTAATCGGTTATTAAAATCGATATGTGCATTTAGGTTTGATGATTCAACTCCAAACACATTATCGTCTGATTTTTGAATGCTGGCTTGCCTGAAACTAGCGGTATCAGAAAATATTTCATTTTGTTTGTATCTCAGCAAATTAGCCTCTAGTTCTGAATTCAAAATGGTCATTAAACCTTTTCCTAAAAGCTGTTTTGGGCGCATGTATAAAGTTGACAACATTTGCGCTTGACCATTAAACATTTGAATAGGTTCATCCACTTTTTTAATTTCCATCAAATCTTTGTAAGGCATGTAGTGTATGTAAGTTTTATTGGCTTCTACACGCGGATATTCATCTTGTGGTGGTCCTTGTTCGGCAATGTCATATTTGGTAGTAAATGCATTTGTAGAATCAGGATAAAATTGAAACTCATCTGATTTGGCTGTGGAGTTTAAATAAGTTAAAGTTCCATTACCTTTTAAGCCTTGATTACTTAATGAAATTTCGGCTTCATAATTTGATTTTCCGCCATAAAGCGGCATTCCTTCAGGAGGTGTATTTCTTACAAACCCCAAAGAATTATCCTTCATTAAAGTTAAATTTTCGCGAAAATCAGGAAAGATGCCTGCTGAGGCAAAAAGTCCAGCGAAGTTCAAATCTTTTTTGTACAAGTTGTCTAAGCTGTCTAGTTCAAATTTATCTACTTTAAAATAGAACTTATCTTGTTTATAAACTCCTTTTGCAATAAACGGTTTATCATAATAAACATAAGATTCTTTATCGGATGTCATATATGGATATTTTCCATCACTTTTTCTACCTGATTTGTTACCTGGACTATCAATAAACAATTCGCCTTTTACATCTTGCAATACCGACTTCACTTTTTTGTATTCATATTGACCTTTTTCATTTAATTCTTCAGAAGCAGTGTAAAAGGCTAATGAATCTACTTGGTTTAAATTAACCTTAAAGTTTTTCCAATCAAATTCCAAATCTTTGCCATGATACTCTGCCAACCCAGCGTTTACAATACCTCCAAATTTTAGAAATCGATTTTCTTTCATGGTTACTTCACCGCCATAAGGACGCAAATAAACCGATTGTGAATCTGAAATGATAACAGCTTTAATTCCTCTGATTTTTAAATCGAAATTCAATAAACTTAAAGTTGCATTTTGCTCGCTGGATTTAACGGTTGAGGCAATGCTAATCATGTCATAATCTTTCCAGCCATTTTTTGAATTGATGTAGTGCATCAATTTCGTCTTATTTTTTATTGTTTTATTTTGATAATCATAATCTAAAAATCCTTTGTATGATAGCACCATAGCTGTATTTTCTAAATCATCAGCAAACATTTTTAAGAATTTTGCAGCCTCTACTAATCCATATTCTTTGCTTTTAAAATGTTTTTGAGCATCATAAAAATATAAAAGAGGGTTTACGTTGCCATTGCCTTGAAGTTGATTGTAATCTTCTTCAACAAAAAAGTCGTTTGATAAAAATGCAGATTCGGAGTTTTTAATGTTATTTTCTGAAATGTAATTATTGTTGTTTGAAAGGGTTGCATTGAAGGATCCGAAATTCATAATTGGATCTTTTCTTTTCCAACTAATAAATTCGGTATACATTTCAATTTTGTGATATGAATTATAAAATGGCGACTTTTGAATCCCTTTGTTATTTCTATACAAGTTTACCAAATCGGTATTTCTAAAAAAGTCGAAATTTAATCCCGGATGATAAATGCTATCTTTCCTTACATAAATAGAAATTTTGGCATTTTCAGAACTAAGTCTATTTTCCTTAATAATAAATGTTTCTGAGGATGCTTTTAGGAATAGTGTGTCGTTGCGATAAAATTTTAAAAATGCAGGTTGTTCTTTTGTTCCTTTTCCAATAAAATTGGCTCCATTGTACCTAAAACTCCCATCATAATCAATATCAGGAAGAATGTTTTTAATTTCTAATCGTCTTTCATACGATTCAAATCTTGGATAACTTACTTTTTCAGTTTCAACATTAGGAATTATTTTCTCCTCATAATATCCTAAAAGTCCGACTTTAAAGTACTTTAAATTAAAAAATGTAACCGAATCAGCTTTAAATTGTGAAGTGTTTGTAAGTAATTTATATTTATTAAAAAGCACATAAACTGTATCTTTTTTTAATCCTGATCGTTCCCAGTTTCCTTTTCCACCAGCGCCATAAAATTCACTTTCGGTAGGATAATAAACACCTTCGGTATCATAAATTACGGTACTATCATTATAAGCTAAGCAGGTTATATTGGTTTTGCCGAAAACAATTTTTGGAAGCTTTTTTTCTTCATCGAATTGTATGTTATAGTTTTTGGAACTTGCTCTGTAAACAACAACCGATTTTTCACTAATTAAATTTGATTTAAATAGCGTAAAAGAAAACTTTAGGAAATCACTGTATTTTCTGAAGTTTACACTTTTTTCAGTCAGCTTTTCAGTACATCTTTTCCAGCTTTTAAAGTTTTTAGAGTACAATTCTTTATCATCAGCAAGGTAATCAACACAATAAAAGAAGTTTTCAAAATCTGGCATAGGCGAATGCTTTTTTTGAAGCATATCGTTGGAGGTTTGATAAATAAAGGTTTTTAGCTCTTCACTGTATTTTCCAGAGTAAAATTCCTGTGAAAACCATTCCCATAAACCCTCACCTTCTTTGCCGCGTGCTTCAACTAAAAATTGCTTTAATTCCATGATGTATTCAATGGAATCGGGGGTAAAACTTTTCAACTTTTGGGCTGAAAGTTTATTGGAAAACACTAAACTAAAAAGTAGAAAAATGAATTGTAAAAAATACCTCATTATTTGTTTAATTTAAGGCAACACCAGTTTTGACGTGCCATTTTGTTTTCAATTTTTAATTCTAAACTATCCGCTTTTTCTTGCAACATAGGAACATCTTCTTCGTAAAATCCGCTTAAAAAAATGCTGCCATTTTCGTTTAAAATCTCATTGTACTTTGGTAAATCGGCCAATAAAACATTTCTGTTGATGTTTGCTAAAATCACATCATATTTTGTTTCGCCTAAAATACTTGCATCTCCTTTTTCAATGCTGATTTCATAGCAGTGATTGAGGTTGTAGTTTTCGGCTGCATTTTCAATAGACCATTCATCAATATCAATTGAATGAATTTCAGTTGCGCCCAACATTTTAGCCAAAATGGCCAAAACTCCTGTTCCTGTTCCCATATCTAAAACACTTTTGTTTTTGAAATCGAAATTCAACATGTTCTTCATCATTAGCCATGTGGTAGAATGATGACCTGTACCAAACGACATTTTTGGGGTAATGAGTATTTCGTAAGGGTATTTTTTATCAATTTTGTGAAAATGGGCTTTAATTAAAATATCATCCTCTACTTCCACAGGGTCGAAATTTTTTTCCCATTCTTCGTTCCAGTTTTGGTCTTTTATAAATTTTCGCGTAAAACTGGTTTTTACATCGTCATTAAAATAATCCAGTACTTTAATTACTTCCGATTGATTTTCTAAATTTTCAGGAATGTAAGCCAAAAATCCGCTTTCGGTATCAACAAAAGAATCGAATCCAATTTCGCCCAATGCAGACATTATAATTTCTGAAAAGGGTTGCGGCTGACTTACGGTTATCTCATATTCGTAGTAATTCATAAACTATTGGCTATTGAAATAATTTTTAAAAACTCGCTCGCATCTAAGGCTGCACCACCAATTAAACCACCATTTACATCTTTTTGAGAAAATAGTTCAAGCGCATTGGAAGATTTACAACTTCCACCGTATAAAATTAAAACTTGTTCGGCAATATCTTTTCCAAACATTTCAGCAATTATTTCACGAATAAAAGCATGCATTTCCTGCGCCTGTTCAGCACTTGCAGTTAGTCCAGTTCCTATTGCCCAAACAGGTTCGTAAGCAATAATGGTTTTAGCTATTTCATCTTTTGATAAACTTGAAAGCGCATTTGTAATTTGTGATTTATTTACTTCAAAATGTTGATTTTCATTTCTTTGTTCTAACATTTCGCCACAGCAAAAAATAGGAATGATGTTGTTTTCTAAAAGCAGTTTTAGCTTTTGAGCAATTATTTCATCGGTTTCGCCATAAAATTGCCTTCTTTCAGAATGACCTACAATGCAATATTGAACCCCGAAATCAGCCAACATTTGCGCAGAAACTTCGCCTGTAAGTGCGCCATTTTTTTTGTTTGCGCAATTTTGAGCAGCCATTCCAAGGTTCGTATTTTTTTGAAATATTGCTTTTAAAGCACCTAAATGCAAAAATGCGGGTGCTACAGCAACTTTAATATTTGAATGAAGATTGGGGAAATTTTCTAACAAATCATTCAACAGCTTTTGGCCTTCATCAACCGATTTGTTCATTTTCCAATTACCGGCTACCAGTATATTTTTTTTCATCATTTTTTAAAACTAGTTAATTCTAACCCTAGGGTCAATGATACCATAAATAATATCTACCAAAATATTAATAATTACAAACATGGCAGCAATTATTAACACAGAACCCATTACTACGGGCAAATCATAATTATCTAAAGCATTCACAATTTCTGAACCTAAACCTTTCCAGCCAAAAATCCATTCTACAAAAACCGAACCAGCTAAAAGTCCAGCTAACCAACCTGAAATGGCTGTAATTACAGGATTTAAACTATTTTTTAGCGCATGTTTAAATAACACTTGCAAACGTTTTAAACCTTTTGCTTTGGCTGTACGTATGTAATCCATGTTCAGCACATCTAGCATAGAGTTTCTGGTTAATTGCACAATTACAGCCAATGGGCGCAAACCCAATGTAAATGCAGGAAGAATAAGATTTTTCCATTCAATATATTCGCCTCTGCCCAAATCGTCAATTACATACAAACTTCCTGTCCGGTTTAATCCAGTAAAATCTCCTAAAAGATGTCCAAAAATCCACATAATGATTAAAGCCATAAAAAAAGAAGGTGCCGCCATGCCAAATACTGAGATGATGGACAAAAAATGGTCAAGAAATTTTCCTTTGTATAATGCGCTAGCAATGCCAAGCAAAATACCAACAACGGTCGAAAAAAGCATGGCCATAATGGCTAATAAAAAAGTGGCGGGCAATGTATTGTTTACAATCTGTAGAACTGGTCTTTTGCTTTGATAGGAACGATTTAAATAAGGTAATTTAAAAGCTACAATGCATGTTTTAAGATCAAAATCGGCTAAAATCTGCATATCACTTTTAATAGAAAAATAGGCTGTTTCAGTTTTTTGATGAATGGAAATGGGCGACAAATCATTTAGATACTTAATGTATTGATAAAATAGAGGTTTATCGCGCCCCAATTCTTTGTTAAGATTGGCAACGGCTTCTTCATCGGCTCTTTGTCCCAGCATCATTCTGGCAGGATCGGCAGGTAACAAATTGAATAAAAAAAACAGTAAAGTAACTACTCCAAAAAGCACCAAAAATCCGTAAAACAATTTTCTGACAATGTATTGAATCAATGTAAATGTTTTTTTCAAAATTACATTTCAAAACTTTGCATCTGAGGTATCATTAACTAAGATTTGAACATTTTTTTGAAATCAAATGTAAATTGTTAAAATGCTCATGTAAAAAAACATTCGCGTAAATTGAATTGCCACGAATACACTAATAATGACTTATTCGCGGTATGAAACATTTGTGCATTTTGGCAAAATAATTTAAAGGTCTTTTGTGTATTCTACAATGTAATGAAAAGTTTGTGATGCACTATTAAGAAAATTCGTGCATTCGTGGCTATTCTTTCTTTCACGTTAGAATTTGGATGCAAATAACAATTTAGCTCCGTTCATGTAATTTATTTACCGCATTTTGAGTAAAAAATTATTTTTGAAAAAATCTTATAACCTTGATCCAACTTCAAAACATAAAAAAGGCTTATACAATTGGCGATAACCAATTACAAGTTTTAAAAGGTATTAATTTAACTATTCAACAAGGCGAATTGGTTTCCATTATGGGTTCATCGGGCTCTGGAAAATCTACGCTTTTGAATATTTTGGGAATTTTAGACAATTACGATTCAGGCGATTATTTGCTCGACAATACACTTATTAAAAATTTGAATGAAACTAAAGCCGCTTATTTCCGCAATAAGTTTATTGGTTTTGTTTTTCAGTCTTTTAATCTAATTTCCTTCAAAACTGCGCTTGAAAATGTGGCTCTACCATTGTATTATCAGAAAATAAGTCGCACCAAAAGAAATAAAATTGCCATGGAATTTCTTGAAAAAGTGGGTTTGAGCGACAGAGCCGAGCATTTACCATCTGAATTGTCGGGTGGACAAAAACAAAGGGTGGCTATTGCCAGAAGTTTGGTTACAAATCCCAAGTTAATTTTAGCCGATGAACCCACAGGAGCGCTAGATTCTGTTACATCTCATGATATTATGAGGTTACTCAAAGATGTTAACGAGCAAGGTATTACTGTAATTATTGTAACGCACGAGCAAGACATTGCCGACCAAACCCAAAGAATTATCAGAATAAAAGATGGTTTAATTATTTGATTTAATAGAAAAGCAGGCAATTTTAAAAATCTCAATATCGATTTTGCAATTCAATATTTGCTAATTTTTGTGCTTTCAAAAGAGCTTAAATTTTTGATGAACACGTTCCCATTTCCCTTTGAAGAGGGTTTTGGGTGAGTTTCTTCTCAACTTTCAACCTTCTCAACTTTTAACTTTCAAAAAATCTCAATACTCCAATCTAATATCTCATATCTTCCTCATGGTACATGGTACATTCCTCATGGCACACTTCCCATGTTGCTTCCCTAATTTTTTTTAAAAACTGACGAATGTCATCTCTCTAATTGACTAGCATCATGTTATAAAAATGAGCCCGAAAATACTTTTGAGCCATAAAAAAAAGGCATGAGTGCATTGTTTATTTTAATCCTAATAAGTCTTAGTGTAGCCATAAGTTTTTTAGGCGCATTTATTTGGTCGGTAAAAGATGGCCAATATGAAGATGATTACGCACCATCGGTTAGAATGCTGCTAGACGATAAAAAAGCAGACGATTTAAAAAGTACAAACAACCAAACCAATAAATAGATCTATGGAACAAACAGAGAAGTTTCACTACGACAATAAAATTGTCAAGTATTTTGCAATAGCCACCACTTTTTGGGGTATTGTGGGCATGCTGGTGGGATTGCTGGCAGCGCTACAATTAATTTTCCCGGCTTTAAATTTCACCGAAATGGGCTCTCAAATTACCACTTTTGGTAGGGTAAGGCCAGTTCACACCAATGCTATCATTTTCGCTTTTGTTGGAAATGGAATATTTATGGGGCTGTATTATTCGCTTCAGCGTTTGGTAAAAGCCAGAATGTTTAGCGATTTATTAAGTAAAATACATTTTTGGGGCTGGCAGTCAATAATTGTGGCTGCTGCTGTTACACTTTTAGCAGGTTACACCTCAGGAAAAGAATATGCTGAATTAGAATGGCCAATTGATATTGCCATCACCTTAATTTGGGTAGTTTTTGGTATAAATATGATTGGAACGCTGATTAAAAGACGCGAGCGCCATTTGTACGTTGCCATTTGGTTCTTTATTGCTACTTGGGTTACTGTAGCAGTTTTACATATTGTAAATTCATTTGAACTTCCTTATAGTTTATTAAAAAGCTATTCTTGGTATGCTGGCGTTCAAGATGCTTTAGTACAATGGTGGTATGGACATAATGCAGTAGCGTTTTTCTTAACTACACCTTATCTAGGTTTAATGTATTATTTTGTTCCAAAAGCGGTTAATAGACCAGTTTATTCATACAGACTTTCCATCATTCACTTTTGGTCACTTATATTTTTATACATCTGGGCTGGTCCTCACCATTTATTGTATTCTTCTTTACCAGAATGGGCTCAATCATTAGGTACAGTGTTTTCAATAATGTTGATAGCACCATCTTGGGGAGGTATGATTAATGGATTACTTACACTTCGTGGTGCTTGGGATAGGGTGCGCGATGAGCCAACTTTAAAATTCTTTGTGGTTGCTATTACAGCTTATGGTATGTCAACTTTCGAAGGACCATTATTGTCATTAAAAAATGTAAATGCCATCAGCCACTTTACCGATTGGACAATTGCACACGTGCACATTGGTGGTTTAGGTTGGAATGGATTTTTAACTTTTGGAATTTTATACTTTTTAATCCCAAAACTTTGGGGAACACAGTTATATTCTAAAAAATTAGCCAATTTCCATTTTTGGATTGGGACTCTAGGAATCGTTTTTTATGCTATTCCTTTATATTGGGCAGGCTTTACGCAATCATTAATGTGGAAAGAATTTACTGCTGAAGGTTTCTTAGCTTATCCGAATTTCTTAGAAACAGTTACACAAATTTTACCAATGTATGCTTTACGTGCATTTGGTGGTTCTCTTTATTTAATTGGCGCTTTGGTAATGGTTTATAATTTGATAAAAACGGCCCAAACAGGTGAAGTTAAGGATGAATATGTTGAAGCTCCAGCATTACCAAAAATGCATAATATGGGTCAAAAGGAATACTGGCACAGTGTAATTGAAAGAAAACCATTAATGCTTACACTTTTATCTTTAATAGTAATCCTTATCGGTGGAATTGTGGAATTTGTGCCTACTTTCCTTATTCAATCAAATGTACCAACAATATCAAGCGTGAAACCTTACACACCACTTGAGTTGCAAGGTCGTGATTTATACATCAAAGAAGGATGTTATGTTTGTCACTCTCAAATGATTAGGCCTTTCCGATCTGAAACTGAAAGATATGGCGAATACTCAAAAGCAGGTGAATTTGTTTATGATCACCCATTCCAATGGGGTTCAAAAAGAACAGGTCCAGATTTAGCCAGAATTGGTTCAAAATATCCTGATAGCTGGCATTATAACCACATGATGGATCCAACAACCATGTCTCCTGGTTCTATTATGCCGCCATATCCACACATGCTTGAAAACGAAATTGATATTGAATCAACTCCTGCAAAAATTAGAGCTATGCAAACTTTGGGAGTTCCTTATCCAGAAGGTTATGATGCCATTGCTAATGATGACTTGATGAAACAAGCTGAGGGAATACAGAAAAATTTGGCAGAAAGCGGTATAAAAACACCTGCAAATCGCGAAATCATTGCCATGATAGCTTATTTACAACGCATGGGAATGGATATTAAAGTAAAAGAAAATATAAGTTCAAAATAGAAAATTATGTTCAAGCTAATTAAACACAACATGGAAGGAATGACGGGAGTTGAAATATACCCCATCATCACCTTGGTTATTTTCTTTCTGTTTTTTACCGGATTAATTATTTGGGTAATGACAACCAAAAAGAACTACATATCAGAGGTTGAACAAATTCCTTTGAAAGACAATAACGAATAACATTTAAACCTTCGGCACAATGAAAAATATAAAATCTATTACCCTATTTGCTATAAGCTTTTTATTGCTGGGTGTTAAAAGTTTTGCACAGCAAGAAGCCACTGCCAATACAAGCATTGGTCTTACTGACACTGCTGTTTTATGGATACTGGTTACCTTTGTTTTGATTCTTTTTTTGGTGACTTTTGCTATGGCTAAAGCAATTATTTCACTAGCTAAATCAAAACATTTGTGGGAAAAAGTTACTAAAAAAGCTGCCTCAGTTTTAATTTTTGGCTTTTTACTTTCTGGTTTATCAGCCAATGCGCAAACCGAAAATGCACCCGTTCAAGAAGTTTTTGTGTTAAGCGATTTTCTTCTTTACACACTTTTAACCACCATATTTATTTTCTTTTCAACGATTTTGTTTTTAATCAATATTTTAAGGAAATTATTGAAAGAATTAAGAGGTGAAACAGCCGAAAAAGAGGAAACAGTTTTTGTTGCTATAAATAAAACTTTAACTGATGCAGTGCCTATTGAGGAAGAGGAAAGTATTTTACTAGATCATAATTATGATGGAATTAAAGAATTAAACAATAACTTACCTCCTTGGTGGAAATGGATGTTTTATTTAACCATTATTTTTTCTTTCGTTTATATTTTTAGGTATCACTTTTCGGGTTCAGGAAAATTACAAGCAGCTGAATATGAAGAAGAAATGCTGATTGCAGAAGCGCAGAAAAAAGCATTTATGGAAAAATCGGCCAATAGTGTTGATGAAAGCAGCGTGAAAGTTGTAACAGAATTTACAAAAGGAAAAGAAATTTTTATTGATATGTGTGCGGCATGTCATGGTAAAAACATGGAAGGCGGAGTTGGACCCAATTTAACTGATGAATATTGGATACATGGAGGCAGCATTCAAGATATTTTCAAAAGCATAAAATATGGTTTCCCTGAAAAAGGAATGATAGCTTGGCAATCGCAATTGAGTCCAGCACAAATGCAAGAAATAGCGAGCTATATTAATAGCATGAAAGGCACCAAGCCTGCCAATGCCAAAGCTCCTCAAGGAAATTTATGGGTAGAAGAAGGCGCTGTTTTAATTAGCAACGATTCTTTAAATGTAACACCAACCGACTCGGCCAAGGTTGCTGTAATTGAACCATAGATAGTTGGTCTTCATTTTTAATTGTTAGCGGCATCTGAAATATCAGATGCCGTTATTTTTTTGTTTTATTTAAAAAGGAAAACAGAATTAAATCAAAAAACATTCATCGCGGCATATTGCAATAACATGATGGTTTTGGCATCTTTTATTTCGCCATTTTTTATCATAACCATAGCTTCTGAAAATGGCATTTCTAAAACCTCTATTTCTTCACTTTCGCTGGCTAAACCGCCACCTTCTGAGATTTTATTTTCAGCATCATATTCTCCAATAAAAAAATGAATGATTTCGGTGCAAGCGCCAGGTGACATAAAACAATCGAAAATCTTTTTTACGTTCTCAATCTTATAACCCGTTTCTTCTTCTATTTCTTTTTTAATACAATCTTCCGGGTTGTTTTCGTCTAACATTCCTGCGCAGGTTTCTATAATCATTCCTGTTTTAACACCATTTAAATAAGCAGGCATTCTAAATTGACGAGTCAATACAACACTTTTCGTTTTTTTATTAAACAACAAAATAGTTGCGCCATCGCCTCTGTCGTAAACTTCGCGCACCTGTTTTTCAACTTTGTAGTCATTTCTTTTATAGTCAAACTCAATTTTCGAAAGTTTTGCCCATCCTTTTGAAAGTATTGTGGTGGCCAAAATGTTAACCTTATCTGTCATTATCCACTATTTTTAAGCTGCTGAAATTAGCTTTATTTTAAGGAAGAAATTAATACTTTCGGTTCATATAATTTTTAATCAATGAAAACTACACAATTCAAAAAAGAGACTTTTCTTTTTTTACTTTTTATATTTTTTATTTCTACTGGAAAAACCCAAACTAACGATGGAGTAGTGGGCGAATTTTGGGATTTTAAATTAGATGAACCCATTACAAAATGGATGGATAATTTAGAGTTAGACAAAAACGATAAAGGCACTAAATATTATGTTTACACTGGCTCAGATTATAAAACTTTTTTAGATATTCCAATCCATAAAATTTTTGTAATCACCAACAAAGAAGGCAAATTGAAAATGGTTTTGGTGAAAACTGAAAAACAAAAATTGGAAGGACCATTTGACCCCATTTATTTAAAATATTATGAGGACAAATTTTTGGCAAAATATGGCAAACAAACCAAACAAGGTTTTCAAAGAGCTACGGAAGATGATATGGAAATGATTGAATTGATTTGGAAAAAAGCACCTTATGCTTTAAAAATGGAAGCCTATTACGACCCAACCATAAAATTATATCACTACGGAATTTTTAAATTGGTAGATGAGTCATTTCTTAAAACAGTAAAATTGCCTTATTAATTTCCTATAAAATTCACCCTTGATCTCTCAACCTAAACGAATTTTAATTTCTAGAACCGATAGCATTGGCGATGTTGTTTTAACCTTGCCTTTGGCAGGAATTTTAAAGAAAAAATTCCCTCAAACTGAGATTTATTTTATTGGAAAAAATTACACAAAAGCGGTTATAAATTGTTCCAAAAATGTAAATCAGTTTTTAAGTTGGGATGAGTTGGATTCCAAGAGCGAAAAAGATGCTATTTCGTTTTTAAAATCTTTCCATTTTTCAGCAATTGTTCATGTTTTCCCGAATAAAAAATTGGCTTTTTTAGCAAAATCAGCGCAAATAGAAAATAGGATCGGTGTAAATAGAAGAATTTTTCATTGGTTAACTTGCAATTATAGACCTTCTTTTTCTCGCAAAAGTTCCGATTTGCATGAAGCGCAACTCAATGCTAAATTGTTAGCTCCTTTTGGAATTGAAGATAATTTCTCCCAAAAAGACTTAGCAAAATTTTATAATTTTTCTCCAACTGTTGAGCTTTCGAGTGAATTAGAAAATTTAATAGAAAAAGATAAACTCAATATAATTATCCATCCAAAATCGAAAGGAAGTGCCAAAGAATGGGGTTTAGATAATTTTATAAAATTGGTTGAAATATTACCAAAATCGAAATTCAAAATTTTTGTTTCGGGCACAAATGATGACGCTTTGCAAATTAAAAATCAAAGCAAATTATTGAATATGGAGGTTACAGATTTAACTGGAAAAATGAATTTGGAACAATTTATAGCCTTTATTCAAAAAACAGACGCACTGATTGCGGCTTCTACTGGGCCTTTGCACATTGCTTCAGCCTTAGGAAAACATGCAGTGGGATTATATTCATCCATAAAACCCATTCATCCTGGTCGTTGGGCACCTATTGGCGAAAACGCTTTTTATTTTGAAGCCAATGAACCAACAAATGAAAGAATTGGGGACAGAAGCATTCTTGATATTCAACCTCAAAAAGTAGCAGATTATTTAGCGCATATCAATTAGATTCATTAGCCAAAAAAACTTTTTTTAGTTTTTTCATGTTTTCATTTTTTCAAAAGATTTTAAAATGTTAGTAAGCATTAATCCATTTTCAGAAGAAATAATTAAGGAATACGAAGCCATTTCAGAAAATGAAATAGCTAATAAAATTGAATTATGTGCCAATGCACAGCAGGAATGGAAGAAAAAAAGTATAGCTGAAAGGGCTGATTTTTTAAATAAAACGGCTGAAATTTTAATATCCGAAAAACGGAAATTAGCTGAACTAGCAAGTCTGGAAATGGGTAAACTTTTTGTTGAGGCAATTGCTGAAATTGATAAATGTGCCGCTGTTTGCCGATATTATGCAAAACATACAGCTCAGATTTTACAAGAAGAAATGATTGAAACGGAAGCCCAAAAAAGTTTTGTTGCTTTCGAACCTCTTGGGATTGTTTTAGCTGTGATGCCATGGAATTTTCCATTTTGGCAAGTTTTTAGATTTGCCGCTCCAGCCTTGATGGCTGGCAATGGTGCTTTGTTAAAACATGCTTCCAATGTGAGTGCTTGCTCATTAGCCATTCAAGAAATTTTCGAAAAAGCAGGTTTACCAAAAAACATTTTTACGAGTTTATTAATCACTTCGCAGCAAGTTGAAACTGTTATTGAAAACCCTTTGGTGAAAGCCATAACCCTTACAGGAAGCGAAAAAGCTGGAGCCAATGTAGCATCTATTGCAGGGAAAAATCTTAAAAAAACAGTTTTAGAACTAGGAGGAAGCGATCCTTTTTTGATTTTGAACGATGCTGATATAAATTTTGCTGTGAAAATGGCGGTAAAGGCCAGACTTATCAATTGCGGTCAAAGCTGTATTGCGGCCAAAAGATTTATTGTTTCTAATACCGTTTTAAATGAGTTTTTAGATAAAACTGCTGGCATTTTCAAAACTTTAAAAATGGGCAATCCAATGGATTTAGAAACCAAAATTGCTCCTTTAGCCAAACTTGATTTGGTGAATGATTTAGAAGCGCAAGTTTTACAATCTATTCAAAAAGGAGCGGAATTAATAGCTGGATGCAACGTTCCTTTTGGTAGTGGTTATTTTTATGAACCAACCATTTTGGCCAATTGTGTGCCTGGAATTGCTGTTTTTGATGAGGAAACTTTTGGCCCCGTTATGGCTGTTTCATCTTTTAGTGAAATAGATGAGGCTATTCATTTGGCTAACCGTTCTCAATATGGTTTAGGAGCAGCAATTTTTAGTAAAAATGAAGATGTTGCATTATCCATTGCAAAGCAATTAGAAACAGGTTGTGTTTTTATTAATGAAATGACAAAATCTGATCCGCGATTGCCTTTTGGAGGTGTTAAAAACTCAGGCTATGGCAGAGAATTAGCCCATTATGGCATGAAAGAATTTGTGAACATCAAAACCATTTATGTGGCTTAGAGTAAATAAATTTTAAATTAAACTACTTCCTAATCCAAACTTGAAAACTAAAATCAAATTGATTTTTTTCATCAGCTGTATGTTCTTCTTCTGAAATTAATTTCCATTCAGAGTTGTTTATTTCAGGGAAAAAAGTATCTCCATCAATAATCGTTTTGACTTTTGTAAGGTATATTTTTTCAACTAATCCTTTATCCAAAGCTTGCTTATAAATTTCGCCTCCTCCAGTTATAAAAACTTCTGATTCATTAGCAGGAACTAAAATTAAAGCTTGATCAATTGATTGCGCTTTGATACAACCTTCTGCTGTGTAATTTTCGTTTCTTGAAATAACAATATTGGTTCTGTTAGGCAAAGCTCTGCCAATAGAATCAAATGTTTTTCTTCCCATTAAAATGGTGTGACCTGTTGTGGTTTTTTTAAAATACTGCAAATCAGACGATAACTTCCAGATTAATTGATTGTCTTTTCCAATCACATTGTTTTCGCTTGCGGCAACTATTATTGAAACTATCATAAACTATTTTTTCAGCATTTTTAAACGGCAACTTTTGCTTTTATAGCAGGATGAGGATTGTAATTAATCAGTTCGAAATCTTCATATTTAAAATCGAAAATATTTTTTATTTCAGGGTTTATTTTCATTTCAGGAAGCGGCATAGGTTCTCTGCTTAGCTGAAGATTTACCTGCTCAAAATGGTTATTATAAATATGTGCATCACCAAATGTGTGCACAAAATCGCCTGGTTTTAAGTTACAAACTTGGGCAATCATCATGGTTAAAAGTGCATAAGAAGCAATGTTAAAAGGAACTCCCAAAAACAAGTCTGCACTTCTTTGATATAATTGACAAGATAATTTTCCTTCGGCTACATAAAATTGAAAAAAGGTGTGGCAAGGCGGCAAAGCCATGTTTTCAATTTCGCCTACATTCCACGCACTTACCAATAATCTGCGTGAATCGGGACTTTTTTTAATTTGTTCAATCAATTGGGTAATTTGGTCAATGTGTCTTCCATCAGCTGTTGGCCATGAACGCCATTGATAACCATAAACAGGTCCTAAATTTCCATTTTCATCAGCCCATTCATCCCAAATACTAACACCATTGTCTTTTAGATATTTAATATTGGTATCGCCTTTTAAAAACCAAATTAATTCATGAATAATTGATTTTAAATGAACCTTTTTAGTGGTAACTAATGGAAAGCCATCTTGCAAATTGAAACGCATTTGGTGTCCAAAAACACTCACCGTTCCAGTTCCGGTTCTGTCGGTTTTTTGCGTTCCATTTTCTAAAACATGTTTTAAAAGATCGTGATATTGTTTCATGATAAAATTTTTAGAAAAACATTCCAACTATGGTTGCTGTGAAAAGGCTAGCCATTGTTCCAGCTAGCAAAGCTCTGCCGCCTAATTGCGAAAGGGTGGTTCTTTTTTCAGGTTCTAAAGCGCCAATTCCACCAATTTGAATTCCAATGGAAGCAAAATTGGCAAAGCCGCATAAAATGTAAGTTGCCATAATTACTGATTTAGCATCGGCAAAAGCCATTACACTTTTTAAATTTCCTAAAGATGTGTAAGCTACAAATTCATTCAAAATGGTTTTTTCACCTAATAGTTGTCCCACCAAAGCCGAATCAGTCCAAGATACACCTAACAAAAATGCCAATGGCTTTAAAGTGTAACCTAAAATAAATTGCAGTGATAAACCATCAAATTGTCCATTGGTAAACGATTGAATACTGGCATTTAAACCTGTCCAATCGCCAATCATATTTTTTAATAGATAATTGGCCATGGCAATAAAAGCAATAAATACAATCAACATGGCACCAACGTTTACAGCTAGTTTTATTCCATCAACTGTTCCAATTGAAATGGCTTCTAGAAAATTAGAACCTAATTTATCTTTACTAACTTCCATTGATTTGTCGTATTCTTCTGTTTCAGGAAGTAATATTTTAGAGGTTACAACCGCTGCTGGCGCTGCCATAACGGAAGCCGCTAAAAGATGTTTGGCAAAAATTAATTGTAATGCAGGGTCATTTCCACCTAAAAAACCAACATAAGCCGCTAAAACACCACCTGCAATAGTTGCCATGCCAGCGGTCATTAAAGTTAGAATTTCTGACTTGGTCATGTTTTTTATATAGGGTTTTATAAGTAAAGGCGATTCTGTTTGTCCTAAGAAAATATTGGCAGAAGCTGCTAAACTTTCGGCTCCGGAAAGGTTCATGGCTTTTTTCATGATGATGGCAAAAACATACACCACTTTTTGAATGATTCCAAAATAGAACAATAAGCTAGTTAGTGCTGAAAAAAATACGATGGTTGGTAAAACCTGAAAGGCAAATATGAAACCGAAACTATCTACTTTTCCGACCAAATCGCCAAAAACAAATTGAGCGCCATTAGATGAAAATTGAAGAATTTGAACAAAAAATTTACTTACAGTTTCGAAAATGGTGGCTACAAAAGGAACTTTTATAATGCCAATGGCAAATATTATTTGAATTAATAATCCTTTTAAAACCAAAGGCCAATTGATTCGTTTTCGGTTGGCACTAAAAACGTAGGCAATTAATATTAAAACAGCCAAACCTCCAATTCCTCTTAACACAGAAATTAGGTTTAAACCCTCAGCCACAAAGCTGTATGCAGTACTAGAATTTTGCAACGCGTAGTAAATTAAAATGAGCGAGTGAAAATAACATTTACTCGCTCATTTTTTATGAATTTATTGAAAATTAATTACTCTTTCGGTTATTTAATTCATCTCTGATTTTCGAAGCTTTTTCATAATCTTCTTCTTCAATTGCCTTTTGCATTAATTCTTCCAATTCATCGTCTGTCATATTTGAAAATTGATTGCTAGGAATTAAATCGCTTGGCAAATCAAAATCTTCTTCTTGACTTTCTTCATTTTCGTTATTGTCTAGAACAACACCTGCTGATGACAAAATAGATTCGTAGGTGTAAATTGGGCAATTAAATCGAGTTGCTAATGCAATAGCATCAGAGGTTCGCGCATCAATTTTTAATTCTTTTTTGCCGTCATTACAAACCAATTGGGCATAAAAAACACCTTCAGAAAGGTTGTAAATTATAACTTCTTGAATTTTAATATTAAAATGTTCAGCAAATGATTTAAATAAATCGTGTGTAAGCGGGCGGGTAGGGGTAATTTTTTCCATCTCAATAGCAATAGCTTGAGCTTCAAATCCACCTATTATAATAGGAAGTCTTCTTTTGCCATTTTTTTCACCCAAAATCAGCGCATAAGCGGTGGTTTGCGATTGGCTAAAAGATAAACCGGCTATAAATAGTTCTATTTTTTCCATTGATAGATCCCAAATTTGGGATTTTGAATGTTATTAATTTGATGAAGCTTTAAACTCTTTTGCTGCGGTAATTAATTTTGGAAGAACCTCAAACGCATCGCCAACTATTCCATAATCTGCGGCTTTGAAAAATGGCGCTTCGGCATCTTTATTAATTACAACAATTACTTTGCTTCTGTTTACCCCAGCCAAATGTTGAATGGCTCCTGAAATTCCGATAGCTATGTAAAGATTTGGAGCAACAGTAACACCTGTTTGACCAACGTGTTCATGATGCGGTCTCCAACCAATGTCAGCAACCGGACGCGAACAAGCTGTTGCAGCACCTAAAATTTTAGCTAATTCCTCAACACCACCCCAATTTTCTGGGCCTTTCATTCCTCTGCCAGCTGATACTACTAATTCAGCTTCTGGTAATGAAATTTCACCTTCTTTTACTTTGGTTTCTTTTATTTTAATTTTTGAAACTGTTAAGGCTGTATCAACGGCATAAGCTGAAACTTCAGCAGTACCTTCATTTTTTACTGGACCAAAAGTGTTGGGATTAAGGGTAATAATTTTAACATCGGTATTGATGCTAAATTCTGCAAATGCTTTACCTGAAAAAACAGCTTTTTTAACTTTAAAACCACCGTTGGTGTTAGGATAATCGCAAGCACCTGAAACCAATCCAGCATTTAATTTTGCGGCTAATCTTGGAGCTACTGCTTTCCCCATTAAATCGTGCGAAAGAACAATAACTTTTGCGTTTAATTCGGTTGCTGCTTTAGCAATAACACGTGTCAAAACTTGATTGTCTAAAGTGTGTAATGTATTGGCATTTAAAACCTTTTTGGCACCGTAATTTCCTAATTCAGCAATATTTGCTGCTTCTCCTCCTGCTAAAACAATAGCCTCTGTTCCTAAACTGTCGGCTATTTTTCTGCCATAGGCAGTTACTTCAAAAGCTGCTTTGCCTAATTTGCCATTAATGGCTTCTACGAATATTAATACTGACATAATTTTTTAGATTAAATTACTTTGGCTTCGTTGTGTAACAATTGAATTAGTTCTCCTGCATTTTCAGGATTAATCATTTTACATCCTGCTTTTTCAGGAGGTAAACTGTAAGCTGAAACAGCTGTTGCATTATTGTCTCCGCTAGGTGAAACTACAGTAATTGGTTTGGTGCGCGATGCCATAATTCCGCGCATATTTGGTATTCTGGCTTCTGCCATTCCTTTAGCGCAGCTAACAACAAATGGTGTTTCAACTTCACATACTTGTGAACCACCTGGTATATCGTATTCCAAAGTGGCTGTATTGCCATTGATATCTAATTTTGAAGCTAAAGAAATAAAAGGTTGATCTAACAATTCAGCTATCATTCCGCCAATTTGTGAACCATTGTAATTAATAGTTTCTTTTCCTGTTAAAATAATATCAAAACCATTGGTTTTGGCATAATTACTAATTTGTTGTGCTACAAATAATGAATCACTAGGCACAGCATCAATTCTTACTGCATCATCAGCCCCAATAGCCAATGCTTTCCTAATAATTACATCCTCTTCGGCTAAACCAACATTAATAACAGTTACATTTCCACCAACCGATTCCTTAATTTCTAAAGCCCTAACCAAAGCATACCATTCATCATAAGGATTTACAATGTATTGTACTCCTGTTTCGTTGAATTTGCTATTGTTTTCAGCAAAAGAAATTTTGGTTGTAGTGTCGGGTGCTTTGCTTATACAAACCAGTAATTTCATATTTCGAGTTTTTAATTTAGTTCAAAAAAATTATAAAGGCTGCGAATTTAAATAAATTGAAGCAAAAAAATTGGTTTTCATTTATTTTAAATTAGTTAAGAAAATGCGTGCAGCGTTCAAAGCTTTTGGCAAACCATCAGGGTTTTTACCACCTGCTGTAGCATAAAATGCTTGTCCACCGCCACCACCTTGAATTTCTTTTCCAAGTTCTCTAACAATGTTTCCGGCATTTAGTTTTTTATCGTTTGCTAATTGTTCACTTATCACCAAGCTAATGGTAGCTTTATCATTTTCTTTTGTTCCTAAAACCATGAATAAATCATCGATTTCATTTTTCATTTGAAAACATAAATTTTTAATGGCTTCTGCACTTTCAATATTTATTGTTTCTGCAATAAAATTTACACCATTAACAACTTCAATTTTTGACTTCAATTCAGATTTTAAACTTTGGGCTTTTTCATTAATTAAAGTTTCTACCTTTTTATCTAAGGCATTTTTTTCGTCAATTAATTGCTGAAGGCTTTTAATTAAGTCTTTTCCTTTAACTAATTCTTTTATGTTTTCGAGCAATTCAATTTGAGAATTAACTAATTGTTCCGCATTTTTTCCGGTAACTGCCTCAATTCTTCTAATTCCAGCTGCAATTGCACTTTCACTGGTAATTTTTAAAAAGCCAATTTGTCCTGTTGCTTTTACATGCGTTCCTCCACAAAGTTCTACTGAAAAATCTCTATCGAAAGTTATAACACGCACAAATTCGCCATATTTTTCGCCAAAAAGAGCCATTGCACCTAGTGCTTTTGCATCATTAATGGGTACATTTCTTTTTTCATCAAGAAAAATATTATCTCTAATTTTTTGGTTGACAATACTTTCAATTTGCACCAATTCTTCTTGACTTACTTTTGAAAAATGAGAAAAATCGAACCGTAAATAATTATCGTTTACTAAAGAGCCTTTTTGTTCAACATGTGTTCCTAAAACCTGACGCAATGCGGCATGCAAAAGATGTGTTGCTGAATGGTTTAATGCAGTATTGGTTCTTGTTTCTGTATCCACTTTGGCATAAAAAACCGATCCTGGATTTTCGGGTAGTTTTGATGTGAAGTGAACAAATAAATTATTTTCCTTTTTAGTGTCTTCTATTACAATGGTTTCATTAGCATTTTCAATTAAACCTTTATCGCCAACTTGTCCGCCACTTTCAGCATAAAAAGGAGTTCTGTCAAAAACCAATTGAAAAAGTTCTTTGCCTTTGCTTTTAACCCTGCGATATTTTGCAATTTTTACTTCTTCGATTAAAGAGTCATAACCAGTAAAGACATTTTCTTTCATTGAAATCAGTTCAATCCAATCGTCAGTATCAATAGTTGTGGCAGCTCTTGATCTTTCTTTTTGAATCTCTAATTCAGCTTTAAATCCTTCTTCATCAATTTCTAAATCATAACCTTTGGCAATTAGTGAGGTTAAATCAATTGGGAAACCATAAGTGTCATAAAGTTCAAAAACATCTTTTCCAGCAACAATTTTTTCGTGTTTTTTATTAAGCTCAATACAAATGGAATCTATTTTTTTTAAGCCATTTTCAAGTGTTCTGAAAAAAGAGTTTTCTTCTTCTTGAATAACTTTTTCGACTAATAATTTTTGGTTGTTAATTTCTGGGAATACATGTCCCATTTGATGCGATAATATTGGCACTAAACGAAACAGGAAAGGTTCTTTAAAACCTAAAGTTTGGTAGCCATAACGAACTGCTCGTCTTAAAATTCTACGAATTACATATCCTGCTCCAGTATTAGATGGTAATTGTCCATCGGCTATACAAAATGCAATAGCTCTAATATGATCAGCGATTACACGAATGGCAATATTTAGAATTTCTTGTCTTTTCGAAGCTTCATTAGGTCTATAATGTGCGCCTGATAAATCTTCAATTTTTTCAATCAATTTTTTGAAAACATCGGTATCATAAGTCGATTGAACACCTTGTAAAGCCATACATAAACGCTCGAAACCCATACCTGTATCAACATGCTGAGCAGGCAATTTTTCTAATGATCCATCGGCTTTTCTATTGAATTCCATGAATACATTATTCCAAATTTCAATTACTTGAGGGTGGCTTTGGTTTACTAAATCTTTGCCGGGGATTTTAATCCTATCTTCTTCATTTCTTAAATCAACATGAATTTCAGTGCATGGACCGCATGGACCTTGATCGCCCATTTCCCAGAAGTTGTCCTTCTTATTTCCTCTAATTATTCTATCCTCAGCAATTCTTTCTTTCCAAATGTCATAAGCTTCTTGATCAAAGGCTAAATTTTCTTTTGCATCACCTTCAAAAACAGTAACATAAAGTTTGTCTTTAGGTATTTTATAAACTTCGGTTAAAAGTTCCCATGCCCATTCAATGGCTTCTTTTTTGAAATAATCACCAAAGCTCCAGTTTCCAAGCATTTCAAACATGGTATGATGATAAGTGTCAACTCCTACTTCTTCTAAATCATTGTGTTTTCCAGAAACTCTCAAACATTTTTGAGTGTCGGCAATTCTAGGATATTTAATTTCAGAATTGCCCAAGAATAAATCTTTAAATTGATTCATTCCTGCATTAGTGAACATTAATGTGGGGTCGTTTTTTACTACAATAGGCGCTGATGGAACTATCTGGTGGCCTTTTGATTCGAAGAAATTTAGATATGCTTGTCTGATTTCTGCAGAGGTCATCATAAAATATTGAAATTCTTTAGTTTATTAAATTTGAATAATTGTATATTTGCGCCCCGAAATTTTTTGAGGGCTGACAAAAGTAGTTAAAAATCAATGTCGAAAATTAAGTACAAATTCAACACAAAATCGCTTACTTATGAAAGGGCGAGGATGACCAAAAAAGAAGTTTTTTGGAGAGTTATGTCTTATTTTGCTACGGGAATTGTTTTTACCACAGTGGTTTTGATTATAGCTTACAATTTTTTCGATTCGCCAAAAGAAAGAATATTAGAAAGAGAAAATGCACAGCTTAAACTTCAATATGAAATTTTAGATAAAAAATTATCCTTGTTGCAAGAGGTAATGGCAGATGTGCAAAGAAGAGATGATGAAATTTACAGAGTAATTTTTGAAGCAGAGCCAATTGCGGCATCTATCAGAAAAGCTGGTTATGGTGGCGTAAACAGATACAAAGAATTAGAGGGATATTCAAATTCAGAATTGGTAATTGAAGCCAATAAAAAAATTGATCAACTATCGAAGCAGTTATATATACAATCGAAATCATTTGATGATGTAATGGAATTAGCAGGCAAAAAGACCGAAATGCTTATGTCAATTCCTTCTATTCAGCCAGTTTCTAATAAAGAACTAAAAAGAATTGCTTCAGGTTTTGGATATAGAACGCATCCTATATATAAGATACAACATTTACATACCGGTTTAGATTTTACTGCTAACGTTGGAACGGAAGTTTATGCCACAGGCAATGGAAGAGTTGTTAAGGTAGAAGCAGATTACAGAGGATATGGCAACCACATCATTATAGAACATGGATTTGGGTACCAAACGCTATATGCACACTTAAGTAAATTTGCGATTAGACAAGGTGATAAAGTTAAAAGAGGAGATTTAATTGGTTATGTTGGAAATACTGGAACTTCAACAGGTCCGCATTTACATTATGAAGTAATTAGAAATGGATCGAAGGTAAATCCTATTAATTTCTTTTACAATGACTTAACTCCAGAAGAGTACAATTTAGTGTTAACAATATCTTCTCAATCAAATCAATCTTTTGATTAATCGTTTTTCTTTTTAATTTTAGATATGCCATATAAAGAAAAAGAAATAGAAAAATTGTATTACACAATTGGTGAAGTGGCCGACATGTTTGGTGTGAATACTTCACTTATAAGATTTTGGGAAAAGGAATTTGAAATCCTTCAACCCAAAAAAAATAGAAAAGGAAATAGGCTTTTTACTTCGCAAGATGTAGAAAATCTAAAACGCATTTATAATTTAGTGAAGGAAAAAGGATATAAGTTAGAAGGAGCAAAACAAGTTTTAAATGCTAAAAAAAGTGAATCGAATGAAGTATCAGAAATCATTGAACGTTTGCAAACTATCAAAGAAAAACTGATAAATATTAGAGATTCAATTTAATTATTTTTATCCATGAAATTAGCCCTTTGAAATAAACCGCTTTTAGCAAAAATTAATTGGAAACAGGAATTTATTTTTATTATTTTTAGTAAAATTTGACATTTAGATGAAATTGGAAACAGTTGGAGAATTAGAAATGACTTTGAATGAATCGCTTCATAAGTTTTTTGGGTTTAATCAATTCAAAGGAAATCAGAAGGTAGTCATCGAAAATTTATTGGCAGGCAAAGACACATTTGTAATCATGCCTACCGGTGGTGGAAAATCATTATGCTACCAGCTACCTGCGCTATTGTGCGAGGGTACTGCTATCGTAATTTCGCCACTTATTGCATTAATGAAAAATCAGGTAGATGCCATTAGAGGATTTACCGAAGAAAGTGGAATTGCACATTTTTACAATTCATCGCTTACCAAAGCAGAGGCTACTAAAGTTAAAGCTGATGTTACCTCTGGAAAAACAAAACTATTGTACATTGCGCCTGAATCGCTTAACAAGCAAGAAAACGTTGATTTTTTCACTGATATTAAAATCTCGTTTTTTGCCATCGATGAGGCACATTGTATTTCAGAATGGGGTCATGATTTCAGACCAGAATACCGCAGATTAAGACCTATTATAGAGCAAATTGGTAAATTACCAATTATAGCCTTAACAGCAACTGCTACTCCAAAAGTTCAATCTGATATCCAGAAAAACTTAGGTATGAGCAATGCAACAGTTTTTAAATCGTCATTCAATAGAGAAAATTTATTTTACGAAATTCGACCAAAGACCGCTGATATTGCTAAAGATATAATCCGATATATCCGAACCATGCAAGGTAAATCAGGAATTATTTATTGCTTAAGCCGAAAAAAAGTAGAAGAATTAGCCGAAACACTTCAAGTAAATGGTGTGAAAGCATTGCCATATCATGCAGGCTTAGAAGCTAATTTGAGATCTAGTACTCAAGATAAGTTTTTGATGGAAGATATAGATGTAATTGTTGCTACAATTGCATTTGGAATGGGTATTGACAAACCAGATGTGCGTTATGTAATCCACCATGATATTCCAAAATCATTAGAAGGTTATTATCAAGAAACTGGGAGAGCAGGAAGAGATGGAGGCGAGGGTCAATGTATTGCCTATTATGCCTATGAAGATATCGAAAAGTTAGAGAAGTTTTTTCAAGGAAAACCAGTTGCAGAGCAAGAAATTGGTAAACAACTTTTGAATGATGTAGTTTCTTATTCAGAAGCCACAGTGTGCAGAAGAAAAATGTTACTACATTATTTTGGAGAAGAGTTTGATGAGTCTGGCTGCACCAATATGTGCGATAATTGCAAAAATCCAAAACCAAAATTTGAAGCAAAAGACGATTTACTAATGGTTTTAGATATAGTAAACGTTATTAAAGAAAAGTTTAAAACCAAACACGTTGTTAATATTTTATTGGGTAAAGATTCTACAACCGTAAAATCTTATAAACACGATGAATTACAGCAATTTGGTGAAGGAAGCGAAAAAGATGAGCGCTATTGGAACTCCATAATTCGTCAAGCAATCGTTTATGGTTACTTAAATAAAGACATAGATAATTATGGATTACTAAAATTATCTAATTTAGGCCTCGAATTTTTGAAAAAACCTCACTCAATTATGATGACTGAAGACAAAGAACTCGAAGAAGAATCAACCGACACCGATGGTGGTGCACAAGGTGGTTTTACGCGAGGTTCTAATGATGAAGTCCTTTATAAAATGCTAAAGGATTTGTTAAAGAAGGAAGCAAAGAAAAAAGATCTTCCTCCTTTTGTAATTTTCCAGGATAATTCCTTGAATGAAATGGCAACTCACTATCCAATTACACTGGAAGAATTGCAACAAATTTCAGGAGTTGGACAAGGAAAAGCACAAAAATTTGGTCAACCTTTTATTGAGCTCATCAAAAAATATGTGGAGGAAAATGAAATTGAACGTCCACAAGATTTGGTTGTAAAATCACCAGTTAACAAATCAGGTCTAAAGGTTTATATCATTCAAAGTATTGACCGCAAAAAGCCATTAGAAGCAATAGCTGAAGGAAAAGGAATTGAATTTGAAGAACTTTTAAATGAAATTGAAAGAATAGTTTCTTCAGGCACTAAAGTAAATATCAATTACTATATAGATCAAGCAATTGACGAAGAAAAACAAGAGGAAATTTTTGAATATTTCCGCTCTGCCAACTCTGATTCAATTGAAGATGCATTAGTAGAACTAGGAGAAGATTATGTTGATGAACTTGAGCTGCGCATCATGCGTATTAAGTTTATGAGCGATATGGGAAATTAATTTTTTCCAAAAATTTTAGAAAGCCTCTTGAATCTCAAGAGGCTTTTGTTTTTCAAAACATCATTATTGAGCATAAATTTTAAATCATATTTAAAACTTGGTTTAAATTTATGACCTTTGCACGCATAAAGAAACATGATAATATGAGTACGGTTAGACAGGAAAAAGTTTCAAGATTGTTACAAAAAGAAATTGGCGATATCTTTCAAAAGGAATCAAGTAGTTTTTCTCCCGGAGCTTTAGTTTCGGTTACTTCGGTGAGGGTTAGTCCCGATTTTTCATATGCCAAAATCTATTTAAGTATTTTAGGCACATCGGCCATTAGTAAGGAGGATGTTTATAAAAACATAAAGGAAAAAAGTTTATTGGTAAGAAAATTACTAGGAAATAGGGTCAAAAACGTTTTGAGAATAGTGCCTGATTTAGATTTTTTTATTGATGATTCAGTTGATTACTACACAAAAATTAATGAATTACTGAAAAAGTAAAAAAACAACCCTATGGAATACGGCCCAATTAAGCAAAGACTTGGCGATTTATTTCACAATTCAGTTTTAAAAATTGTTTTTTTTAAGCTAATTGATTGGCTGTTGTTACGTGAATGGTATTTAAAACGTCATCTATTACCTTGGGCAATACCTAATAAGAATAAAACGGTACATATCTTAGACGCAGGTTCTGGTTTTGGACAGGTGGCGTATTATTTAGGAAAAGTTAGCAAGTCTTGGAATATTTTAGGTATTGATATTAATCCCAATTTGGTTTGTGAAAGCAATCAGTTTTTCATCCATTCAAAAATGAAAAATGTAGTTTTTCGCTCACAAGATTTAACTGAAATTGATGAAAAGGATGTATTTGATTTAGTGGTGTGTGTAGATGTTTTAGAAGAAATTGAAGATGATAAAAAGGTTATAGAAAATTTTCATCATTCATTAAAACCAGGTGGAAAGCTAATTTTAACAGTTCCTTCAGATCACAAAGGATTAATAATTAAAACACGTTCATTTAAATTGAGTGAAAGTTCCTATGTGCGCGATGGTTACAAAAAAGAAGAAATAGAAGAGTTGCTGAAAGAAGCAGGTTTTCAGCGCATTAAGGTCAGATATACATTTGGACTGGCCGGACAATTTTCTTTAAAACTTGGACTAAAATGGCCAGTTTCTATATTAAATAGAGGCAATTTTTTCTATTTCGTTTTACCTATTTATTACATTGTTTTTTTTCCAATAGTTATTCTTTTGAATTTTTTAGATGTTTTCACACCACATTTTAAAGGTGTTGGATTAATTGTGAAAGCCGATAAATAAAGTTATGAATACTTCCCTTTTTATTGCCAAAAGATACCTGTTTTCAAAAAAAAGCAATAATGTAGTTAACTTCATTACTGGCATTGCAATTGTTGGCGTAATGGTTGGAAGTTTAGGCTTAACGGTTGTCATGTCAGGATTTAATGGAATCGAAAATCTTGTTTTATCACTTTTTAATTCATTTGATCCTCAGTTAAAAATTGTTCCAAATGAAGGAAAATCATTTGATGTGAATGATAAACGACTACTCGAAGTAAAAAGAATGCCAGAATTGGCTTTTTATTGCGAAGTAATTGAAGAAATGGCTTTGTTGAAATTTGGCGATAAACAAGCAATTATTACCATGAAAGGCGTTAGCGATAATTTTTTAAAAATGACCCGTATTGATACCAACCTGGTAAATGGTGATTTTCTGCTAAAAGATGATGAAATAAACCAAACAGTTTTAGGTTTAGGAGTAGCCTATAATTTAGGAATTGGCGCTCCGGGATTGTACCAACCAATTTTTGTGTATGCTCCAAAAAAGACAGGAAAAATGAGCTTAAATCCTGAAGAAGCATTTAACATAAAACCCATTTACGTTTCAGGAATGTTTAGCATTCAACATGATTTTGATACCAAATATATGTTTAGTTCATTGGCTTTTGCACAACAAATTTTTAACCTTGAAAATAAAGCCACATCTGTAGAATTAGCTATAAAAGAAGGAAACGACATAGCAAGTATTAAAAATCAATTGCAAGCAAAACTTGGGAATGATTTTTTAATTAAAGATAGATTTGAGCAACACAATGATTTATACAAAATATTGAAAACCGAAAGATGGGCCGTTTTCCTTATACTTTCTTTTATTTTGATAATTGCTACTTTTAATGTGTTAGGTTCTTCCACAATGTTGATTTTAGATAAGAAAAAAGACATTAAAATATTGAACGATTTAGGAGCCGACACGCAATTAATTAGACGCATATTTTTCCTTGAAGGTTTGTTTGTGTCAATTTTTGGTGGCGTTTTAGGTTTAGCCTTGGGTGCAATTATATGTTTAGGTCAACAACAATTTGGATGGGTAAAAATTCCAGGTTCTTTTGTTTTAGACGCTTATCCAATTGACATGAATGGAATGGATTTCATTTTAATTTTCGCTACCATTTCTCTCATTGGTGGTATTTCGGCTTGGATTCCAGCCAATCAAATTGTAAAGAATTTATCCACTTTTAAATCTTAACCAAATAACGATTTTGCAAAGTGCTTTCCCGCGTTTTTGGGTTTAAAAAACTAATTTCCATTACTGAAATAGGGAAAAACTTATAGCTTTCATCTATTATTGGATTTAAGTTCATTTCATTTAAAGATTTTAAACCAGCATCATCAGTAAAAAAATATATATCACTTTTTGGGGCTCTTTCTTTAATGTCATCCCAGTTTTCAACACTTGGAACCACTCTTAAACTATAAAAATCTAAAGAATGCGCGCCATCATTTAATTGATAAAATTGATTGTGTGCCAAATTTAAAGAAACCACTTTTCTTCCTGCTTGGTTATAACATTGATAAACCATTATTTCTTTAAAATACTGTAAGTTAATCGTAAGATTTACTGCCAAAATTGAAATTAATGCAGGTACAATCAGTCGAGTGAAAGGTTCAATTCTACGTAAAGCATACAAAATGGTTAATACAAATAGAATAATTAAACCAACCCAAAATAATACACTTTTAAGAGGAAACAGATAAATTATAATTACAAAATTGGCAAACCATAACAAAGCCGAAATAAATAATTGAATATAAATCCATTGATTAATGGCTTTGAAATTGTTTCGCTCAAAAAGTTCAGCCACAAACCTTCCTGCCGAAATGGCCAAAAATGGAAGTACAACATAAATGTAATGAGGCAATTTGTATTGCGAAATTGACATAGCGATAAATGGAAAAATAAAACCGCCAATGCTTAAGTATTCGGGCAAGGCATTTGGATGAAAACGTTCTCTAACTATCCTGAAAATGCTTTTTATAAAAGAAATAATTCCGAAAAAAGTCCATGGAAGAAACATCCAAAGCAGCGTGTGTACAAAAAACAATTTGTGTTCTAATGTTCCAGCATTTCCATCGCGCCATTGCGTATTATCGCCCGTTAAACGTCCAAAACTTTGTTCCCAGAAATAAAATTTTATGCCTGAATTTCCTGTTTTATGGTTAATTAATTTTTCAGGATGCAAATCAAATTGTTGGTATAAACCATAAAGCATTGGACTTAATAAAATACCCACAATGAGCAATCCAATCAGCCATTGCCATTTAAAAAACCATTTTATTTCGCGTTTCAAAACAAAATGTGTTCCCAAAGCTAAAGCAGGAGAAACTAAACCTAATGGCCCTTTTGTTAGCATAGCTATGGCAATACCAACAAATCCTAAAGTGAGATTTAGCCATTTTTCATGTTTTGTAAATTCAAGCAATTGCCAAATAGAAAACATGATAGCCCCTGTTAAAATGGTGTCTGTTCTAACATCATTTGTCATTAAAAAATAAGCCTGAGTGCTGGCAATAAATAGCGCTGCAATGCGGGCTGAAAATCGGTTATAGAATAATAAAGTAATTCTGTAAGTAGCATAAACGCCTAATAAGCAGAATAGGAGTGAGGGTAATTTATAGGCAAAATTGCTGAAACCAAAAATTTGAAACGATAAACTCGTTATCCAAAACAAAAACGGAGGTTTATCTAAATAATCTTTATAACGGTCTGTGATTTCTAAGTAATTGCCTTTTTCAATCATTTCACGACTCATGGCGGCATATTGTGGCGCATCAACGCCCATCACATCCACATTAATTCCTGAAAAGTGAACCAATATAATTCCTAAAAAAGGGATAAAATCTAAAAGGCCTAAACGCGAATTTTTGAAATAATTCAGCATTAAAACAAGTTGTATTTTATGATACAATAAATAGCTCTAAATCCGTCTTTCCAATTAATTTTTTTGCCTTCTTCGTAAGTACGGCCATAATAACTGATGCCTACTTCATAAATTCTAATTTTCGGAATTTTGGCAATTTTGGCGGTTACTTCAGGCTCGAAACCAAAGCGATTTTCTTTAATATTAATTTTTTGAATTATTTCGGTACGGAACATTTTGTAACAAGTTTCCATATCTGTTAAATTCAAATTGGTCAAGGCATTTGAAATAAAGGTTAAAAATTTATTTCCGATGGTGTGCCAAAAAAACAAAATTCTGTGTGCATTTCCACCAGCAAAACGCGAACCATAAACCACATCAGCATCAGCTTCTAACATGGGCGCCAATAGTAAATTATATTCTCTTGGGTCATATTCTAAATCAGCATCCTGAATCACTAAAACTTCACCACTTGCTTTTGAAATTCCTGTTCTTAATGCAGCTCCTTTTCCTTGATTGTACTCATGTTTAAAATAACGAATGTCCATTTCAGCATTGGCATCCATAAATTCTTTGATGGCTTCTTCTGTATTGTCTTTCGAACAATCATTTACAATAATCAACTCTTTTTGGATGTTGTTGACCAATTCAATGGCTTTAATTTTATAAAGAATATTGTGAATGTATCTTCCTTCATTGTAAGCGGGAATAACAATTGAGAGCTTGTTTATTGACATAAATTAAATATGAAAAGCGTTTTCTGTGATCATTTCAGACTCCTGAAAAATAACTAAAATTTGATTGAGTAAATGATTAATTTCTGATAATGAATTTTCTGTAACCAGTTTCATTCTGTATTCTTTAAAATTGGCCAATCCTTTGAAATAGTTAGAATAGTGGCGTCTCATTTCTAAAATGCCTAAAACCTCACCTTTCCATTTCACAGATTCCATTAAATGCATTCGGCAAGCATCCACTCTTTCATTAATACCAGGTTTTGGGAGTAAATTGCCGGTATTTAAAAAGTGTTTTATTTCATTAAAAATCCAAGGATAACCAATGCTGCCGCGTCCTATCATCATCCCATCAACGTTGAATCTGTCTTTATATTCTTTCGCTTTTTCAGGACTATCAATATCTCCGTTTCCGAAAATAGGAATGTGCATTCTTTGATTGTTTTTTACTTCAGCAATTAAAGTCCAATCTGCTGGGCCTTTATACATTTGTTTTCTGGTACGACCATGAATAGTCAAAGCTTTTATTCCAACATCTTGCAAACGTTCAGCAACTTCTACAATGTTTTTGGTGTTTTCGTCCCAGCCTAATCGGGTTTTTACAGTAACTGGCAAATGGGTGGAATTTACAACCGCTTTAGTCATTTCAACCATTTTAGGAATGTCTTGCAACAAAGCTGCTCCAGCACCTTTGCAAGCAACATTTTTAACTGGACAACCATAATTGATGTCAATTAAATCAGGATTTACTAGCGTAGCAATTCTTGTAGCTTCCATCATTGATTCAATTTCTGAACCAAAAAGCTGAACGCCAATGGGTCTTTCTTCTAAAAAAATATCCAATTTTTTGCGGCTTTTGGCAGCATCTCGAATCAAACCTTCTGATGAAATAAACTCAGTGTACATTAAATCAGCACCATGTTTTTTGCATAATGCTCTGAAAGGCGGGTCGCTAACATCTTCCATGGGTGCAAGCAACAATGGAAACTCACCTAATTCAATATTTTCTATTTTTACCAAGTCCGGAAAATTTCGGCAAAAATACAATTTAAATCTATATTGCTTTATGCATCAGAATGAGGTTTCGGCAGGTTCAAAATTATTTGGATTAATTGCTTTGGTTTTCATTTCCTTAATTGCGTCAACTATTTTATCGCTCCTTCTTTTAATTCCATTTTTTGGCTTAGATGTTTTGCTCGATGGCGCTTCATTAAATAACTTAGAAAATCCTGAAACACTTTCTGCGCTTAAGTTTATTCAATTTTTTAATGCTGTTGGCATATTTATTATTCCACCAATTGCCTTTTTTATTGTGTATAAAATGGATTGGAAAGTTTTTTTAAATTTTCAGTTACCTGAAAAAAAGGTTCATTTATTAATGGCAATTGCCATTGTATTTGCCATTTCACCTTTAATAAATGCCATGGTTTATTTTAATGAAGCCATTCAACTACCCGATTTTTTGCATGGCTTGGAAAGCTGGATGAAAGAAACCGAAAGTCAAGCTGCAACAATTACCGAGGCTTTTGTAAAATATGATTCAATTTGGGTTTTGGCAGTCAATCTTTTAATTATGGCGGTTATTCCAGGGATTGGCGAAGAGCTTTTGTTCAGAGGTTTGGTTCAGCCGCTTTTTAATAAAATTACAGGTAACATTCACGCGGCTATTTGGATTACAGCTTTTCTTTTTAGCGCTTTGCACTTGCAGTTTTATGGCTTAATTCCACGCATGTTTTTAGGGGCAATTTTTGGGTATATGTACTTTTTTAGTGGATCTATTTTTGTTCCGATGTTGGGTCATTTCATAAACAATTTAGTGGCTATAATTGGCTACATTTTACTGAACAAAGGTTTGGTTTCAGAAGATCCAAACAAAATTGGTATTTCAGAAAATGACTATTGGATGACGTTAGTTTCTTGTGCGTTAGCAGCTTTCATTTTTTATTACAGTTTTAAACTTAGGAAAATGCCAAACCAAGAATTTTCGTCATCAAACCAAATTTAGTATTCATCAAATTCCTTAAGATTTGTTGGCAAAAGGCAAAAGCATTTTTAAACTATCTTCGCCAACCAAATTTTGACAATGGCAGAAGAATTAATTTTTTCAAAAAATGCGGATAAGGCAAAAATTTATAAAGAAATTTTGCCGCAAATAGCTTCATTAATTCAAAATGAAACAGATTTATACGCCAATTTAGCCAACATTTCGGCTGCTTTAAAACAAAGTTTCGATTTTTTTTGGGTGGGTTTTTATTTGGTAAAAAACAATGAACTGGTTTTAGGACCTTTTCAAGGACCCATTGCTTGCACCAGAATTGCTTTTGGAAAAGGTGTTTGTGGCACTTCATGGGCTCAAAAACAAACTATTACAGTGCCTGATGTTGAAGAATTTCCTGGTCATATTGCTTGCAGCTCATTATCGAAATCAGAAATTGTTATTCCTAAAATTGAAAAAAATGGGGATGTTTCAATGGTATTAGATGTTGATAGCGATAGTTTGAATTCCTTTGATGAGGTTGATAAAAATTTCTTAGAACAAATTGTTAATCTAATTCAAATTGAAGCTTAAATTTTCACTTTATAAAGTTGTTTTTTTGCTTGTTCTTTTTGCTGCAAGCTGCGCTACTATTGAAACTCCAGAAGGTGGCCCGAGAGACACAAAAGGGCCAACAATTAAAAAATCTATACCCGAAAACTTATCGAAAAACTTTAAAGGGAAAACCATTGTTTTAGAATTTGATGAGTACATTGAGATAAAAGATTTAAATAACGAGTTAATAGTTTCGCCACCATTAAAAAATGTTCCAGAGGGAAAAAGAAAAGGCAAAACATTCATTTTTTCAATTAATGATACTTTAGCCGAAAACATTACCTATAATTTTAATTTTGGAAGTGCTATCCGCGATTTAAATGAGTCTAACCCTTTAGACAGTAATTTATTCGTTTTTTCAACAGGCGATTTTATTGATTCTTTAGAAATTACAGGTAAAGTAATTAATGCATATTCTTTACAAACTGAACCTGGTTTAAACATAATGTTATATAAAAATTTGGAAGATTCAGTACCGTACAAAAAAATACCTGATTATATAAGTAAAAGTAAAAAGGATGGAAGTTTTAGATTAACCAACTTGGCTTCCGGGAAGTACAAAATTTTTGTATTAAAAGACCAAAATTCCAATTATTTATATGATCAGCCAGGCGAATTAATTGCATTCCATGATACAGATATTTCTCTTGACTCAAATATGATTTATAATCTACGAATGTTTGAAGAAGATAAAAACAATCAATTTGTTAAATCTTTTAGAGCGCGCGATTTTGGCAAGGCTGAGCTAATTTTGAATAAAAAATTATCGAATTATAAAATTGAATTTCTAAGTAAAAAAATTAATTATTTTGAAGATATACAAACCAAAGGCGATACTGTTAATTTTTGGTTTTATGACTTTAAAGAAAATGATTCATTGCTTTTGGTTTTAAGTGATACTCTCAATTTTATTGATACTTTACAATTAGAATTAAAAGGTAGCCCATTAAAAGCTGACGATACTGAAAGAGAACAAAAAAGAAAGAAAAATTTAACTGTTATAAATGCCTCAATAAACGCTTCAGCAACTAATGGCTTAGATATTTTTGCTGATTTACAATTGAAATTTGGAAGACCAGTTCAATTGAAAGATGCTTCAAAAATAATATTCACAAAAAAAAGTGATACTCTTTTAGTCAACAATTTTAATTTTGATAAAAGCCAAAGATCTTTTCAGATAAAACATCCTTGGCAGCAAGATTCGAGCTATAAATTATTGATTTTACCGGGAGCGTTTAGTGATTTTTTTTCTTTAGAAAATGATACATTAAAATTTGATTTTAAAGTTAAATCTGATAAAGATTATGGTTTAGCCAACTTGAAGGTAAATACGCCAGATGCTTCCTTAGATTATGTTTTAGAGTTAATCAATGAACGTGGAAGTGTTTTTAGAACCATAACTTTTAGAGGAAATTTAAACACCAAAATTGAAAAAATAGTTCCAGGAAAGTATTATTTACGTTTGCTGCAGGATACAAATGGCGATGGAAAATGGAATACGGGTGATTACATGAAAAAGCAACAACCTGAAAAAATATTGTTCAATAACAAACCTTTGGATATTCGCCAAAATTGGGATTTTGATGCTGAATGGAATATTACTTCCCTTGATGTTTTTAAGCCTTAAAATTATTCGTTTCTTAAATTTATTTTTTGATTAAACTCTGCTACAATTACTCCTTTTGTGGCTTGGAGTTTCATGATTAACTGAGAACCATCAATTTTTGAGGTGTCGTAAATCATATTATAAATATTCAAATTTTTTGAAACCATCTTTTTGACTTTTAAATCAAAGTCAGCAAAAATTTTTTCGATGTCTTCAATTTTTATATTACTTTCCAGTTGAACCAAAATTTCAGATGGAATGGTTTCTTCTTCAAATTTGACAATGTTATCGTCTGTATTTTCGGGCAAAACTTCCGTTTTAGTTTCAACGGACGTAGTTTCTTTTTTTGTTTTGCAAGCAAACACTAAAATACAGGCAAATAAGATAATTTTTCGCATGATTAGTTTCCCTCTAAAATTTGAAGTAGTTCATCCAATTTTGGTGTTAAAATAATTTCGGTCCTTCTGTTTTTAGCTTTGTTTTCTGGGCTGTCGTTTGCTACAACGGGCGAAAATTCAGATCTTCCAGCAGCTGTTATCCTTTTCGGGTCAATTTTGCTATTGTTAACTATAATTCTGGTTATAGAAGTAGCACGTAAAACGCTCAAATCCCAGTTGTCTTTCATAAAGCCAGTGCCTGCCATTTTAACATTATCTGTGTGTCCTTCAATTAATAGATTCACATCAGCATTTTGTTCTAAAACTTTTGCCAATTCTTTAATGGCATCTTCTCCATTTTTGTTAACATTGGTACTTCCAGATGCAAAAAGTAATTTTTCGTCCATAGAAACATACACCTTTCCATTACGCTTTTCAATGGTTAGACCTTTACCTTCAAATCCGGTTAATGCTTTAGCTACTTTATCTTTTAATGCATTTACTGCTTCGTCTTTTTTACGCAAAATATCTTCTAATTCTTTAATGCGTTGCTCTCTTTTTTTCAACTCAGCGCTTAATTTATCTAGCTCTGTTTGTTTAGCGGTTAACTGATCTTGTTTATCAATTAGTTCTTCTTGTTTTTTATTCAGTTGAATTTCTAATTCTTTTAAATAATTTTCTTTTTTCTGCAAGTCTTCTAGTGCTCCTTGAAGGTATTCTGTTAGTTTTTTGTTTTCTTCAGCACTTCCTTCTTTTAAGTTTTTATTCGACTCTAAAAGGGTTTCATAGTTTTTTCTAATACGCTCGCAATCTTCAATTTTTGCTTTGTATTGTTCTTGCAGACTGCCTACTTCATTATCAGCTTTCGACCATTTTTTCTTTAAAGCATCTAACTCAATGTTCAATTCTTGATTTTTTACTTCCAAATCTTGTGCTTGAGGTTTTAGTTTAGCTAGTTCTTCTTCACTTTTTTTCATTCGGTTTTCTACTTCTTTAAATTTAGTAGTGGGCACACATGAGCTAATGGTTAAACCCGAAATTAAAAGTAGAAGTGAATGTTTTTTGAAAGCTATCATAGCCGAAAGATGTTTTATTATAAGAAACAAAAATAGTTCTTAGCCAAGTCTTTCGTTTTGCAACCTATCATTTCTTTGAACGTAGCTTTGTTGAAAAGACTAATTTTTTGATATAGACATTAGATTTTAATAATTGCAGATTGCATATTACAAATTTTTGAATCAGAAAATTTCTGTTCTTTCAAAAACAGATTTTAGATAATAGACATGAGTATTGAGATTTTGAAAATCAGATAATTTCTATTCTTTCCAACTTTCTCAACCTTTCAACTTTCAAAACTTTTAACTAAATCCTACTAATGTTGAGGTTTCGGCTAAGCTCAACCGCCAATTTTTCTTAAATAATAAAATTATCGATAACCCAGTCTCAATACTCAAATCTAATATCTCAATAATCCTGCATGGTGCATGGTAAGAAACTCATGGTACAATAAATTCAACTTTTCAACCTTCCAAACTTTTCAACCAAATCCCAATACTCAAATCTCAATTTCTCAAGTCTCCATTTTAATTTTTATTCAATTGCCAAATTGCTTCAATATGTTATTTTTGGCGCATGTTTGAAAATACAGGAAAAAGCAATTTGAAAGAATTAGGCGAATTTGGTCTTATTAGACACTTAACATCTGATTTAAAAATAAAAAATAGCAGTACCATTAAAGGTGTTGGTGACGATGCCGCTGTGATAGATTCAGGTGATTATTTTACGCTAGTTACTACTGACATGTTGGTGGAGGGTATTCATTTTAATATGGTTTATTCTCCATTGAAACACTTGGGCTACAAAGCTGTTACTGTTAATCTTTCTGATATTTACGCAATGGGCGGAAAGCCTGAACAAATTACGGTTGCTTTGGCTATTTCATCAAAATATACCATTGAGGCTTTGGAAGAATTTTATTTGGGAATGAAAATAGCCTGCGAAAAATATGGTGTTGATTTGGTGGGTGGCGATACCACTAGCTCTTTTTCAGGTTTGGTTATTAGTATTACTGCCATTGGAAAGGTTGAAAAAAATAAAGTTATTTATCGTAATGGCGCCAAAGAAAAAGATTTGATTTGTGTTTCAGGCGATTTAGGCGCTGCCTTTATGGGTTTGAAAATTTTGGAACGCGAAATGGAGGTTTATAAAGCTAGTCCTGAAATTCAACCTGATTTAGAAGGTTTTGATTATATTTTGGAAAGACAATTGAAACCCGAGCCTCGAAAAGATGTAATTGAATTTTTACAATCTTTAGAAATTACACCTACTGCAATGATTGATATTTCAGACGGTTTGGCTTCAGAAATTATTCACATTTGTTCTCAGTCCGAAACCGGATGTATGATTTATGAAGAAAAATTGCCGATAGATCATTCTACCCAAGAAACTGCTTTAGAATTAAATATTGATCCAACAACTTGCGCCTTAAATGGCGGAGAAGATTATGAATTACTTTTTACGATTTCGTTAAATGATTATGAAAAAGTAAAAGACAGTAATTTAATTTCCGTTATTGGACATATTACTGATAAAAACGCAGGTTACAGTTTAGTAACCAAAGACAATAAAGTTCATGAAATAAAAGCCCAAGGCTGGAATGCATTCAATTAATTTGGAATAAAAATGACAAAAACTAAAACACCAAAAGTCGAAAAAAAGGCTTCCAATACTTCCCCAACTGCATCAGGTTTGTTTGAAAATGTAGAGAATTTTTTAAATAAAAATTATAAAGGAATTTTCATTTTTTCGCTCTTTCTTACTGCCTTTTTTAGTTTTATTTTATTTAATGCACGAATTAGCGAGGGAGGCGATGACTCTAATTACATTTATGGTGGTTATAAATATGCCACTGATTTTAAAAACTATAGTTTTACCTTTCAAGCACCGCTTTATCCTTTTTTCTTAAGCTTGTTTATAAAAGTCTTTGGATTAAAGCTATTAATGCTTAAAATGATTTCATTGGTTTCCAATTTTTTCGGAATGTTTTTTCTTTTCAAAGCGTTTAGAAATAGAATTCCTGCAATGGTTTTAGTGCCAACCATATTAATGCTAGCTATTAATACGCAAATGCACTATTATGCTAGTCAGACTTACACCGAGGCCTTCTACTTTTTTATCTTTTCTACTTTTTTTTATGTCACCTTTTTATTATTGCCAAAAATTGAATCAGAAGATTTAAAGTCAAATTTTAAATATTTGGCGATTATTGGATTTTTAACATTTGTAATTACCGAAACTAAAAACATTTCTATAACCGCAGTTCCTAGCATTTTACTGTTTTTGTTAATTATTAAAAAGTGGAAAGAAGCTTTAACCTTTGCAAGTATTTTTGCTGTTTTAAAATTAGGTTTTACTCAAGTTCGCAAACTCCTGGGTGCTCAAAACGATCAATATTCAAGTCAATCGAATATTTTATGGTTAAAAGATCCATACGCTCCTGCTAAAGGCACTGAAGACTTGAGTGGTTTTATAACCCGTTTTTTTGAAAATATAGATTTGTATTTATCAAAAAACATGTTGAAAATTTTAGGATTTGTAGATGAATATTATCCTAACAATCATACAATAATGAGTTGGTTTTTAATAATTGTTTTTGCGTTGGCCTTAATTTGGGCATTAAAAAACAAACAATATTATATTTTACTTTCCGGATTAATTGTCATGTCAATGGCAACCGCTAGTTTTATAGTGTTACAAACTCGTTGGGATCAACCGCGATTGATAGTTATTTACCTGCCAGTTTTTTTAATTTTATTTTTCTATTTGTTATATGAATTATTGAAAAATAAATCCTTTGTCCTTCAAAGTTTATATTTCTACATCTTCATTTTTTTATTTGGAGGTGGTATTTTAAGTTCATTTAATCAAAGCAAAGACAATATTACCGCAGTTAGGAAAAATCTTACCGGTGATTTGTATTATGGCTATACGCCCGATTGGATTAATTTTTTGAAAATGAGTGAATGGTGCGGCAAAAATCTACCAGCTGAGTCGTTTGTTGCATCAAGAAAACATTCGATGAGCTTTGTGTATTCCAATGGGAAAGAGTTTTTTCCTGTTTATCAGGTTCAGTTTACTGATACTACCACAAACATGTCAAATCCTGATTCAGCTTTAGCCTACTTCCAAAAAAACAAGGTAACACATTTAATTTTAGCAAACCTTAGAAGAAACCCAAAAGTAAACGATGGGTATATCATAAATACTGTACATAGAATGGTTTACCCTATTGCTCAGAAATATCCCGAAAAAGTGAAAGTGCTGCATACCATTGGAAATTCAGAGCAAGCACAGTTAGTTGAATTAAAATACTAGTTGGGTATGGCCAATAAATCGGTCGTACCTTTTTCTGGAATATAACTTTTGAAATTATTTAAGGTAACTTCTTTACCGCTCATTAAATCAATTAATTTATAGTTTAATTCTTTGAAATAGTTGTGATAAAAATCAAAAGTTATATTTTTTTCGGCCATTACATATTGCCCAATTTCAAAAACAATAATTGGTTTTAATTTTTTTAGCGCTTCTTTTGCGCCTTTAAAAACCTCAAACTCATGTCCATCGGTATCTATTTTAATAAAATCAAGTCTATTAATTTCATTTTTCTCACAAAAATCGTTGAGTGAAATGGAAGGAGTTCCATCTGCAGATTTGCTTGTTCCAAAATGAACCGGGTGTTCATCTCCCGAACTTTTTCCATCCACTTTCCAACTCGAAAATGCTTTAATTTCAGGATTTTCACTACTATTTTCGGAAACAAAGCTATTCACAATTTTAATGTTTTTAGCCAAAGCAGGATTGAGCTCTAAATTCCTTTTTAATCTTTCAATAGCATAGTGAGTGGGCTCAAAAGAATATATCTTACCTTGGGTAGCGAGCTGCGAAAATTTTAATGACATTACTCCAAAATTGGCGCCAATATCAAACACAACAGCATCTTTTTTTAAATTTATTTGATTGAAAATATGTTTTTGAAAGTTGCCAAAAAGAAATAATGATAAATCTATACCTTCTGATAAATCAACCTCGAAATTGATTCCACCTCTTTGAATAATCTTTTTTTCTTTGCCATAAAACAAACTTACGACCTTGTATAACTGGCGGGCCACTGAAATTTTAAATTCAGTAGTACGAAATTGCTGAAACATTTAATTTGGTTTAGCGCCAAATATTGCAAAAAATGTTCTATAAAAAATAAATTTTTTGGGAATTAATAAAAATTTTATCTCTTTGCCGCCTTATGCAAATTGTGAATAAACTCGATTTTTTTAATCAATTAGCCTCCAAAATTTCAGTTAAGAAGCGCCCCGGTAATTATTATTGGAAACAAATTACTGATTACTGCAATTATTTTACACATGAAGATATTTCAGTGCTTGAAATTGGTTGCGCCAATGGCGACTTACTGAATGGAATTTCGGGTAAACGTAAAGTAGGGATTGACTTTAGCCCAAACATGATTAAGTGTGCTAAACAAAAATATGCACACATCGAGTTTTTTGAAATGGAAGCAGAAAATATTCAACTAACTGAAAAATTCGACTTAATTATACTTTCAAATTTAATTGGGTATGTTGATGATATTCAATTAGTTTTTGAACAATTACATAAAGTTTCGCATCATCAAACTAAAATTATTGTTTCGTATTACAATTTTTTTTGGGAGCCTTTATTCAAATTAGCCGAAAGTATTGGCTTAAAAACAAAAAGCCCTATTCAAAATTGGCTTACACAAAACGACATCAACAACTTATTATATGTTTCTGGATTTGAAGTTTATCGTAATTCACGACAAACTTTAATGCCTTTAAATATTCCTTTGGTCAGCAATTTTATCAATAAATTTTTAGGAAAATTACCTGGTTTCAGATATTTTGGAATAAACACTTATTCATTTGCAAGACCACAGCAAAAAATTACTAAAACTGAAGCTGACGATAGATTTTCAGTTTCAGTTGTTATTCCTGCAAGAAACGAAAGTGGTAATATTGAAAACGCCATTTTGCGATTGCCGAAATTTAGCAAGCACTTAGAAATAATTTTTATTGAAGGCAATTCAACAGATGATACTTGGGAAACCATTCAAAAGATTGCTGAGAAATACAAAAATACCCACGACATTAAAATTGGTCAACAAAAAGGAAAAGGTAAAAACGATGCTGTTCGCGAAGGATTTAAAATGGCAACAGGCGATATTTTAATGATTTTAGATGCTGATTTAACTGTTCCACCAGAAGATTTGCCGAAGTTTTATGATGCCATGGCTTCAGGTAAAGGCGATTTTATTAATGGCACCCGATTGGTTTATCCTATGGATAAAGAGGCAATGCGCTTTTTAAACCTATTGGGTAACAAGTTTTTTAGTATGGTTTTTACTTGGCTACTCGAACAAGCATTTAAAGACACTTTGTGTGGAACCAAAGTTATTTTCAGAAAAGATTATGACTTTCTTATAAAAAATAGAAAATATTTTGGTGATTTCGACCCATTTGGCGATTTCGATTTGCTTTTTGGTGCACACAAATTGAATTTAAAAATTGTAGAAATTCCAATTAAATACCGTGAAAGAACCTATGGTTCAACCAATATTTCTAGGTTTACGCATGGTGCCATTTTGTTGAGAATGTGCTTTTTTGCCGCTCGAAAAATTAAATTTATTTAAGTTGTAATTTATTTGCGGCATTTAAATTTCGTTTTGGCTTTTAGAATTATTAGACCTATTGTTTTATTTTCCGTTTATTTTGATAATCAGCCAAAACTTTAACAAAAGCGACCGTTTACTTTTCTTTATTAGGCCATTCAGATTAAATTTTTAAATTCAACCGTTATATTTTTAGGCTGCATTTGAAAAAATTTATTCTCATAATCTATTTATTGTTTTTGCTTCCCGATTGTGTTTTTGCGCAACCCGGGTTAATTAAAAAAATGGATATCTATGGCAATAATTTTTCTAAAATTTATGCCTCAGCGTATTGGGATAACAAACTGTGGATTGCTACCGATAAAGGGGTATTCATAAAAGCAGATAATAGCAATAAGTTTTTGAAAAAAAATACCCGATTGCCTGAAATTACTGGCTTTTTTGTAGATGAAAGCAAAAGATTATGGATGTATAATTTGGAAGGTGATTTTATATTATTGAAACAAAATTCGCAAACCGAAATAAGAATTGGGAATAAAATAAGAGATCATTTCGATTTACAAATTGTTAATTCCATGGCAGTTGACAAAAGCAATAATATGTGGCTTAATCCTTTAATTAATGGTGGTTTAATTAAGGTTGAAAACTTGCAATATGTTCAAAAAATAAATCCTACAGAAATTCCGGAAAATGCCTTTTTTATCAATGAGATTGAAGAAGAAAATTTTGTTTGGGGTAGTTATAAAAATTATCAAAACGCAGGATTATTGCATGTCAATTTTATCAATCAAAAACCAATATCAATAAAGCTTTCAGGAGTATTGAGTCAACAAAAAACGGTATTTCATAAATTATTTAATGCTGAATATTTGTTTGCAAAAAACCAAGAAATTATTCACATAAACCGAAGAGGAATTATTGCTAGAGCCTTTGTTGATAAAAGCATTGAATGCATTTTTGAAGATTCTGAAGGTAAAATTTGGGTAGGTTTATATAATGGCGGAGTAACTAGTTTTCCGAATGGGAATTTAGCTTCAGGTAAAATTTCGAGTTTTATGAATGATATAACCGTTATAAATATACATGAAGACAACAAAGGAAATTTGTGGTTTATAAGCGCTGACAATGGTATTTATAAAATGGATGCTCCTAGTATTTTTGAATACACACCACCCAAAATATTTTCGAAGCAGGAGGTTAAAAGCAGCAAAAAGCCACTAATAGGTGAGGAATTGACCATTGATTTAAAGAAAAACGAGTTAAAAAATTTAATGGTTGATACTTTAGTAAATGATTCATTGGCAAAAATTCCACCTAAGATTTATTTGACTGGCGTAAAAATTACAGAAAAAGATACCATAGCTGGTAATGATTATGATTTAGCTTATCATCAAAACTATTTGAAATTTAGTTTTAATGGAATAGGCTATAGTGGAAAAGAAAAAATTCAATACCGATATCATTTGCAAGGTTATGACAAGGAATGGAACTACAGCGATAATAATTTTGCCAATTACAGCATGTTGCCGCCCGGAAAATATGTTTTTGAAGCGGAAGCTATGAACAAATTTGGCGTCTGGAGCCAAGAACCAATTACAATTAATATCAAAATTAACAAGCCTTATTGGCAACAATGGTGGTTTATTGTTTCAGTTTTAGGCTTTATTATAACCATAGTTTTGTTATTAGCTTATTTCCGTATTAAACAAATTGAAAAAAGAGAGGAAGAAAAAACGCGATTAAGCAAAAAAATTGCTGATTTAGAGTTAGGGGCTTTAAGAGCACAAATGAATCCACATTTTATTTTTAATACCTTAAGTTCAATTCAACAGTATATTTTGAGTAATAACACAGAACAAGCAAATTTTTACTTATCTAAATTTGCCAAATTGATGCGTTCTATTGTTCAAAATTCTCAAAAACCCTTCATTAGCATAAAAGAGGAAGTTGAGACTTTAAAATTGTATTGTCAATTGGAGCGTTTGAGAGCTTCTGATAAGTTTGAATTTGAAATTTTGGTAGATGAAAAGTTAGATCTTTTAAATGATCAAATTCCACCGATGTTAATTCAGCCTTATGTTGAAAATGCCATCAGACATGGAGTTTCGCCTCTTGAAAAAGATGGTTTAATTAGTATTCACATCAAAAAACAAGATGAATACATTGTTTGCAGCATTTTAGATAATGGGGTAGGGCGCGAGAAATCGAAAGAATTGAATAAAGAAAGAGTAAAAACTCATCAATCGCTTGGAATGATTATAACCCGCGAAAGATTAGAAATATTAAACAAAATGAGCAACAGCAATTTAAATGTTTCAATTAGCGATTTGTTTGAAAACGAAGAGGCTTGTGGAACAAAAGTTGAAATTTTTGTTCCGTTAAATTAAATGTATATGAAAACCAGATCTATAATAGTTGATGATGAATCAGGTGCTAGAGAATCGCTTAAGCAGTTAATTCAAAAATATTGTCCAGAAATTGAACTCTCTGGAATGGCCGACAGCATTGATTCAGCTAGAAGATTAATTAATTCTGTTGAACCAAATTTGGTTTTTTTAGACATTGAACTTACCAATGGAAACTCATTCGATTTATTAAACAGTTTAGAAGAAACCGATTTTCATATCATTTTCACAACAGCTTATGACCAATATGCTTTAAAAGCAATAAAATTTAGTGCTTTAGATTATTTATTAAAACCAATTGATATTGAAGAATTAAAAAAAGCAGTTCAAAAATTTCATGATATTAATGGTCAGAAAAATCCTGTAGATCAAAAGTTATCAGCGCTTTTGAGTAATTTGAAAAATGAAAATAAAAACAAAAAAATAGCCATTTCAGAAAACGATGGTTTGATTTTCGTAAACTCCGATGATGTTATCCGATGCGAATCAGATGGTAGTTACACTTATTTTATTTTGGTTGGTGGAAAACGCGTTATTGCTTCCAAAACTTTAGGCGAATACGAAGATTTATTGTCTGACATTAGCTTTTTCCGTATACATCGCTCTCACTTAATTAACCTCAATCACCTTAAAAAATATATAAAAGGAGAAGGTGGTTATGTGGTTTTGAGCGACAATTCGCAAGTAGAAGTTTCTCGCAGAAAGAAAAACGATTTTTTAGAGCGCTTATCTAATATGTAATTAATACAATTCTTCCATTTGCGATTCAATTCTAGAAATCAACATTTCAGTGATTCTTTTATTCAAAACTTGAAAATGAAGCCTGTAAATTTTGTATTCATCGAATGTTAAAAGTCCTTGAATTAAAGCTACTAAATCGTTTTTAAGTTTAATTTCTTTTTTCAACGATTCTTTTACTATATTTTTTTGTACCGTTTGATTGAAAACATTAAATTTTGGATGTTTTTCAGTCAAAAATTCTTTAAAAATTTGAATAATGATTGGATTTTGAAGTTTTAAAATGGGTCTCAAAGTTTCATTTTGAAACTTTTCAAGGTGAAGTGAATTTTGATTATTCAAATTTAAAATAGGTCTGATACTTATTAATCTATCATCTCTATCCCTTATTACTTCAGTATTCATAATATTAAATTGATTAGACTAGAAACATACAGGCTAGTCAAATGTTTAAAATTGTATGTAAAAAGTAGTTCCAACACCAATTTCACTTTCAACACTTATCGAACCGCCCATTTGTTCAATATGACTCTTAACCAAAAATAAGCCAACTCCTTTAGAGTCGCTGTTATTGTGAAAAGCTTGATTTAAACCGAAAAGACGATTTTTGTATTTTGTTAGATCAATTCCAAGTCCATTATCAGAAAAAATAAGATGTGTTTTTCCTTTTTGTAAGCTGGTTTTAATCAAAATTTTAGGAGTTCTATCTGGAGAACTATATTTAATGGCATTCGTGGTTAAGTTTAAAAGTATGCTTTCTAAATATGCTTTCGGGAAATTGATGCTTTCGCAATCCGTAAAATCTACATCAAAACTTACCTTTTTTTCCTTGATAACGCTTGAAAGAGAAATCAAAATAGAATTCCATTCTTCAGCAAAATTTAGATTTTCAATTGGCAATTGATCATTTTCTTTATTTGTTAAAACCACAGAAAGATTGTCTATTGTTTCTTGTAATTTTTTGTTTACAGCTTTAATCTTTTTGAAAATTTTGATTTTTTCATCAGGTTCATTTTCTATTTCAAATAAGCCACTTAATGCAGTTAAATTACCAATTGGAGCTCTTAAATTGTGTGATACAATAAAGGTAAACTCCTCTAACTTCTCATTTTTTAAACTTAATTTTTCTGAAAGTTTTTGAAAATTGTTAATTGAATTTTTAAGTTCATTTTCAAATTGAATTTCTGCTGTTATGTTTCGAGCAACAATTAAAACAGCTTCAGGAACATTATATTCATCAGTAATTGGAATTAATTTGTTTTGATAAATACTTAATTGATTATTGATTTTGAGATTTGATTGAAAATTAATCTCTTTGTTTTTAGCGAATACTTCATCAATTTTTGATTTAAAAACAGATGCATTATCGGCATCAGCATACATTTCGAAAATAGATTTTCCAATATAATCAATTGGCAACAAACCTCTTACGCTAGTTATGGATTCATTTACAAAGCGGTAAATGTAGCCTTTGTCGATTTTCGAAATAATATCAGGATTGCTATTTACCAATGCTTTAAGTTCAGACTCACTTGATTTCAATTTTTGATTTAGAAGTTCTAAATCAATGGTTTTTTGTTCAACTATTTCATAGAGTTGTTCAGGGGTTTTTAAGGAGAATAATTTACCTAAATTTTTATAAAGAGCTCCAACCGTTATCCAAGAAACTATTCCAGTTGCCAGCAGCACTAATGCATTAATTCTGTAAATGGGAACCCAAAAAATTATTATTTCGATAAAATGAGTTAAACCGCACAAAAGAATAAAAGCAATAAATAAAAATAATAAATTGGTAAATGGAATTTTTTTCGATTTAGAAATAAAACGAAAAATGAGCAAGGGAATCATGAGATAAGCTGACCAAATTAATGCTTGCGAAAAAATGTAAAGCCAACCTTGAAAATCGCTCCAGTTACCACAAAACCAGCGAGCAGGAAAATCTTCGGTTGAGAATAATTTCTCAAAAAATGCAATTATTTCGTCTTTCATTCAAAAGTGGACTTTAACTTGGAAAATTATACATTTAATGTTCATTAAACTTAATGATGTAAGAACTGTTTAATTTTAGTATGGAATCAATTTCACTACTTTGGTTTAAACGCGATTTAAGATTAGAAGACCATGCTGTTCTAAAAAGTATGGAGCAGTCTAAATGGCCGGTTTTAATTTTTTACATTTTTGAACCTTCATTAATTCAAAATCATAACTATGACGCAAGACACTGGCGTTTTGTGTGGCAGTCGCTTGTCGATTTAAAAAGTAATCTTAACCAAAAAGGACATTTTTTAAACGTTTATTATGGTGAAATGATGGATTTTTTAAAGTACTTAAATGCTAAATTTAAAATTCAAACATTAAATAGCCATGAAGAAACGGGTTTAAAAATAACCTTTGATAGAGATAAAACAGTGAAAGATTTTTGTAAAAATCAACAAATTGTATGGCATGAGTTTCAACAATTTGGGGTTATTAGAAAGATAACACGTCAGCAAAGGAATAATTGGTCAGAACTTTGGGTTAAACAAATGCAAGAACCTTTAAGCTTTACCGATTTTCAAAATTTCAAAAGTTTTCCATTAGAATTGAACTTATTTCACGAAAAACGAATCCCCGCAGATTTTAAAACGTATAATAAAAATTTCCAGCCTGGAGGAGAAACCATGGCTTGGAAATATTTGAAATCATTTTTTAATAAACGTTACATTGGTTATTCAAAGTTTATTTCAAAACCTTTCGAAGCAAGAGAAACTTGCAGTCGCGTTTCGCCTTATTTGGCTTGGGGAAATGTTTCTATTAAACAAGTTTATCATGGATTACATACCGTAATTCACGATTCAAATCACAAAAGAGATTTGCTAAATTTTCAATCACGTTTGTTTTGGCATTGTCATTTTATTCAAAAATTTGAAAGTGATTGTCGTATTGAATTTGAGAATTTCAATCGAGCTTTTGATGCGGTTAGAAATGAAGAAAACGATATTTATATTTCCACTTGGGAAAATGGACAAACAGGTTATCCTTTGGTGGATGCTTGTATTAGGTGTGTTAAAGAAACAGGATATTTAAATTTTAGAATGCGCGCCATGATTGTTTCCTTTTTAACACACAACTTATTTCAACATTGGAAATTTGGGGTTGAATTTTTAGCTCGTCAATTTTTAGACTTTGAACCAGGAATTCATTATCCTCAATTTCAAATGCAGGCTTTTACACAAGGCACAAACACAATGCGCATTTATAATCCTGTAAAACAATCGCAAGATCATGATCCTAAGGGATTTTTTATCAGAAAATGGTGTCCTGAATTAAATGACATTCCAGCTGAATTAATCCACGAACCTTGGAAATTGAACGATTGGGAACAAACCATGTACAATTGTCAAATAGGAATTGATTATCCGTATCCAATAGTTGACCATGAAATATCCGCTAGGTTTGCCAAAGAAAAACTTTCGGAAATTGTTAAAAGTGAAGAGGCAAAACTTGGTATTCAAAAAATTTTAAAAAAACATCATCGACTAAAAGAAAACGAAGAAGATGAAGGGAGTTAAAAAACAACATTTACCATTTAAAATTTGTGTGACCTGCCAAAAGCCATTTACTTGGCGCAAAAAGTGGGAAAAAGTTTGGGATGAAGTAAAATATTGTTCTGACAAGTGCAGAAAAAAATAGAGCTATTTCATTTATATTTTCCAATTTCATTTCAAAATATATCCCCGAAAATTGGCTTTTTGACAAACCTTGAAAGCCACATTTATTTTAATTTTTTTAAAAAAACTGCTGATTTTTTCTTTTTGCAGATCATGATTTTAATAAATACTGTCTTTTTTTAGTCTTCATGCTTTAGAGATTCATTTCACCTTTCTTTAGAATTTTATATATAAATATTTGTTTATCAGTATTTTGACTTTATCCCTTTTTTGTCTCTTAATAAAAAGAAGGATAAGAGACTTAATAATTAACTTCAAAAAACAAGTTTTATAACAAATAAAAAATTGGAAAAGGGAGAACGCCTAAAATCCCTATTATAATAGAGTAAGCAATAATTTTAAAAATCACCTATGGAAACAAGAAAAATGACTTCCGGAGCAATGAACAAAAGTAATTTTTTGTTCACATTGCTATTTTGTTTTGCGGTTTTTCTCAACGTTGAGACAAATGCCCAAACTTTAAATATACCCGTAACTGGGTTTAATCATGACGTTGTTGCTGAAGGAGCAGGTCCTGCCAGCAATACTTCTACAATCGGCTTAGATGGTGCAAACCATGTATTTGTAATGTCTGGGTTTAATTTTGGTGGAACTAATTGTGGCCCAGGTACAGGAAGTTTTTATCCTGCAAATTTTTTATTGACCAGCGCTAATGCAAACAATAATTCTGGAGTCACTTACCAATTACAGCCAGCCACTTCAAACAATGTTCTGAGAGTAGGTCAAGGTGCTTCAGCTACTTTAACATTAGTAAATCCGCTAAGTGCGCCAAAATTGTACTTTTTGGCCATGGGTGGTGATGGTGAAGTTGCTTTTACAACCCAAATAACTTTTACTGATAGTACAACCCAAAATAGCACTCCTCCGCCAGCTCCAGATTGGTGCAGCACAGGAACTACCTATAGAGCATCTGCTGGAAATTATTACCGTATTTCTAGAACTTCAAATACTTGTAATGGCAGTCCTTGTCAATACTTTTTTGAATTACCTTTAAATATTGATGCAGCTAATCATACTAAACAAATAGCGTACATTAAATTTAACAATACCGCTGCTCAAAATAGAATTTTAAATGTTTTTGGAATTGGTTATCAGCCTTTTTGTTCTGCTCCTGCAGCACAAGCATCAGCATTAACTTTAACCCCTGGAGTTTTATCTGTTAATGGTTCATTTACTGCTGCCAGTCCAACTGCGTCAAAATATTTAGTTGTAAGAACTCAGGGTGCTCCATTAAACGCTGCTCCAGTTAATGGAACGGCTTATACCGCTGGCACTGCCTTAGGCAATGGAACAATTATAGCTACAACTAATACAACCACATTTTTAGATAATACAACGCAAGCAAATACAAATTACACTTATACTATTTTCTCTTTTAATGATGCTTGTTTTGGAACACCACCATTATATAATGTATTAAATCCTTTAGTTGGATCAACTACTACTGGTTTACCAAGTACTTATGTTTGGAATGGATCAATTAGTAACGACTATCAAACTCCTACCAATTGGACACCTGCAAGAACTGTAGTTGATTTATCAGATATATTGGTTTTTAATAATGGTCAAATTGATACTTGTATAAATGTTATTAATGACAACATAACTCGTCTTAGTATTTTAAATAGCACCAATGTTACTTTTCAATCAGGCACGGCAGCTACTATTACTATTGCTTCCGATAACGATCCTTTAACAAATGAATTAACTATTTCAGGTGGTTCTTCATTAACCTTTAATAGTTCAAATACTATGATTTTAGGTTTTTCAGGAAATGGAGGAACAGCAACAATAGCTGGAACGCTTCAAGCTAAAACAGATGCTGGAACGGTTAATCAGAACCGATTTAACTTTACAAATTCAGTTACTACTGTCACTGCAACGGGTGAGTTAATTGCCGGAGGCGCAGTAAATAGTGGCGCAGCAGTTTTCACAAGTACCGCTACCAATTTATTTATTAATGGGTATTACATTCACACATTCCAAGTAAGTGGAGGTTCAGGTATTCCAACTGCAACATGGGGTGTAGGTTCAGAAGCTATAATTTCTGGTTATACTACTGCAACTGGCGGTCCAAACGGAGGAATGTCGGGACAAACATTTTACAATTTTACTTACAATTGCCCAAATCAAACTGCTGTTAGTCAGTGGTCGGCCGAGTTTCCAGGAAATGTTTTAGGAACTTTTACAATGCTTTCATCAGGAACAGGTTCTTTGGCCATTTCAAACACGCAAGCATTTAATAGAAGTATCAACAATTTCGAACAATTTGGTGGTATTTTCGATTTAGCCACAGGAACAAGTGGCACTGCAGTGAGTGTTTTAAACATTTCTGGTAATTTTAATCAAACTGGTGGTGAATTTAGAATGTCTAGAACCACAGGCACATTTACCTTAAATTTTAATGGAACTGCGGCTCAAACAGTTAATTTTTATAATGCAGCACCAAGCGGAAGAATTACTTATCAAATTAGCAATCCATTAGGAATTAATTTAATGGGTAATGGCACATTATTGCCAAATTCACCTTTTGCAGTTAATAATGGCGGTGGAATTAGAGTAAGCACATCAGCTTTAGCACCTGTAAATACCAATTTAATTATTCAGTATGCTGCCGCAGGAACTACTTTAACCTATGATGGCGCAACAGGAAATATTACAACTGATTTTATTGTTTGGCCGGGCAGTGATAGCCCCTTGAATGTAACAGTAAATTTAACAGGAGCAGAGCCAACCAATCGTTTAATTTTAAATGAAACCAAGTCTGTAAATGGTGTTTTAACCTTAACTAATGGTGTTGTTCAATTAAATAATCATGATTTGTTTATCATGAACACTGCAACTGGAGGTATTTCTATTACCACACCAGGTTCAGCTAAAATGATAACTACCAACGGAACAGGTCAATTATATAGAAACATTGCTACTGCGGCAACTAATTATTTATTCCCTATTGGTGATGTTACATCAATTATTGAATACAGTCCAGTTAATCTAAATTTCTCAGGAAATACAATTGCAAGATTGGTTGGGGTTAGGGTAGTAGATGCTAAACATCCAAATGATTTATCAACTACCGAGTATTTAACCAGATATTGGTTAATTAGCGATGATGGTTTAAATGCAGCTACCGATTACACCGGAAATGTAAATTATTCAGCGGCTGATATTGTTGGCTTTGGAGGCTTGAGACTTAATAATTGGGATGGTACAACTTGGACTCAATTACCAAGCAATTTAGGTACTAATCAATTGTCATTTGCTGGCAACTTGTCAACAACAACAATTCCGTTAAACGGAATGCAATTAACAGGTCGTGAAGCAGTTTATAACACTTACACTTGGACTGGCTCAACCAACAATACTTATCAAGAAGCTACCAATTGGAATCCAATTAGATCAAATCCAGCACCAACCGATTTATTAATTTTTAATAATGGTTTGTCAAATACTATTATTGGTGTTCCAACACAAACTGTTTCAAGAGTTTCTATTCTTAACAATACTACTGTATCTCTAAGCTCTGCAGCAACAGTAACTTATACTTTAGCCTCAGATGTAAATCCAAGCACTAACGAATTATTTATTGAGTCAGGTTCGACATTGTTATTAGATGGCGCTTCTGCATTTACTTTAAATTTTAATGGAAACGGAGGAACAGCTTTAGTAAATGGAGCTTTAGAAGTTTTAACAACTACTGGTACAACCAATTTAAATAAAGTTGTTTTCACAAATGCCATTACTACTATTAGTTCAACAGGATTATTAGCTTCAGGTGGAAATGCCGGAAATCAGGAAGTTTTAACAAGTACAGCAGCTAATTTGATTATAAATGGTAGATATGAACATAAATATACATCAACTGGTGGAAGTGCAATTCCAACAGCTACTTGGGGTATAGGTTCAGATGCTATAATTTCTGGTTATACAACAGCAACTGGCGGCCCAGCAGGTGGTGGAACGGCTCAGACATTTTATAATTTCACTTATAATTGTCCGAACCAAACTTCTGTTAGCAATTGGTCCTCACAGTTTGCAGGAACAATCAATGGAACTTTCAGTATCATATCTACAGGTACAGGAACTTGGGGCATTGCTAATACCCAAAGTGAAACTAAAAACATTAACAATTGGGAGCAAACAGGTGGAATTATTGATTTAGTTACGACTACTGGAACTATGACCTACAACATTTTAGGTACATTTAATCAAACCGGTGGTGAAATTAAAGCAAGTGCAACTACAGGAAGTGCTACTCTGCAATACAATGGCACAACGGTTCAAAATGTAAACTTCCATAATGCCGCACCTTTAGGAAGAGTTAACTACAGAATAATGAATCCTTTGGGAATTAATTTAACTGGAAGTGGAACTTTAACAAATTTTGCAGTAAATAATGGTGGAAGCGTAAGAATTTCTGTTCCATTAACCAATGCAATTAATACTACATTAAATTTTGAATATGCACCAACTGGAACTACTTTAACGTACGATGGTTTGGGAACAATTACTGCCAATCCGCAAGTTTTCCCTGCAACCTCAAGTCCTTTTAATGTTACCATAAACATTGGAGCAGGAAACAGTTTAACGATGCCTTTCAGCAGAACGATTGCTGGAACATTAAACATGACAAGCGGTAACATTGACTTAGGAGCTAATAACTTAACTATAGGAACTGCTGCAAACGCTACTGGAACTTTAACTTGGGCAAATGGTGCAATTAATGTAAGTACAGGAAAATTAACAAGATGGTTTGGCACAACTGGTTTACCTACCGCACCGGGCACAGGAGGAGGTTATTTCCCAATTGCATCAGGTGGTGCAAACAGAAATGTAGCTATTTACTTTAGTGCTGCTAATGCATTATCAGCAGGTGGTACAATTGAAGTTGGCCATTCAAATGCCGCTGGCTTTACAACAGGTTTATCTATTACAGATGGCGCTTACACTGTTGAAACAAGGACTAATTCATCTTGGAATTTTGTTTCAGGAAATGGTTTAGCAGCAAGCGGAACTTATGGCATTAGAGCCAATACAGCATCTATGTTCACTACCAATAATATTGCTGACGTAAGAATGATTAATGCAACTTCAGCTTTAGGAACGCATGTAAATGGTTCAGGAAATGCGCCAAACTATTTTATACAAAGAAGTGGATTAACAGATGTCGATTTGGCTAACGGTCCCTTCTATGCAGGAACTTCTGCCACAGGTTTTGGAACAGTTTTCATTGCAACAAGCACAGGAAACTGGTCAACTCCAACAACATGGGATTCAGGTATTGTTCCAGGAGCAAATGATATTGCCTTCATTAACTCGGGAGTAACAGTAAATGTTGATCCATTAGCAACTTCAGTTAAATCATTAACTATTAATAGTGGTGGAACTTTATCATCAACTGCTAATATTTTAAATGTTGATAGTGCATTAACAAATAATGGATTCTTAACCATTAATGGCGGAACTGTAAATGTTGGTCCGGCCAATGGTGGAAACAGAAACTTTACTAATAATGGTATTTTGAATGTTTTAACCGGAACATTTAATATCAATGGAAATTTCTTATCAAATACAGGCTCAACCATTAATCAAAGTGGTGGAGACATTAATGTAGATGGAAATGCCGGTGGTGATCCATTATTAAGTGTTGCTTCTGGAACTGCTATTGTTTCATTAAGAACCAATAATTTAAACTTAACTGGTGGAAATCTAACTATTATAGATCCGCATGCTTCTACTGTTAATTCTAACTCATTAGAATATAATACTAATACTGGTAATGTTGCGATTCAAAATACTAATCATAATTTCCGTTTTGGAAATGGTATTTCGGTTGATGCAGGCGGCTCTGGAATTGGGTTTAGATACCAACCAAATGGTTCTACTAGCAGATTAGCATTAACTAATGTTATTATTAATGGTCCAACAGGATTAAATAGGCATTTTACACCGAATACTACATTTGGTATAATGGGAAATTTAACTATCAATAATGGTGGCGAATTTCAAACAAATGGTCAATTAGTTTATTTTAATAAAAATGTAACCATCAATACAGGTGGTATTTTAACAGCAAATTCTGTTATGCATTTTGCAAGTTACATAGGAACTACAGCTGGAAATGCTAGTGGTGGACCTCAATTAATGAGCGGTGGCGGTGTACTTAGAAATAATGCAACTACTCCAACGGCTAACTTTACTGGATTGGGTGTTAGAAATTTCGAGCCAGTTACCCTTGATTTAGGTAATATCTCTTTTACTGGCAATATAACATTTACAGCTGCCGGAGGGCCAAGTAGATTAGTGATGGCTAACAACAGCGTTTTAATTGAAAATGCTGGTGCAGGAAACAATGCAAGCGGAACATTAGGTTGGATCGTAGGTCGTTATCAAAAAAATGCAACAGTTGGTGGAATAAATCATGATTTCCGCTTAGGAGATTTAAATTACTATACTCCAACCAACATTGGTGGAGGTTTAGTTACAACAGCCGGAGACATTGTAATGGGTATTTCAATTGGTGATCATCCTGCTATTTCAGCAGCGAATATCAATCCTGCAAAAACTGTAAATCGTCACTTCTTTATTCAAGGTGTAAATGGTATTGCATTTAATAATGCAATGGCTATTAGATTTGATTGGAATCCCGCCAATTTAGATGCAGGTGTTAATACATCTTCAATGAATGTTGGTCGTTTCAATAACAATGCTTGGGCTTATCCAAATGTAAGTGCGAGAACTGCCGCTAATATTACTATTAATCAAATGGGCCCCAACATCGATGGTGAATACCAAGTGGGTGAACCTTGCGCTGCCACTAACATCTCGACACAACCAATTTCAGCAATTGTATGTGAAAATGCTGCTACAACGATCAGTGTTGTAGCTGAAGGTTCCATTTCAAGTTACCAATGGATGAAAAATGGAGTAGCTATTTCTGGAGCTAATCAAGCTCAATTAATTATTAATAATACTACAGCAGCTGATACAGGATTTTACACAGTGGAAGTTACAAATGCATGTACTTTCCCAGTTATGGTTTCAAATGCAGCTCATATTACTATTAATACTCCTGTGGTTTATTCAACTCAACCATTAACTCAAGCTGTTTGTGTTGGCGAAAACTTAAGTCTTTCAGCAAACGTAACTGGTGGAAACTTAACTTATCAATGGCAAAAAGCAGGTATTGATATAACTGGTGAAACAAGTTCAAGCTTAAATATTAATGCTGTTTCATTAACAGATGCTGCTGATTATACTTTAATTAGTTCAAATGTGTGTGGTAATGTTAATTCAAACATCGCTACCGTAACAGTTAATGCTTTACCAGCTGCTACAGCATCAACTACAGGTAATTTAACTTTCTGTAATGGTGATAGTATTTTAATTGAAGCTAATACGGGAACTGGTTTAAGTTATCAATGGTTATTAAATGGAAATGCCATTTCTGGTGCCACAAATGCCAATATTTATGCTGATAGCCAAGGAAATTACACAGTTGAAGTAACTGATGCAAATACTTGTTCACAAGTGTCAAATCAAATTGCAACTGTTGTTAATATTGTTCCTACAACTATTACTGCTGCTACTTCAACAGTTTTCTGCTCAGGCGATAGTGTTACATTAAATGCTCCAACTGGTGCAACTTTAAGTTATCAATGGAAATTGAATGGAAACAATATCACGAATGCAACGAATGCAACCAATGCAAGTTTCACAGCATTAAATTCAGGTGATTATACAGTTACTATTACAAATAGTTCTAATAATTGTGTGGCAACTTCTTCTGCCATTACTGTTTCAGCTAATACAACACCTTCAGCAGTGGTTTCACCAACAGGTGCGGTTAGCGTTTGTCAAGGAGCTGCATTAACTTTATCAGCTAATGTTGTAACAGGATTAAGTTACCAATGGAAGCTAAATGGCAATGATATTCCGAACGCAACAGGAAATACTTTCTCAGCTACTCAAGCTGGTGATTATACTGTATTCGTAAGCGCAGGAAATAACTGTACAACATTATCTGCAACTACAACTTTAAGTTTAAATCCATTACCAACAGCAACAATTACTCCAGCTGCTTCAGCTACAATTTGTCAAGGAGCTTCAGTAGTATTAAATGCCAACACTGGAACTGGTTTAACTTATCAATGGAAATTGAACGGTGGAAACATTTCAGGTGCAACCAATGCATCTTATACTGCAAACGCTGCGGGTGACTATACAGTGCAAGTGACTAATGCTAATACTTGTTCTCAAACATCAAGTGTTCAAACGGTTACTGTTAATGCTTTACCAACAGCTACGGCAACTGCAGCTGGAGCAACAACTTTCTGTCAAGGAAATTCAGTTGTTTTAAATGCCAATACTGGAACAGGTTTAACTTATCAATGGAAATTGAATGGAGGAAACATTAGTGGTGCAACCAATGCTGCTTATACAGCCAATGCAGCAGGAAGTTACACAGTTGAAGTTACCAATGCCAACACTTGTACTCAAGTATCAAATGCTTTAGCAGTTACTGTAAATCCATTACCAACTTCTGTAATTACTCCAGCTGGTTCAACAACCTATTGCACAGGCGGATCTGTTGTATTAAATGCTAATACTGGAACAGGTTTAACTTATCAATGGAGGAGAGATGGTATCAATTTAACAGGTGCAACAAATAACAGTTACACAGCTACAGTTGCAGGTGATTATACATTAATTGTTACCAATACCAATGCATGCTCTGCAACTTCATCAGTTGTTCCAGTTACCATTAATCCATTGCCAGCAGCAACTGCAACAGCAGCTTCTACTACAACTTTCTGTTTAGGTGGTTCAGTAGTTATTAATGCCAATACAGGTACTAACTTAAACTATCAATGGAAATTAAATGGTGGTGATATTGCGGGTGCAACATCTAGTTCATATACTGCAAATGCACAAGGAAGTTACACAGTTTTAGTAACTAATAGTGCAACAGGTTGTTTCCAAACTTCAAGCGCTGTAACTGTAGTTGTAAATCCTTTACCAACTGCAACTGCAACTCCTGCTGGAGCAACTACTTTCTGTCAAGGTAATAATGTAATTATTAATGCCAACACAGGAACAGGATTTACTTATCAATGGCAATTAAACAATGGGAACATATCGGGAGCTACAAGCGCTAATTACACAGCGAATGCAGCAGGTGATTATAGAGTTATTGTTACCAATTCAGGTACATGTTCTGCTACTTCAAGTGTTGTGACCGTAACCGTTAATCCATTGCCTGTATCAGCTATTACAGCTAATAGTCCTTTAACTTTCTGTGAAGGTGGTTCAACATTATTAGAAGGAAATACAGGAACGGGTTTAACCTATCAATGGTTATTGAATGGAAATAACATTTCTGGTGCAACTTCTGCTAATTACACTGCTGATTCAACAGGAGCTTACACGTTACAAGTTACCAATGCCAATAATTGTGTACAAGTTTCTGCTGCAACCAATGTTGTTGTTAATCCAAATCCAGATGCTATTATTACTAATGTTGGTTCAAATACAATTTGCGATGGCGATAGTGTTACTTTAGATGCAAATCTTGGAACTGGATTAGTGTATCAATGGTTGTTAAATGGCGCTAATATTGTTGGTGCTAACAATGATAACTTGGTGGTTTATGCTGCTGGTCATTATTCATTGCAAGTAAGTGATGCTAATAGTTGCCAAAACACTTCCGATTCTGTTGAGGTTATTGTAAATCCTTTGCCAATTGCGGTAATTACTGCTAATGGTGCTACAACAATTTGTGCTAATGATTCGGTAAGTTTAGTAGCTTCTTTAGGCTTTGGAAATACATATCAGTGGGCTTTAGATGGTGTTGATATTCCTGGTGCAACAAATGAAATCTATTTTGCTGATGAAAGTGGAAACTACACAGTTTTAATTACTAATTCATTTGGTTGTTCTCAGCTTTCGACAGCTATCGGTGTAACTGTTTTACCATTACCAAATCCTGTGGTTACACAAGATTTTATGGAAGTTACTACTGGTACATTTGTAACTTATCAGTGGTATTTGAATGGTGTAATTATTCCTGGAGCAACGAACCAATCATATACAGTTACTGAAAATGGAAATTATACAGTGGTTGTAACTGATAATAATGGTTGCAGCAATACATCCGCTCCATTTAATTACAATTCAGTTGGAATTAACGTTACTGAAATAGGTAGTCAAGTTAAAATTTATCCAAATCCAAGTGCTTCAATTGTAAATATTGATGCACCGTTTAATACTTTAATTGTATTACAAAATATAGAAGGTAAAATTTTAATTAGCGGAAACAACTTAAACACAATCAATGTTTCTGATATTTCTCAAGGTGTTTATCTGTTATTTGTTTATGATTCAAAAGGTAATCAAATAAAAATCGAAAGATTAGTAATTGCCAATAGATAGTTTTTCTTCATAGGGTTAAGTTAAGAAGAGGGGGTCGGAATTTATTCCGGCCCTCTTTTTTTATGCACTTTGTTATTAAAAAGATGTCAGGGCTAAAGCCCCTTTTTAATTCTCAGAATTATCTTATTAATCTGTTTTTGAATCAATTTTGTTGTAGTTGTTTTTCAAATTTAAAAAAAGCAAATTAGGGGCGTAGCCCTGATTTCTTCGTAATCCAAAATGCTATAAAATAAGCAAGGGGCGTAGCCCTGAAATCTCATTTTACACTGCTAGTATTTACGTCTCTTTTAATCTTTGATGTATCCAGCTATCGTAAATTTTTGCCATTCTTGGAATAAAAATATTTTTATATTTATTGGCATTAAAATCCTTTAACACTATGAAAAAAGTTTTACTCTTGGTTTTTGCATCGTTTCTTCTATTGAAAGGATATACACAACCTTTTTGCAACACCACTGGCAATCTTGTAATTTTTAGCAATTATGATGGTGGGGTGCTTAATATTAATGTCGATCAAAATATTCCGAACTTAAAAATCGGGATAGTGAGCTATGAAGCCGTATCAATAAATTTGACGGGAACTTTTGTTGGAAACGTAACCAGTATAGCTTATGCTGGCTACAATGGAAACAATAATCATTGCACAACGATTATTCCTACTACCACTATTAATGGTGCCCCAACTGCTGCGACAACTAACATTTCTTTATATCCGCCAGTTACTTTGCCAAATGCTAATGGTTATAGTTCTGTCATTTGCGCATATTCTTGTAACGTAAGCAGCAGCCAAGGTGGTTGCAATACGGTTGACCAAGTCGAAGCTTATTTTTTAAGCTATTTTTCTGGGAGTTTAATTTATAGCCATAAAGTTCAATATGGCTGCTGGTCGGGAACGCAAACGGTTTCAGGTGGTGGAACATGCTGCGCAACAGTTGTCCCATTGTCTTTATCATCAACTGTGGTTAATGCTAATTGTGCCGGAACGTGCGATGGCTCCATAACACCTTCGGCTAGTGGCGGCCAACCACCTTACACTTATACCTTAAACAATGGCACCAACTTTTCTAATTTATGTGCCGGAACTTATATTTTGCAAGTTACTGATGCCGCAAGTTCATTAATCATAAGTTCTTTAGTTATTACCAATAACAATTCTACCCAAGCACCAACTGGAAATGTCAGCCAAAGTTTTTGTTCTGGTGCTACTGTTGCTGATTTAATTGCCAATGGAAACAATATTCAATGGTACGATGCTGCTAATGCGGGAAATCTGCTTCCAACATCCACAGCTTTAATTTCAGGGTCAACTTATTTTGCAAGTCAAACTCAAAATAATTGTGAAAGCACTTCACGTTTGGCTGTACAAGCCAATATTTCTGTTACACCGCTTCCTGTAGCTGCCAGTGTTCAGAAATTTTGTGAAAACGCTCAGTTATCTAGTTTGGTTACAACAGGTCAAAACCTTCAGTATTACAGCGATTCTTTAGGAACACAGCTCATTTTAGCGAATATTGTATTATCGAACGGACAAACAGTTTATTGTAGTCAAATAATAAACAATTGCGAAAGCGATTTGATTCCAATAACAGCAGAGATTCAACAGGTTGATGAAACAGTTACAGTTTCAGGAATTACAATAACTGCCAATCAACCCAATGCGCAATATCGTTGGCTGAATTGTAATAGCAATATGCAAGCTATTGTTGGAGCTAATTCTCAATCATTTACCAGTGTTGTAAATGGAATGTATGCAGTGGAGGTTGACTTTAGCGGCTGCCTTGACACTTCTGTTTGCACAACTATTAATTCTGTAAATGTTTTAGATATAAACCCAAATGCAGAAATTCAGATTTTCCCGAATCCAGCCAATAATGTTTTAAACATTTCAGCCAATTTTAGTTTTGCGGTTGAAATATTTGATTTAACAGGAAAACAAGTTTTGAGAACCAATAACAAATCAGTTATTGATATTTCAAACTTAAACACAGGGCTTTATTTGGTGAAAATTTTGAACGAAAAAAATGAAATCATCAAAATGGAAAAATTAGTGAAACATAAATTTTAAATTGAAAAAATGATGAAAATAAAAATTGTATCAACTTTAGCTTTAATTCTAAATGTTTTTGTTTTAAAAAGCCAAACGGTTGATTATTCTAAAATTGCTATTGAGGTAGAAAAAGTGGCAATTGATATTGTTGACAATAAATCGCTACTTATTAATTCTCTCAAAGATTATGTTGCTTATAAAAATATCCAGCCATTATTTACAGAAGGAGATATTTACTACAGATATAATAAAAGATTTAAAAACGAATTTTCATTTTTTCAAGAGAACATTCAATTTTTTATTGAAAAATACTTTAATGAAAAAAAAATGAAAGTAAAAGATTGGGGAAATATTTTTCCTGAACTAAGAAAGGAGGAAAAATCTGATTTTAAAATTGCATTTAGAATAAAAGATTTAAAAGGTGGGTATAATATGACAGACAGAAGGTTTAATAGGCCTTTTGATGGTGCAGGTTTAATAACGACTGCTGAATTCTCTTTTTTCCTTTCGTATTTAGAATTTGAAGTTTTGCTTTTAAATACTCAGAATAACACGATAGTGTACGATAAAAAGTTGGTTTCCAAATATAATTTTTTTGAAAGAAAATCTTTTGATGACATTAATCGTTTTGAGCTTGAGCAATATAATCCAGACTTTACTTTTTTAACCAAGCTCATCATTGAAAAATCAATAGACGATTTGTTAGCCGATGGTGATTTTATTAAGGTTTTAGAAAGTAAAAGTGAACCTCAAAATATAAGTTTTGATAGTGAAATTGTACTTAAAAATAGTAGTGTTAATCCCAATAAAAATTTAAAAAATCATGTAGAATCTTCTGTTACCATAGCTGTTGGCGATGTGCATGGCAGCGGAGCTTTTGTTTCTAATGATGGAATGATTTTAACATGCAATCATGTTTTAAAAAACAACGAAACGGTAGATGTGATTTTAAATAATGGTATAAAACTTTCTGGTAAAGTGATTCGCAAAAATGAAAATTTTGATTTAGCGCTCATAAAAGTAGATGGAGTAACTACTAACCCGATTAAAATTGGAAATTCAGAAAAGTCTGAAACAGGCGAAGAACTTTTCGCCATTGGTTCACCTTCATTCAAAGATTTAGGTCAAAGTGTTTCAAAAGGAATTTTGAGTGGTAAAAGAGTGATTGATGAAAAAAATTATTTGCAAACAGATGCAAGCGTTAGTCCAGGGAATAGTGGTGGACCATTAATAAATAAAAACGGTGAAATTATTGGAATTATAAATGCTAAAATAGTTGGCGGTGGAAGCGAAGGTATTGGATTTGCTATTCCTAGCAATGTAATTTTAGAACAACTAAAATTGAAATTGCAATAACTTAAATAAAAAGGTGATTCGTTTATTTCGAATCACCTTTTGCTTTATAATTCTGCTAAAGTTGGTATTTGCTTGAATAACCAAGTGTAAAACTTCATGTTTTCTGGTTCATGATACCTAAAAAACTCAATTCCATTTGGTTGAAGGCATACATATCTTTTTCTAGCTATTATTTTTTCAGCTTCAGTGTAGGTTAGAAAATAGCCTAGAGAATCGAATTCGCTTCTATAAAGTGTACCTTTTACAAGATTAATTTTTCTTGTTTTTCCTTTCAAAAACTCTGGATCATCGCCAATCCAAGATGAGTCCCATTTTCCTGAATAATAATATTCATCAGATAAAATATAGTTTACAGCAGAATCATTTAAGGTGTATTTTCCAAAATAGAAACTTTGAGTATCCTCTTTTTGGTTGATTGTATGATAAATTAAATTGCCTTTATCGGTTAAATACATAGCGCCATTTAATTCAAATTGGTTATCCGCTAATTTTTCTGAATCACAAGCTCTGGTTGGCATTGTTTCTTTAAATAAATAAAGCTGATTGCTTAAATGCTGAGAAGTTTTATGTTCTTTTTCTTTTTCACAAGATGCAAAAAGCAGTAGGAGGGAAGCGAAAAATAAATTAGCCGTCATAAAAAAATAGGTTAGGTTTTTAATTTTATCAACTTAATGTTTATTCAAAAAAGGGAAAATCTTCAACTTTGGGAAAGTGGATGGAGTAAATTACATCTGTAATCAACCATTTATTTTCAGCAAAAACCAAATTCCATTTTTCATTGCCCCATTGAATCATTTTGGAGTCTGAATGGAAACTATAATCAAATGAAATGTTGGCAATTTTTCCATCTGTGTCAATTTTAATATGATAAAATTTTTCTTCTTCTTTTTTGGTCGATTTACCAATTCCGCGTATAAATTTTTGATTGTCAGAAACTGAAATGCCTTCAAAATCGGGATAATTTGTTTTAATTGAAGCTTCAGTTTTTTTAGACATTATTCCTGTAAAAGGAATTTTTTCAGCAAAAAAAAGTTTATTAAATGCCACACTATCTTTGTTTGAAATAGCATTTTGAAATTGACTAATTACTTCGTTCAATTGAGTCTTCGAATCATTTTTTTCCTGTCCGAAAACTAGAGGTTGGAATTGCCATAACAACAATATTATAGCTAATAATTTGTAAGATTTTGTTTTCATTTTAAAAATTAAAGCGCTGTGAATGCGCGGTTTGAAAAATGAAAGTAGCGCTTAATTGAAAAGATTTTAGAGGCTAAATGATAATAAAATTTAATTCAATTTGTTTTTAACAAATTAAAACGATTGCATTTTTTGAAGAGAAAACGCACTTTTAAATTTTATTAATGATGAAGCAACATTATTTAATCCACCTTATTTAAAACCATAATCAAATTTTCATTTTCGAGAAGGTATAATTTCAGATTTTTGATTTCGTAACGATTCACTTTGTTCAATGCGGTTAAAAATTTGTTTTCAAACAGCATTACTTCATTTTCGCAGGCTTTTTTGGTAGAAGCCAATTTATTTAAATCAATGTTTTTATCGTCCGATTTTAATTGTCCGCTCAATTGATTGCAGCCAGTGTAACCAACTATGCGTTCTTCACTCACAAAAAACTCTAATTGAGGAATTGAAACGGTTCTTTTTTTCCAATCTTTTCCCATGTCTGGAAATTCAGAAAGTACCCAAATGTCGTGCAACAAACTCGGGCTGTATGTTTTGGTGCTAGCTGCTTTTGGGGTGCAATTGCTCAATAAAAAGCTTGCTATAAAAAGGAAAAAAATAACGCGCATAATTTTTTATTTAAATGATTCTTTAAATCTCCTCATAAATTTTGAGGCATATACAAAATCGTTCAATTCTTTGTTATCAGATTCTGTAATGCTGTCTTTGTTGCCCTTCCACCAAAGTTTTCCTAACCAAAAAAATGAAACTGTTTCGCCAATTTCCATTACTGAATTCATATCGTGAGTAACAACAATGGTTGTAGTGTTATATTCTTCTGTAATTTCTTTAATCATTTGATCAATCACAATCGATGTTTGTGGATCTAAACCTGAATTGGGCTCATCGCACAACAAATATTTAGGATTTAAAGCAATAGCTCTAGCAATAGCTACCCTTTTTTTCATTCCACCCGAAATTTCAGAAGGAAATAGCTTATTGGTGTTTACAAGATTTACACGGTTCAAACAAAAGTTAACTCTATCAAGCATTTCTTCCTTACTTTGAGTTGTGTTCATTAACAAAGGAAACATTACATTGTCTTCAACCGTTAACGAATCGAATAAAGCATTTCCTTGGAAAACCATTCCTAACTCGCGTAAAACTTCCTTTTTAGCATCTTTGTTAGCTTCTGAAAAATTTCTACCATCAAACAAAACTTCTCCAGCAGTTAAGTCTTCAATGCCCAAAATACATTTCAAAAAAACTGATTTTCCGCAACCGCTTGGGCCTATTATTAAATTGGTTTTTCCTCTTTCAAACGACAAAGAAATATCTTTTAAAATATCTCTTTCACCAAAGCTTTTCGATAGATTTTTGGTTTCAATCATATCAACAATAATTGGGTTAGGATATAATTAAAAATTAAAATAGTTATGCTACTATTTACAACCGCTTTGGTGCTCGATGCACCTACTTCTAATGAACCACCGCGAGCATAATAGCCAAAATATGCTGGAATGGAAGTTATGATAAAAGCAAAAACAATGGTTTTTATTAATCCATAAGTTACGCTAAAAGGTCTGAAATCGTAAGTTAATCCATAAATAAAATCGGCTGAACTTACCGCACCTGTTAGTGTGGCTGCAATGTAGCCGCCAATCATTGATAGAAACATGCTTATTAAAACCACAAAAGGAAAAATAAACATAGCTGCCGAAATTTTTGGTAGAATTAAATAAGAAGCAGAGTTTATACCCATAATTTCCAAGGCTTCAATTTGTTCTGAAACCCGCATTGAACCAAGTTCAGAAGCAATGTTGGACCCTACTTTTCCGGCTAAAATTAAAGCCAAAATGGTGGGCGAAAATTCTAATAATACCGTTTGGCGAACTGTAAAACCAACGGTATAAGCCGGAATAAAAGCGCTATCAATGTTTGAAGCAGTTTGAATACACACAACAGCCCCCATAAACAGCGAAATAATGGTAACAATACCCAATGATTGGACACCTAAAATGTCAATTTCATTGATAAATCGTTTGAAAAATATTTTGGGTTTTTCAGGTTTGCTGAAAGCACGCCAAATTAAAATTCCATATTGGCCTACAGGTGAAAAAAAGTTTTCGAGAATCTTCATTAAAGCCTCATTTTTTGATTTTCAAAAGTAAACAAATAGCTGAATTAGTATTGAGATAATAGATTTGAGTATTGAGATTGGGTTATCGATAATATGATGATTGTCTTTTTTAGTTGAAAGTTGAGAAAGTTGAAAGTTATAAGGTTTGAAAGAACAATAATCATTACATTTTAAAAATTTGCAATCTGTCATTTGCAATCTGCAATCAATCTCAATACTAGTATCTCACATCTGAAATCTAGTTCTGAAAGAACAATAATCATTAGATTTTAAAAATTTGCAATTTGTAATCTGCCATTTGTAATCTGCCATTTGCCATTCCAATCTGTGAAAAAACTCTAAAATCAATTTAGCTAAGTTTTAATCAATATTTTCGCCTTTAATTATGAATCAAAGTTTTAAAATAAAATTTATTTCAACTGCTTTTTTGTTTCTTGCATTAACTTTTCTTTTTCAATCATGTGCCAGCGAAAGAAATGTTTCAAGAAAGTTTAAAAAAGCCAAAGACTGCGATTGCCCTTCTTTTAGACGATAATTTTAATGGAAAATATAAATATTGAAACCAATGCCGATTCACTTGAAAAAGATTGGAATGTTTTGGTTAAAAAATTGAGTTTACAGTTTGATGGCGACTTAGATGTTTCTGGTATTCTGTTTTTAATTGGTTTGCAAGAGCTTGGAATAGGTTATAGAAAATACAGCAAAGATCAAAAACTAGATGTAATGCACATTGCGGTTTGCACACTTTTAGAACCCTATGGATATTATACTTTCGAAGGCCGCGATACAGATGGATGGCCGCATTGGAAAAGGAATGAAAAACTTCCTTATTTGAAAGCTGAACAACAACAAGCCATGATGAAACAAGCCATTCTCGAATATTTTGAGGAAAATGGTATAATTGATTCGGAATAAGATTAGTTATTTTATCGCTACAAAAGGATTGTACATTTTTTCCTCGCCAATAGTGGTTGCCTCACCATGGCCACTATAAACCACAACATCATCGGCCAAAAGAAAAAGTTTTTGCTGAATAGCATTTATCAAATCCTTATGATTACCCATTGGTAAATCAGTTCTGCCAATACTTCCTTGAAACAAAACATCGCCACCAATTGCCAATTTTTCATCAGAACTGTAAAAAACAATACTGCCTGGCGAATGACCAGGACAGTGCAAAATTGCTAATTTGCTATTACCAAATTCAATAAAATCACCTTCTTCTAGCAATTTCTCAGGTTCTGGTGATGGAATTAAGTTCAAACCATAACTTCTAGCAGCAAAGCCAGCATTTTGCAAAATCAGTAAATCGTCTTTATGCATTTCAAGACCCAAATTGTAAGTTTTTGAAACAAAGTCATTACCAAAGATGTGATCAATATGACAATGGGTATTTAGCAACTTTACGGGCTTTAGATTGTTAAACAGAATAAATTCATTTAAAATGCGTTCCTCTTTGCTGTCATAACAGCCTGGATCAATGATTATGCATTCTTTTGTTTCATCAAACAAAATATAAGTGTTTTCTTGAAAAGGATTAAATGTGAAACGTTGAATTTGAATCATAATTTTAAAGGATTTTAAGAGGCAAATGTAACAACACTAAATGGGAAATATTACTTTTACGGCAATGCAAATTTGGCAGTTAATTGATGAAAAGAACTTTAGCAAATAAAATCTATCAGAAAATAATTAAAAACTTAGGCATTTTACTTGTTTTTGTATTTGCTATAAATTTTCAAATTGCCTTTTCTCAATTTTATAATGGTACTCAAATGAATTTCGGTAAAAACCGAATTCAAACTAAAGAATTCGATTGGCGATATTATCGATTTACACAATATGACGTATTTTTTTATACGGGTGGTACGCAATATGCGCAGCATGCAGCCAAAACAGTTTCAACTCAAATTAAAGAATTAGAGCAATTATTCGATTTTGGAATTGACGACCGTTTGCAAATTGTAGTGTACAATAAATACACTGATTTTTTGCAAAGCAATGCAGGTTTGGCCTCTGACGATGAAAGTTACAACATTGGAGGAATGGCTCGAATTGTAGGCTCAAAGCTTTTTTTATATTTCGAAGGCGACTATAGCAAGTTCGATAAACAAATACGACAAGGAATTACCGAAGTAGTAGTAAACCAAATGCTTTATGGAGGAAATTGGCGCGAAGTTCTAAAAAATTCTACCTTCCTTAAATTACCCGATTGGTACGTTCAAGGTTTAATTTCATATGTTACTTATGGCTGGGACCCAAAAACAGAAGACAGAGTGCGCGATGCAGTTAGTTTAGGGAAATATAAAAAGTTCAATCGTTTAAGTGGCGAAGAAGCTGTGAGAATGGGTCACGCTACTTGGAATTATATTGCCGATGTGTATGGCGCTAACAACATAGCCAATATTATTTATATGGCCAGAATGAGCCGTAATATTGAGAGCGGCTACCTGTATGTTTTGGGAATCAGCCTCCAAGATTTAATAGCTGAAATGAATAATTATTATTTCAACCAATACAAGAATTTTGATCAAAAATACAGCACTTACAAAGAATCCTATCAAAAAATAAGAACCAAAAAAAACAGGGTTTACAGTAATTTAAAAATTAGCGCTGATGGCCAAAAACTAGCTTACATTTCAAACGAAATGGGTCAACAACGTTTGTATATGTTTGATGTAAACAAAAAGAAAAAGAAGCATTTAAAAAGATGGGGGCATAAACTCGAAAGAATTGTGCAAGTGCGATATCCATTACTTGCTTGGCATCCGAGTAATGAATTTTTAGCCGTTTTAACCGAAGAAAAAAGCAGAATTTGGCTCCACTTTTATTATCCAGAAACTAAAAAATGGGAAAAAAGAGAAATATTCGGGTTAGACGAATTTTCTGAAATTGCATTTTCTCCTGATGGAAAAAATATGGTGTTTACAGCTATCAAAAATGGTCAGTCAGATGTTTTCCATTATTCATTAGCAGGTAATTATCAAAAGCAATTAACCAATGATATTTATGATGACTTTAATGCTAAATTTATTGACAACAATAAAATTGTTTTTGGTTCTAATAGACCCAATGACAGTCTTATTGTTAAGCCGAAAAAATGGAATAAACTCAATGAAAATCGCGATATTTTTGAATATGATTTAAGCAATAAAGAAAATCCATTAAAACAATTGACTAAAACAGATAATATTGATGAATTTGAACCTGATAGATATGGCAAAAATCAATTTAGCTTTTTATCTTATTCTAACGGCACTTATAATCGCTTTGTAGGATTTAACGACAGTGCAATTGCTTTTATAGATACTACAACACATTACCGCTATTTTACTCAAATTGCCCAAATCAGTAATTCAAGTAGAAATATAATGGAGCAAGATGTTGCTGAACAAAGCGATAAACTAGCGCAATTAATTTTTGAAAGTGGTAAATACAGATTTTCAATCCAAGATCTGGAAAAAGATTTAACAGCTTTTCAGTTTATGCCTTCTGACGAAAGAAATAAAATGTCGAAAAAACCCAAAAAAGTTGTTGTTGAAGCCAAACCAAAAGTTGAAAATAATCCAATTGATAGTTTAAACACTGGAACAACATTTAAAAAAATAAGTGTTTTTGAAGAAGAAATTTCTTTTGAAAATAAGCAACCAAAAGTTGACCCTGAGGAAATTGATATAGATAATTATATTTTTGATGACCTTGTTTCCGCACCAACTGCAAAGCCTGAAGAAGAAAAAGAAAAAATTGAACAGCCTAAACAAACCTTATTGCAGCAAGCAGTTCAAAAATCATTAAGCGACACTGGAATTTTCGTTTTTCCTAATGCTAGAAATTATTACACCAATTTTTTTGTAGATTATGTGGTGACACAATTAGGAAATAACTATTTTAATGAAAATTATCAACGATTTTCACCGGGCGCACCTGGTTTCAATCAGCCAAGTGCCAATACTACCTTAAAAATTAGTGCCAGCGATTTATTCGAAGACAAAAGACTAGTAGGTTCGGCAGGTTTATCTTTTAATTTAAGAAACAATGAAATTTTAGTAGGTTTTGAAAACAGAAAAAAACGATTAGACCATCAGTTTTTATTCCATCGACAATCAATTCGTTCGGTAAGAGAATTTTTAGTGCAGCAAACTGCAGTTCATCAACTAAAATATGTAGCTAAATTTCCTTTTAGTGAGGTTGCTGCTCTAAAAGCAACAGCTAATTTTAGATATGATAAAATTGTAACCCTTTCAACAGGCATTGCAGAACTAACTGAACCTAGTTCTTTCGATTTGTTTTCAGCTTTCAAATTAGAATACATATTTGATAACACGCTCAATAAAGGAATTAACTTGTATCATGGAACTCGTTTAAAAATATTCGCAGAGGAGTTTATTAAATTAAATGGCGAAAGATTGCCCATGACAGTCATTGGAGCTGACATTAGACATTATCAAAAAATTTATAAAGAATTTATCTGGGCATCACGTGTTGCTTGGTCAACTTCATTAGGCAAACAAAAAATAGTATTTTATGCAGGAGGCATCGATAACATGATTTTCCCGAGAAATTCATTCGATTTTTCAACTGACATTTCTCAAAATGAAAATTATCAGTTTCAAGCCATTGGAACCAATATCAGAGGTTTTGTGCAAAACATTAGAAATGGAAACTCTTTCGCAGTAATTAATAATGAATTGAGATTACCAGTTTTTAAAATTATTTCTCGCAAACCCATTAAATCAGACTTTTTAAATAATTTTCAAATAATAGGTTTTGGCGATGTGGGTACAGCATGGACAGGAACTTCACCACTCTCTGAAAGTAATGATAACAATACAAAAGTTATTGAAAATAATCCATTAACCATAACACTAAAAAACGTATCACAACCTGTTGTTGGAGGTTATGGATTTGGGCTACGGTCTAGGTTATTCGGTTATTTTGTTCGTGCTGATTGGGCTTGGGGTGTTGAAAATTATCAAATTCAAGAGCGTGTGTTTTATTTGTCGCTTACATTAGATTTTTAATTATGCAATTACAAGAATTTTTAATTTTATTAGTAATCGGGCTATGTGCAGGATTTCTTAGCGGTGCAGTTGGAGTTGGAGGTGGCATTGTGGTCGTGCCAGCTTTGGTTTACTTTTTAGGCTTAAATCAACAGCAAGCGCAAGGAACAAGTTTAATGATGCTCTCATTTCCTATAGGAATTGTAGCTGCATTGCAATATTTCAAAAGTCCGCACATGAATGGCGATTATAAATATTGGTATATGGCTGGCGCCATTTTACTTACCTTTTTTATAGGCTCTTATTTTGGCTCAAAAGCAGCTTTAAAAATTGATAGATTATTGATGCAGCGCCTGTTTGGAGTGTTTGTTTTTTTAGTTTCCCTAAAAATGATATTTAGCAAATAATGGATTTTCAAACTGAAATAAAAAGATTAGCAAAAGAATACCTACCTGAAATTGTTGCCATCAGAAATTTTTTGCATGCGCATCCTGAGCTTTCTTTTGTAGAATTTGAAACTCAAAAGTTTGTTGTAAATAAAATATCAGAAATTCTTAGGTATGAAATCTCAATTTCTGACTACCATAATTTTCAAGTTAAAACGGAAACTTTTAAGCTAAAATCAATTGCCAAAACGGGTTTGTTGCTTGAAATAAAAGGAAACAATCCTGAAAAAAAATTGGTGGCATTAAGAGCTGATTTAGATGCACTGCCCATTACTGAAAAATCTGATAAAAATTATTGTAGTAAAAATGTAGGTATTATGCATGCTTGCGGACACGATGTGCACACGGCAAGCTTACTTGGAACTTTGAAAATTTTGTGGGAAACCAAACAAAATTGGGAAGGTACTTTTCGTTTTTTATTTCAACCAGGAGAAGAGGTTTTGCCGGGAGGAGCAACCTTGATGATAGCTGAAGGAGCACTTGAAAATCCTATTCCTGATTACATTATTGGTCAACACGTTTTCCCAGAATTAGCAAGTGGCAAATTTGGATTTCGAAAAGGCGTTTATATGGCCTCAACTGATGAAATTTACATAACAGTTAAAGGAAAAGGTGGACATGGAGCTATGCCTCATCAGGTTATTGATCCAGTTTTGATAGCAGCACATATTTTAACTTCATTACAACAAATTGTCAGCAGAAATGCCAAACCCAATGTGCCTACAGTATTATCTTTTGGGAAAGTGATTGCCAATGGTGCAACCAACATTATTCCTGATGAGGTAAAGTTGGAAGGTACTTTCAGAACTATGGATGAAAATTGGAGAAAAGAAGCACATCAAAAAATTTCGAACTTAGCCAATCAATTGGCTGAAAGTATGGGAGGGAAATGTGAAGTAAATATTGTGAAGGGTTATCCAGTTTTAGAAAATGACTTTGAACTAACCGAAAACGCAAAATTAGAAGCAATTAATTTGGTTGGAGCCAATCAAATAATTGATTTAGATATAAGAATGACTGCAGAAGATTTTGCTTGGTATTCTCAAAAAATTCCAGCATGTTTTTATAGATTAGGTACAGCAAATTTTGAAAAAAACATCACATCACCTGTACATACCGCAACATTCGATATTGATGAAAATGCATTAGAAAGCGGAATGGCAATGATGGCTTGGTTGGCAATTAATGATTTGAAAAAATAAAGAAAAATGAAAAAAATTGGCATTTATTTAGTTTTTATGGCATTAATAAGCTCATGTTCAGAATCATATAAAAAATATAAACAAGGAGTTTGGCATGCCGAAATTTCGGTTCAAAACAAAGCCATTCCTTTTCAAATGGAAATAAAAAACCAAAATGGAAAAATGTCGTGGGTAATTATTAATGCAGATGAAAGAATAACTTTAGATACTTTTTTAATAAATGGTGATAGCATTGAAGTACCAATGCACATTTTTGATGCTACTTTAAAAGCCGTTAATTACGGAGATTCAATAAAAGGGTTTTTTGTTAAAAATTATGCTGACGATTATGTTTTACCCTTTTCAGCAAAATTTGGCGATAGTAAAAGGTTTCATGTTTCTAATCCACCAATCGTAAACATTACTGGAAAATACGGAGTAATTTTTATGAAAAATGATAAAACCACTGTTCCTGCAATCGGAATTTTTAATCAAAATGAAGAAAAAGTTACTGCTACTTTTTTAACTAAAACAGGCGATTATAGATTTTTAGAAGGTGTTTTAGATGGAAATGTTTTGCGATTAAGTGGCTTTGATGGTGAACATGTTTATCTTTTTGAAGCAAAAGTAGATAGTCTAGGCGATTTGCAAGGTGAATTTTGGTCAGGTAAATCTGGCTATAGAACTTGGATTGGCGTAAAAAATGAAAAAGCAAAATTACCAAACCCAAATTCACTTACTTATTTGAAAAAAGGTTATGATAAAATTGAGTTTTCATTCCCGAACATGAATCAAAAAATGGTTTCATTAAATGATGAAAAGTATAAAGGCAAAGCAGTTATTGTTCAAATTTTGGGTTCTTGGTGTCCAAATTGTATGGACGAAACAGCATTTCTAAGCGATTGGTATAGAAATAATAAAGATAAAAATGTTGAAATAATTGGATTGGCTTACGAGTTAAAACCTGATTTTAATTATGCTAAAAGCAGAGTTGAAATTATGAAAAAACGCTACAATATTGATTATGAAATTTTAATAGCTGGCGAAGGAAACACTAAAAGTGCCTCAGCATCATTGCCAATGTTAAATGAGGTTATTTCTTTTCCAACAACTATTTTTATTGCTAAAACTGGAGAAATTGTGAAAATTCATACCGGATTCAGTGGCCCAAGCACCGGTGATTATTATGATGAATTTATTAGCGATTTTAATGCAACAATTCTCAAAATGACAACCGAAAATGAAACGGATAATTAATTTTATAAGTGTTTTTGTATTTCATTTCGCTTTTGCTCAACAACCTGATTACAACTGCACAAATCAAAGTCCTTGGGAAGAAATTGGGCCCATTACAATTCCCGAACCATTAAATCCTGCCTTTCGTTCTTCTACTGGAATTGGACTTTTTAATTCAGTTTGTCAACATCCACTCAATTCTGACTTATTGTATGCAGCTAGTTATGTTAGCGGAGCTTTCAAAAGTATTGATGGAGGAAAAAACTGGAAATGTATAACCAATGGCTATTTTTTTGGCGGTGTTTATGAAATTACAGTAGATCCAACTTCTTTAAATACCATATATATTGCTACTGGCACAGGCACGCAGAGAGATTTTGGAAGAGGAATTTGGAAATCAACAAACGGTGGTCAAAGTTTTGAACCTACTGGTTTATCAAATGATATTTTAACTGGCGAAGAAGAAAGTTTTTTTAGAGTTTTTTTGCACCCAAACAATCATAAAGAAGTTTATGCACTAAGCAAAACAAGGCTATTTTGTTCAAAAAATGCAGGTAAAGATTTTATTAAATTAATTGATGACAAAGAAGGCGGCTTTCGTGATATTGAATATTTCGATAATAAATTTATCGTTGCAGGGGCAAAATTATATGTATCGAAAAATGCTGGTAAAAGCTTTGAAGATAAAACCGAAGCACTATCGAAAATCACAGGTTGCACTTTTTATCGTGTAGAATTAGACTTTTCAGTTTTTGAAAAAGGCACTTTTTATTTATTTGCCGATGGGAAGGAGTATAAAAATCAAAACTCTAAAAAAGTTATTGCCAAAAGCAGCGATTTTGGCGAAACCTACACAATCATTCAGCCAAATTTATACATCGATGCAGGTTTATATAAAATGGAATTTGCTCTTTCAACCATCGATTCAAATGTAATTTACCTTGGTGGAACGTATTTAAATAAATCAATTGATGGAGGTAAAACTTTTAAAACTGTAAATTCATTCGTACCGAATCATAAAAATTATTTTCATGCAGATGTTCGATCATTGAAAATATATCCACAAGAAAATGGTACTGAGAAAATATTAATTGGCCATGATGGTGGTGTAACCTATTCAATTGATAATGCAGAATCATTCAATGATGTGAGCGGTAAAGGTTTAGCAGCTTCTCAGTTTTGGGGATTTGATGTTTCTGAAAGACGTGATTTAATTGTGGGAGGAACCCAAGATTGTGGCTTCCATGTTTATGAAAATGGAAAATGGTTTAATCCAGACCAATATGGCGATTCTTATGATTGTGTGATTGCCAATTCTGATCCCGATTTAATTTATGGTGTTTCTAATGGGGGAGCCTTGCAAATTCAAAAAAGTATGGATGGGGGAAGAAAATTTGCAGATATGCCCTACATAAGTGATAAACATAGTCTGAGCGACAGGCCCATTGAAATTAATCAAAAAGATAATTCTGTTATATATGTTGCCATGAGCAATGTTTGGAAATATGATAAGCAATGGCTGAAAATCTCAGATTTTACTAGTTTAAATGTGCTTGAAAGCAACAAAATAAAATGCATGAAAGTTGCACCCTCAGATCCAAATTACATTTATGTGGGTTTCGAAAATCCGCTTTGGAGAGAAGATAATCTTTCGGGAAAATTATTTATGACCAGCGATGGTGGCGCTTCTTGGACTGATATTACTGCCGGCATTGAAGCCACAAAATATACTGGAATTTCTGAAATTGAGGTACATCCCGAAGATCCACTTCGTATTTGGGTAGTATATAACATGTTTTGGAAAGAACATAAAATTTACGAAAGCAATAACGGGGGTTATAGTTTTCAAAACATTTCAAAAAACCTTCCTAATGTTCCTGTTTCAAGTGTAAGATATTTACCTGGAAGCAATGACGCCCTTTTTGTTGCTACCGATTTAGGGATTTATTACATCAATAACAATTTAAGTGAATGGAATTGTTATAATATTAATTTACCCAATACAGTGATTACTGACATTGAACTATCACCTTGCCGAAAATCAATTTTTGTATCCACTTTTGGCAGAGGAATATGGAAAAACAAAATACCAGATGATTATACATTTAGATATGAAGCTTTAAAAGTTAAAAACGAAATGGTAATGGAAGGTGTAATTGATGCTTTTGGCGATATACATATTGGTAAAAAAAGTACATTGATTGTAAAAGGAAGTTTAAATATGCCTAAAGACAGCAAAATAGTAATTGAAAAAGGCGGTAAATTAATTGTAGATGGAGGCGAAATTAAAAACCATTGCAATGAAAAGTGGAATGGCATTTCAATTAAAATAAGAAAACTTATTACCACCGATTGGCAAAACAATTCAGCAGTTAAAGTCTTGAATGGAGGAAAAATACTTTAGTAAATCTTGAATTTCATTTATTAATTGTTGCGTAATTTGAGATAATTGACTAAAATTGTTTTATAATTGATTGATTATGAAATTATTTCTCAGCATTCTAATTGGATTATTTGGTTTTCAAACTTTTGGTCAAATAGAAAATGATGCTTTCAAAAAGCAATTTGTTGATTATTCTATTTTGTATGGTCGATACAACCACAACATAAAAGAGGCTTTTTTACCTAGAACAGAGAAAATGTTTATTAATAACTTTTATGGCGTAAATGTTAGGTATGGTTATAATTTATTTCTTAAAAGAAATCAAAAACTAAATTGGATTATAAAATTTACTTGGCTTAGAGCTGGTTTCGTGGTGAGCGAAGGAGCTAGATTAACCTTAGCGCCTTTGCAATTAGGTTTTGGAAGTCATTTTAAAATAAACGATCATATAAGCATTGAACCCTGCATTTCAGGAGGAGCTTTATTTTTAGTAAATGCCAATTCTGAATTGAACGCAGAATTAACTTATTCAATAATTCCTGAAATGAAGTTTAACTTCAATGATGTTTCATTGGGAATTGAATATTCTTTTAGGAAAACAATCGACATTTATCAGCGCGAGGGTTTGTTTCAATATTTCGGGCTAAGTATTGGGAATAGGTTTTAAACCAAGAAAGGCATAAAAATAAAAAAGCTGACTGTTAAGTCAGCTTTTTATGTGTAGCCGGTACGGGAATCGAACCCGTGTTTTATCCGTGAAAGGGATACGTCCTAACCCCTAGACGAACCGGCCAAACCTGTTTTTGTTTTGGGATTGCAAATGTAGATAAATTTTTATTTCTCTAAAATTTATTGAAATAAATTTTATTTTTTTCTTTAAATTTTTCCGTAAGTACTTGAATTTTAGATATAAAAAATAGCAAAAAGATTGTTTTATAACACTTTTTGTTCCCAACTCATTTTATAACCAAGCTTTTTAGAGGTTACAAATTGAATGCTTTTAGTTATTTCGGTTAATTCATTTACCGAGGCCGCTTGCACGTTTTCAATTGGCGGTGTAATTAAGTCAAAGTTTAAAGTGTTTAAAACCAAATGCTCAACTAGTCTTTGCGCTTCAACTTTGGTAAATTTATTTAAGCTAATATTTCCAAAGTGTTTGTCTAGAATTTCATCTCCTTCAGCGAAATAATGATTTTCCATATTGTTGAAAATCCGCGCTACCATAACCCCAATATCATTTACACGATTGAATACAAATGAATCGTTTAGAAAATTGTAAACTTGAATAACTCCACAAAGTGAACGGTAATCATTCGTTTTCACATATTTATATTTCCAAATTTTATGATTTTCTGGAAAAGCAAAAACGTTGGTATGCATATAGAAAACAAGGATGTCACCCGCAAAACGCAATTGAATTACATGTTTGGCTTTTTCGCTATACTCAACTATAACTCTTGGATCTTGTTTGCTAACATAGGCACTCAAATCTTCGGAAAATTCACGCAAAACAGTTTTGAGCAATTCAAAATTGGCTATTGTTTGTTGATAAACATCTTGTTTGACAGATGATTTTTGAGTTAATAACCTTAAAATTTCTTGTTTTTCTTTATTCTCAATCATACCTAATTAATAAGCTTTAGCAAATAAGACCCTTTGTTTACTTGGTTTTCCGGTATAAACACAAATTCCTTCTTCTATTTTATTATTAAAAGGAATACAACGAATAGTTGCTTTGGTTAATTCTTTAATTTTCTCCTCTGTTTCAGGAGTTCCATCCCAATGAGCAGAAATAAAACCACCTTTGGTTTCTAAAACAGATTTAAATTCTTCAAAATTATTTACCTCTCTAATGTTTTCATTTCTAAATGCCATAGAGCGGTTATATAAATTTGATTGAATGTCTTTAAGTAAATCAGGCACAAAATTTACAACATCAGCCAATTGAATTACCTGTTTTTCTTTTGTATCTCTTCTTACAATTTCAATAGTGCCATTTTCTAAATCGCGCGAGCCAAGCGCCAACCTTACAGGCACACCTTTAAATTCATATTCAGCAAATTTCCAGCCCGGGCGTTGGGTGTCTCTGTCATCAAACTTTACTGAAATACCCAATTTCAAAAGTCCTTTTTTAATTTCGTTTACCTTTTCAGAAATTCTACTCAACTCTTCTTCACTTTTGTAAATAGGAATAATTACCACTTGAATAGGGGCTAAATTGGGAGGCAATACCAATCCATCATCATCAGAATGGGTCATTATTAAAGCGCCCATCAAACGGGTTGAAACTCCCCATGAAGTGGCCCAAACATATTCTTGTTTTCCTTCTTTGCTAGAAAATTTAACATCAAATGCTTTAGCAAAATTTTGACCTAAAAAATGAGATGTGCCCGCTTGTAAGGCCTTCCCATCTTGCATTAAAGCCTCGATACAATAAGTTTCTACTGCACCTGCAAATCTTTCATTGGCTGTTTTTACACCTTTAATTACTGGAACTGCCATGAAATTTTCAACAAATTCAGCATAAACCTCTAACATTTGTTCTGCTTCAGCTATAGCTTCCTTTTCAGTAGCATGTGCCGTATGTCCTTCTTGCCACAAAAACTCTGTGGTTCTTAAAAATAAACGTGTACGCATTTCCCAACGAACCACATTGGCCCATTGATTTATTAAAATAGGTAAATCACGGTAAGATTGAATCCAGCCTTTATAGGTTTTCCAAATTATGGCTTCTGAGGTAGGTCTAACAATCAATTCTTCTTCAAGTTTGGCTTCTGGGTCAACTATTAATTTCCCCGGATTATTTACGTCTGTTTTTAAACGATAATGCGTAACTATAGCGCATTCTTTGGCAAAACCTTCTGCATTTTTTTCTTCAGCCTCAAACAAACTCTTTGGAACAAATAGTGGAAAATAAGCGTTTTCATGACCTGTTTCTTTAAACATTTTGTCTAATTGAGCCTGAATTTTCTCCCAAATAGCGTAACCATAAGGTTTAATAACCATACAGCCTCTCACTGCTGAGTTTTCGGCTAATTCAGCTCTCACAACTAATTCGTTGTACCATTGAGAATAATCTTCACTTCGTTTAACAAAATCTTTAGCCATCGTGGTATAATATTTGATATTTTTACGTTGTTTTTGCAACGGTTGCAAAGATTATATTTTTAATTAAAAATACCGGGAATTATGAAAAATTTTAGTTTTTATTTGTCTCTCGGGAGTTTAATCATATTAGGTTCCTGCTCGCTGCCAAAACCGGCTGCCAATAATATGGATGATGTATATTATACACCATCTGAAAAAAAATCAAAACCACAATTTACAGAAATACCTAAACAACCTGATTTTTTAGAAGGATCAAGCGATAATAATGCAAGCAGTTCAGGTGAATATTACAATCAAAATGAAAGTCAAAGTTTGAATAACAATCAGTATTCAAATCAAAGCACTGGATTCAGAAATCCATACAGACCATTTACTGGCGTAAGTACTTTAGATAATTTTTGTTGCCCAAGCAATCCATACATGTGGAATAATATTGGTTACGGAAATGGATTTGGTTTAAGTGCTAATTTTTGGAATCCTACACCTTGGGGTGGTTATGGTATAGGATTTAATAATGGCTTTAATCCATATGGTGCTTTTGGAAGTCCATTTTATGATCCTTTTTATAACCCATATTCCTCATTTAATAGTCCTTATTTTGGAAGTTTTTATAATCCCTATTCTAATTGGTATAATCCATACAATAATTTTTATTATCCCAATTATGGTAACAATTTTAATGGTTTCTACAATGGTTTTAATAGCGGAAATGACGGCAGAAATTCAAATTATGGACCTAATAGAAACTTAACTGGTGGTAGAAATTCTGGAAGAAGATCTGAAAGTGGAAGACCAAATGTTGGTTCAGAAATTAATCGACAAAGACCAGAAAAAAGCGGGATGCCACAACAAAATGCTGAAAAAGCTATAGAAAGAAATGCCAATGTAATTAGAAAGGTTGAATCAACCACCAGAAGCTCTTCACCCAATACCATCAATAGAACATTTAGAAATCCGAGTTCTAATACCAATCAAAATCAAATAAACAGAAACGCTACACCTAAACGTGAATCAGCGCCCAATAATGGAACGCAAAGATCTACACGAACATTTGTTGCGCCAGGCGGTAATAGTGGATTTTCAACTCCTTCCAACAGCGGGGGAGGTACCGTTTCTCCAAGCAGAGGTGGCGGAAATACTGTTTCTCCAAGCAGAAATGGTGGCGGAAATACTTCTCCTTCAAGAAATAATATAAATAGAAGAAGGTAATTTTTAAAATATTTCGAATGATAATTAATAGAATAAAATTTGTTCTACCGCTATTGTTTTATGCAATTTCTTTTAATGCTTTATCGCAATCATCTGAAGATGCGATACGAAATGCACAAAGCAATCCGTCAGGAACTGCAAAATATATGGCTTTAGGAGGCGCATTTACCTCTTTAGGTGGCGATGCCTCTGGAATTAGAGTCAATCCTGCCGGAATTGCTGTTTATAATGCTTCTGAACTTACACTTACGCCTGATTTGTCTTTTTTTAATATTGACTCAAAATTTAATAATACCCAAAGCAGTGCTAAAGACAGTAAATTTTCATTAGGTAATTTTGGTTTGGTGGGTTATTACGAACGTCAAAAAGATGATGGCTGGATAAATGTAAATTTCGGACTCAATTTTCAACATAATTACAGTAATTATCAAACTACAAGCATCAATGGACATAATCCTTATGGAAGTCTTTTATCCGTTTTAAAAAGAAATTCAGATGGCTATTTTCCTGATGGGTTGGATTTAATCTCAGGTTTAGCCTTTTCAACTTATCTTTTAGATACTTCTTCAAGCAATCAATACTTCACTCAAATTGGTGGAGGTGGGAGCAAAATAAGTAGAAAACAAGTTACTTCTGGGTTTTCAAATGAAACAGGTTTTTCGGTAGGAGGAAATTATAAAAACCGATTGTACATTGGAGCAACTGTGGCTTTCATGAAAAATCGTTATGGTTATGTTACCAATTTAGAAGAAAGACCTTTTTATCAAGATTCAAGTGCTTATGATTTGGATTATTATAATTATAGGGAAGAGGAGGCAACAGAAAGCACTAATTCGTTTAATTTAAAATTGGGAGCCATCTATAAAATAAATGAATATTTAAGAGTTGGCGCGTCTTATCACTCTCCTACAATTTTCAGTTTTACAAGCACATGGAATTATTCATTTGATGCCAATTATAATAGCAGTTTAGGAAATTTATCAATTGAATCTGATGTCAATTTATTTGAATATAAGCTTATAACACCAGCCAAACTAAATTTAGGTGTTTCTGCTTTATTTGGGAAAAGAGGTTTATTTACATTCGATATCGAGCATGTCAATTATTCAAAAACAAGATACAGATCCAATTCTTTTTATGATTTTGCTTTTGAAAACAATGAGCTTAAAAGTATTTATCAATCCACTTTTAACATTAGAATAGGAGCAGAAGGAAAAATAAATGATAATTGGACACTTAGAGCGGGATATAACCAAAATGGAAATCCTCTAAAAGGAGGTTTATCAAACATTATTCAACAAAATTATTCATTTGGTTTTGGCTTGCGTTTTTCAAAATATTTTATTGATGGCGCTTATGTTTTAGGAAAAAGTAAATTTTTGACTTATGCTTATAGTCCTGATTACATTGATGCTGCTGAAATGACCAAAACCACTAATTCCTTTTTATTCACTTTTGGATACAGATTTTAGCGATTTAAATTTTTGGATTTTTTCTAAAAAAGTAGCTCGTTATTTTATTGCACTTTTCAATTTCAAAATAACTATTTTAGCGCCCAATTTTTAATAAAAAAATATTTTTTAATGGCATATTTATTTACATCTGAGTCAGTATCAGAAGGGCATCCAGATAAGGTTGCTGATCAAATTTCTGACGCATTGGTTGATCATTTTATAGCTTTTGACCCTGAATCGAAAGTAGCTTGCGAAACTTTAGTAACAACAGGTCAAGTTGTTTTAGCAGGAGAGGTTAAAACTTCCACTTACATTGACGTTCAGTCAATAGCCCGCGATGTTATTACTCGCATTGGTTACACTAAATCGGAATACATGTTTGAAGCTAATTCATGTGGTGTGCTTTCTGCCATTCATGAACAATCACCAGATATCAATCAAGGTGTTGAGCGCAAAAACAAAGAAGACCAAGGTGCTGGTGACCAAGGAATGATGTTTGGTTATGCTACGAATGAAACTGACAACTTTATGCCTTTGCCTTTAGATTTATCACATGCGCTTTTAAAAGAATTAGCAGCCATTCGTAAAGAAGGTAAACTAATGACCTATTTAAGACCAGATGCTAAAAGTCAGGTTACAATTAAATATGATGATTCGAATAAACCAATGGCTATTGATGCTATTGTTATTTCAACACAACACGATGACTTCGATAGCGAAGAAAAAATGTTGGCACATATAACAAAAGAAGTAAAAGAAATTTTAATTCCAAGAGTAAAAGCTATGTTTCCTGAAAGAGTTCAAGCTTTGTTTAACTCTAACTATAAATTGTATGTAAACCCAACCGGAAAGTTTGTAATTGGCGGACCACATGGCGATACAGGTTTAACAGGAAGAAAAATCATTGTTGATACTTATGGTGGAAAAGGTGCTCATGGTGGAGGTGCATTTTCAGGTAAAGATCCTTCAAAAGTAGATCGTTCAGCGGCTTATGCTACCCGTCATATTGCTAAAAACATGGTTGCAGCAGGACTTTGCGATGAAGTTTTGGTTCAAGTAGCTTATGCCATTGGTGTTGCTCAACCAGTTGGATTGTATGTAAATACTTATGGCACTTCGAAAGTGAAATTATCAGATGGTGAAATTGCTGATAAAATCAACAGCATTTTCGATATGCGTCCTTATGCTATAGAAACTAGATTTGCTTTACGAACACCTATTTATTCTGAAGCTGCGGCTTATGGCCATATGGGGCGTCAAACCGAAACAGTTGAAAAATCATTTAAAGATGGTTCTGGAAAAATTAAGAAAATGACAGTTAAACTTTTCCCTTGGGAAGAGCTAAACTACACCGATAAAATTAAATCGGCATTTGGTTTATAAATAATATCAAAAGAAAATCCCGCCATTAAAGCGGGATTTTTTTATTCATTATCTGTAAGTTCAAAATCGAGAATTTCTGCATGTTCATGTTTTAAACTTTCTTTTCCTATTTCATTTTGATGTTCTAAAGTCCAATTATCAGTAGCAGTAGTTTGCAACCAAAGATTGGCAGACCTTCTAAAAATTTGGACATTTAAACCATAAATTTCAAAAAAGTTTCTTTCAACATCCACAACTTTTTCCTCAGGCGAAATGCTTAATGCGCCAAAACTTTCTAGCGATCTTATATTTTTTAAAATAAGATTTTTGTCGAGTGGATTCTTTTTGACGGATACCTCAAATAAATTGTTATTAGTTTCATAAAACTCAATTTTCAAATAAGGAAAAGTTGCAGTAAATGATTGCTGAATTTCCTTTAAACTTAAATTTTCATCAATAATTAGTTCCATTTTTTCAATATTTAAAAAGATTAAAGTTCCTGCACTTTTAGTTTTTTTGCTTAAAATTTTAAAGCCATGTGCCTAAAAATTTATAAAACTCATCGCGCATTTCTTTGTAAATTTTTCTATGCGTTTCCATTTTATCTCTAAGTTCGGTGTGGTCATCAAATCTAACTTGAAAATAATGTTCTGGATTTTTTTTCACTTCTTCCATCAGTTTATCATTTTCAACTACCATTAAATGGTTTAACTCATCAATCACCTCTGCTTGACGAATAAAAACATTCTGGTAATGTTCTACCTGTGATAAAATATCTTTATTGGTATTTTTAATAGCTATTTCAGCTAAGTGCTTTTTGAAAATTTTCAATTCATCATTTAAAAATTTCAGCTCGTTTGACCAAATTTGAAGGTCTAATTTTAAGTCCTTTACCTTAACCATTTTTCATTTTATTTTGCTTTTCAAAAGTCAAGTTTAAGCTGCTGAAATTGCATGATAATGGTCAAGTTAAAACATGACTTTGCTTAGGTTTTAAATAAAGGCAAAAGTTTAGACTGTTTGAATGTTGAATTTAATCTACCATGAAAAAGTATTGAGATATTAGATTTGAGTTTTTTAACGAATAATGATTTTGGAAAAACTGGAGGTTGAACGCAGCCGAAACCGGAGTAATGGATAAGGTTTGGATAAAAAGTTTCCAAGTTTTGAAAGTTATTACATCGTTTAGAAGATTTGAGATAATAGATTTGAGTATTGAGATTTTGACGAATACTGATTTTGGAAAAACTGGAGGTTGAACGCAGCCGAAACCGCAGTCATGTTTGAGATTTTGTTTTTCAATAAGTTGATCATTTTAGAATGAACAAGAATCATCAGATTTTAAAAGGTCTCAATACTCTTATCTAATATCAAAAAAAATAGCGATTCAACATTTTGAATCGCTATTTTATTATGTGAATTAATTTGCAATCTGTAATCTGCAATTTGAAATCTTTATCTCAAAAGCTGCACAAAACCTGATTTTTCATGTTTTTTGCCATCAATTCCTTCTCCAACAATTGTGTAGAAATAAGTCCCAAGAGGCAATTCAGCACCATCCGTATTTAAACCTCTCCAAGGTCTATCCAAAGCGTCCCAAGTATAAACTTCTTTGCCCCAACGATTAAAAATAGAAGCATTTATTTTGGTTATGTTTATTAGTTCAGCTTCAAACATATCGTTAAAACCATCGCCATTTGGCGTAATTACATTTGGAACCAAATTAATTGCTGATGTTCCAATAGCTTGCACTTCTACCACAAAAGTATCAGCGCACAATGGATTGTTATTGTAGGCAATAAACATAACACTATATGTACCATCTTCATTGTAAGTTACATGATTGGTAGTGGCATTAAAAGGAACAATTTCAGTCAAAGTATCTCCATTTCCGAAATACCAAACATAATTGGTTATGGTTCCCGTTGATTGATTGGTAAATGAAATTTCAAAAGGAGTAGAACCTTCAATTGGTGGGCCTGGTGAATAAAATGAGTTTTGACTGTTCCATGATAATTGAGCATCAATGTCAATATAATCTCTTACAATAACTGTATCATAAACGCGACAACCATGTTTGTCAACTACTTCAACAGGGTAAGAGCCTGGACCTAAGCCTGTAAGAACATTATCAATAGTTCCAATTCCTCCATTATAGACGTATATGTAAGGTGGTGTGCCACTGCTCACATTAGCTGCAATAGAACCATTGTTGCTGCCGCAAACACCATCGGTTGGCACAGCATTTAAAATAGGATAAGGAACCACAGCAACTGTTACAATAGTTGAATCACTGCAACCATAAGCATTGGTTTGTTTAACTGTGTAAAAAGTAGTTTGAGTTGGCGCTGCATTCACAATGCTAGTTAGTGGCGCGGCAGGGAAAGTTAATCCAGTTGTAGGTGTCCAAGTATAGTTGTTAAAGGCTCCAATTGCGGTAAGTGTAGTTGATTCACCTTCACAAATGGTATCATTACTTGAAACTGTAAAGTCAGGGTTAGGAATTAAATTAATGGTTGTAATAGCATGATTTAATACGCAACCATCATTACCAACTGTAGCGTAAATCTGAACACTGGTTGGAATATTTGGCAATACCATAAAAGTAGTATCACTTACAGGAGTAAAAGATTGTCCATTAAACGAAGCATACCAATTATAAAAATCACCTTGTGAGTTTAAAATAGCACCTAAAACCGAATCGCCTGTGCAAATAGTTGTGTCAGCAAAAACCATTTGGCCTAATAGCGGAGGGGGAATTACTCCAACTGTAATCGTATCTCTTCCGCTACAAGCTCCTCCTATTGCTTCTACAAAATATGTTCCGGCTGGAACCGTAATAGGATTACCTTGATAAGCTCCATTATTCCATACATAAGTGATGTACCCTAATGGGGCAGTTAAAACCGTTGTTTCACCTGTGCAGACTAAAGTATCGCCAGTTATTGCAAAATTAGTGTTGTCTGTGACGACTACAACCAAATCTAAAATTGTTGAATCTGGTGTAGAGAAATTATCTACGGCAATAATTTGAATATTATAAATACCTACTTGGTATTGAGTTGGAATGATTTGAACATCAATACCACCTGTAAAGCCAGTGGTAGAATTTAGAATTGTTAATCCTGCAAAACCAGTTGTATCAACTGTTACAGTAGTTGTTTGTCCTACTTCAGGAGCACTAAATGTGAAAGTTGAGTTAAACGTATCGCCCAAACACAAAAATATAGTATCGCAAGCATTTAAATTTAAACTTACCGGAGGAGCATTGTTTAGATTGCAAGTATTAAAAATAAATGACTGATTATCTAACCAAGAAACTTGACTATTGTTAGCTAAAGGACCAAAGAAATTAGTACCTGGTGCATCAAATCTCCCGATTTGTATGTAATTTATTCCAGTACCTAAATTTGTACCAACAGTTGCTGGAGCTCCTCCAAAACCATTTACACCTCCTGAAGCACCTCCGGTTGTCCATTGCATATCTTCATAGAAAAATGCGACATTGTTACCATTGGGCAAAACATTTGAATTCCCATCTGTAATTATTAATCCGAAAGTGTTTAATTTATCTGTTTGATTGGGGTAATAACCTACATCTTGCCATATTACATGGATATAGTCATTGTAAACTCTATAATAGACATCACCACAAGTGGCGCAAGTTGTTTGAACATCTGCCCAAAAAGGAGCAAACATGGCTGGCAATCCAGGAGTTGTAAAACCAGCAGAAGAAAAAGTTCCATAGGGAGCACCTAAAGTTAAATTTCCATTAATGTTAATGTAAGCAGATGTGTAGGATTGTCCATAAAAGCAAAATGTAAATGGTAAACTTACCAATTGACTTGGAGAGTCATCACCCTTAGCTAAAACACTCCAACCTGTCAAAGGAACACTTGGGCCGATATTTGGCGGAGCGTATAAATCACAACCTCCTGTTGGAGTCATGCTTTGAGCAGATTTAGCAATAGATGCTTTTGGTTTTTTTGATGGGTTCACTTTTGAAACAGGATGCCCTGTTATGATATAGTTTTTGAGTGGGTCTAATTTTCCTTCACTCTTTAACTGATCATACAGTTTATAGTCAATTTCTATTGATTTACTAACATCGATAGCCTTTTGCGCCATCAAACTGCCAGATAAAATAAGTATAAGAGCGATACTTAAAGTGAATATTTTCTTCATTTTGAAATTCTTTGCTAGATTACAATAATATGCATTTTCTCAATCCAAATGTAAAATCATATTTTATTATAATAAGAACTCTATTTTAATCCTGTCATTTGAAAATTACACTTTTTGCCTTTTTGTCGGTTATTGTTTTGTGCTTATCGGAAAAATGAGTTTTCGAGAAGTACCCAATACAATGAAGTAGAAGAGGGATAATAGATATGAGTATTGAGTTTTAGTTAAAAAGTTTGGGAGGTTGGAAGGTTTTGAAAGGATGTAAATTATCAGAAAAACCTCACCCCTAACCCCTCTCCCAAGGAGAGGGGAATTTGATTATCAATAATTAAAGCTTTTTAAAAGAATAAAAATTTTCGGATAAACGAAAACCGTGCGTAGGCATGACGATATGGCGCGGCAGCTTCGTGGGTGCAAAGCAGGGCAATAATGGCCTTGGCAAGCAATGGGGCTTGTGTGCAATTATTGCGAAGCGTTTTATATCGTCTTGATTTTTGGTTCTTTTTATCAAGGAAAAGAACGGAAAGAACAAAAATATTCGATTTTAAAAATTTGCAATCTGTAATCTGCCATTTTCTCTAATCTAATGTCTCTAAAAAAAAAATAGCGATTCAAAATGTTGAATCGCTATTTTATTATGTGAATTAATTTGCAATCTGTAATCTGCAATTTGAAATCTTTATCTCAAAAGCTGCACAAAACCTGATTTTTCATGTTTTTTACCATCAATTCCTTCACCAACAAGTGTATAAAAATAAGTTCCTGGAGGCAATTCAGCACCATCAATATTTAAACCTCTCCATGGTCTATCCAAAGCGTCCCAAGTGTAAACCTCTTTACCCCAACGATTAAAGATGGAA